>Ga0247770_1000452_pt1 | contig 39539 bp, 38 predicted proteins | sample UWRJL136409B6_FD_179943 | JGI IMG/M metagenome (GOLD analysis project Ga0247770, IMG submission 179943) | Plant litter microbial communities from Arlington Agricultural Research Station in Wisconsin, United States - UWRJ-L136-409B-6 | ecosystem: Environmental > Terrestrial > Plant litter >... | reverse complement strand
ACTTGTCCGACCCCAGCACCACGAACTCACCCTTTTCCCTGTCTCCAAAGAGACAAGTGAACTCCTTCCCGCACTCCGCCCGCATAACGGAGAACCCCAGCCCTTCGATCCGCCGCGGCGCGTCTACTACAGCTGTCAACTCGGGCACCTCGCCAAGCTGACCCTTGCGCCCCGCGCCCCATCCCCATGCCGACCCGTCATCCAGCACCGCTACAGCGTGCGACATTGACGCCGCGAGATCAAGGATGCGGGTCCCAGCGGGAGGAAAATCTTTAATTAGTGATGGTATCGGCGTCCGCACTATCATCGTACCGAGGCCCAGTTCGCCTTTGAGCCCGAGGCCAAAGGTATAAAGCCCTCTGCCCCCATCAGCTACGACGATGGATGCCTCCCATGTTGCGGCGATGAGTTGGACAGGCGAGAAGAGGGAAGTCAGGTCCACAGTGTGGAATTGGGGAGCGAGGGTGGAATTTGAGGGTTGGATGACACCACAGGCGCCGGGGCTGGGGTCGCCTGCCCAGTAGAGGGTCCCGGCGGAGGTGAGAAGGAGGGTGTGGTTGCCACCAGCGGCGATGGCGGTGATGCTGGGTTGCGGGGATAGGCATTCTTCCTCGGGAAGGAGGACTGGCTTAGGAACGGAGACGTCTTCTTTGTGGCCGATGCCGAGCTGGCCGGAGCCATTTGACCCGAGGGCGAACAGGACTTGCGTCATGTTTTGCTGTTCCGTGGTGGGCGTTGTCTTGAGGTGAGGAATAATGCCCCACCTTGGGCGAGCTCTGAGCTTCGAAAGCTATGGTGGGGCAACGGGGGCTTGAACGATCCTGCAACATGATTGGGTGAGGTCCCGCTAAGTGGAGCATGTCAGACCGACATAAATTCTTGACGTTCGGCTTCGAAATTTTAGTTTTTTCTTTTCTCATCACACTTTTCTCACACTCAACCATCTCCAGTGTTCGAATCGAAGCTTGCCGGTGCCCGCCCTGCTTGCAGTATAGGATTTGCTACAGGATGTGAATCTCGGAAACGAGACGAAGCCTCGAAACTTTTGCACAACCTCGCTGCACGCACGACAAGATGGCGGCACCCTCGACATCGCAAGTTCCTCCTGGAATGGAGGATTTTGTCATCGGCCTGATTGGCATGGGCGACATGGGCAAGATGTACGCCCGGAGACTCAGCAACGCCGGATGGAGGTAATCATCGCCGACTTCCTTTTTTGGACCTCGTCTGCCGCTGGCAGCGGTCATTCCCCGACTAACCGCAGCTTGCGCTCAACCTGCACGCACTTTGGTACGTTAACTTATTTCTTCACACCTTCCCCCCTTGCAAATGATGACTTGAGTGCATTTGGCTAGAGCATCGTGTCTGGCAAGGTCGGTCAGCCTTTCTGGCCCCGGCTACTGCTGCGCACTTTCCATGATGATAATTCTCAGCTACCTAAGAAATTTCGTCTGAAGCAAACCCTTACCACATACTTTTGTGCAACAATTGGGTTCGGAACGTGGGCTGACCAATACTCATAGATTATTCCATCTGCATGGCATTGGCATTGGCGAGGAGATGTGCTAATTTGGCGCTCTGGCTCAGGATCATGGCCTGTGACCGGGAAGAAAAGTATGATGACCTGGTCGAGGAGTTTGCAGGAAATGTACGGTTGCGGCCTCAAACTGATATCTGTAGCCGGGCGTAGTGCTGAGAATTACGTGTCTAGAGCAATGTGCAGATTCTTCGCAACGGGCACCTCGTGTCCCGCGCCAGCAATTATATCATCTTCAGCGTTGAGGCGGCGGCCATCGGTCGTGTCGTTGCCCAGTTCGGTCCTTGTGTGTTCCCAAAATATGAAATCTCTGCCAGTGGTTTGTCTTCTTACCAGTCACGTATCTCACAGCAACCCGGCTCGGCGCCATCGTGGGTGGGCAGACGTCATGCAAAGACCCTGAGATCCAAGCCTTCGAGGAGTATTTGCCTAGCGATGTGGACATCGTCTCCTGTCACTCTCTCCATGGCCCCAGTGTTGACCCCAAGGGGCAGCCATTGGTGTTGATCAACCACCGTGCCTCGGATGAGTCCTTCAACAAAGTTGAGACGGTCTTCCGCTGTCTCAACTCCAAGCATGTCTACCTGTCTGCTAAGGAGCACGACCGTATCACGGCCGACACGCAGGCCGTCACGCACGCGGCGTTCCTGAGCATGGGCAAGGCATGGCACGCCAATACACAGTTCCCGTGGGAGGGGGCACGCTACGTAGGCGGCATCGAAAACGTCAAAATCAACCTGATGCTGCGCATCTACGCGCAGAAGTGGCACGTCTACGCAGGGCTCGCCATCCTCAACCCCGAAGCCCACAAGCAAATCAACCAGTTCGCCCGGTCGACCACGGAGCTCTACTACTTGATGCTCGAGGGACGCAGCGAGGAGCTGCGTGCCCGCGTCTACGCCGCCAAGGAGAAGGTGTTCGGTGCCGAGGACAGCCCCAAGTGGGCGGCCAGTCCGCTGCTGCGCGGCGGTGTGCTCGACCAGTTCAGCCTTGGTCGTCGTCCCGACCACAGCCCGCCCCTGCCCAACAATCATCTCAGCCTGCTCGCTATGGTCGACTGCTGGAGTATGTTGGGCATCGTCCCGTACGACCATATGATCTGCTCGACCCCGTTGTTTCGCTTGTGGCTGGGTGTCGCCGAGCACCTGTTCCGCACCCCGGGCTTGCTGGACGACTGTCTGCGCGTCGGCATCGAGGACAATACCTTTCGGAGAGATGATTTGCAATTCACCATCGCCGCCTGCGGCTGGGCCGAGTGTGTATCGCTGCGCCAGTTTGAGACGTGGCGCGAGCGCTTTGCTGTCACGCAAAAGTTCTTTGAGCCGCGCTTTAAGGGCGCTATAGAGGTTGGCAATGCTATGATGAAGGCCGTGCTGGACAGTGAGCTGGTGAAGGACTGAAGGGGATGGAGCCCTTACTACAGCCATAAAGAGCATTTTGACGAATATCTCCTTCTTCTGCCTGTTTTTGTCTCTATTTATGAAAGCTATCTGTGTGATAAGAGCGGGAGACTCATCTCCCCGGTCCTCGCGGGCAGTAGCAGAGCAGTTACCACATTACTAACAAATCGATTGTTTGTGTTTAGTAAACCTGCTCTTCCCTCGATATGTGCAACCACAAGCCGCTCCCTTGCATTCATCAAAATCAATCACGGCAAGTAATCGCGTGCCGTTCTCCCAGAAAACCTGCTCACTCCTCGGATCCCAAGCCTCCCGACCTGTCAGATCCGAGCGTAGCATCACCGCCGACATCGCTGCCCCCCTTTGTAAACAGGATGACTGTACCTACCGTCATGGCGGCGATAAGAAAGTCGCAGTCACAGCGTCGTACGTACGTCCTCTGCGTATTATTCCTTCCCCTGTAATACGAGATAAGAATCTCATGCATGCAACATCAGCCCCATCTGCAATGTCCCATGCGGGAGAAGCTAGGTGATGGAGTATTGTTTGTGCTCACTCCTATGTTTTTATCTTCCGCCTTCTCCCTCTGCCGTTCAGCCCCTGAGTCGAGCGCTTCCCCTCGAATTACCATGTGTTATCCCAGATGGAGATAGCGAATAGAAGAGAGGGTCGCATCGGGGTGTGCTGTTTTCTTTAGGCCTCAACACGATCGGCAGGTGAGCCGGTCTCAGTGGGACAAGGAAGAACCTAGTGCCATAGACAACTCCCGGCGTGATGGAGGTGATGGTGGAGAGAAAATTACCTGCCTGATATCAGTATCACTCAGCCGCCATGAGAACACCAATCTAACAAAAGATACGCATATTGAAAGAGGACAGAAGCGGTGACGCGTTCACCCGACAACTTCCGAGCTCCTCGCCGATCAACCTGCGTGACTCACAGACCACGTGTCTTCGTCGACAGTTGTCGGTGGTCTGGTCGTCAACAGATTATAGAATCTCTTCTCATTTCTCCAGATACGCTCCATATCTCCTCATAACCCGAGCTTTGCCAGTACAACGGGGTTAACCTAACCAAATCGTCACGCCTGCAGTGCTCAGATTTCCTAGAAACGGCTCTCATTTCATGTCTCCTCTAAATCTATTACTCCATCTTGATGTATGACCTCGGGCGCAAGTGACTAAACGCTGCACTAAACGCTAAAACAAATATGAGGAACCGGTAGAAGATCCAGTGCCCTCTCGTTTGAGAATGCTCAATGTTGTCCGAAACCTTGCTCTGTCCGATTACAGACATCTGTTGTTTTCCTACCACCTTATGCTTTTGCGCGCCCAATCCCAAACGAAGGAAAAACCAGCATCAAAGAAAATGCGTCTACTGGAGCTTGGACATTCTCCTCGACATGCTAGAGAAACGTTAGTCAACGAGCGATAGGAAGTTTGAGCTGGGTGACACTTACAAGTCGTAGAATGCAAACTGGCTGGGCGAGCTGCCAAACTCGTAGACGAAACGACTGGCCAAATAGCTTCCAAAAATAGCCCGGAGATATGCGTCTGGAACACGCTCGATGATTGTGTTGAGGCCGATCTTCTCGATGAGCAAGTTGGGCAGCGCGTCGGCAAGCACAGATCTGCGAATCTGCTCGTTCTCCCAAAGCTCTGAATGTTGCAGTTCTTCGTCCAGCGTCGTGATAGCCAATGACAATTTATCCGAGAGTACTGAACGTGGAGTACCAGTCTGCTCGGCCTCACGCCAAATAGCCTCGAACTCAAGGCGAGCATTCTCGCAGATCTTTTCCTGTACCGCCTTGACATAGGCCTTGTAGAATTCGGGTGCATTGCCGCGGGAGTCGTGACACATGTGAGCTGCGAACCCCTTATCGTCAAAGCTCAAAGAGGCTAGAACCTCCAGCGATGAGCTAGTAACACCGCCCTTATTCGCGCTGGCATCCTTGTAAACAACACAGCCGGCAGATTCTAGTCGAAGTTTGGCATCTTGCGTGATGAAGAGGTTGGCGCCCTCCACAATGTAGGGGATCGTCGCCTTGCCATCCTTGACAAGCTTATTAGCAGAGACAAGATCGATAGACTCTGGGCGGCCACCGCAAGGGACAAACATGTCGGTAAGACCACTGTCGCGGAGATGGTAAGTATTCCGGAATTGGGTACCGTTGTTGATTACCTCTCCAGTCGGTAGAGTGATGCTGGTTTCGTCGCAGAGGACTCGGTAACCATCTTTCGACAGCTTGGACATGTCGAACTCGGAGATCATAACACGCTTCTTGGCAAGGCGATGCAGCTCTTCCTTGTTGATGCCATTGGGGTCAACCAGGACACCCGATCCATCAACGATGGACGTGTACTTCTCGTTGCTCAACAGGATTTCGTTGCTGCCAAGGTCGCCGTCGGGGCCACCAGTCTGCATTTTTCTGACTGTGGAAGGATCCAAATCAAGCTTGCGGTAGATGCCCTTAACGTATTCGCGTACCGACAGGGTAGTCATACCGTATGCGTCGTGCGGAATGCCACCAAGCTTCGGTGATTTGCCAGTGAAGAAGGATTTCCACCATGGCGCACCACGGGACTTAGCATGCATTGTCGCCCAGTCCACGAGGTCGGCAGTGTTCTCGTCAGGTCCCATGAAGAGAATCTCCTCTTTGCCGTAGAGATCAACGACAGGGTTCTTGATGCCCGGGGTCTCGGCCTTGAGAAGTAGATCCAAGATACTATCAATGTACTTCTCAAACGCTTCCTGGGCCTTGTCCTGCTGCTTGGGGTCGAGCAAGATGACTCCCTTAGACCCTCCTTCAGGAATATCCTTGTTCTTGCGTTGCTGAGTACTGGCAAGCCCGTAGTTCTCGTCAAACAAATTGCGCGCGTTGATCGAATACGCCTCCTTGCTGCGAGACTTGACAATTCGGATTCCGCCACGCGAGATATCCTTGAATCGCAAGTGGAAGCCACGCGACTCTGATGTAATGACCAGAAACATGCCGTATAGGCGCTTGGGATACTCCATCTCGGGGAGAAAGCTTGGGTCCAGACGGAAGCTCAGCGCAACCTTGGTTGGCGTGAAGTAGTTGGTCTTCAGAACTGCGTTGTTGAAAACTCGAAAAGCAGTCATGACCATTTCCTCGTGCTCGTTTGAGACATCCTTGGTGATCTTCTCCTTAAGCTTGCCATCAGACAGGACCTCGGTGGCAGGCGTGGGTGCGATGGAGTGGCGGTCAAATTCGGCTCCAACCTTGAGGTGGACGCTGGCGAACGAGGCGTAAAGAGCACGAACCAGGTCCGGGTGTGACGAGATAATCTCGAGAATGTAGTCGGGTGTGAATGTCTCCGTACGCAAACGCTTCTTCATCTTCGACAGGATCTCAGCATGAGCGTTGTTGCTTGGGTTCAGCGCCGCCACCAGCGACGCGTACTCGGAGCCGAGGCGATTCAGGAAGTGCTGAACGAAAACCCACACGCAGTGGGCGTAAGTGGTCTCCTGAAGGCTCAGTTCGCCCGAGGCGAAGAGGTTGTGAAGCTTGGTCTGGGGAATGCAGTATAGAAGCGAGATTTCCTTGGTGATTTGGTGAATAGACTCTTCGATCGGAGGGTACTTGGCCTCGAGATTAGCTGCCGGGCGCAAGTAGATACTCATGACTGTAATGCCATTGGAGAACTGCTCCACGTATTTTCTGGAGCTGGTAACGCCGTAGTAGTGGTAGAGATCGCTAAGGGCGCTGAAAATTCCCCTGGCCGTCCTGGACCGGAAGGCGACAACCAATCTCTTTTCCTGGGAACCCTCGATGTCGTAGACCTCGATGACTGGGCCATTCCTACTGACCGCAACCTCGATGATATCCTTGTAAATCTGCTTGGTGTTCTTAGTCGCCTTGGCCAGAAACATTCGATCGCTGATCACTTCCATGCGGGTCTCCTTAGGGTCTGCATTGGGCTCGACGAACTGGCACTGGTAGACGAAGTAGCATCGCAGAGCTGCTTTTGAGTCTGGCTTTTGACCCAAAGCTCCGGGTGATCGGAAAGTCTCGACGCGGAATCGGATGTTGGTGTCGCAGCCATCGAGGTACTTCGCCTCCAGTCTTTGCTCGTATCGCGGCCCACCGACGGCTGTCTTGCCGGGCTCGCTAGTGTCGATGTAGATAGCATGGTCTGAAGCCTCCATGTCTAACCTGATCTCTTCTCTCTTATCCTCACGGGAGAAGGCCGCAACCTTAGCAGCGTAGAGCGATGTGACGTGGTTGGCGATGGCCTCGGTGGACTCGAGTTGGAAGTAAACATCGTCGATACCCAGCTCATTGTAGAACCAAGCAGTCTGCTCGTCGATGATGCTCTCTGGGATCCAGCCGCACTTGGCGATGTGTTCTCGGACTGGTGAGAGAGTTAGTATAAAAGTTCAACGCCTTTGGATCAGGATGCGCAAAGTTAACAACATACCCTCTTTCATCTGTTCCGTCTTGCCTGTAAATTCGGGCGATACATAACCAACTGTGGCGGACCGTAATACTCTGTGGCCGTTGCCATTGAGCTTAGCCATGAGAGGGTAGCTGACGTGTGTCGGTTGCGGAGAAGGATGTCTCTCGGGGTCATCATCCCGGAGCTTATCCACCAACCTGTTGGCGGCACCGGGTGCCGGAAGAGAGTCTGTCATTGTATCGTCGGAAGACTCGAAGGGGTCGACGTATTCGGGGAAGCTATCCATGATCAGGTCAGTCTTGATGGTCAACCCAGACGCTTTTCGCTTGCAGTCCACAGGACCTGGCGCATTTGCCAATGGAACGACAACGACCTCCACCATGATAAAGGGAGCCTTGGAACAACAGCTGGGCAAGAGTTATGGGCGATGTGGTGACGAGGGCCAGTGAGGAAAGAATGGGGGTCAAAGGGGGATACCCCTGACGGGGAAGCGAGTGCCAGTTTTGTAGAGGGTGCTCATGGTGCAGCGAGAGGCAACTTGGTTCAGCAACCAAGCCGCCGGGCTGTCACCCTAACTGATCATGACTGCGATATGATACGGGGCACCTGGCGACTGCGGCTTTGACGTGAACGGTGAGACTAACCAGGAAACAAGATTGGCCTCCCCGTATCAGGTCAACAACAAGCCGCAGTCCGGCATCGGATGATTTAGGAACGGCCAAACTCGTGGCACAGGCTCCAGGAATGAGAGCGACGCGGCAACATCGCATCGAGGTTCCGAGACCCAAAACTGCCAATTGGCCGGCGCAAAGGCGAATTTCAGCTCGTTTCCGGGAGGGCAACCTCCGACATCCTTCACCCTACTCGCATGCTCACCGCTACTAAACTTACAGAGCGGGCTCGTGCTCTCCTGATAAGAAACACCTTTTTCGAGGTCTTGAGACGGCAGGAAACAAGATGACAGTGACTGGAAAGCGGCGTACCTAGATCGACCTCTAACAGGGCAGATAACGTGCCCTTCGTCAAACGGAGGCGGGCCGTTTAAAGGTGGGTTCCTAGTTCACCGATAGACCAAGCGAGCTAGGTGATGATCGTTTGCGTTTGGCGGTGATTCGCTCGGGCAGGTAGCAGTTCGGCGGGGCAGTCGTAACTTGGGACGGTTTTGGAGAGCAAGACCAAACCAAAAATGCGACGCGCGATGATTGTCCGAGATGAGAGCTCCAAATCTCAGATCTCAATGGCGCTCGCGGCGAAGTGGGAATTGGGGAACAAAGGGCGAGGGCCGGGCTGAAACAAGGTTTCCAGAGCTACCTGGGAGTTCGAAAGGCTCGGAAGCAGAGGCTCAATTCCTTTGCTCCTTCTGAATGTGTGCTCTGTTTTGCAAGTCAGTCGAAGTGCCAGACAGGCCGCTTATGGAACGGCAGGCGCAGCTCGCTTCGATCACCACACAAGACACCAAAAGCTTCCATTGTCAATGGCCAAACGCGTTGGGACTCTGCAGCTCTCGGGCAGCCTTGATTCTGGGATTCCATCACATCTTCCACACAGAACTCTTCACCTGCAGGATTGTAGATCCTGTGGGATGAAAACAGGGGGAGCATTCGGATGGGAGGGACAAAACAGAGGCGACGTCACTGACGTTGGCGGAGCACTGAGCCGAGCAACATACCTTTCGATGTGGTCCCGTAGTACAGAGATAAGGCCCGTCTCGTTGCTTGGCTGTGTAGTGGCCGATAAGGGGCGAAAGCGTAAGTAGGTGCTGAAAATAGCAACCGGTCGAAGACGGAGACCAGGGGAGGATGGGTGAAGTCAGTGGATGGTCTTGACTCGTATTGGAACTTGAATACGGTCAACGATGAATGCAGCGCTTTTGTACTGGGCAAGAGGCGAATGCGTCGCCTCTTATATCCATGGGTACGAAGGTACATTATGACACCTTGAACACGGCTTTGCCCATGACAAGAAAATCTAGAGAACGGCCGAGGCGGATAACGATTTGCCCTGCAAGGTCTCAAGCCTCCGGTTTCTCTGCCAGCCAAACTTGACAATCCTTGCGTTGTCTCGTACGGGAAGCATTTTCCCACATAAGCAGGTGTCGTGATGCCATTCCTCGGCGCTGTGACAAACCAAATAGCGGCTTAAACCACATCGGGCAAGTCAGGGGCCGCCGCTGATTGGGTCACGAGCTGGTACCTGAGCCCGCCGGGGAGGGCGTGCCTTGCGTCCTCAGCTGCCATTCGCTCCCCTGGTGGGTGCGGCTATTCGAGGGTCTCGAAAATCGCATAAAATACACGTTTAAGCAGCCTCCACAAAGGTGGTACGATGTCCGCCGCAGGGCCGTACATGAGAACGTGCATCCCTTTGCGGAGTGCGCATGTACCGCTTGGTACCGACGAGCAGACTGACTGGCCCTCAGGTTTCTCGTGTTGAAGGGTTTCTGTTCCATATTTTCACAACTCCCACCATGAGTGGCGTCAATTGCGCGGCTCGCCTTCGTCTTCTTAGGCGATCCGCATCCTTGGTTGTTTTACTACCTGGGTAGGTCTAGGACGGCGGGGATAACTAGCACGGGTTGATGGAAAGATATCACGTTGTAAAAACAGCGCTATGTTAGCTGTTCTGCAAAAAAATGAATTGGGTATTGCTTTCGCCATGGACTCCTTGTCTGGCCTCATCAGCTCTAGACCTCTCAACATCTGCACTAGCGATGATGAAACCACCAGGCTCGGACCGTGTCCAATTCCCGTCATCTCAGCAACATGATCCCGTGATTGATCCAGTACGTAACAGTCGGGTCCGCTGTGGCTACGGCCGCGGCTGACTGGATACCCCGCCATTTCCATTACCCCCGGGTTTCCCAAAGCCGCCCCCTTGCGTCCACCATCAAGTAAAATGGGGGTAATGAAAACAGTGCGCTGCACGCTGTGACAGCTGTTGCCGGGTTTTGAGATTTCTGATGTTGCACGCGACGGGCAGCAGGAGCGCTGAATGACAATTAGACTGGATTTCCTCAAGGCGGTCGGAAACGATGAAGTAAAACCGCCAGTGGAGATGCTGACTCCCGGAACGTTGACCGCTACGTAGCGGATCCTGGATGGCCCACAGTCCAGTGGATGTCGGACGTCGGGTGGCACAACCGTGAGCTTCCGGTCCCATCAAGCGCCCCTAAACTTCCGTGTTTCCCGGTGGTGAGCGGCAAAGCGCGAAAGAATCTGATGTCCTCGTGTCCTCGTGCCGGATGCTTGGCTCCCCAGCCAGCAGCGGAATCCTCAAGCTGGTCACGGGGCTCACTTGGAGATTGTGCTTGGCGCCTGCCCTGTGGACCGCCGTCCCAGAATGGGCCTATTTTTGTTTTTCCCACCAGCCTCCCAGGCTTCGGGGATCGGTGAAGGCACGGGTGCCGCGCGGATCGATCCATCGGATCCTAGCCGCAATCTGGGGAAATCACCACTGCCGGGTCCCTTGCATAGCCCCGCTGAAGAGCGAGTCGCGACCGCGAGGCGAGTCACGGAGCTCAGCTGACACTGCTGATGTCCAGCGCATTCCCAATCCCCCAACCTAGAAGTGAGTAGCGGCCTCCAGAAACAACCCGACGGCAACTGTGGTTTGTTTTCTTCCCCTGAATAGCTGGTCGTATCCAATTCCGTAGCACCACTTCAGAACCGGCCGGGCTGCATGGACCTGAACGGTTAGCGCCCACCTGGCCAAGAGAACCCCACAGTATGATGTTCGAGTTTTTCTAGAGTTGCACGCCAAGCCCAGCAATCCCTATGAGGAAGCTGCAACATTAAGTCCATGGATGTTTTCGTTGGGACGGCTGATGGTGTGTCCTGCTGGCCACGGATGTTGTTTGCTGCCAGGCGCCCTGCAGTCGTCACCTGCATACCTGAGATCCTGATGGCGGATGCTTTCTTCCGAACATTTGCAACATCGTTCGGTGCTGGGAGTCTGGTTTCGTCCTTATTTGTGCGCATTCGCTTCCGGTTCATGAGGTTGGTTCAAATGCTAAAGTCAATTGGGTCCTGGACGAAAACGGTGGGAATATTTCAGGGAAAGTGACGTCACCATAGAAGGCCGTACTTACTCTAGTACTAGGCAAGGTTTTGATGTTTATCTGCCCCTCACTCAACCCCGCAATCATCGAAAGCTGCATAGAAGTTTTTTCGCTACATGCAGTAACAACGCATTGGGGGCTCGGTGTGGTGTTATGGAAAGTAACCGTTTAGAAACATATAAGATCCTCGTTGCTGATGGACTTGCAAGATGTGAATAAGTCCAATGGCGCGTTGGAAGCCGCGAATGTACAAGGCACTTGGAAACCCCGCCATTGGCACCAGTTCAATTGGGGTTGAAGTTGCAATCCCACGTGGAGTGCTTCCGCTTCTGAGCTCTCAGTACTTACCCGCTCCACCCGCGTTTTTCCCCAGCGGCACAACGCGGATGTCGAGGGGCTCCGTGGGCTCGGAAGGAGGGGGGTATCTAATGGTGGGTCCCGGTCCTCCAACCGCATCTCGGGAGCTGTCCGCCAGTCACAGGCATTTCGCTGTATCAAAACATAACAGTTGTCGCGGATCGAGCCGACCCCACACCGAGCCACCAACGTCAAGGGAGCGCAAGAATGAGCTCCACGATCGAGAGAGCGCGGTCGTTGGACCAGGAGGATGTGCTCGCATTTGCGCGGAAGGAGTTTAACATCCCGACAACTGCCGAGATAGCAAGCACCCGCTTGGCTGATCCAGGTCCGCAATAGCCCCTGTCCCCGAGACGCCAGAACCCGCGCCGGTGTGCTGATACCGGACTTCTATTCTAGCCGCGTCTTCCGCCAGCGATGACGCTGACAGCGCAAAATGCGTCTATCTGTGCGGCAACTCGCTGGGTCTCCAGCCCAAGCGCACACGCACGCGTATCAACCAGTATCTGACTACCTGGGCCACCCAGGGCGTCCAGGGGCACTTCAAGCCCCTCGAAGAGTCCCCGCTCCCGACCTGGTTGGACGCCGATGCCCGCGCTGCCGAGCTCATCGCCCCTATTGTGGGCGCTTCCGAGGCTGAGGTCGCCGTCATGCAGACCCTGACGGCCAACCTACACCTCCTTATGTCCTCCTTCTACCATCCCGACATCAAGGGTAGGCACAAGATCATCCTCGAAAGCAAAGCTTTCCCGAGTGACCATGTAGCGTGCCCCCTATATTCTTTCCAGTGGCCGGAATAAGTCTTACTGACCCGATTCCGAACAGTTCGCAGTTGAGACGCAGCTCCGGCACCATGGGCTGACCCCTGAAACATCAATGGTGATGATAGAGTCTTTCAACCAGGACAATATCCTGAGCACATATGACATCATGTCCGTGATCTCCACCCATGCTGCGGATACAGCATTGATATTGCTTCCGGGGATCCAGTATTACACAGGCCAGCTGCTCGACATCCCCGTCATCACGGCCTTCGCCCACAAACACGACATCATCATAATCTGGGATCTTGCGCATGCTGTGGGCAACGTGCCACTCTCACTCCACGACTGGGATGTCGATGCCGCTGCCTGGTGTTCCTACAAGTACCTCAACGGTGGGCCTGGCTGTATGGGCGGCATGTTTGTCCATGACCGCAATAGTCTAGTGACGAAGGAGATCACAGATGAGAAGCCCGAACAGGGCTACCGTAATCGCCTTGCCGGCTGGTGGGGCAACGACAAGAAGACCCGCTTCCGCATGGCCAACAAGTTTCACCCGGTAAGCGGTGCTGCCGGCTTTCAGCTCAGCAACCCGAGCATTCTTGACATCACGAGTCTAAGCGCATCACTCGAGGTATTTTCAGAGGCGGGTGGTATACAGCCGTTGAGGAAGAAGTCTCTCCAACTGACAGCATATCTCGAGACGCTGCTGAATGGGATGAGCGATGAGAACAGGGCGCTCTTTCGTATTATCACGCCGTCGGATCCGGGCCAAAGAGGAGCCCAGCTCAGCATCCTGTTGGCCGAGGGTCTGTTGGAGACTGTCATGAGAGAACTAGAGGCACGTGCTGTGATTGTCGACGAGCGGAAACCGGATGTCATCCGTGTAGCCCCAGCTCCGTTGTACAACACCTTTGAGGATTGCGCCAAGTTCATCGAGGCGTTCTCGACTGCTCTGGAAGCGGGAAAGCCCTCACAGAGCGGCTAAGACATGCCGCTGGGTAGTTAGCTGGCGGTCTAGACCAAATTATGGAGGTCGCGTTTGAGGGATTGTGAACTCCTATGAACTCCTATGATTCGGTATAGTACCTCGTTCACGGGATGTCAACGAATCAGTCACAATGCATATACGTCAAGCTCGGCTCTTTCCGTCTCCCTCCCGTCTCACCATCACAGTCCGAGGTGGTGGGAGATAGAAGCAGTAACATCACACCCTATTTACCCTGTAACATATTCGCGCAAAGGTTGCCGTGTCGGTCCAAGCAGCTTGTCACTAGCATAGTCTCCAACGGGGGAAACCAATCAACCCCTTCCCCCCTTTTCAGGCATCTCTGTAGCTCCCATTTTTCGGCGTTTTTGTCTACAGCAATGTCGTCGACTGCATCATCTCCACCCTCCCTAAAAACTAGACCACGTTAATCTCGGTGAGAGATAAGTCTTGTTTGTACAATTTATGGATCACCGAAGTAGGGGGGACAGAATATGGACGGAGAAGCTGAGACACTTAATTGGGATACACAGTCAACTACCCTTATAAGTTGTACGGACGACGGACATATGCCCAACTAGAAGAACGAAAGACAGCACCACGAGTTGATGAAAACACCAACTATCTATCTAACCAATTCTTGAATGCCTCATACAGTAGGTAGTGCTTGAGTTTCACGTTGTGTCGGTTTACATCTGCTCAACCCTCCTAGATACTCGAAAGCTCGATTGGTGCCGTATGTTCTAAGTGACATCAGTGTAGTGAATGGCTCAAATTGTCGTCGTTCTTCAGTCACGGCATTGACCTCGACGAGTTAGAACCTGGCTATCGATATGCCACAAGGCCAGTTGGTATACCGCGGAACATAGCCTTCCCCAACCCATGGTCACTTACTATTTCCCATCCCGCCCCATGTTGGGGGAGCGGGTATATGGGCTCGAAATGAGTCGCACATGCACGATGATCGGGATAGTGACGACGACGAGGAATTCAATGTTTCTGAAAGTTCGGCCAGGGCTGCTCCTTTTGAGGACTAGATTTCTCTATTTCACCACTTGTCTCGAGTCGAACACCCTGGCATGGAAAGCTGATATGCTACCCGAGCAGCCATCAACAGATCATATGCACATAGCCCAGACTACTCCAGCAAGCAGGGCTCGCTATTCCGCAAAAGAGAAGGTCATTGGTTCAGGGATTCCCAATTGCAGACAACGCCCATCGATACACTCTGCCGGCTCGGTTGCAAAGCCATTTTAAGATCCGATACCATAAGGCTTTGTCACGAAGCATTCTGCTTTTCGTATTGAATAGCTGGTGTTGCTAGACAACTGCAGACAAATAGCAGACCATTCCCATACGACCGCCTTGATGCTCCCATAGACATGAAAAAAGCGCCCCTCGACTGCCGCCAACCATACCGACTTTTTAAACCTCGGTGGTAACCTTGGCCTTCGCGTTGGTAACCTTAACAGATAATTGCTTGGCACGGGCAATGATGTCGATCCGCTTCCTCGACGAAACGTTGTGGGCGATCCTATTGAGTCAAAGTCAGCCATAATGTATCGCAACTTCAGCACCCCGCTCGTGAGAGTACGGTTCCAGCGGTGGGTCTCCCAGACCACGGGGCAGCCTTGCAGAAGAGGGTGGGATGGGGAAAACGCACTCTGCGGCGTAGGTCTTGTTGTGCATGAGGAGCAGCTCGACGTCCTTGACGTTGCTGACGAGGAAAGCCTTGTGGCCGGAGGGCATCATGTGCTTGGTCTTCTTGTTGGAGCCGTATCCGATCTAAAAGGTTCGCATGTCAGCCCGTTTGCTCAATTGCTATTGCCGTGATGCACATGTCTGGGTCGCCATTCTTTCTGCCAAGATTGAGGTGAATGCTCGACGACCACAGTCGCGCTCCGGCCTCGGGGGAGGCCGCATCGGAATTTCCACGTACCGAGGGCATAGCAAGATTGCTCTTGAAGCGTCTGCGGACACGGTTGTCGATACCCTTGGGTTTACGCCATGCTGCAGCAACACGCATAAACCGGTCACTCTGGTGACGGGTGAACACCTTCGTGCCTGCAAATAGCAAAACACCTTGTCAATACAATGTCCACAACTTCGAAGTGTCGCATCCCAGCCAGCCGGTTCTCGCATCTTTCGTGATGGAAGGAGGGGTCGCGGGTCTGGCGGATGGGTGAGGAATCGGGATTTTGAACGTACGCTTCTTCACGATCGGAACATGCTTCTTGGCGGTAACCATCTGTAATATTGAGTCAGTGCGATAGCTCACTCAGCGGCGTTTGGGGTATATGGGCGGCTCACCTTGTCGGCGGTGTCGAGTGTCGAGGGTTGGTGATGGTTCTGTCTTGGGCGTTGCCGTGTAAATTTTGGCAGCCAAAAACCGATTTTCGAGATTAGGGCTGTCGGTGCGCGGAGTTCTGCGATTGCCCCCACACCTTTTTTTCTGCATAAGCTCGGACCCACACCAGCCACTATTCCCTCATCCACAACCAAACCCCACACAAGCCACTAGCAGACATTACTCTCATACTCAAGTTACAAATGGGAAGCGTCTTGTTACACAAGCCCCTCCGTCTTTTGCACCTTAACGCTGACACACCTGGCACTCATTCTCAGTCGCATTGGCAACCAAGCGGTTGACAAAATAAAAGAGACTGCAAAAGAGTAGTGGTCTGTGCGGGCGATGAAAATCTAACAGGTGTCCCAAGATATTGCCTGGCTGGCTGTTAGCCTGACATCGTCAGGAAACGGCGAGTGGTGTGATGAATACTTTGAGATACCTAGCAGTACAGCGATTTCTCAGCTCCACGGAAGTACTAGCGAGGTAATGAGTCTCTTTTATTTTGTCAACCGCTTGGCAACCTTCCGGCCAGAATAAAAAGGCTCAGATGAACGCACGACAGGCCCTACTTGCCTTGTGAGAGGCCTTGACTGTATTGGAGTGGTCGAGGAATGCAGGAAGGCCTCGCAAGGGAGGCGATACCGCCTTAGTATTATCAAAGAGGTCTTGAGGGCGGTCAGGGTTTATGTATTGAATGAAAGTACCACTGAGACGAAGGCTAGATAGGTAGCGCAGGGAGAAGTTCTCATGGGAAAGCTTAAGGCTGATGATCTCAGGCGCAAACGAGTGCTCTCCAGATTTTCCAACTGACTGATGAGCGACGGGACCAACCTGGAGCTAACGGCCTGGGGATGTGTAATTGGAATCGAGCGAAAATGGAAACTTTGCGAACGAGACAAGGGAACTCCAGCGCTCCGTCCATGAATGTTGTTCTTGAGCTTTGGCTTAAGGAAAGGGTTGGTAAGTAAACATTTCACGGCTTTGGACCGCTGAGTCTGCCATACAAGATTTTTCCCCTGCCAGTGAGATCAAATGTTTATCACAGTCTATGTTCCCTTTATGAAATGCCCGTAAAAGTTGACCCATTTACAGACAACCCGCCCCTGGATTGTCTCGTAATCTCCCAGTATGGTGGGAACCGCACGCTGGTCAACAGTTCATCAATCATACCCCACCACACAGCTATCCATTGCAAAGAGGTTGCTGTGTTCGAGGGAAGTATCAAGTGGTCGGGTTATCCAACACACTGGTGGCCTCGGAAAATAGGGACTGCAAATCGCTGTATGTAGCTGATCGCCGATATCTCGAGCACCCAAGCAACATTGCTTCGATTAGCGTTCCATTCGTAACCCCCCTAGCCCATCTACTGTTGTGCGCATTGAGGGCCACCCTCTCCCTCTTCTTCGTCGTCCTCCCACTCGTTGGCGTACCGTGCGTCACCTTGGTGGGCGCCCATCTAGAGATCGTGTTAGCTACTTTTTTCCCGCATGTCGCGCACCGCAAGGGCAACTTACCTGTTCAATGTCGGCATCGGCTTCATACTCAACCTCGTCGGACTCTTCGCACTCGATTGGTGGTGCAGGGGCAGGCAAAAGCTTCTGAAGAGCCTCGTACTCCTTGTCTTCATTCAGCCAGCCCTCCTCAGGGAACTCAACCTTCACAACAAGGAAGAGATCGCCCTTTACTTCTCCGCGCTTCTGTGGCATACCCTCGCCTTCTACCTTAAGAACCTCGTTGGGGTTGAGAATTTTTCCGCGGGGATGGTTGATGAAAATACCGCGGCCATCAAGGTGCTTAATCACAACGCGAGAGAAGCCGGCCAGGGCCTCGGCCAGGGTGATGATGATGTCTGCAGACAGGTCGTGGCCGATGCGCGTGAAGTGGTCGTGGGGTTCTTCGATAAGATGGAAAATGAGATCGCCGGGTGTCATGTCGGGCATCTGATCCGCCTCGCCTTCGAGCACGATGCGCTCTCCTTGCATGGAGCCGCGTGGGATGTAGAGCTCGAGTGCCTTGTGCTCCTTAACTGTCCTCTTTCCTTTGCACTTCTTGCATCTGTCCTTCTCCTTGTAGTACATGCCGGAGCCCTGGCAGTGGTCGCAAGGGATAGTCTCCTTCCGGGCCAAGCCGGGGGCGATCTGTCGGTAGGCCTCCTGAAGACCCATGCCTCTGCAGCGGTCGCACTTGTTGGGCTTGACCTTGTCTTTCGCGCCGGAGCCCTTGCATCCATTGCAGATGACCTGCTTTTCGGCGGCGAACTTGACGGTCTTGCCCTTGTACAGCTCTTCCAGTGTGACCTTGTACGGCTGCTCCTCGTCAGGGCTGCGTCTCGGTCCGCGCCGGCCAGGTGGACCGCCAGGCATACCACCTCCCATGTGCATACCGAACATCGAGGCGAGAATATCGTTCATATCGACCTCGGGTCCGCCGGCCATGCCTCGGGAGGGGTCGAAGGCGGCCATGCCGTGGGTATCGTAGAGGTGACGCTTCTCCTCATCGCGCAAGATTTCGTAGGCCTGTGTCACCGCCTTGAACTTGACCTCGGACTCCACCTTCTGCTCCTCGGGCACCTTGTCGGGGTGATGTTGCAGGGCTAGCTGGTGGTAGGGAAGGCTGTCAGCATGCGAGGCTCGTGGTGGACGGACTGGGGGAAAGGGCGGGTACTCACTTTGCGGTAGGCCTTTTTGATGTCGTTCTGGGACGCTGCCTTGTCTACGCCGAGGAGCTCTGCACCAAAAAATATCAATATCAGTTCCTCCGGGGGAAACCCAGGCGGGTAGGAAAACGGCGGGACATACCGTAGAGATCGACGTCCTCGTCGTCCCCGGTGTGCATGTTGCTAGGGCCGCCAGCCATCTTGGCCAAATTTTCTTGTTGTTCCGGAGTCAGAACCTTGCGCCGATGGACAATCTTGTTCCTGAACTAACGAAAAGATGCCCAGTTTGAAGCTCGGCGGGGTATCGTGTTATTGGTGTGGAAAGCTTTTGGCGGGACGATGGTTGCCTTCAGAAAATTTAAGCCCTGTGAAGTTGCCCCGCGTTGGTGTTCGGCCAAGACAGCAGTAACGAACGACAGTGGGCAGGCAGGAAGACACAAACATTCGCATCCCAACACAGACCAGCCCAGGAACGTTTTTTTTTTTTTAAGTACCTGACTCCTGCATGGCGCGCATATCTTTTATCATCCGACAAAATGGCCCCAAGCTGAGACGGCAACCGACCAGAGGCATGGGACTCCCTACAGCGGAGGCATTGGCTCAGTGCTACAAAAGGGACCTCCAGTGGGCTTGTTTCAGCTACAACTGAATCCAAGTCATTCATTTCGACGTCTATGAAGTTGAAAGAAGCTATTTCAAACAGTAGCATCTGTCACTGCATGGGGAACATAGACAGCATAACAATTGCCTTACCGCAATAATCTGTTGGGGGGGGGTACCACGGAAAGCGGTCAAGAAAATATGATAGTCAGATAGCGGGCTTATCAACCCCACGCTCCCTGCCCGCTCCTCCTGGGCAATTTTGGCGTGACGCTTGGGTACAGGAGTCGTGGAACGTGGGTAGTGCACCGCCACAGGTCCCCTGTTACTCATTTCAGTTTGAGGCTTAGCTTGAAGCTTTAACAACACCTCCAAGGGGCGACATAATCTATTGTTTACGACCCGCCAAAGGGGTAAGAGGGAGCAATATGAGAGGCATTCTTTTGATCAGAAGGCCAGTAATCGCAAAATGCCCATCATGCATCCACTTGACAGCACCCATCCTCCGGCTCAGATGCCAATTGTCAACGGCCACAACAGCAGAAGGCCCGCCCCAGCTCAGCATCGGGAAGGGCAATGAAAGAAAAGGGGGCGGGAGGTCTTTCAAGGCCCCCGAGACACCATGCCGCACTCGCTTTGCGCCCTCCCCCACAGGCTACTTGCATCTGGGGTCTCTCAGAACGGCGCTCTTTAATTATCTTCTTGCTCGGCGCACCGAGGGCCAGTTTGTCCTGCGCATTGAGGACACCGACCAGGCCCGGACTGTCCCCGACGCCGAGAAGAGACTGCTTGAGGATCTGAGGTGGGCTGGGCTTTCGTGGGATGAAGGACCCGATGTCCCAGGGCCATATGGCCCTTACAGGCAGGTAAGATTCCATAGCGCAAGCCCCACTCAGCTTGATATTGGCTGTGTCTCACTCAGTGTTGACACCCATGCTGCATAGTCTGAGAGACTGAGCCTTTACAATGAACATGCCCAAAAGTTGCTTGATCAGCGAAAAGCGTACAGGTGCTTCTGCTCTCAGGAGGATCTAGCCGAGCAGAGCAGGCTCCGCCACGAGCAAGGCCAGCCCACACACTATCCAGGCACATGCCGTAGTGTCTCTCCCGACGAGTCAGAAGAGCGTGCGAGCAAAGGGGAGTCCTTTGTTGTGCGTTTCCGCAGCTCCCAGACTCCCACCAACATTCACGACATTGTCTATGGCAAGTTTAGGAAAGCCCAACCCGAGGATGATTATGTTATCATCAAGTCTGACGGGTTCCCGACCTATCACTTTGCCAATGTTGTCGACGACAAACACATGGAGATCACTCATGTCATTCGGGGCGCTGTACGTTGACCTCTCTTCCTGACGCGATGCAAACACTGACCCATCAAGTAGGAATGGCTTATTTCCACCCCTAAGCATGTCGAACTGTACAACGCCTTCGGCTGGCAGCCTCCTCAATTCGGCCATGTCGGACTACTCGTCGACGAGAAGAGGCACAAGCTCAGCAAGCGCCACGCCGGCGTCGACATAACCTGGTACAAAGACCAAAAGATTCTCCCTGCCGCCCTGCTCAATTTTTCCGTCCTGCTGGGCTGGAGTCGAGATTCCAGCCTCCGAAGCGACGTCCTGCAGATGCAAGAGATGATAGACAACGTAAGAATTATCTCCACCAACCATCTAGCCCTGTTGGTCTGACATCCATTCTCTCAGTTCTCCCTCAAGTTCACCAAGGGCGACATCATGGTGAATTTCAAAAAGCTCCACTTCCTGCAGGACCAGCATCTGCGGCGCCTATGGGAGGAAGCCTCACCCGAGTCTGCCGTCATCCAAAAGGAGTACTTCCTCGACCCCATCGATGCCGCCACGCGGCGTGTGATAGATTCCCAGTCCGACTCCTCGCCAGTTCCCCGGGAAAAGATTGGCGAGGCCGTCGCGCAGATTCAGCAACCCGACCAAGCCACACGCCAGAGCTACATCAAGACCATTCTCAGTGATGTCCGCTTTACCGGCGTCGGCCAAGAGGAAGACTTCCTCGGCAAGTACGAATACTTCTTCTGGGCCGTCCCTAAAGCAGTCCTCGCCGAAGAATTTGCCAAGCACGGGTTTGAGCAAATAGAATTTTTGGCCGACAAGGCCGCTCGTGTTAGTGACGTTTTGCAAAGGGTCCGGGAGCGCCTGGGAGAAATCTCCGAGGAGGCCTGGAGCTCAGTACTGAGCGATGATGTACTTCATGCCGTGGTCGCAAAGGAGTTAGAGCACCGCGTCCGATCGGACGCTGAAGGTTCTACCCAGGCCGGGTGGAAGATTCTGCGGTGGGCTTTATTGGGCTCTGGCCCAGGTAGCACTATCTGGAAAACTGCGACGGCGTTGGGGAGGGAGGAAATCCTCCGTAGGCTTGATTCAGCGGTGGTTGTTGCCAACGAGATTGTGGCTTCACAGGAGAAAGGCGAGGCTGGAATCGTCGAGCTGGAGGCCGTGGTATAACCGCCAGCTGTTGAAGGCTGTTTGTCGTCCGGCATGTAAATGTTTGTATCATACGGAATGAACGTGTAAGAATATGTAGAACATGTAGAAGGCGTGTATGATCATCGCTTAGTGCGCTGCCCAGGTCCATTCATTTTCCCCGAGCCTAGCTGTCTGTATCTGATGCCCTGGCTCCTGCTCTTCGCAGGGGATGCACCGCCCGACACCTAAAATAAAGTAACACCAGCTCGATAGAAAGCCAACCCCTCTCTTTCAGAAAGGAAAAAAAAACGCGCCAGCACACTCTTCCCAAAGTGTGGTAATGCCTAGCTCCCAGTGTCCTCGCCCCTAAACATTTTCACCTTGGCCTCAGCTGCTATCAGACCCGCCCGCTCCTTCGCCGCCACCTGGTTGATTTCCCGCACAATCTTTTCCATGTGCTGGTCGACCTGCTTCGACGGGTGGTGGGCCGTACTGGCGCCGTAGCTACTGTTCTGACCTATGCCGTTTCTTCCAGCACGAGCGACGGCCGCCGACGCCTCTTGCACGCGGTACCCAAGATCGAGCATCTGAGCGCTGCCGTAGTCGCGGTTCGTCAACAGCGGGTTCTGCGCCAGCGTTTGCACCCAATACTTGTTCCACAGTAGCTCGAGTAGGCGACTGTCGAGTGTGCTACGGAAGTGCTCGACCTCCAACGAGTAGTACCGGCTGCTGTGGGCACCAAAATCTTCCGCCTTGGCTAGTGGCACGGCCGTTTGGTTCGAGCCGTCAAGCAGCGCTGATGAAGAGGACGTCTCCGGCGGCTTGTAGCTCTCCGGGTAGGTGCGGAAGGCGCCGATCTCGACCTTGTTGGCGCTGATGGTACGGTCGGGGTCAATGACAACGGCGACAAACGGGTCGTTGAACGACTGCTGCATGTGCTCCGTTCCCACGTCGATACCGCTGAGCCAGCACCCGTAACCCGGATGGCTGTGGTACCAGCCTACAACGTTCTCCATTCGGCTTCCCTCGTCCCGACACAAGCGCAGATACTCGACAAGGTACTCATTTGCGTCATCATGCGCGTTGACACGGGTCTCGGTGCCTTCAACTGGCAGACGGAAGGCGTCCGTCACGACCAGGGTGGTGCCGTCGACGTAGCCCTGCATAAGGCCCATGACTTCGAGGATGCCGCCCGTCCGCGCGTGCATGACCATCTTGATGAGGGCAACAGCCGAAACGCGCACTGTTTTGAAGTAGTTCGGGTCTTTGAGCCAGGGCTTCTGCGAGTTGATGGCCTTTTGTGAAACGGCATCGTAGTTGTAGAGCGCATCGCGCTGCGGATCCGCGAGGCGGTCGGTCGTGGGTAGCTCTGAAGGCACGGTTAGCCTCACGCGATTCCGATTGTCCACGATTTAATTACCCATCTTGAGCGTCGACGCCGCAAGTGCGTTGAGACTTTCACGGAAATCCGCTGGAGGGGTTGGGTTTACAAGCTGTAGCCGTTGGCTGCTTGGCTGTTTGAAGCAACAGCGATGGAGGGGCAGCTGCGGACGATAAGATAACAACTTTGACGTCAAGGTTTCTTGTGTGTCTTTCAAATATTGACATGCACGAGGAGCTTCCGTGCATAAAAGGCTTTGACATAGATATCATAGTGGTTTTTCAAGGATTGTAGTATTGCCTCAAAACCCGACGGGATAGTTCAGAATTAAGAGTTGAGGGCTCTGTGAGGATTGCATATTGTAGGTATTCCAATGATGATGTTATTGGCATCAGGCATTACTCAGCTCGGATGCCTATAAATAGGTAATTTCTCGTCGTGAGTGTCAGTCACCATGAAGTCAGTCTTGGTCATGATCGTTTTTGATATATATCTCGTTTCTCTAAATACTCGCTAGCACCTCGCTCAACAATGCAGCTAAGGTCGTCACCATGGCCGCCTGGCATTGCTGTCGCTGCCTTCCATCTAAACGAACGGGAAAAAAATAAACAAGAAAAAGAAGCGTAATGAAATAGGTATAGTAGCATGTATGTATCTGGCCACCTCCCCTCCGTGTCATCTATCGCCGTCATATTATCTCATCCGAGGCCCCCGGCTCAACCTCCCCCTCTCCTCGTCCCCTCAGCCATCCTCGCTTTGCCTCCTCCGATCGCCCTCTGTTCCGATCGCAGCAGGAGAAGAGGAGGATGATGCCATAATCGTAGTCTCTCTGTCTTTCAACCGGTGCGTAAACGCACTAATCTTGTCTTTGAAGAATCCGCCACCGCCGCCAAGTCCAGCCGACTTGCGTCTATCTGGCGGCCCAAACTCATACCCATCACCGCCACTGGTACCTGGCCTCGATATGCCTCCTCCTCCTCCTCCTCCTCCTCCTCCTCCACCACCACCACCAAAAAGTCTGGAGCCTCCGCTTGAATTCGGCCTCAGCAATCCACTGAATGTGCTCCTATGATTTCCGCCCTCAGTCGACCCTGTTGGGATCCTCTCCTGCGGCGTCGGCGGCGTCATTGTCAGAAATGAGGGCAGGGCCCCGGTTGCTTGGGTGTTGACGGTCACATGACTCGAACGATGTGACCTAGACGATGCGATACTGGAGCTGCGACTTGTCGACGGTGCTGGGATTGATGTCTGCGAACGCCGCATAGACTGCGGCGGAGAACGTGAGAAGTCTACAGGCGACGTGCCGTACAGCGACGACGAGTCATCACCACTGTTATCGCGCGAGTCGGTTGACAGTTGCGGTGTCGCTAGTAAGACAGAGCTGGTCGCCATCTCGCGCAACTTGGACTGTTGTGCCGTGCTGGGTCGGTGTTTGGAGAACTTGTTGCCGATAATGGCACCTGTATGGCTGATGAGGGCTTTGATGACACGACCTTTGAGCGCCAATGCGAGGTCGAGGTTTGACCACGTCTTATTGCGGTACTCTATTGTCGGCAGCCGGAACACGAAGTCGTGCACGTCTTCAAGATTGCGGTCCCCTTTTCCTTTGTAGCTGAGGCAGAGTACGACTGACGGCATCTTGATATAGGCGAATGTCATATAACTTGACGCACGGTCAATCATTTTCGTTAGGTCATCGGATTGCTTAACCTTTTCCTCCTCCGTCGCTGCCCTATGTCGCAGCCCAAAGCGTGAGCCACGTCTTGCTTCGCCGTCCCCGGAAAATCCATTTTTGGATGAGAGTCCCGTCGAAGTTCTAGGGATGCCAGGGCGTGGCGTGCTTCCGCGAAGGGATTCGTACGATTTCTTCTTACTCGGGATCAAACCCGTCCCGGCGGAGCGGAATAGTCGGAAGGAACTGCCTTCGCCAGAGTGGATGCTAACCGCCTTTTGTTTGGTAGAACTTGAGATCTGCTCAGAAGTCAGAGTAGGCCTAAGTCGAAGTTCCAGTGATCCTGGACGGGTCGAAAACAGCATCGTATCGTTGTCTTTCTCAGCCGTCCCAAGGCGGCCAACCGATGCGCTCAGTGAGTCTTCATCCTCATCCTCGTCACCATCGGGGATCGACTGCTTGATAATAAAGGGTGAATCGTTCTTGCTTGTGGATGCCTTGCCCGATTCTAGTCCGGGAAAAATATATTCGAATAACTTCTTCCCCACCTCTCGCTCCAGCTGTATTTTCATGGGGAACAGGTTCACCTCAAAATGGTCCATGACGGGAATGCCAGCAATGGCCTCGAGCATGTTCCAGTACACTCGGATCATCGGCTGTGTTCCAGTATCAAAACCTCCACGATCATCCTCGACGTACGGCGAAACCATGGCAGGATAAATCGCGTCTGGCAGCAGGTTGAGGCCAAGAATACGTCCGACTTGAATGAGATTGATGTGCGACCCGTCTGAATTGTCCGTGCGGTCGTACTCTACGTCCTTGAGCTGCAGCTCGACAAGTGGCTCGTTCGTATTGCGGATGAGGTGCCAGACGATTTCCTTGGCTGTGATGCTCCATTTCAAAAGGGCGCTGCTTGTAGTATTGTCGATCTTCCTCTGGGACGTCGTGATGGCCTTCATCGTGAAGAACAGCTCATCCTCGACCGAGGCCAAATCCCGCTCCAACACTAGCCGGTCTTTCCAGCCTTTCTTGTCGAGGTGCCTGGAGTGCGTTTGGAAGTGCGTCTTGATGTCCTCGAGTTGTCGGACACGCTCTTGCAGGCGGATGACCATCTCCGGGGCGCCACGGAGATCGCTGAAGTCGGAGGCGAGCATGATCTTCTCGAGCCTTTCGCTACGCGTCTTCTCCAACGGTTCGTTGTACATCAGCAGATCTACAACAATGACGTAAATGGCATAGTACTGTGACGAGTTGCAAAGGGCATGTGCCTGGGGGAACTCGACCCATAGGTTGTCCATCCTGCTCTCTGTGTTGTCGTGCAGCGGGAGGGCAGCACCCTCGCTGGTATTCACCTCATCGTTGTATTTCAGCCGCAACGTATTGTACTTATCATAACGCAGCATGGCCGAAGTCTTCTTGACAACGCGCTTGAAACCGAAAGGGTCTGCCTCAAAGTCGAACATGACTTCCATTGGCACCCAAGGAGGCCACGACGAGCCAGCAGGTGTGCCATAGCTGTTGCCAGAGTACATGGAAACAAGCTGCGTCGAGAACCACTTTTGGTGCGTTACGAAGAACTGCGTGCTATCCATATTGACAAGGAAGCGGCGTTGGACCAGGCCGCTGACGTTGTCCGATATGCGACTCTTGTCAAGCACCTCGACCACTTTGAGTTCCATGCCCTTGGCTGTGATGAGGACGACATGTTTCTTGTTTTTGTCGCTCTGTAGCTGAATCTGGGGCGCGATGAGGCGGACGTGGTAAGTATTCTGGGGCGTGAATTCGTCCGCGATACCACTAGAGAGATCCGCCATTACTTGGTTTGCTTGCCCGCTCTGTTCTCCCAAGGTACCAGAGCTGGAAAACTTTCTTCCATCCTGGAGAATCTTGCGGATCCTATCCTCAAGGTCCTTTTCCGTGTTTTTCTCAGCCCCATTAGTCTTCGGAGTGCTGGCTGCGCCGGTGGCTGGGGCGGCATTACCACTCTTTGTCAACTTTGACTTGTTCTGGTCCTCTACGATGTCAAGGATGAACTTGATGGCCGGGCGGGAGAGGTAGTAGATGAAACCGCGACGCTGGCTAACTTGGTGGATGTATCGGAGGATGATGTTGCGCAGCGTGTTGTTCCACTTGAGCTGCATATTGTGAACGACGAAGCGGTTCTTGAAGTCGCTTGCAAACTCGGTTCTATCGGGTGTCGACAAGCCGTCATCTGCACCATCTGTCGCCGATTCAGTGCTCGAGTCGGAATCCGTTAGCACTGGCGAGCCTTCGTCCTCGCTGTCAGAAACACCATTCTGAGACATCTCTCTCAACATTCCTTCAAGGAAGGTCTTCTTCCCAGCGAGAACGAGAGTGTGTCGGTTCAAGACATCAAACTCAGCCCGAAGCTCCGGGTCGTTATGGTCATTCCGGATGAGACGAAGCTCAATCTCTCCGAGGTTTCGGTTGTGCATCTCAATTTGCTGATCCAGCTGCTCCAGCCGGCGGCGGATGAGCTGACTCTGAACCCTCCTCGGGTCATCATCCTGGCTCATGATGCACAAGTGGCTGGGCTCCTGCCCAAAGGGACTACTCCTGTCCGGATCGCCGTCAATCACGCCACCGATATCTGTTTGGCGAAAGTACGTTATACGGGGCGCGTATACAAGCGGGAGAATCTTGGTATCGGGGTTTGGCTCTGTTGGCAGAATCCAGTCAAGCTCAACGAAGTCGTCCATATCGATCCACGTCAGGTCATTGTCAGGGATTGTGAATCGCGATAGATCAGTCCCGTCGTCCTCCTGCTCGGTCACAAAAGTAGACAACGATTGCTTTGCTAGAGTCTCCGCCGACGTGCCTCGGATGCTAGCAGAGACAGCGCGAATATCGGCAGAGACCAAATCGAGCTGGCCTGCGTGAATCTTCATACCACTCGTCCGCGTTTGTGTCTTGCGGCCGCTATCCCTAGTATTGAACTCCTCTCGCCGCTGATGCAAATCGAGCATCCAACTATCAAAGCGAACTTTGATGCCTGTCGCTGACACAGCGCTCTCAGAATAGTCCTCGACATCCTTATGCTTGTAGATGTGACTGAGAAATAGTGGTGCGAGAAGAAGATTGTACTTAATAGTCGCGAGATGGCGGCCGAACTTTTTGCTGTTCTTCTCGCGTCCAGGCCAGAGCGAACCTTGCCGGATGGGCAGCGAGAGTGGGCCGCCAAAGAGAGACCACCAAGCAAAGAAGTGTGTAAAAAAGCGAGGAGTGACATGGACGGCATTGTAGCTTCGCGAAGGCTCCGCATTCGACGACGTCCACTCACGATCGACTGGTGCTCGCACGGCGAGGGATAGGTGTATGTGTTGACTACGGAACCCGCGGAAAGCATCGTATGAAACGCCGTCTTGTGGTTTGGCATGCTGCGGGGATTTCAGCACAACTTCGTAGTGCGGCTTGAAGTCGAAACTTCTGTTGCCATTCTCGATGGCCTTCTCAAACACGAGTCCTGCGAGCCATTGGACCCTGCCTGAGAGCTTCATGACAACTTTCTTGAAGGCTGCACCCGGTTTGTGGCTGGCATCACTTGCAATGCTGGCATCTTCGCCCTGCCGACGTCGCGTTTCGCGAACATAGTGACTGTAGTCTGGGATCGCCAGGACATACTCGCCACTGTCCACGGTCATGAAGCGCTTCGGGTCGTCGTCGGTATGGACGCTCCATCTGACGTCGTTTCGCCAACACATCAGAAAACCAGCCCCATTGCCTGTGACCTGGTAGGGGTCTCTGGTTCCCTTGAGGGCGAGATGCACATCGCCGTCTCCTCGCCATGCAACCCGGACTCTGGAATGAAAGTTGAGACGGATCTTGTCCCAGAAGCCGACCCTGTCAGAAGGGTCAAGCTGTGGCTTTGTGAAGGACTCAATAGCCATCATCATATCCTGGATAGCGGGCTGATATGACGGCCCCCATGTTATTCGAGTAGGGTTGGCGGTCTGGATGTCGATGCTCATGTCCGAGTAAGACTTGACAGGGCCGATTGTCCTTCGAACGTCGATGGCAAAGCTTCCTTCGTTTGATACTATCGGGTCCAAGTTTCGTGGAGGGACGATCTGGACCTTGATCTTCCGAGTGGATTCTTGGCCTCTAAACTCCTCTGCGATTACGAAATCGGTCTTCATCGATAGCGCAGGTAGCCGTGAAGACTGGCCTGGCCTGATGGGCGGGACGTGTAAGAGCGGGAGAGGGTAATCTCTGAGTGATATTGTCGCCTCACCCATATTGACCTGAACGTTCATCGGAATAAGAAGAGCATATTGCATATCCTTCGGCATGCCTTTCCCGACTTTATGCAGGAAGTCGGGTAAGTCCTTCATGGGGAAAGACGGCTTGTCAATGACGAAATGCAAGTCATTGATGAGCGTGGACATAAGAGCAGGCCGGTGCGGAACCTCGAGAATTCTCTCGCTGTCGTCCAGGTCGTCGGGTATCTCGTCCTGGCCCCAGAAGAGAGAGCGCGAGTCTTTCATGTCGTTCTTTGCTATTGTGTAGTACCGGTCAATTCGCTGTTTCCAGCTCTTTGAGTTATGCACATTGAGGCTGTGCCGCGCCTCTGCAATAGAGACGCGCGCGCTCGAGCTGATACCCAGAGATGCCCCATCGGGGTCATATCTAGGTGTGCGGCCACGGAAGCGACCCTCGCCAACAGTACGGTTTTGGTCATCACTGCTGCGACTTCTAATGCGCGAAGTACCTGTGGCATGGTGCTGGTCTCTCGGTGCCGCAGACCGAGTCCGCAGCTTCGTGGACCCCTTTCGCGACTCCTCTTCGTGGATCTTATTGACTTTCACGCGGAAGGCTTCCTCGCGGGCCTGGCGCTGCATCAGCTCGATCTTGCCAGCACGATAGATCACTCCTAGCTTCCACTCAAATGCGCCATCCTCTAGCTCAAACAGCAGCGTCCGAGTCCGCAGTGACACCTTAGGAACATGCTTGGGACCTTCAGGCCCTTTGTCGAGAATGTATTCATTCGTGCCTGTTTTGAATCTGTGGTGTAACTGCTGGATAGACTTGAACGTGTTGGCGAAGTTATCTGCTATCTTGTACACGACCATTTCATGGGGAACGGCGAGGCGCATGGTATCTGAGGCAACATCGAACATGCGCTCTTCGAGCATACCTCCATTTGAGACTTTCCTGCGTGACTCTCGATAATCCAGACGGCCGTTGTTGATGCTGATAATTCTGGCCCAGACTCTATGCATCCTCGGCGCTTCTGCATACAAGCGAATCAACTTGGAGTGCAAGAACGGAGCCGACCAGCGGTGACGGCCGGCCTCCATATTGTATATCTGAAGCATCAAGGAAGGGTCTGAAGGCATCTCTGCCTTGATTTGAATAAGCATCACCTTTATATCAACAGTGACGAGCTCAGTTGTCATCTTCGTGGATTCGTTGTCGTTCAATGGGTAATCCGGGGCGCCTCGACTTGGGAGTGGTGAAAGATGGCCAACAACCCGTCTTTGGAAGGATGGTGTGGTCGGGGTGAATGGTTCCGCTGTATCTTTGCTTGTTCTCATAAACGCTCTTCGCAGAACCGTGACGGCGACCCCTACGGCATAATGGCGGTAAAGGGAATACTGGAGGAGGATGGACCTGACGTGGGAATGAATATGGAAGACCGGGCCTTGGTTGTCGCTCAATGTCGAGAACGCAATCTCGAGCTTGGGCACGTTGATGAACGGTTCAACTTCCCACTTCTCAGCCCCCTCTACCATGAAGACTTCAAGTCCACGGATGTGGAAGGCAACGCGGCGGCCATCACCCTCGTGGTGGTATTTCTTCCTCGGCGACATTGGGACGGCCTTGAGGAGATCCGTTTCGGGATTCATCATGCTGCGGCTGCTGGCTCTGCGCCGAGACGTAGGCCGTCGATGAAGCCCGTCCAGCCGCTGAGCTCGGTATTCGGCGGACCACGAGTCCAGCTGGATGGCAACCCCCCTTGTTTCCTCCGATATTTCCGCATCTACTCCCGCCACCTCAACGCTGAAGTCTGAACACTGCAGCTGGAAGTGCAAGAGCCATGCAGGCATGGCACGTAAGAAGTTGGCTTCTTTTGGGGTCCTGGAGACGATTCTCTTGTCAGGCTGCACATTAAGCCGCAACTGGCGCACTATTTGACGCAAACCGTCTGCAATCTCCTCACGGACCATCTTGACAGAAAATGTTTGGAGGTTTCCCGTGGCTACAACGTGAACGTCGGGTGTTGCGTTGAGCTGGACTTTGAGATCAAACATTTCCGTCTCAAGAAGGTCGAACCTGCCGCCAGCAGATGTCTGGTAATAAAGGTTATGCGTTTGAACTCTCATAGTTGAGGCCAGTGAATAATGAAGGTCTTCGACCGTGGAGTGAAAGGATTCTAGATCCAGTGAGACGGAAGAGATAGACGAGATAATCAAGTCAAACTCATCGGGGTCGAGGTCTTTCTGCACAGGGGGGAGGGCAATCCTCAAGACCGGCTCGTGCATCGAGAATTTGATGTTTGCTTTTGGGAGGAGACGCGAGATAAGCATGTGCCGGTGTTCTCGTTGCGCCCTTGGAGCTTTCGGTTTTGGCTGTAGCATGGCCAGAAGGAGTGGGAGATGACGGGGGTCGAGATCAACAGACGGAGACGTCACAACCGAGTTTGCGAAGACTATATTTGCATTCCGCTCCTCTGCGGTGCCGTCCTCGGCCAGCTCGACAGTCTTGGATGGCAACGTTGTTCGAACAGTAGTGGTGGCCATCGGGATGTACATAAGTCTGTCTGACTTTCCATGTCCGTCATCAATGCCGATAGATATCGATAAGGCCGCAGCCAGAGCTTCGTGGGCGATGTCTTTTGAAGGGAAATACATCCTATGAGCGGGTGACTTGGGATCGAGGCGGTGCATATCGATGCCGACTTCCTTCATGGATGCATTGATTAGAATAGGAGGGCCGCCAGTCTTGATCGCCTCGACCTTCTTCGTAAAGCCAACAAAGCTGACTGCAAATTGAACCTCTTTGATGCCCCTGAGGAACGAGCTGGCTAGCTCTTTCGAGTCAGAAACCGTTTGCATCAACTCGTGATCCGTACTTCCGGGTACTTCGAGCTCCCGTATGACCTTGTCGACAAAAATCTCAACGGGCTCAGACTGAGCGAAGGACTCGCTGGATAACGATTTGATCCTCTTGTACCGGTTGGCGCTGTGGCGGACGTCATCGTACGGAACATGGACGCGGCCTAGCTTGAGCGCTACGGAAACATCCCTGAGGCCGTCAAGCGCTTCGTAGAGGAAGCCGTGGATGTTGAGGCTGGCGCTATCGAGAACCTCCAGGGACTCACGCCCGTCGGCCGTGAAAAGCACGCTCCGGAGAGTCAATATCCACTCCGCCTGCCTCTTCTGCCCGCTTTTCTCTGTCCTGCCCTGGAGAAAGAAGCGCGCGCGGTCGACCATCTTACGACGGGTATCAACGGCCACAGTGAAGCTCCCGACCTGTACACTCCCGACATCCACGATCCTGACAGTTGAGTTGGTCGCAACCACGTCCACCATCCGGAGCCAATTTACCTTCCGATGCAGCCGCTTGACCCGGTCCTTGATCTGTGTCAGTTGTTTCCATGACTCGCTCCGACCATTCGTACTTTTATCGCCTCGTGTGGTCGGGATCCTCGGTGGTTTTGTAGCGACCTCCTTCTTCTCGTCCGATTCGTCTTCGGAATCGCCATCCCCGGGAGCGGTGCCGGTCCCTCGACCCCCTTCGTACTCTCGGATATCGAGTGTAACGACAAGCTCGCTCAGCACTATGCTAAGCCATGTTGGCTGCGCAAAGGTGGGCCGGTGGACGTTGAGCCCGAGACCGCGGATCTCGATACGGACACCATCACGTGGGGTATATGCGAGTCGTCGCAGAGAAAAATAGCCGATGCGCTGGATAGAGATGCCTGTGACGATGCGGAGGACGGCGAAGAGGACAAAGGAGGAGAGGTAGAGGAGGACGATAATTCCGAATATGAAGGTAGGGTTAAGCAACGCCATCGCATCCACGTCGGATACGGGCGTCCGGCCTGTGCTGTGCCTGTGCCTCTGCCTGTTCCTGCGGGCCCGGGTTGGCTGTCAGTCAACATCCATCAAGTCTGGCCGACGAGCAGCACGAAGAGCGGTGATCGGCGAGGGAGGGTAAAGAGCGTACGAGGCGACGGCCAGACATGTGTTCCTGTCCTTCTCTATTCACTCGCGCAGCTGTAAGGCGATGGATGCATATCGGGCGAGCGTGTCGTCGTGGATGCGCCGGCCAAACAACCCTTGTTCCTTGTTCCTTGTTCCTTGTTCACCCACACCGAGTTGATCGGATTCCGGGATTAGCCAGCGGGCGGCGCATCGAGCTACGCAGAAACTCGACGGACAGTATAAACTGGGCGTCGAATGGGCCGTTAAAGACCGGCGAGAAGGAAGACAAATTGCAACCTGGAAGAGCCCGCGCGGATGCTCTGTTTCGGGACAATAGCGATAAGTCAATCTTGCCATCATCCCTGTCTGGCAGCCCACGCTCAAGCATTTTCTGCCGCCCAACACCGCCTACGGGATCTCCAAGCTACAACAGGGGTCTGGGAAGCGTGGAAGCCCAGAGCTGGGCCCCAGCTCAGCTCGGTGGGGCATTGATGTTGCATCATTGCGAGCTCCCCCTTGCCCAGATGATAACCGGGCGGCTGGTTGACGAAATCAGAGTTGAGCCCTGCTTTGCTCCGCGTTTACCAGTTTGCGTTTGCAAACCTAGAACCTTGATTCTGCCCAGTGCGCTATTACCGGTCCAGTGAAGAAACTCCTTAAATTGTGCTCAATTGTTAGTTCAAACTGATCAGTAGTTACGGCCTGAACGGATCAGAGTGGATCCGGGGCAGACGAAAACGAGTTGGCTGCCCGGCCCTGGGGTTGTCCAAGTTGGAGGGGATAGACCGGACACTCCCATCTTCGTAGGTTTAAATTGTGCTAATGCCTCCATGACGAGATCCCTTGATGGCGCTTGGTAATACCTAGTTGCTACATTGAAGCTCTAGCCAAAAGGGAAAAAAGGGGGGTTGGGCGATATCGCGGGGTCGGCAGTGGGTAAGTTCTCACGGCGTATATGATCAGCAATGTCCTCGCGTTACTGAGAATGGGCACCAGGTCTGGAAAGATCGCGATCAGAGCTGATCAAAGCTAAATTACAAGATGGTTATCTTGACAATACTGGTTCGGCAAACTCCGTTTTTGTTGGAGCCTTGGTTCGAACACGGCGTGCAACCACATCGCTCTAAATACACTGTAGTATGTCCAGTCCACACTGCCCGTTTTCCTCTGCTGTTACAGCTCGACAACCTACAAGTACATTCCCAGATATTAATTACCACACCACAGAAGCCAAGCAACCAAAGCGCAACCAACGCCAGTGATGATGGCGGATAGGCCTAATTGTGGCCCTTCTCAGGGACCTTAGGATCCTACACCGTCGGCCCCTTGTTCGATCGCTCCTCTGCCGCTAGGAGTTCCTTGATGTTGTCGTCGACAATGGCTATTTCAACCTCGACCCGGAGGAGCTTTTCCTCGAGAATCTTTTCGTATTCCTCGTCGCTCAGGAAGGTAACGGGACTCCACTTTGACTTCAAGAAACCACTGGCAGCCGGATCCTTGGGTGTCCAGTCGATGGCGTTTGCAACCAGCTGACCCGCTCCTCCAAACAAAGAGAAGAATATCATGCCCGGCACAATATTTTTTGGGCCCCCTTTGAGACGGTTAGAATACCCTCACTTGCCGCGAATCTCACCATTACTCACGTAGTACTCCTCCGATCATCCCCGCAATACCGCCTGCCACGGTGCTCGCCTTCACCTTGTCTGCTAGCCGTATCTCATTCTCTCCTCTGAAAGCTTTCAATGCGACCATCCGGGACGCTAAGGGAAGTTATAAACCGCATTCTACGTAGAATCCAAGGGCGGGGGTCTCTCACCATAGTAACTGGAACTCAGGGTGAACATCTGCGCGCCCATCACAAGAGAGAACATAGCAGGGGGAGCAGAGCGGATGATTCCCGCAGCTGCTCCAGTAAACAGTCCCAAAGTTCCTGGTGAAAATAAGCCCCTGGTTCATAATGACAGTCACACACAAAAAGAAGTTGGTAGTCTTACCAACAGTGGCTCCCACTTTGAGGGAAGGGGTAATGATTGCCATCAACTCCGGGGGCAGCAACTGTCTCCTTTCATTCTGAGCCACTGGCGGGGATGCCGGTCTGGACGATATTTGTGATATTTTTTGCGGCTGCGCCGGTACTGCAGGACCCGGTACTTGATTTACATCCTCACCCTCATCAGGCTTCGGCAGTGTGATACGCTTCATGATCTGTGAACGAAGATGAAGTCTGTACCGTGATGCCCAACTAGCACGGGCACAGAACGTTAAAACACCGAGCAGGCGTGTGGAGACCTGGAATAGATGCGCGAAAGCAGGATAGCTCAATCTCCCGGTTGCCGTGAAATGGAAACATGGAGGTTGGAGCTTTAGAACGTTGATAAACTGCCTTGCTCACATTGCGGTTGGGACTTTGTGAGTGACCACGATGACGCTAAACTCTTTTTAGGGCGGGGAGCCCCACCCTTGCAAGAGAAAGGGTTCTACATTTCCTACAACTTGAATTTTCTCTCCACCCGAAATTTCCAAGCTCAACAGCCTCGGCCACCTACACCGGCCGACTTTTTTCCAACATATCCGTGGGACTTGCAATTGCACCTGGCCTCATCGGTGCTCGCTGCTCTTTGATTCACCGAGATCTCTACCTCGCCGAGCTCCCCATCTCGGCCACCGCTTCTCCCACTACGCGCTGCGATAAAAGGTCGCTGCGCGTGGGCTAAAAACCGCAATCATGGGTGAGCACGATCGCCCATCGCTGACAAGATCGCTTGCGCCTCTGTCTGCCCTACTCTCGTTTTTTTTTTTGCTGACCGAAATGATCAGCGCCGAAAAAGAAGGAAGTCCAGAAGTTTTCCCTGGGCGAATTTATCAACGAACCCTGTGAGTTTCCCCTCCATGCCAAGCGAGGCACACCACCGGCAATTTGCCAGGACCAACTTGACAAATGTGAACTGACATCGCGACAGCGTTTGGCGGCGCTGGAGGCTCTTGGGCCGATGAGGTCGAGGATACTTATGGTAAGCATTACCGTCTATGATGCCATGCATGCCCTAGTCGTGCTGGCCGCGGTCGGCTTTCGGTGCTGCATCGCACAACCAATTGGCCTTGGGCGAAAAATTGACAGTCGATTTGCAAATAGGCACCCAGCCCCTCCCCTCCTCAGACCGTCGCTCTGGAGCAACCTCCTATGGTGGCAGTGGCGGCGGCTACGCGGACCGAGGTATGTCAAGTTCTCCCAAATAGAAACGAAGTCCTACTGACCGTGTCTTCTTGCATAGGCTATTCCTCAATCCGTGACAATCTTCCCCAAACTCTGCCAACCAAGCCCCCTTTCACCGCGCATCTTGGAAATCTCTCATATGACGCAACCGCGGAGAGCGTCACCGAGTTCTTCGATGGGTGCAAGGTTCTGAATGTTCGAATCATTGAGGATCGCGAGCAGGGCCGACCGAAAGGATTTGCGTACGCCGAGTTTGAAGACCTCGAGGGCCTGAAACAAGCTTTGACTCTGGATGGACAGTCCTTCCAGGGACGCAGCATCAGAATCAAGATTGCCGATCCGCGTAAGTCCTACGGCCTCCCGAAACTCACAGGACATTAACCATCCCTCCAGCAAAGGACAGAGCCGACGGCGGCCGCGAGTTCCGCGACTTGGACTGGGGTGCTCGACGTGGCCCTCTGGAGGAGATCCCAGGCCGTGGAGGAGACCGACGTGGCGGTGGTGGAGATTTCGGCGAGCGACGTGGTGGTGGCGGAGATTTCGGCGAGCGACGCGGCGGTGGCGGAGACTTTGGTGACAGACAAGGTGGTGGAGATTTTGGTGACCGCGAGCGCCGTCCTCCCCGCGAGCCCTTTGCCGACGATGGGAAGGTCAGAGATTTCGGCAACTGGGAGCGAAAGGGGCCGCTCCCCGCCGCTCCCGCGATGGAGCGTACAGAGTCTCGCGATTCGCGTGCTCCCCGGTCTCTTGAGGCCGGCAGGTCCGACACGTATCGTGAAGCGAGAAAAGCTTCGCCCGCTGCTTGGGGTCCAGGTGAGGGTGAGGGCTCCCGCCCTCCGCGTCGCGAGTTTGTCGAGCGCCCCGAACGCGCGGAGCGTGTTCCCACCGCTGCCGAGAAGGACAACCAGTGGCGCGAGAGGATGCGCCCCGACGCTGCTGTCAAATCGCCCGCACAGTCCCGCGATGGAAGCGAAGCCCCGTCCTCTCCTGCTGGAGGACCGCCTGCCCAGCCTGTGGGACGTCCCAAGTTGAATCTCACCAAGCGCACAGTCTCGGACACGCCTGCCATGGTTTCTCCTGCCCTTTCTGCGACTGACCCAAAGGCCAACCCCTTCGGCGCCGCACGCCCTATCGACACGGCCGCCCGGGAGCGACTAATTGAGGAAAAGCGTCTCCAGGTTATCAAGGAGAAGAAGGAAGCGGATGATAAGGCTAAGGAGGATAAGCGCTTGGCTAAAGAAGCTGCCGCAAAGGAGGCTGCTGAGAAGGAGGAGGCCGAGGCTGCTGCAAAGGTTGAAGCTGAGGCGGCCGCGGCTGCTGAGGCAGCTAAGGCCGCTGCCGAGGTAAAGGAGGCTCTCAAGGAGGAAGCTTCTCCCGAGGACGGCGATTCGGCAGAGCAGAAGTTGCCTGTCCGTTCTCGTGAGCCTCGCGAACCCCGCGAGCCCCGCGAGCCGAAGGAGGCCGTCGCTAACCCGAAGACTCGGGCTGCCGAGAGCGGAAACTGGAGATCAGCTTCGAGTGAGCAGCGCGCGTCTTCCCGTGGCGGTCATATCCCAAGCGGCCCTCGCCGTGGTGGCGGTGTGCCGCGCGGTCCCCGCAGCGACGCTGGTGGACGCCCGCCCCGCGCGAACGGCAGCGGCCCTGCCCCAACTCCGCAGGGTCAAACACCGCAGTCTCCGGTTACTGAGCAGAGCCCCTCTACTCCGACGATAGATGAGGATGGCTGGACCACTGTCCCGAACAAGGGCCGACGTGGTGGCCGCCCTTGAATTTTGTACTACAATACATAACGCCCTTTTCCTTTACGCGTCACGTCCAGAATCGGCTCTCTGTTGGAGCTATCAGCTCCCTATGCACGTTGATGATCTGCACCACCATACGGCAACCACTTCTTTATCGGCCTTCGGTACCGGCATCTGCCTCACTTCCTGCAAATTCATCTTGATTTTGCTTGGATAGCCAGCGGCGATGCCCTCGACAGTACATATATCCGGTCTCACCACTCTTCTGTATCGGGGGTTAGACTTACTGGGCTGCATCAACTCCCTTGCCTCGTCTCTTCTCAATATCAACCCCCAAGTCTGTTGTCTTTTTCCAGTCACCTGGCAGGGACCTCCAGATCTTTTCGCAGTCGGCGTTACTACCATCTCGAAAAGTTTGCATTGCTTCCAGCTTCTGGTCATCTCCAGTTTTATACATCAGAATCGGTTATGCGTGTAATCACGCATTTAGAGGGGCCTTTGCCAACACTTTTATCGGTCGGTCTTCTCACCGACTGCGGGAACGTAGGTTTCATGTCACAGCGGGCAGACACAGTGTCGAGCAGCAAAGATCTCGACTCTTTCAGGGGAAGACGGGGGGATTTCTAATAGATATGCAGCACACTTCCTGGGGAGGACTCCCCGCATTTGAGAAGGGATCGACGTCTGCCTCATTTTCGTTGTTTCTTGATTGCTTTGGTTTTTTTTGAAATGACAGGGATGGGGCGTCTCCTAAGCCATCTGCCTGCTTGCTAGACGAACTCACTGGGCTCTTGGGTGCTTTCTGATGATGCGATATCGGAACCGTATGAATGGGAGCGGGCAAACCAAAAGTTGGGACAGCATCGTTTAACATGTAGACGAGGGCATATCATGTAGCTTTGGTCGACATGATTCCGGGAAGGCAGGGTCTATCTAACGACGATGCTTCCATTTACGCACGACAACATGGAAGATAAAAGGTTAATCAGATACCATCCTCGAAACAAGTGCTCTACGAGGATTTCTGCCTTGCGCCTCCTGGTGTATCGTCTTCCATCTTCCCATCCTCAGCACATCATATATTGTTTTCTGTGCTTTCGCTCCCACCTCACCTCTTCAATGTCTTTTGCTTCTGTGCGTCTGTAGCCACATTTCGCCCCTCAACCAGTAAGCCCTTGCGGCGCCGCACGCTATCCATATAGCGCTTTGCGACGTTCTCTCGGTCGCCGAACTCGCCCAGATCCTCGAGGTCGTCTTCGGTGAACGGTACCCAAAAGGGATCCTCGTCAAGGACCTCAAACCCGGTGAAGATGAGCTGCGGTTGCGCCGCACCCGATGTCCGCTTGCGCATGTCATCGGCAAAACCAAACGACTCTGCCACAGGTAGCAGAGCCTGGATGGTGAAGAATGGTGTTCCCTCGTTCATGGCTTCGGATTGTACCCTGCCTCGGCGGCGGGTGATGACATCGTATACACGGCCCAGAACTTCAGCTTTGTGAGGGACGGAGTGTTAGCGTAACGTATTCGGGGAGGCAATAAGAGGGAGGTGATAAAACTCAAACTTACTGCTTGCTTGAATCTCGCACGAGTACATGGCCAGCATGAGACGCGGCGACCAGTCCAGAAAGCCCTTGTGAATTGACTGCTGCACCGTCTTGATAACCTCACCTGTCAACCGACCAGCACGGTCCCGTGCGGCGATATCCTCTTCGGTCTCTGCGATGGAGACATCCTCAATAAATACGGCAATGCCCTCTACCGGCTCGTGGCAGAGCGGGCCGTGGGGTGTTGCAAGCTGGAAGG
>Ga0247770_1000451_pt1 | contig 39641 bp, 51 predicted proteins | sample UWRJL136409B6_FD_179943 | JGI IMG/M metagenome (GOLD analysis project Ga0247770, IMG submission 179943) | Plant litter microbial communities from Arlington Agricultural Research Station in Wisconsin, United States - UWRJ-L136-409B-6 | ecosystem: Environmental > Terrestrial > Plant litter >... | reverse complement strand
CCCTCTCCTTCCCCCTCTCTCTCTCCTCCATCTCCTCCATAACCTCCCTCAGCGATCTATCATCGGGCTCCTTCACCAAACACTCCACGTCGTAATCTGCTTCTTCCTTGTCTTTTTCTTTGTCCTTTTCTTTGCATAAGGCGTACACCAGGATGCCGAGGAGGACTGCGACCAGGATGCCCAGGGGGATGCCGATTATTTCGCCGAGGCCGAGGCCCGAGGAGGCGGCGTCGGAGGCGGCGGAGATGCGGGCGCCAGTTCCTCTTGGGAGGAGGAGGTAATGAGGGGGCATTTTCTGTTTGGCTTGGTACCAGGAGCTCGGTGGTGGGCGGATTGATGGTAGGGCGGGGTTGAAGATGGAGTCTTGGCGCCGGTGGAAGTCCCAGCGGTGATGAGGTTGAGAATTGAGGGTGGACCTCCGCGCTCGCGCCGACACAGCTCCCAAGAAATAAAACAGGAAATTCCCCACGGATTCTATCTCGACTTTTTACCTCATTCCACAGGAAGGAACGAAAGAACGCCTCGAGGGCTTCATCGGCGTCGATCTTGGTGGCGGTGCGCTGCGAAGGATTGCCAAGACCCAAGACGGCGGCTCTGAAACCCCTTCAGGGGGCGACCGCCGCTACACACCCTGCAGGTTTGCTTCATGCACGGACGCCTGTCGTTATGCGTTGGATCAAATCGATAGGGCTGGAGCCATTTTCTCCGGTGTGTTAGGTGAATTTTGGGGCCGTTCAGGTTGTGGGGTTTCAGGGCTGAATCCCATAGCGATCTCTTGACAGTTCCCGCCACGCCCTGCGCAGGGGAAGCTTTTGCAGGTTGCTATTCTGAGGATGGCAGTTGGCACGATTTGGGGGCTTGGATGCTGTAGTGAGGTCACGGTTGGGATTTGACCGCTTGTTGAGCAAGAGGTATTTGTATTATAAGGAAACAAAGGCACCTATTAAACTACTTCAATGACGGGCAGAGTATGATTTCTCGCCTTGCAACTCGCACTGCGGTCCGGCCAGTTTTCAAGTAATACACCGCCCTTCATATGCTGATGGTTACGGCCAGGTGGAACCACGAGACGTAGGTCATAAAGATCACAGTTGTCCCCGTTAGGGACCATGTTGACATAAAAATTAAAAGCCACGCATGTGTCCGTTGATCTAGTGGGCGAGTGAGTGGCCCGACGCTATGCATTATCCCCCAATGTTTGGCGCCTGTCCAGCACCCAATCTGATATGTCTTCCCATTCTTGGTAGTGTGGATCTCGTAATCGGTGATGTTGCAGAGGGGAGGTCCAAGGGGGCGCAGGGTCGGATAAGTGGTGGGACTATTGGTAGTGGTGGTGCTGGTCAGTCCCGCGCCATGCGGAGTAACGCGCGACAGAGGGGCCGGGGCGACGACTTCGACGGCGGTAATCTTGGTAGCGCCGTTTTGCCTGATGATGGTGTGGGGCAGGTTGCTGGGGTCGCTGTCGTCGTCCGTGACGTAGTAGTCGGCCATGTTGGCCACCCACGCCGTGACAGAGAAGGCCATGCTCCGGAACACGAGCTCCGGGATCGTCGGCAGCGCGAGCGAGGCGGCCGTGAGCAGCAGCGAGAACTGCTGGGAGGGCGGCAGGTGCGCATCCGCCAATGGGCTGTCGTGTTTCTCCAGCGCGATGTCGAGGATGGTGCAGTTGTTTGCGGCCGCCGAGTCGTCGCCCGTGTATGCGACCATGACATCCTAGTCCGAGCTCGGTAGGGTCGGCCCGCGCTGGTCGCCGAAGGATATGGCGGTGGAGATATCGAAGCTTGTGTACGAGTTGGCGGTCTGGCCGGCGGGCAAGGTATACGGGATCGGGAGCGTCCGGAAAGGATCCTGCCTCTCTTGCAGCTGGATCAGCAGGCTCTCGGATACCGACGAGGCTAAGGTGACGGTGTTTGCACAGGACAAGCGCAGCATGTAGTGGCGCCGCGAGTTGGCGTTGATGACGGGGAAGCCGCGGCTGAACGGGTTCTGCAGGGTGCAGGAGAAGGTCGGGCTACTCTGGGAGTGAGGGATGCTGGTGGTGCTCAGCGGGATCGGCCGCTCTGCTACCTTTTTCATGCGGATGTAGGGCTCGTCGCCCACCGTCGAGACGTTGTGGGCTTCGACGATCAGAAAATACACCACTGCGCTGTTACTTCTAACACCATCACAGGGGTATTCATCGTAGCCATTGCTTCAGACAGGTACATCGCGCGAAAAAGGTAGCAAGTCAGGGGATCAAGCCCGAAGACTGGCTTTGGCCTATGCTCCCTGGTGGCATAATCACGGCTGCAGGGCTGTTCTGGTACGGGTGGGCAGCACAACGACGCGCTCCTCCTGTTGTTCCCCTCATAGGGATGGGCTTTTTCGGCTTTGGGATGATTGCCATCTTCCAGGCCAGCACGACGTACCTGGTGAAGGCGTTTCCCGTGCATTCTACCTCAGTCTTGGCTGGTAGCAATATTCTGCGCGGTATCTGTAGCGCTCTGCTACCGCTCGGCGGTCAGCGCTTGTATGCTCACCTGGGACTTGGTTGGAGAAACAGCCTTCTGACGTTTATTGCGCTGGGATTGTCACCCATCCCGATCATTCTCCTTTGCTATGGTGCGAGGTTAAGGCAACGGACGAAAGCCGCTTGAGTCAAAACGGATATCATGCCTTGGTCAGGCTACTAGCTGAATACTGCGATGAGTTTAAACGATCTTCCAATCAAGGTAGGTGTGAGAGAACCAATCCGGGAGCATTGAAGACAAGAGTACATATGGAAAGAACTGTCCGAATATTTCGTAGGGGAACTCAAACCGCTTCTGCCCGGCGCTCAGAACCATCGTCGCTGCTGGCATGCGTCTGCTGAGAACAGACGAAAGCCATGGGAGCAACAAGGCCAAAGCAACAAGGTTCACAAGCGCCTTGAAGTTGATAACCAGAGAGGCCCCAGCGATGCTCCAAGAGAAGCGTTTGGAGGCGTACTGGACAATGAGCTGGAGCGCTTGCCTCCCCACGCTGGCCATAAGAAATGAACCCAAGACACACAGTACGTCGATTCGCATGAGACTGCCGTGCCGGAGGGACTCCCATTGTTTCTTCCACCATCGGACATGCCTCCAGCTACGGTCTGTACTCTCCAGTGACTTTAACGCGCTCACAGCCATCTTTCGGCCGTGCTCGTCTACCAGAACTCGGGTGGTGGTCTGGCCGGGCATCGTCTCGAGGATGGAGGCTGCGGCCATGAAAGCCCCAACCTGAAGAAGAAGCCCGAGTGACATGGGCAACCACGGAGTCCAAAGAATCATGAGGGCGCTCAAGGGCCCCGCAAGTATCCCGCCGATGATAATCGCAGCACCGATGATGAAGAAGATGTTCGCGCGGTCTGACGCCGGAAACAGATCTGTGACGATAGCATACGCCATCGATGTCGCAACCTGAGGACCGCCGCCCATGGTTTGGAAAAGAGGTGCCAACCAGATAGCACGAGTCGGAAGGATGGCGTGCCACCAGCAGATGGGACGGACAGCCAGCTCCTCGAGGATGAGACCGGCCAGACTCAGCAGTAATATTGGCTTGCGGCCGATATGATCGGCAGCATAGCCATATGGCAGCGCAAGGGCAATGCCGGGGATCTGGTCAAAGGTGTCTTTCCATCCGGTGAGTAAGACGAGGTCACCTTGCACGAGCGGAGACTTGCAAAGGGCCCGGGTTCCAAGTTCAAGTCTTCGCATATGAGTGACTCGAGGATCTCGAGTTGCGGGGCGTATGATAACAGAGCTCCAAAATCAGCAGCGACAATAGATATGCAGATGAGAACGAAGATCCGGCGCTGGGCCTTGCTCGGTGTGGTGGCGGGCTTTGGTGGGGCTTGCCTCGGCCTCGGCTGATCCGGCAGAAGGGGTGTTCTTTCAGAAAGGGGCCCTTCGGGGTCCCACCCGGCTGGGCGTACGGTTGGTCCATCGCAGACCTCGCCGTTGCGCTCTGTATGGATAGATGTGGCAAACACGGAACTTCCTGTACCCGTTGTGTAGAAGTTGAGCAGGAGTCCCGGGGAGGCTTGACGCGTATGCAAGAGGTCACCACGTGGCACTAACGTTATTCTTCCCGAGACTGGAACCTTGTGCATACCGGCCCCGGCAAAGCCGTCAAGCCCTGACATCCGTATTGGGCTTTGAGCAACGATATATCCCCGGCTGCCCCCTGGGCATCTGGGATCTGATGCTCTTGTAGTACGTCACTGCGGCCATCTAGGCATCGATATGTACACCCAGGTCCTGGGCCGGGGAAGGATTGCCGGGGCGATGACGGTGCAAGAAGCGTGGAGAGAATCGTCGATCAAACCCCTCGCTCTGGGCTAAAGGGGGCGTTTCGGTTGATCGGTGGTACGGCTGGGGTGCTGGGGTCCAGTGCCGCCCTTGGTCATTGGAAGTTCTTGAGAGAGGCCTGATTGTGCCTTCCATGTCAGCGAGAAGTTCTGGAAGAAGTTAGAGAGGTCTTTACCACAGCCGTTGGGCGCAATCCCATCTTAAGCTAGTGCGGTCGAGACAACCTAGTAGAGCATCCCATTTCTAACATCCCCAGACAAGGGCGGCAATAAATAGCGGATCGCGAAGGACCACTAGGTGGCAGTATTGATAGCTTTCTAGATTTTGAAGGTCGCGGTAGCAGCTTGAGCGGCGCCGAAGAAGACGCTGGAAGCGGCGTGCGGATGACACTCCGCTGCAGGTTGATGAGGCAAATAAGCGGTCGTCGCAGATGCACACCGACAACGATGGAGCCGGGTGGGCGCCGAAAAGGAAGGCGCGTGTCTCTTGGTGGGTCGTGTTTCGGCTTTTTCGGGACTGTCCAAGACATTCAAGCCCACAACAGTTGAATGCGAGACAAACTAAGCAATCCTAGGGACAATGTCGAGTTTCGCCAACATTGTACGTGGGACGTACACAAAATAGGTAGGTAGGTAGGTAGCTGCTGCCATGAAGATGTCTCTTTCCCTAACGCCATTGAAGAATACCCAGCCGATTGTCATCTGACACGCGTGTCCTCCTCGGGATCTATGCTTTGTGGCTCGACCTATTTGCATAGGGAAGGAAAATGAATTGTTCGTGCCTTGGTTCCCACTTCCTGCCTCTTCTCTGATGTTCGATATCTACTCGCGCGCCTTTGTTCATCTGTATTTTCGCCCGCCTGTGGGAGGGGATGCACCATAGCCGGCAGCAAGCTTTGTGGCAGCTTCTGATGGGATATCATTCGACGTGGAAGAACTCGCCGATATTTCATCCTACCTTAGCCGTTACGCCTCAGAAACAGCTTGGCAAGCCCTCTGCGCTTGTGTTGGAAACTAGTCATGATTTCTCAAGCAGTTGCGCAGTTCTTCGCTCTCCAAAGCTCTAACCCAAACTTCATCCCATCTTCTCCTGGCTTATCGCAACCATCGCCCCTTCTTCGTGCCTGACCCCTCGCCGCAAAAATCCCAAACTTTTCCACACATCTCCACCAACACTTGTTCTTTTCACAGCATCAAGCCTTGCGACGACAAGTTCTCGCCCCCAATTACGTACTATGGGCACCTCACTTCATGCCACAATGCGCTCACTTACCCAATATAGCCACTGCTCCTTTCACTAATTCCACCGCGCTGTCTGCATCGCATCGGTTCCCCTCTCTCTCTTTTGCCAGTTTTCTGTCCATCGCCTTCCTATCCCCCCTGCCTTACACAACGTTCAAAACCAACTTGAGCAAGTCTTTCTATTTCGCCCTTGAACGCTGCATCTTCTCACAACTCCACAACTTCGCACTTGGCCTCTTCACTACCTCACGTTTGGTCACTGGCACTTCATTACATAACCTGCCTTCTTTTGTCCACCCTCTTACCCATCAATATCCAGTCTTGGCCCCATTGTTCAACAACTCACCTCTGTCAAAAACCGAGATTGTAAGTTCATTTCTTTTGTTCTCTCCTTTCCCACCCGTCAACTCTTTTCCTCTCCAACCCAACTTGCTTCATTTTCCCTTCAAAACGAACGTCACTCGCAATACCTGCTCTTGATCTCTTCTTTTACAAACGCGTGTGACAAACAAGAAATTGCGGGGGTATTTCTCCCAACCTCTGTTCCACCTCCGCCCCTCCGCAGTGAACCTTTCCCAGGCACATACACCGATAACAATCGGTCCCATCTCTTTAGCTCATGCGTCTGAAGACTTGGCTCAGGTACCAAGAGATTCAGCTCAGGCACCAGGAAATTCAGCGTGCGCGTTAAGAGATTTTGCTCAAGCGCTGAGACCACTGCTTCCAGCTGCTCTGTTCGCCCCCCCACATCTCAAGATCCACTCTTCAACTCCTCGAGATACCACTGCTTAATTTTTCAAGAGTACACTCACTGGATTTTCAAGATACACTCCTCAAATTCCCAAGACGTACTCCTTTTCGTCCCATCTTCAGCGACTTTTGTGGCAAACCAGAGGTAATTTCTTCCGACACCTTCCCTTCCACTTCTCGAATTTTCCTCCATCAGTTGACCCTTCCTTCTCCGCTGATATCCATCCATCGTCCGATCTTTCAAAACCCCACGTGAGAAAAATCACGTATTTGTTTCTTTCGACCACTCTGCTTCTGCTTTCCAATTCTTTCCTTCTACAACCAACGTTGTTTCCAGCTCATCTTCTAACAATCAACCCACTCAAACCTAGACCCACACATCAATAATGGCAGACTACGCCGAGAACGTTGTACCGGAGCACTCCGGCTCGGAGGATGGCAACAATGCGAACAACGCCAACAATGGTCGCAGCGGCCCCGGCTTGTTTTCCCTCCACGAGTACAACTTCACTTTCCCTTTGAGCGGCATCGAGATCGGCGGCCATCCGAGGGCCTACGGATCGCGCCAAAGCGCCACAGTAGACCACATGCCCAATTCTGGGAGGTTCACGTCCATTCAAGCCGTGCCCAAGGTTGAGAAGATGGAGGATGACATCCCTATCAACAACATTCCGCCCCGCCCTGCTGAGGCTGCAGTCGCTCCAGGTGGTGAACCTGCGGCTGCTCTAGGCGCTGAACCCGTTGGCAGGCCAGGTGCTGTAACTGAGCCGGCCCGGGTCGTACTGGACGACGACATCGAAATTGTCAGCCCCATCGAGGTCCTCGATAGCCATGGCGACCTAATTTTCGTCGCCGGCAAGGGCGCGCAGAGGTGCGAGTTCAGAGTCTGTTCTCGCACAGTGTTCCGGGCCTCGCCGTACCTCAAGGAACTGTACTACCGCGAGGATGTCGACGCCCCTCGCCGAAGCAGGAGCCGCGAGAGTCCTAGCCGCCAGTCCCCTGGCCACCGGCTGCGGCAGGACTTGAAAGACCTGAGGAGAATTGAGCTCGATAGAATTGACGTCAAGGCCTTCCACTTGGTGTTGCTCATCATTCACGGAGAATTTCAAAAGGCTTTGGACAAGCTCAAGGGTCAGGCGCTTTTCAGCGAAGTTGTGGTAGTCGCCCATCATTACGACATGGTCAACATCCTTGCCCCTGTTGCTACCAAGTGGCTAAAGAAGGTCTACAACGAAGACCACATCCGCCACGACAAGCTCGCTCGTCAGCTCTGGATTACTCACATGCTGGGGCACTTGAGATGCGTAAAGCAGACGACCTCAAGGATGATATGCACTGCTCGTCTGAACTCGAAGGACGAGCTCGTCGGAAGAGGAGCCTCCGACAACGAGCCCTACGTGATGCACCAAACCCTCATGGCGCTCAACATCATGGGTAAGTCATACTCATCACACCTCCCCTCCCATCCATGAATCTGCTAACCACCTCCCTTGCAGACTCCATCAAATTCGCCCGTCATACCGTGATGGAAAAGCTCGTCTCCTTTGTCCACAACACTATTGAGAACCTCACCTGCTCACCGGAGCCTAGCGAACTCCGCCCCCATATTAGATACGTCTGCAGCGCCTCTGTCGGCGGAGAGCTAGAGCAAGCTAGGTGCGACTCCATGATGCTCGGCGCCATTACGCGCGCGCTCCGCGGTGAAAAGTGGGAGAACATCGATATGCGCCTCTCGCCTGAACGTGTCTATCGGAAGATCCAGAATGCTGCCGAGAAGACTGCCGAGCTCTACCAGCACCAGCGGAATAACTCTCATGCCCAGTGCTCGCCGTTTGGACAGCCTTTGGTGTCGCTGGAGGATATAGTGAGGGTGGAGATTGAGAAGATTCCCTGGGACGTGGCGCACTTCACGGAGCGCGCGATGGTGATGAGCTTCAAATTGAAGGACGAGACGGAGTGATTGGGGCTTTTTTTTTGGCGACGGGGGTTGGCTGGAGGGTTATTTGTATGTGAAAGATGGCATCGTGATGGGTTCTATACCGGTGCGCTTTGAGCGCTGATATCTTTTCGTTTTCCTTTTTTCGTTGTTGTAGATTAGACAGCGTCTCATCTTTGAGCAATTTGCGCAGCACTATTTGCCAGCTGTCTATCTCCATGTGTGACTTTGGCAATTTGTGAATCATTCGAAGAGGGCTTACTGCATCCTCAGGCTTGCTAACTCGTAATTTCAGCACTAGGTGACATCACTAGCAGACCATGCCGTATTCCCACGGCTCGGGGCTCCGAGTCCTCCCAGCCATCGAAGCGACGCCTTAGAACCTGAAGATGCCATCGTAGCAGCAACCAGCCACCAATGCGAGACCTTGCCATCAACACAGACTCTGATGACGAACCAACATTGTGTTCTCGCCGTCCGACCCCTTTGCTTCTTCTCGAAGAGCCTCGTGACGGTTCCCCGCGGCCCGAGATGCAAAGTCCACGAAGCAGAATGCCTTTCCTCTGCGTATTCCAACTTCTAGCTCTGAGCCCGCTTGGGAATGCGGCGCTGAGTAACTTTGGCCTCACATTCGAGGAAATTCGGGATGTCACGGACTCTTGATCCCAGCCCTAAGGCTCGGACAGCTTGGGAGTGAAGTACTACCAGACTTCGCGGCCTATCCGCTCAGGTATCGCGATACCGCCCTGACGAAATTGTTAGCGTTATGATAGGACTTAGTTTCGTCGGCCCTCCGCGCCGCACTAGTATGGGGGTTTCCTGATGGTCTCGCGGTTTTCTACAGGCTGGACGGATGTCCGGGGCACATCCTTGGTGATGCATCTGATAGCCATCGTGAAGCACGAGCTTTGGGAGCTTTGGGGCCCCAATCCCAGCAAGGAAATGGGCTGCCCCTCCAACTCAGCGCGGACGAAGTCCTACGTCTCTTATCCCTGTCTCCGGTGTTTCTAAGTAAATGTGGCGCCTCGGGTTTCCCCTTTTCTCGGCATGCGAATCCCGGAGGGGATGTTTACTGTTAACCAAATAACGGCACCAGCCCTCAGTCTCAACGATTCCAAGTCGTCCTTCTAGCCGTCTTCCTCCTAATATCGCGACATACTAACGCTGAACGGAGCCGTTATTTCTTTTGAGGGCCACGAGACAGCAAGACGACCGCTAAAAGGGGTGTGAAACATGCATGAAGGAAACACGATGCGGCCCTTATCTCCCACATTTTTGGCGCTTACAACATGAGCGGATTCCTTCATGCATCCATGACAGGAATGGCGTCGTCGGGTGAACCTTCTGCAAGGAACTCGCCCAGTGGCGCTTGTCCTGAAAGCCTCTCGTCCACAATCTTGCGAACCAGCAGAGTCACCAAGGGTTTCACTCTCGTCATTTTGGCTGCACAAATCTCTTTATTCAGATTATAAGCTCTGTGCTCCGTCGTAGAACAAAGCTCAGTAAAGAACTCGCCAATAGAACCGCACAAAGGTGGGCGCCATCAACCCCCAAGTTCTTGACAAGGTCAAGTTGCAGGGCGGGCGGCAGTCTGACATGGTGGCTCTTGTTTGAGTTCCGTGACATCCTGCGCATCAATTGCGTTGCATCCTATCTCCACGTTCGCCAAACCCTTCTATAGTGACTTTGTGCTTATCTCAGACACTGTATTGGGCTTGTGTCCAATTTCACTCCAGATGGCGGTGCTGATGACAAGCAATCGTCCGATCATGGCCTCCTTTGCATTTCTGTTTGCAGCCGTTTTCAGGTGTCAGTTTCCAGTCTGCGTCCCTTCTGCCACGCTCCTTCTCACAAAAATCAGACCTTCTTCTCAACTTGGAAGGTTCGCCCCGCTTCGAAATAGGACTTCCTGAGCCGTCACACAAGCTTTCGGCATCGACAAGCCCTCCAGACACCCACGTTCCCCGCAGCCCGCTTTCTCTTCTTTGCGCTACTCTTATTTCTACCAACCCCATCCTTCAGAACGAGCCCTTTCCCCGATCTCGACCGCGTCGCTGCGAAGGCCGGGTTGCGCTGCTTCGAAGCGCAAGACCGCCCGCAAGATGGCGTGGCGCTTCCTCTCCAAGCACCCCGAAGAAAAGGCCCCGAAGCGTGCCCCCAGCCCAGAGGTGCCCGCTCCACGATGGCTGGCTCCGCCCACAGAAACAGGGCCGAAGGCGCGGTTCCTGGATTGCCCCGACTTCCCTGCTGACAAGCCGCTGGGCTTCCCCCATCTCATCGACACATGGAACTTTAGCAGCGAGACGGATCTGCGCAGCTTCCGCTTGTGTGACGCCGTTATCACTATGTTCTACAAGTTCAACCGCAGTCTCTGCCTCCGCTTCTGCGACCCGGCCATTCACCACCTCACCTTCACCGTCACCGACAAGCGTGTGCACGACTCGGGCGTCCGGACCTGGTCGTTTGACAAGGCCGAGGATACCGTTAGAGTGAGTCTTTCTTGTGCACTACACCTCAGTCTCGCACCTGCGTGCTGACAATTCGCCCCCTCCAGGTCGAGTTCATCCCGGTGCGCTATCGCACCATCGGATACGCAGCCGACCTGTTGTGGACGAACGAGTGGATCCCGACGGACGTCAAGAATGTGGACGACCCTGATTACCGCCTTCTCGAAAACGATGATATGGAGCTTTACGGGTCGTACATTGGCAGGCGGCTGATGCTGGCGCAGCTGTGCTTCCCGACCGCATACTTCGAATACAACATCACAGTTAATGGCGGTCATGTCCACCAAGACTGGCCGGGTGAGGACCGCGGCTCGATTTGGCGCACCGCGGCGTTGGGCTTGAGCTTCCCTCCAGAAAAGGCCAAGGCAAAACTCGGCGCAGCGCGCGATTATGCTGCCGCTAGGGGCCCGTACATGACTGTCGTCAATGCTCCTTCATTCAACGGGTTCAATAATCAGGGCTACAAGCTCCGGTAGGACACGCGGCGCTGAAGAGCAATGGGAAAAGATGGACAGGAGTGTGTTTGTGCGGAAATTATTCTTAGCGAAGCGATTGGCAGTCGGGATCAGCGTGGATCAGCATCATCAGCCAGAATTTTCATGAAATACAACGATCTGGGTCAGATGGAACTTCTAACATGACCATACACAAGCAGGGCCGAGTTTGATGCCAGCATTGCGAGGGATATCACGCAGGGACAAAGAGCAAAGCATTATTGACAAGCAGACAAGGAGTATCCTCCATGATTTATTTATTTTTACGTCTGAGTCTTGACAAGAACTTCGAAGGCAATGATATGTGTGCGCCAACCCTGTCCCCAGTCCAAAAATGTGTTATGTACATAAAAAGGTTAAAAGCAACCACCAGGGTCCGAATCCCTTTTCACTCTATCTATCCAAGATGTTCCGGTGTCAAACCGACCTCAGTGCCCTCATCGCCAGGGAAGGGTCACCGTGCAGCAAGCGATTGCTCAAGCTCCTACATCTCCCTACAACCGACGGCTAGCCCTAGCCCGGCGAACCTTGCGGGCCCGGCGCAGCCCCCGTCGTCCGAGGACCTCAGCACCAGCCTCAGGAGGAGGGGGAGCGAGAGCACCGTTGTCCTTGCCCTTTCCCTTGGCCTCAGCGTCGGCGTCGGCAGGAGGAGGAGGGGCGAGAGCACCGTTATCTTTTCCCTTTCCCTTGGCTTCGGCGTCAGCGGGGGGAGGGGGAGCAAGAGCGTCGTTATCCTTTCCCTTTCCCTTAGCCTCGGCGTCGTTCTTGCCCTTGCCCTTAGCCTCGGCGTCGTTCTTGCCCTTGCCCTTAGCCTCGGCATCGTCCTTGCCCTTGCCCTTGCCGCCAAGTCCGAGGAGCTCGAGAAGAGCCTCAAGATCGGCGTTGTTCAGGTCATCGTTTCCCTTGCCCTTGCCCTGGCCACCGAGGAGGTTGATGAGATCTTGCTCGTTGAGGTTGTTCAGATCGTCGTTACCCTTGCCCTTGCCCTGTCCGCCGAGCAAAAGGTTGAGGAGGTCTTGTTCGTTGAGGTTGTCGTTACCCTTGCCCTTTCCATTCACGCCGTTCAGGTTTCCGCCCAGAATGGCGAGGAGAGCGTTGGGGTCCAGGCCGTTGGCGTTACCTCCGCCCAGAAGCGCGAGCAGAGTCTGGACGTCAATCCCGTTAGCTCCGTTGCCGCCCAAGAGAAGGTTCAGGTTGTTGAGATCGAGATTGTTTGCACCCTGGCCATTTCCGTTCAAGTTGCCTCCCAGAAGAGCGAGGAGAGTATTGAGATCAAGTCCGTTGACGGCGTTGCCGCCCAAGAGAGCGAGGAGAGTGTTAGGGTCAATTCCGTTGATGCCGTTTCCGAGCAAGAGGGCGAGCAGATCCTGAGCTTGGTTGCCTTTGCCCCTGCCCTTGTCATCCTTGCCCTTGCCCTTGCCATCACCCTTGCCCTTGCCCTTGCCGACCTCAGTCTCGTTGAGGAGCGGCGGCGCGGTCTCGTTGATAAGCAGGAGGTTCTCGTCCAGAATAGGCGGTGGGGGTGCGGCCTCTGCCACGCCCGACTCGACGGCCCCATCGACCACATCCACCACAGCAGACGGCTCAGCGGACACCTCGGCGGACGGCTCAGTGAGAACCTCATCGGTGACGCTGAAGGATTGAACCGCATCGGGGGCGGACTGAACCACATCGGGGGCATTCCTGGCGCGGATATCGCGGGCGAAGGTAGGAGTGATGTTGCTGAAAAGCAGGGTGGCCACAACGGCCTGCCGCCAAGAGAAAGTGGACGACATCGCGGATATCTTGGGAGTTTGTTTGTTTTGTGGTTGTTGCGAGGGAATGTAAGAAGTGAAAAAAGTCGAAGCGATGAACCAGCAACACAAGAAAACAGGTCTACTCAATAGACGGCCGAATGAAAGGAATGAACCGAGAAAGGAAGGAATGTCCTGATGAAGAAAGACGGGAAGAGAGAGAACGAGGCGGCTCGAAGACATTTATACGATGAGAGTTGATGATGCGGGATGGGGTGGCAGGCCATGGGTTCGATCGATATGCCGGACGGTTCGTCACCATCAGGCCCATGCCCCTGCCATCCCGACTGGGGACGTAAGGTTAATTCGCAAGCCTATCCGTACTTGTAGTCCATGTGGCACTGCCACGATGTTGTCAGGCCTGTTCCTAGCACCGAGACACCACGAGAAACAGAGGCGAGACAGGGCGACGGTGGCCAACGACGATAATAGCAACACGACGATGCTTAGCAACAGCGATCAAAGATCGCCTGCACAGACGATCGGGGGAGACGCGCCTCCAAGGTAAGAACCACGACGCTCAAATGAAGAAAGTGCGATGGAGATGCTCCGCATCAAGCGCACCTATCAGAAACAGAGTGGAGCCCAAAGGAGAACGCAACGGGCCTCTTCCACAGAGGTTGAGTTTGGGCGGGTGAAACCGTTGGACGTCGATCAGATGTTTCTGGACCTGGTCTCCGCATTGCGTTGTGGTGGAAATTCTGGGTCGGCTGAGGCTCCGGATTGGTGGTCTTCCCCGCTTTTTTCCAGAGCAGGGCGATCTGAAGATCCCTGCCAACATCAGCTGGAGGCCCCGGTCTGTTGTGCTTCGTCAGGGTTGGCAGTCGCGCGACAGGGCCAGGCGGTTTCAGCACAGACGATTGGCGCCAACCAAAACCCTAAAGTTCGGGAATGGAGGGTCGAACGTCAACAGAAGAACATCTCGATTCCCGCAAGAGGCACCAGATCGGTGCAAGGCGATCGCGGCGGACCATTCCGGCTGCAGACCTGCAGGCGATGCATCGCATCCTAGGCGAACTACCGGCGTCAGTGCAACCTGCTCATGTCCACGGGTCCTCGCAAAGGTCCAGGCCTGTGCAACGGGCTTGCACTATTGCATCCCTCAGGCTCGGCATGTATCAGCATCTGGCTCGGAGCTTTCCTTCTGCACTTGCTCCTTAAAATGTGGAGTTGGAAAATCCCCGAGTCGAATTAAGCTTGTTATCTCGCCAGTGGCTGGTATCCACGGTTGTCGGATGAGACTCGTTCCGATGGGCAAACACGCGCCAAGTGCCCCCGACGATGGTAATGTTTTCCTCTGTCGCCTATCAACGCAGGCCTCCCTGACTTCAGCGTCTGGATGTTTATACCAAGTCTTATTTGCAACAGCACACAGACCGGTGCATCAGCGGGGTGCTGCTATGTTTAGACGTCGACCTGGCCGTGAATCCTCTCTTCAGCGGAGGCGGAGCACGAGTTCCATAGGCAAAACAGGATCTGATCGCCGAAGAAATTTTCCTATTTTTCAGACCAAAACAGCTTCTAGATATTCAACAGACGAGGCGTGGGTCAAAACAACCCCTCTTCCCCTGTACTGTACAGTCAAGAAGGGGGTTCCAGAAACCTCCGACTCCCCGCCTACGGAGGATATTGATCACAATCGGGAGCCCCTTAGGCTTGGCTGGTGCAACATGGCACTACGCCTGGCCGAGTATGGCGCGTCGCTCTCCAAATCCTGCAATCTAAGTGCAAGAACTCGAGAGAATGATATTTTAGACCCGGGTCGCGGTCAGTCCGGCCTCAAGACAGTGGCGGCTCGGCAGCTTTACCGAGCGGCAGGAAGATGGCCGCAGGGAGGCTAGCGAAATAGATGGCCAAAGGCTCCATCCTGACAAAAATCAACCAGGGCCCGATGGCTGGTGGTCGACTTTGGGACGAAGGGCATATCATCTGGTCATCCCATGTTTCCACCGCAGACATGAAGGTTGGGGTGTGCCCAGGTGTTCGTTATGCATTGTGCCCAGATTACCCGTCCATAAGGCGTGGCCATGACGCGTAATCAGGGGGTACTGTGCGTCGTCATGATTCTCAAACAACACCCGCAGCCCGCAGCCTTTCACTTCAGAAGTCCACTTCCCCTGGATGCCAAATGCTTCGTAGCATAATGCATCAGCCATGAACACATCTTGAATTAAGCTAAACTTCACCTCCGATTAGAAGGCGTGCTTCCAGATTTAAAAGGCGTGCCGGTGTCACAAACTGTGCTCTCCGGGCAAGTTGTGTGTCGTTGAATCACAGATCAACCACATATTTCCATCTCGTCTTTGCCCATTTTAGGGAGGTATTCGATGTCACGCAAGGTTAGCCCTCCGGCCGAGAAAATCCAGATATTTATTAACCGCCTCTTACGATGTAAAACAGCCCGACGTTCGTAATGACCAAAAGCAAGCTAGACGAACGCCGGGCCGGAACGGAGAAGGCCGCCAGTGTAGCCCCGATGAGATTGAAGATAGACAATCGGCATCGTCAAGGCCCTCATACAAACACATCTGAGCATCACCGCCATTTATCATCTCAATTCTCGTCTTCACATCTGGCTCAACTACCACTGAGGGAGCTCAACTCTTTAGTTTTGCTTTACCGAGTGATGTGTCTCCATCACGGCTCTCGCCACCCCGATCCCCTGACCAGCGCTGCATTCTCTGCCGTCACGGTTTGTTGTCGCAACTTACCCCCGTTGCTGTCTCACATTCAAGTTCCACAAGAACCCCCTTTCTCTCATTTCTCTGCCAGCGACTATCACAAACTCGAGGGAATCATTGCCATGACTTGCCTCACGGCCACGTTCAAACTCCTTGTACGAAAGACGGTGAAGCCTCCATGTCATCAGCCAGGTTCCGGGTGGGTCGTTGTGAAGCCGGGTCTTACTGCAACCGATACTAGTAATGGCAGAGGGTCTTCCTGCCTTAACTACCTACCAGCGTGACCTACCTCAGAGCACCTCATCAGAATCACCAAGCCATAGGTGTTATTCTGGTATACGTCTTGATGTTAGCTCAGTGTCGTGTGTGTTCATTCTTACCTGTCATTACAATCCTTGATTCACAAGCCCGGTGTAATTGGTTCGAGGTTTGTATTCGGCAGAGAAGCCTGCTATGTTTGGTCTCGATGAGAGAAACAACAACAAAATACGACCAACGCATCTGTAATGTAATTCGGTAATGGGTTTGAAGCTTTTGCTAGAGCTGAGTCGGTCTCGTCGCCAATACTGCTGGGGGCTGAGATGACCTCAAAATCATGGCTTCGCGCGTTGACAAACACGAAGGCATCTCCATGAAATGTTAACACTTTCACGGTGTAAACTGCAAATAATACCAAAAGTATACCTGTGGGAGAGTCACGACAATCTGGTCCTCTCGCCAAGACAAGATGAGAGTTCATGCATCTCCTCGATCGAGTTACACGGGGAGTAAGCTCGCGTTGGACGACGACACCACCCGCAGCTCATTCTTGGCGGCCGCGGCACCTGACTTGATCGCTCGCTCGGTGACTGCTCGGTGAGACCAGCGACGGGGACACAAGCACCAGCTCGGAAAACCGGATCTGATAGCTTGTCAACGAAAGACGTAAGACTACCAGAAAGGTCAATGCGACCACCCGCACTGAGCGCGCATCTTCAGTGATGATGGATGCATCGTGCATCGCGGGGTCGGGGCAGAACCCTCTGGCCGCCAGCTCACCGTACCCCAGACGCCGCGATCCAATGGAGGACGGACGGCCCCCACCCACGAGCTGCCCGCCCGAGCGAGCCCAAAGGAGGGGTCAGAGGCATCAGAGGGGAGGCCGAGCTCGCAGAGGCTGCTTGCCAGGCGTGCCAGGCCAGGCCCGGGAATTGAGTGAAGATCTGACAGAGATAAGCTCATCTCTTAATTAAATTGAGAGCCTCATCAAAATGCAGTGCACTCTCTCCAAATTTCGGCTTCGCATCCCCTACTATCCACAATACCCTCAAATGTCCTCTCGTTACCTCGCGAACCCATCGAAGCGGGGAGGTGCCACGGCCAGGCCCTCCTTTGGCGCTCATGCGTCGATTTGAGCAAGTTTCCCGCCTCCCCCCGCGAAAACGCCCTGCAAAATCGGCGCGCCAAGACCTCTGGCACGCCGCCGGATCGGGTGTCGTCTCTTGGCTTGTGCGACGTGATTGGCCAGACACACCGGTCGCACCCCAGATGGTGGGCGAACGCACAAAGAGTTCCAGGAACGTAAGCATCTCGACTGACAACCTCGTGCCTCCTCCCACAGGCACGGGAGAAACTTGCTCAATTGAAGCCAATGGTCTACGGCGTACGGGGATGGTGATTGGTGCCAGCCAGCTGGTGCTGCGAGGCTAGTGCACCTCGTTTCCCGACAACCCTCTCCCGTCACCGTCGCTGTCACCACGGGCGGTTGGGAGATGGCTGCACTATATGGATCCAGGGAGCTGGGACGGAGCTGAGCTGAGCTCTGAATGTGAATATAAATAAGCTCCCGAGACATCCACCCCACCAAGAGCTGTCTTCCCGTCCCGCGATCATCCCAAACTTACACCCACCATCCCGTCCCGACATCCCAGACCCGTGATAAACCCTCCTCGTCTATCATCCCAAAACACCGATCACGCCGAACCACGAAGCCATGGCCGTCGCTGCTTTCCTCCTCCTCGCCGTCGTGCAGCTCGCGACTGCCCATTTCGGGCTCGAGTACCCCGAATGGCGATCGAACACCCTCGGCTCGGGCCACAACTACTCCCAGTGGACCTATCCTTGTACGTTGCGGCCCCCTCTTCCCCGTCGAGCAGCTGCTAACCCTTTCCCTTCAGGCGCCGGTGTCCCAGGAGACATTCAGGGCGGCAACCGAACCGACTGGCCCCTGACGGGCGGCAGCGTCGTTCTCGACCTCCACCACCCCTGGACATACGTCTTCATCAACCTCGGTCTCGGCGCCAACGTCACCAACTTCAACTACACACTCACACCCCAGTTCCTCAACGCAACAGGGAACGGCACCCTCTGCCTGCCCACACTGGCGCTTCCCACGGACCTGAAGGTGGTTGACGGCACCCAGGCGAGCATCCAGGTCGTCACAGTGGGCGACTCGGGCTCCAGTTTGTACAACGTAAGTTTTGCTGATAAGCCTTGACCTTTCGTGGCCTGCCGATGAATGCTGACATTGAGAAACAGTGCGCCGATATCACCTTCAAGACCGACGCTAAGCCCCTGGCCGGCGATGCATGCAAGAGCGTTGGGGTAACATCTGCGCCGATCAAGGAGCAGAAGGCGAGCGCTGGCGCGGTCGCAGGCATGAACCCCGTGGTCCTATCCTCGGTCGTTGGCTTGGCCCTTCTCTTCGTATGTGGTATGAGCCTATGAGCGGCGGATCCGGAGGAGTAATATTGTAGATGTATTCGTTGTAAATATTGAGCCAGTTGGCTCCAGCGTGGGACATACTGGCAGGTATGGGAGTTGGGATGTCACGACGCCAATGAGGAAAAGCCCCTGTACGACTGCAGAAATACTCGTGAGAAAGGGCGTTCGCCACCGAAGAATGATAGGAATTACTTACCACCTATCTCAAACTTTGTTGCGTGGTGAATTTGTCCCTTTGGCCAAAACGAAACGAGGAAACCCCAAGAGATCAAAACTTCTGTCTCGAACGGAGCGATAGTGATAAGTCGCCGATCGGCGGTCGCAGGCGTGAAAATTGTATGTTATCGGGCCAGCAGGGCTCTGGCGGCTCATCTCTCGGTAATCTGGTCGCTGAATCGACTCACTATCTCCCTTGTCGTCGTCCTCAGGTTTGGGTTAGGTGCCAGCATGTCGTGCACGAGGCGCTCCAGTTTATCCTGGACGTTCAGGCTCGTCCGCATCAGATTCACTTCGCTCAACCACTGGCGCATGCTGGAAACAGCGTCGGCCTGGCCGTTCCGGTCTCTGTGGTGCTGGTGGACTTTCGAGATCAACCAGTGGAGATGTTTAGGATGGGCTCTGTGACCTCTCACGTCGGGGAAAGGTGTCTTGCCAAGAACGTAGAGCATCACCACGCCAAGCGCCCACACATCACTTGGGGCACCGCGTTGCTTAACAGCAATGTACTCGGGTGGCACATACCACGGCGTGCCTCCGGTTGAGATGGGATTCTTGGCGTAGGTTGACAGGCCAAGATCGCAGAGTACAGCCCCTCGCTCGCGACTGTAGAGGATATTTCCGGGCTTGATGTCGTTGTGAACGAGGCCCCGGCCGTGGATATAATTCAGGGCACTCGCGATGTCGTGCAGGATACGGACGGCATCATTCCGGTCTCCGGCAAACAGGTCGCCAGACATCCTCCACGTCCCCCTCGCTGCAAGATCCCGTGCATCCACATGCTCCATGTAGAGCGAGAGGAAGCGAGCGTCACCGCCATAGAGGCGCACGATGCTTTTGTGCTGTAGATCCTCTTGGTACTGGAGCTCGCGAAGCCATATGTCGGCCTGGTGGATGACGTTTCTTGCCGTCAATGCCTCGTTAGCGGCATTGGCGTTGGTCCGTGTCTTCAAAACTTTGACCACAATCACATTGCCTGGCACCTTGGAGTAATCGGCAGTGAACACGCTCGAAAGACTCGACGCTGCGATTGGCTCTCGCTTGGTGATGGTGTATTGGTCCAGCTCGCAACCGCCAGATATCTCGACGGTCTCGTCTGCCTGCAAGTCCAGGAGTGGGTGGCCGCTCGAAGTGGCTATCTCGGTGCCCTTCTCTGCTGTCGGCAGGGGAAAGACCAAGGGATTGGTTTTTGGTGGGAGAAACATAATGACGCCGTCATCATTCTTGTTGCCGCTTTCAACAGCACGCGGCTTCTTCTCCGGGGTGGTGGGGTCGTCATCGTCGGCCACAAACGATCTCTTCCCAGTCGAGTTCACCATATCGCTCAGCGTAGTTGTCGACGACGACTCACTCAACGGGGGCATAAGCCTCGCGGGACGCTTCTCCAAGATACGAAAGTCCAAAACCTCGGAGCTGTTGACCTTGATTCGCCATGTGCCTGGCGCGAGGGCCTTGCTAAAGCCAGGATTGACGTCGTACTCTTCGCCGGGACTGCCTGCAGGTTGCAAAGAGACCTTCGATAGCGTAAAAGGAACGTGAGAGCGGTTGACCAGGATTTGGTTGTCACTGGCCGGATCGTAGTAGAGCTCACACCACAGCGGTGGCCTGGGCGTCGCGTCGTCCGTTCGCTCGCCAGGTATCCTGACAGAGAATGAGATATCTCTGGGCGTCTGGGTGACGGCGAGCACCTTGTGCTGGGACTGCTCCTTGTCCGCGACCTCAGCGTGCAAGGCCAGCCACCTGCAAACCTCCTGGTTTCCTGGGCTGACGGAGCGATCTCGGGTCAAAGGTCGCATCAGTATCCGAATATCCTCGTCCGGTGGGACAACCAAATTGTCCAGCGACACCGTGCTGATGATCGCATCGCCGAACTCCCCCCGGCGGGCACTCTGAAGGCGCGTCTCAATTTCGGACTGCGAAAAGGGCTCCGTCTTCTCCTCGGACACCTCGGAGTATTCCCTGACGTCGCCCATGGCGGGGGACACGGTGCGCCGGCGGCCGGCGGCAAATCAGGGGGCCGTTCAGTTATTGGAATGAGATGACAAGACGTGTGACAAAAAGTGTAAAAGGAGGTCCACCACACGAAAAGATAAACCAGTCAATATCGATATAGATAAATGGTGGGCGGCACAACGCTGCAAGGGACCAAACGTGGGTGAGCGAATGGAAAAGAGGCAGCCAAAAGCAGTGAGTGAGAATGAGAGTCGCTAGGCACCAGTGAGAAAATGCTCAGGACGAATGCAACGGCGAGCGACGAAACGAACGGGACCAACAGGCTGGGAGCACAGAGGAATAAACGGTGTTTGAAGAGAGCCACCTTCGGGCTGCGGAAATGGCGCTTGTTCGTGTTCAACTCGCCATCGTCGCTGTGAATGACCGTTGACGTTGGCGCGAGAGTCAGATGGGCTCCGGTGAAGGTGTGGGAACGAGGGAAGTGCGCCCTGCTGATGGAGCCTCAGCCTCACTCAGGCCTCAGTGATTGGGGAGAGTCATCGAAGCGCAGAGGGGGCAACGTCGCGGGTGCCTAGCAAGTGCCTTGCGTGGGTGCGTGACGGCCTGTTAGTGCAGCGTGTGCGCGAGGTTTCGCCTCGACTTGATGGTAGCGCGCAGCTGATGTTGACATCTCAGAAACAGCCGTCATTCTGGCTCGACGGTCCGCCAGACGATAACCATGGGGGTGTCTCGCGAGGTGCGGCTGGTCCGGCGCCAGAGGGCACGCTGTGCGCCTGGAGAGGCCTTGTGAGGGCCATGAACCGGTTTTAAGTCGAGGTTCCTGGTGATCAGGCTTGAGCAACCGCGTTAACATGAAGGATTTTGGTTCGTCTGCTCTTCAGCTGACTGGCCCACGGACCCCGGAGCCTTTTTCTCCGAGAGCGAGGACCAGCTGCCAGCGAGAGAGCAGCCGTTGCCAGCCGTCGGCGGTTTTCCATGCCCTTCTCCCAGAACGATGGGCTCTTTGGAAGCAAAAATGGTGGGAGTTTGCTGACTTTCTTCCACCCCTCACACTTGATGCGTGGAATTTTTGGATGCGTCGCCTGGGAGTGTTTGGAAGTCTGGGTACATTAGGGTACAGCGGCACCAGCCTTCAGTGGGGAACAAATAGCTGGCGCAAGGTCTGAAAATGCAGACTGCTCAGTTCTCATATGTAGCGGTACGAACGCCCGAAGGATTGCGTCCCGCGTTCCGGACGTCGCGCGCTGTGCCGCGTTCATTGGCGGCGCTGCATGATGGCCCAGCGCCAAGCACTTCCCTCTCCGACTTTCCATTCAGGCATGCTAGCCACACACCCAAGAGCCTGCCGGATTCGTCATGGTCTCGCACACCACTCTCGGCGGAGGCGGTCTACCTGTTCACACGTCAGCCTCACCACCACAAAGGCTCAAACTCCGACGGAGAATGGACGATGGGGCGGAGAGGCTGATCGTGTCTCGCGGCGCCGAAAAGAACGGGCGGCCCGCTAGAAGCTTCGGGTACCTGAGTCGAATGGTATACTTTCATAAGCCGAATTCTGAGAACGTGTTCCGAGACGATGGCCCTGCAATGGCAGAGGCAGAAATGGTCGTTGGAAGGTGAGCAGGAGAGGCCTGTGAAAATGGTGTCAGAATCAGGGCACGAGACAGATGGTGGTGTGACGACGAGAGGGGTGGGAAATGATGGATGGACGCCCATCGCATTTCGCTCGGGCAGGATTGGAATGAGCCTGTGCGTGCTGACTGTGGGTCTTATGGGTCTCGTTTACGCGGGGGGCTTCCCATTGGGTGTGTGCCATTTCCGTGCTTCTGATCGATCGATCGCGATTGGCCGTCCGGAAAGACATGCAGTGGCGATGCGACACTAAGGCACGCTACTAGAACAGGCGCAGCCCTCGTGTTCCACAAATTTCAACCAAATTGCCCCTCGGCCCCTGCCCCTCAATTTCTATTGGCCCGCGGTCGGCCAGAGGGATGCACTCCCCCCGTTTGTCTGGTCGCAAGCGGGCTTTGTGTTTTGGGAGTCCAGCGCACCGCCCGGGCTTGTCGATGGCGAGGCTTCCAAACTCCCGACGTGCCCCAGGCGGGTCCTGGCCGTCAAGACTACCCAACAACCCCGTTCCGTGACGCCTGCTCTCCCTTGGTCTGTCAACAAGACACCGACACACACATCACCGTAATCTGCCGCCGAAAACCCCCCAGATTTCGACTACAGATTCACGATGTACGGTGTCATACCCTGCGCCTAGATGGCTTCCAGAGCCTCCGATAGGCGACCAAGACCCAAAAGACCCTAAATCCACAAGACACACAGACAACAAACCGGTTCACGACTTTAGACTCCTGCTCGGGCACCCCCGAAACCCCGAAACCACAGCGCACTTTCGCCCGTTCCGTTTCGAGATCAGCTCCTCTCTCGCTCCCAGCTGCCCCAGATGGACGAACCCGACGACCTTTGTTGGAGCTGGCCTCATTGGAAGTTTGGCCTGAAGAGGAACGACCTCTTCACCAAGCTGCACGATCAGTACAATACCGTTCCCTCGGCTATCCAGGACCCGGAGGCTTTCCACCATGATGTCTACGAGATTTCCCACGAGGCCACCTCCACTGATGATTTCCACCGCCTTCTCCAGGACCGTAAGGAACAACGCCTCCGCGAGCTGAACGAGTCGCTCGAATCGGCCGCGTTCGAGATTATCGCCAACCCCTCGCTCATCGGCACCGAGCAATGGCAGCACGCTGTCCAGCTCTTCCGGACGAAGTCTCTCGACTCCCTGGTGCGATACTTTGCTTCGTACCTTCCCCAAGACCACCCATGGCACAAACCTATCCGCTCCCTCTCGGGATCCGAAACGAGTAGCACGGTCGACTCAGTCGCCAACTCACACGGCTCTATCTTTGATGACGGCCCCCTCATGACAGACGAGCCCTTTGAGATGGAGATGTCGACCCCGTACGAATCGTACGATGCAATGCTCCCTCCCTCACCTCGCTCTATGACGACGTGCTCTGAATCATCTGCTGCCTCGCCCATGGATCTTCCTCATCACGACTACGATCTCAATACGATGACACCCCCTCGTACGCTTTCGTATTCCGAATCTGAACCCGATCTTCATGATGAAGATCTATCTCAGCCTTGCGACATGTTGTCGCAGGCTACCTCGATCTCCGCTGCCCCCGAGGTCAACCTTGACGTTGTTGACAAAGTTCTCACCGCGCCAAGTGCAGCAGAGGACCATGCCGACTCGACATGTCTGTTCTCGACAGCGGATGCTGCTGAATCGGAGACACCAACACCTAAACCAGAGCACCAAGCCGCATCCTTCTTCGAGCCAAAGCCATTGCTTCCTCGCCGACGGCACCGAAGTACCTCGCCATCACGACCGTTGCCGCTCTCCAGGTGCGAGGCGGGGGTCCCAGAATCACTCCGCGATCCCAGAAATGCCAGCTCGATACACTCGCCCCGACAGAGGCGGATGGAATGTATGGCAGTACGGAGGAGTAGAAGGATTCGAGGAGACCCGGTGCTGTGCGTTCGGAAGCCGTCGCCCGATGGGCGAAGCTCAAGACCTAGAGGCCAGAAGAGAGTGGACGTATAGCATTGGCGTGGCGTTTTGGATTTTTGGTGGTGGACGGTACACCGATACCCCCTGTACATATGTCGCTATGACTGTACATACCTGCTTTTCCGTATTGATGGTAATGTCTGAAAATATCTTGATCGTGGTGTTTTGTGATTGTGGTGCTTGCCAGTGCAAAGCTGCGCTTGTCCGCCCTTCGGCGTCCCCCGCTCCTGATGCATGAGGCTATTCCCAAGTGGTGAACCCCGCACACCCCCCTCCTCAATCGTCACCTGTGAGAGTATCGACAGGCCACATGCTTCAAGCGTCGTTTGTATTCCACTCATCGTACATTAATGTTTAATGTCTAACATAACAGCAAGGCCCAACTAGACCAAAGCAGATACTCACCCGCTCATCCATCTACTTCCTCTACTCGCAAACAAACGCGGCAGACGAGCGACAAGTATTCCAATGTTTCTCCTTTGCACCAATTCGACCTCGCAGATGCTAACTTTGGATACGATCTTGCTACAAGAGTTCCCAAACATCAACAGTTTCCCTACCATCCCTACTCCGAGCCCACACTCATCTCGAGCACGTCGGAAGAGCCCCTGTACTCGCACCGTTAGCACCGTGCTCCCACTTTGAAGGATTCATGTTGCAAGAAACCGATCTTGCGTAACTCACTCTTACAGCCCAGATCCGTCCAGCGAATCGACAGCCAGCAGTCCCAAGTGGGAATGTATCCCCAAGCCCTAGCCTGGTTAGTCTCGCTGCGCTCACTCTCGAACTTGGAATCTCAAGCGTACTTCTCCCCATCGATGGCTTCCCCATCCCTGATGCATTGTATGCCCAACCGCTGTTCTGGCTGCGCGGCGCGAACGATGCGGTAGTCTCTGCTAGGTCCTGCACGGCAGTTGACCACGGCGAGTCCGATGATGCTGCATGTTTTATCTGCGTCGCGACTATCGAGGACGGCGGGATTGGCGGATGCCAGGAGGGGAGGGCGGAGAGGGTAAAAGCGAGCTTCATTATTACGATGGGTTGGCGTGGTGGATGTGACTGGCAGTGTCTCGGACGCGTTGTGGGATGGAGCTCATGCGTGTGGCTGGTTGTATCTTATATCCAATTGAGTTCAGGTTGGAATAGGGGTGTCCCATTCGCGTATATCTTTATTTTAGAGTTGTATCTTCCTGTAATTACTTCTTGGAATTCTTGGACCAGCGTCCAAGAACGATTGGATATGGCCGTGGCGAATGTTACCGGTTCGCCTTGCAAATCATTATCGGTGTTCCCGGCGGGTCATTTTGCCGGTTGAAGGAGAGCCACTGGGTTCAACAACTTGAAGGCCCGGGTAAAGTGCTTCGTAAACCTTGAAGTCAGGGTTGCATTTTTGGTATTTGGTGCCGTGTTGTAAGATGTCAAGAAACCCATCTCATCTCGTTCTTTGGTAGTGAAATTGATACGAGGTTCCTTGATTTGAAAGCTGAATGCGCGATAGACACATGAGGGAGACAAGCCTCGGTTCGTTATCCACAAGCATAAGTAATGTCCTCTTCTGTTGACTTAGATGAAAGACCCAAACCAGCAGTCCATCACTAGACGAGTGAAACCTCAACCTGTGAAATGATATCTTCCTTACCTACCTACAACTCTGAGGTGAGCACCTGATTAGTCGCCTGGCTCACCATAGATTGCTGAACAGAGAAACGCCAGCAGTCTAATTATGCTTATTCTTCCGGTTTATAATGACCAAAGCAAAGTCCAAAACCAAAAGAGAGGGTCTCTATGCCTTGCGCCAAACGTGTAGCCTAATAAAGCTTCACACAGCTTGTGTCATAACAGAAAGGCCCAGTCTCTCACAATGCAATGTCATTGAGAGAAACTCGAAATCAACGATAGACGATTCAGCTTATCCTCAGAGACCGTAAAGGGAAATGGAGGCCCCGATTTGCATCTTGCCAGAACTATAGTTTCTGCCTTCCAAACTCATCCAGCAGCGACAGTACAGTCGCAAAGAATGGCATCACACGACCAGTTTCTTCGACGTGCCCAGGCTGCCCTGCCAAGCCTGAGAAGGACCCTGGTGACGAGCAGGCAGTGACAAAAGGACCCGACCAGTTCCCCGCGCCGCTGGGCGCAGCATCTCAAACCCACACCCAACCGGGTCGCAGGGGTCCCCGCCTGCTGAAGCCACAATCCCCCTTTCCCCTACCCAGGGGCGACAGGGCAACAGGCCGATCGGTAGGCTGACAGGTCCCGATAGGGACATATTCTACCTACCCCTTGCACAGCACTGCCGGTAACCTGGTGAGTTTTGTGAGTTTTGCATGATTCCACTTGGATGATCGACCGCGTCCATCGCTCAACCCCTCTTCGCAACTGTCATCAGGGTCGCATTGCGGTAGCGCTCAGTGGGAACCTCAACTGGCACTAAAGGCGCAAGCGGTTCAGCGCCTTACGTGCCGCCCTCAAGATCCTGGTAAACAATGCGATCCGATATTCTGTGAGAGATCAACTGTAGAAAATCGCGGTGACCGTGGGCCGCAGTCGTGGTATCTGATGCGATCCTGGATCGGACGGCTTCAGTCCTGGTCGCTTGTGCCATCCGATCCACGGCAGCATTGCATGGAACGCTGCTGGAGGATTCCAACCCTGCTAACAGTTGCCCCGCAAAATCCGCTGTGGGTATCTTAGTGCGTCCCATTGCCGCCCCGAGCGGGAGACCTGTAGTAGTGAGGCTTAACATATGCGCGGGAGCTATTTGTGATTCTGCCAGCGCTGTTGACAGGGGCAATCGAAGGATTCGAGCTCAGCTTCGACGCCATGGATCTCGAATCGCGGGATGTGTATCCGTAGCTTTGGGTGATCAGGTATATATCCTCAGTTCACACGCATTCTGTAGATGTGTTAAAAGAGCATTCACATCATTTCGCATCCCTTCTCAACAACAGACATTCAGCTTGGCTTGGAGTTGAGTCGTCAACTATTATCATCACTTCACCCCTGTCTTTCTATCAGAGCAAAGGACCCTCCAATACTCTCAAAAATGTTGTTCCTCAACTCAGTAGCGTTGCTCCTTGTCAGCTCCGTGTCTGCCCATGTCATCCGATCAGACAGCACCGCCAGACCGGATGCCTCGTCAACGGGCAACTGGTGCGGAAATGCCGCCGGAGGATCCCGTACTCCATCGAAGGAGCTCTTAGCGACCTACGGAGACGAGATAACCACCAGACATTTCCGTGGCAACCAGTCGTCCATTATGGTTGACACATACTTCCACATTGTGGCAAACTCGACAAAACCACAGGACGGATGGGTCTCGGTATGTGAACATTCCCATAAACCATGTGGCCTGCGACTAACAACACATGATGCATGTAGAACAAGACAATCTCCGACCAACTTCAGGTTCTCAGAGAGAGCTTCGCATCCAGCGGTATCACCTTCAGACTCAAGGCCGTGACTCGCACCCTGAACAGCCGCTGGGCCGTCAACCCGAACAAAACCGCGGACCTTGAGATGAGAATGACGCTCAGACAAGGCGGCTACAACGCGCTAAACCTTTATTTCACGAAGGGAGCAGGAGTAGGACTGCTAGGCTCCTGCTGGTTCCCAGACTCAGTGGAGCCCAAGAGTACAGAATTCTACCGTGACGGGTGTATCATCCGCTCCAGCACGATGCCAGGCGGTGGTGAGGTTGATGCCAGTCTCGGCAAGACCACCGTCCACGAGGTCGGACACTGGTTTGGCCTCATGCACACCTTTGAGGGTGGATGCACCGGCGACGGAGACTTCATCGAAGATACGCCGGCTGAAGCTACCCCGGCCCGGGGATGCATGGTCGGACGGGACACTTGCCCCGACCAGCTCGGAGCTGACCCAATCAATAACTTCATGGACTATTCCGCTGAGTGAGTTTGCCCTGTCTGGACTCCATGCTGAAACAGGATGCTAACACCAAACTAGTGAATGCAGCAGCCAATTCACACCTGGCCAAAATGCTCGGATGCACAGTCTCTGGAACAAATATCGTGCCCAGGCATAAGTGAGCAATTTAGTATGGGAATAAAAGAGGGTGTTGAGATATAAACTGTAAATATCATGACTGCGGTTTGGCTTATCCGTTTGGCATTTGTCTTCCGCTTGGGACGGTTTGGAGTATTGGATACAGTGTGGCGGCGGTTAGAATTGCAATTTGGGCGTGGGTTAGAGAAATAAGTTTAGTTCCTTCCCCATGTTATTGCCGCTTTGCCCTGTGGTGAAGTTTTGCTTCAAAGTTGCGACCATGTGGGGCCATAGGGGATTTTCGCGATGATTGATTGGAATGATGCCATGATGAAAAACAGGTGGGCCATCGACCCCGTTACCTAATTATTAGAAAGCAAATCGAGATGTGAGGGGTACCAACCGTGAGTGCAGTGGCTGCAAAAGGAGAGGGGATCTATCGCGGGTTGCAGTGTCGCGGTTGGGCAGGTCGCCGACCGGATATGTCTCTTCGGCAAGGAAGCCGTTGTTGTCACTTCGAAGATGGATAACAGTAACCTTCGATGAGGCCGGGTCAAGTAGGGCCGTCTAGTGCCGGCGGGTTGTGGTACCTGATGAACAGTTTCATCCGTGCGCCGGGGTAATTAGGCGGGAGAGATGGCGCCGGGTAGTCCCTGGCCCCGCTCCTACTAACGCTGCGTTAACGCCGATGACGGCGATGCGCCCCTGGCGGGTGATGTCGTCACGACGTCGAGCAGTTGCGATCGGCTCGTCCCCCCACATTTGCCGCGGGCAAGCACACCCGGCAGCTCGAAACATTACCAACCGCCAACCCTGATAACTACGCCAATTCCCTCGAGCCCGCTGCATGTTTGCTTGTCCCAGTATCCTCCTCTCTGCTCAATTGACCCCTCAATTGACCCCTCAGTTCAGATCTCGCTTCCCCTCCACAAAGCAAACCGACTGCCAAGACCTTCACAATGTCGAGCGATCCAGTTGTTGCGACAGCCTATGACCCCAAGGGCATGAAGTTCCGGTACCTGGGGAACACTGGTCTCCAGGTGTCAGTCTTCTCCCTTGGTGGCTGGCTCACGTACGGCGGAACACAGAAGGGCTCCATCGTGAAGGAGATCCTGCAGACGGCTTGGGATTACGGCATCGTATGTTGGATGGAGAAGCGGTACCGGTCGACGAAAGAAGCTGACGAGCCCTGCTAGCAAACATTCGATACCGCCGAGACCTACGCTAATGGCGCATCCGAGGTCGAGATGGGTCGAGCTTTGAAGGAATTGGGCTGGCCCCGCGACGAGTACGTCTTGACCACCAAGGTCTTCTTTGGCACAGGTAAGCTCTCCCGTCCCTCGAAAAGACCGTTCGCCGAGAGCTGACAATGGCGAAGGGCGCAAGGAGCCGAACACTCGCGGACTGAGCCGCAAGCACATCGTCGAGGGCCTCAAGTCCTCCCTGCAGCGACTCGAGACACCGTACGTCGACGTCGTATTCGCGCATCGTCCCGACCCCGCTACGCCCATTCTCGAGATCGTTGAGGGCTTCACGCAGGTTATCCGCAACTTGAACTTGGCCTACTACTGGGGAACCAGCGAGTGGAGCGCCGCCCAGATCACTGAGGCGACCTTGCTGGCCGAGAAGCACAACCTCATCGCCCCCGTCGTTGAGCAGCCGCAGTACAACGCCTTCCACCGCGAGCGCTTCGAGGTCGAGTACGGCCCGCTTTACAAGCAGTACGGCTATGGCACCACCATCTGGTCCCCGCTGGCCAGCGGCTTGTTAACCGGCAAGTACAACGACGGCATCCCCGAGGATTCGCGCTTCGCGACCAACCCGGCGTTCTTTGAGAACACGGTGAAGCAGCTGAAGTCTCCTGAGGGACAGGCCAAGATTGAGAAGGTCCGCAAGCTGACGGCGATTGCGGAGCGCTTGGGCGCGAGCGTCACCCATCTCTCGCTCGCCTGGGCGGCCAAGAATCCCAATGTCAGCACCGTGATCCTTGGAGCTACCAAGCTTGAGCAGATCCACGACAATTTGAAGGCTCTGCCTCTCATCGACAAGCTGACGCCCGAGATCCTCGAGGAGATCGAGAGCGTGTTGGACAATAAGCCAAAGGGCCCGGCTACCTTCGGGCGCGACCGGTCGTGAGGCAAGTTTATAGGGATTCGTGTTGTCGAAGTAGGAGTGGGTTTGCTAGGAATGATGAAAACATAACTATTAGCCATGCCCCCTGTGCAAGGCATTGTAAGTAAAAACCATATGCATAGCCCTTCATGTGCCGCTGCAAATACCATTAGTTGCCCAAAACCGGTTTTGGGAGAACAATCCAGCTCCTCAGGTCGATGCCGTGTACTTCGTACACTGGTATGCTGTGCAAGGATGTTGCAGGGAGGTCTTTCCGGTGGTTTTCACGACTTGAGTGACAGGAAACGTCGGGGTGGGGCAGGCCCATTTGCCCGTCTTGTGGACCTCGGGCTGTTGCGCGTGCCATACCCTAGGAATGTGGTAGAATGGCCTCAAGGAATACCAATACTTCGATCTCTTGTTGGGTCGTCCGCGCTACAATGGTGAGTAGATTGAGTGCTGACTCAGGGGCGATGACTCGAGAGACCCAGAACCGTTGGTGTGGAAAAATCCAAGAGGGGCCGATCCCAACCGTCCTGATCAGGTTAGCGGCTAGGCACACACCGAACAGTGTGGATCCCTGAGTGCCGTGGGTGCGCTAGCTGATTGGGTGAGGAGCATTGAAGCTTGGAGTCCAGGATGCGCAGAGCCTCCAAGAGACGACACTCCAACCGCCGGTCAATCCTCATTGCGTCCTCAAGACAAGCTGGGGAGCCTCTCATTTTGGCGCGATTGAGATACTAAGTACGCTGCGGTGTGTTCTTATCCCAACGAAGGCGTCGCACTTGGTAAATGCGGCTGTCCTGCGCCTCTCCGCTGCACTGCTAACGCTCCAGTCGACAGTCCCAAATGGGCTGTCGACTCCACGAGGTTCCCTGGTCTCCGCGACCTCTCCACAACGCGCTCCGCAGAGCGTCATCTTGTTAAGATGTCGCCTCAGATCCCGCAAGCCCGTGTGGGCCATCCCCTTTCCCGCCCTTGCTGAAGGTGGCGTCCGACCGTCCTCTGTGGTGTGATATGTCTGCCTATGCTTGCTGATGGAGACTCTCCGCCAACACCCCGCTCGTTCCGCAGAATAGGTAAACATGTACCTTGGAGAATCTGGTATTCTCGGGAGGCGAGCTCTCCAATGGCTCTTCCCTTTCTCCTGGCGCTTTTGACCCTCGATCCGTCTGTATCGCCTCTGCCGTCCTCCGATCTGAGAGGCCCCTTTTTCGTCACCGCCGTGGTGTGCGTGGCCCGTCACCTCCGGAGCAGCGGCCATGAAGCGGTCGAAGATGCCCGAGACAGGTTGGCTGCTTGTGGCCTTGGTTTCGCTCGGCTTACTGGCCCGCGGATTGCGCCTCGAGCCCGCCACTGCCGCGTTTAACATCAACCAAAACAGGAGGATACATCCCCTCGACTACTGGGGAGAGCGCGATGCGGGACACAACTTTACCGCTTCGCCAACCAAATGGCGCTTCCCGTTTTACTCCCTCATGCTCGACCGATTCGTCAACGGCGATCCTACCAACGAGAACGCCAATGGCACCCTCTTCGAGCACGACATCTACAGCAACCAGATGCGCCACAGCGGGGATGTGGACGGCCTCGTGGACTCTCTCGACTACATACAGGGGATGGGCATCAAAGCCATTTACCTTATCGGATCCATCTTGATCAACCAGCCATGGGCCGCCGACTCGTACTCACCCCTGGACCTGACCTTGCTGGACTTTCACTTCGGTGGCGTCGAAAAGTGGCAGAGAGCCATTGACGAGATTCACAAGCGGGGGATGTATATGATTCTCGACCACACCGTGGCTACCTTAGGAGATCTTATCGGTTTCGATAGCCACTTGAATGACTCCACCCCCTTTGCGCTTCAAGAGCACAAGGCCGTCTGGAAGACTTCTCGCCGGTACATGGATTTCGATATCGGAAATGAGTACAATAAGTCATGCAAGTATCCTGCATGATGATTGCGTCCTTGGAAATCGACGGCCTGCGTATTGATAAGGCAATACAGGTGAATTGTCTTGAGCTCTCTCTTTGCGTATTATCCATGCTAATCAATCCATCAGGTGGCAGGTGACGCACATAGGCGGAGTTCAGTCGCGCCATCCGGGAATGCGCCCGTAAGTACAACAAGATCAACTTCTTGATCTCTGGCGAGATCGCTGGCGGAAACACATTGGGCTCTATCTATCTTGGGCGCGGATGAAGGCCGAACATGTTGCACCCAACAGTTGACGATGCGATCTCCATTTCAAGCAATGACTCTACGTCCCAGTACTTTGTGCGCGAGAAGGGCCTTGGAGCTCTGGACTCGTCCGCATTTCACTATTCTATTTACCGTTTCTTGTCACGATTCCTGGGCCTTGCAGGCAATATGGAGGCCGCGCTTGATCTTCCCTTGGACTGGATTGACGCATAGTAAGTTATGTTCACCTCAACTTCCTCTACTTCATGCACGGCGCTCTATTTACCTAGGCTAATCAAGTCATGGGCAGGAACTACATGCTTTTGACGAACGACTTCTACAATGCGAACAACGGAGCATTTGACTCACGCCACATGTACGGTGTAACAAACCAGGACGTGTTTCGATGGCCGGGTATTGAGCAGGGGTCAGAACGGATGCTGCTAGGCTATTTTTGTTACGACGCTGTTGCTTCTAGGAATTCCGCTGGTGTACTACGGTGAGGAACAGGACTTTTATGTCCACGATAACACAGCTTAGAACTATCTCTATGGCCGCCAAGCAATGTCTGCGGCCCAGGCCTGGAAGATGCACGGTTGCTACACGAAGGGGACAACAAACTACGTCGATTGGCCGGCGGATAGAGTACACACCGGCTGCCTGGGTGACACCGTGGCGAGCAGACAACGTACACCACGGAGTGCGGCGGGCCAGATGCGTTTATTGCGCCCTTTGATGCTGGAACGAGTGTCAAGAATCTCTTCGCGCCCTATGTCGGGGTTACGCTTGAAGGTGCCAGGTGCCGCGTTCAAGGCGTCAGGGTCCAACGATAGTGCAACTGGATGTCTCGACAAGGTCACGCTCGCCCCTTACGGCTTCCGTGCTTATGTCCCGACTGTCGACTGGACCGGCCCTTCCATTATGGTTACCAAATTCACCCCGGGGCATGACACACCGGTCGATTCTTCTGACGCAAAGGGAACCGTGGAGATCAGCTTCCACTTCTCCGAGGAGATGCTGAGTTGTGCGGCGGTGACCGAGGCTATCACCATCAAGTCCACCGTCGAGGGAAGCAACGAAACCCCATAGCCGATGAAAACTCCGTCAACTACGAGGGGATCTCGGACGGCAAGGATGAACTACCTTACGCTGGCGCCATAACCTCAAGCTATTCATGGACGGCAAATTTGATCAATGTTGCAGATGGAATTCACACCATCACAGTTATAGACGCAAAGTCACGCTCTGGCTCAACTGGGTCTACGGGTAAGTTCCTGATCCGTGTTGGTCAGAGAGATAATCCGATTGTGTTTCCCTCTAGCTCGGTCACGTCAAAGACTCTTCTCGAGGTCGACGAATCTGGGTTGATAACCATCAACCACCAGGCTCCGGGAGCTTCTCGGTGGCGATACAGCACACACTGGGGTTCTAGTTGGAGCGATTGGATGATGTACAATGGGGGTTCGAAGGCAAGAATGAAGCCCTAGCCTTGGTCTGGAGCAGCTGACCAGGAATGGGAAGATGAACATGCTATGGTCCAATACTGGAGCGCCCCACTGGGTTCTTCCTCATTCTTGCAGCAAGGCGGCAGCCAAGACACGGTGAGACGATTCCCACATCTCCACTTACAGGGACAATTCAACAAATGGGGTATCGATCCCGGAACCCCCGATCGACTGGAGATGGTAAACGATAGCACTTGGGGAATACACTACATGGATGAGTGGCCTGCCACATTCCAGCTCAATGTCTGGGGCCGAAACCCCGATATGCAGCCTGACCAGGGCTGGGCCTTCGGAGACATGATCAATAACAGGGTGGCTAACCACCTGCCACCGCATCGAGCGCCAGAAAACGTTTTCAATGTCACTGAGGTCCCACCGATGCCGGCACTTTCGTACCGGCTTGTCGTGAATGACGCGACATACAAGGTGGAGATGCACCCCCAAAGCAACATGTATTCGCAGATTTTAGTTTTGTTGTACTGGCTGTTTTGCCCCCGATTATAGCCATTCTGGCTACCTGGTCTTTCTTCCTTGGCTTCTATCAAGTAAAGTTCAATAAGCGCGGATTCAAGAGGCCTAGCAATCTGCGAGATTGGATCCGACCATGGAATGGTTTCCTGGTGGCCAAGCAGGACGCCCCGGAGGACATCGCAGAGCCCGACGCTCTTCAAGAAGGGGGCATAGACCGCTCGTCCTTTTCGGATACAGCAGTACCCGGCATACTGCCGTGTCTCGCCGCTCCTTTCAAGCTAGCCATCCTCCAGGAAGGGCGGAGGACCGTTCTACTGGCAACCATGGAATACAATATCGATGACTGGAATATTGCCATCCGCATTGGTGGCTTGGGTGCCATGGCGAGTATTATCCACTCGCATCATGCCTGACTGGCCCATCTACTCGATACTTCTGGCCTCTGGTCAAGTCATCTCGGCGAATTCGTACCAAATCGTTCTTCTGACGGGCGAGGCCGGCCAGTCTGCAAGGAAGCTATACATTATTGCAGGCGTCTACGCTGCTGCATCCATACTGTGGTGGATCATAGTACGCCGCTTCAAAGCGTTGTTCGCGCTTTCGCTCCCGTGGCTATTCTATGGCTTGGATTTCTTGCTGCTCGGCATCTCATCTTTCATCACCGGTATACCTCAGCGTGGCATTGCGCAGGACATCGCCACCGCTTTCTACGCCGTTGCTGCCAGCTCAGGCGCGCTCAACTTCTCGCTCAACTTTGGCGATGAGAGCGGCGCTCCGACAAAGCTGTGGGCTACTCACGCTCTCGTTATCACCGCTTTTGCCCAGTTTTACTCTTCAGCGCTCTGGTTCTGGGCTCTCTCATGGTCAGCCCGGTCCACGCCACTGGTTCTGTGGCTGGATATATTGGCTCTAGCTATGTTCCCAAAGGTGTTGTCATTGCCATCCCCATCGCCATTTTCCTGTGGGTGATTGGAATAGTTCTGTTCTACGGAATGCCCGACTACTATCAGCAGACACCCGAGACGGTACCGGGTTATTATATCTCTCTCTTCCACCGGAAGACAGTCCTGTGGTTCTTCGTCATGGTCATTATACGGAACTACTGGCTTTCAGCGCCGTACGGCCGTAGGTGGGAGTTCTTGTTCTCGTAAGCACGTCCCCGGTTGGTCGATGTTCCTCGCGGTCCTTTTCTACGTCATTTTGTGGAGTGTGCTGCTGGCTGCATTCGCGGCGTGTTCCAATAGCCACCCTGGCTGCTTCCGATCTTTGCCACGGGGTTGGGACTTGGCACACTCCGCTGGGCGCAGGAATTCTGGGGGACTTCAGGCCTTGGGTTTTATCTCCTTTGGGCTGGTGGGCTGGTGGCATCGGCAGTTATCTCGCGGGTTCTCTGGCTCTGGCTGGGCCCTCCTTGACACCATACAGATTGTCGGCATGGGCATGATGCTCATCGCTGCGCTGACCCGGCACCACGTGATGGGCGTTCTCATTGCGTCGCAAGTTATTGGCGGCGTCGTGGCGATTATTGCGAAGGCGACGAGTCCGAACGCAGTGCATCCAACGGCGACATTCCCCGACTTCATAGCTGGTTCGTATCCGGGGCTGTCTAGCAAATATTTTTGGTTATGCTTGGTGTTTCAGCTTATTATTCCTTTTGGTTTCTTCAAGTTCTTCCGAAAAGAGCAGGTCACCAAACCCTAATTAACGACGACGATGTTACTCGTATCATTTTACACATTGGTTTCCTTTGTTAGGCAGATTCGCGGAGTTGAGGTCGCATCTGCATTTGTACTTCATACCATAGAATTATTTTCGGGGAGCCAGGACCCTTGTAGTCATTGTTGGCTACAATTATTTCAACGTCAAGTATTTATCTTCCTTGCATGTCGGTCACTGTTGGTGAGGCGGAGCAGTCGACATGGCGACAAGGATGCTGGAAGTACAGCAGATTGGTAATTCTGACGTTGATCTACAGCTTCCAATTGGTCTTCGGCAGCAGTGCCGTGGTGTTGCAGGTTCCGTCGCATTCTCGGGTCGGAGAATATGGAGCTGCCCGATTCGGCCACACTCCGCTGCCAGAGGTGGGGCGGGTCGAGTTGAGTCCGAAGGATCGCATTTGTCAAGGCGCGCCTTTTATAAGTGCTAAGCAAGCGTGCACTGCGTATTCAATACTCCGCTTCCATGCTTCCGCTCGCATTTAAAGGGCGGCCGCGCCCCACGATCGCTCCAGCTGTGTAGAAGGTATCAGATACAACCGTTTAAAATGGCTTCAGATCAGATCGTCTTGTTCGACATCCCGACGCGGGCACCCCAGACCACGTGGTCTCTCAACCCGTGGAAGAGTAAGTAGATCTTGACCCTGACGTCACTTCGACGCTGACACTGGCTCAGCACGCTTTATCCTACACTATAAGGGGCTCGATTACAAGACAGAATGGGTATAAGCTGCTCCACACCACTCTGGCCTCCCATTCTGACATTTCACCAGGTTGAATACCCTGACATCAAGTCCCGGCTCGAGGCCCAGTGAGCCCCCTCACCCCCTCACTTTCCAGAGAAGTCCCTAACATCACTACCAGTATCACTCCCCCTTGGAAAACGCCCACCTACACCGTCCCCACCGTCCGCTTCCCGGATAACACTTACATCATGGACAGCAAGCGCATCGCCCTCGCCATCAACGAGCGGTACCCCTCCCCCCCACTCCAAATCGAGTCAAAGTACTACTCTTGGCTCGAAGCAAACTACGGCAAGCTCATGACCGACTTCGAGGGAGTCTACCTCCCCAACATCCCGCGGCGCCTGCTCAGCGAAGCGAGCCAGCCCTACTGGTACCGCACGCGTGAAGAGGCAGTCGGCATGTCCCTTGACCAACTTGAGAAGGAGCGCGGCGGGGAAGTGGGCTGGGGACTGGTGGAGCCGCTGTTGACCGAGGTGGCGGGGATGTTGAGGGAGAATGGGGAGGGGCCATTCTTCCTTGGGAAGGAAGTCAGCTATGCGGACTTTTGGTGGGCGGGCTTTCTGCTGTTTGTGAAGCGCATCGGGGAGGATTTGTTTGAGGAGCTGTTGAAAAGGAGTGGGGTGGACAGCGCCGCGCATACGGAGCTGCTAGAGGGGGTGAGGCCGTGGTCGGAGAGGGATAGTTATTAGTGGGGGGGACGGTATTTGTCATCAGCGGAGGGGGAGCGGAAACGCGAGTGAAGAGCTAGGAGGAGGCCGGTTAGCGAGGGCGGTGCCGGAGTTCGCTTCCGCGGCCCGGGTGGGGAGCAGGAAATTCACCTGCATGACATGACTCGAATCAGTTCGTTCCAAACAAGCAAGATCACCCTGGACGGGAAAGATCCCGAGGTTCTTTTGTTTTCGGTGGAGAATAGGTAGGGTTGGGATCCGGTCTCGTGGGTCTCTTTTTGCCAAGCCCCTGAACCCTTATCCCCTGTCCACCGAACTGTATCCACGAAGCCCTCACGTTCCGCTCGTCAAAACTACATCCCACACACTCTCATTTCAACAACACAAGGTGAAATGGCCGAGCGGTCTAAGGCGCTACGTTAAGGATATTCCTTAATAACATCATGGGTTCATGATTCCGTAGTCCGAAAGGGCGTGGGTTCGAATCCCACTTTCATCATCAAAGCTTTCTTTTTGCTCCCGGGTTTCTTTGGGCAACTTATAGGCTTCTCTCTCGTTTCCTCTGAGTGATATGATATCCTGGGCATGAAGTGTTGCCCGCTTCATCCGTCGGATGGCAACTGACTTGGTCACATATAGGGGCGGACGACGGGTATTTCTTTCTCGTTGCCCACGAAATATTGCCCCTGAGTTGGCTGGATCCTTGACGAGGCCATCGTATACGCATTTTGGAGATACAGAATGTGAGCTACATCACCTATGTGCGTATTCAAGCCTTTCGGCCATTCGGGCATATCCGTGAGCAGGTGAAATGGCTGGTGGGAGTATGCTTCCCATGTCGCACGGCGTATTGATGGAGCATCGGCCCTTGTATCATTATAGTCGTGCCGCAAAATCAACCTGACGACTTGTTCTCGGGCGCCTTTGAAGCCTGCATCAAATTCTTTGCCGAATAGACGAGCCACGCCGGCACGCTCGTGAGCGTTCCTAGCTGCGCTACTTCCTTCACAATCAGCACATTATACGCGTAATGGGTTCGCCACAAGTAGCCAAGAGATATCTATGCCTTTCTTAATCTGTGTAACACATTTTTTTAACAAAGCTGTACATCGGGCGGATGAGGAGAAGGTAGCGAACAGATGGGTGGCTAGTGGTGAAGAAAAGGAGCCTGAAAAGAAGTCATACACAAACTCACGTTTCAAATCATCATAACTTGTTGGTCAATATTATGCATTCTGTTCAAGTCGACCTCCACGGCTATCACCGTAACAACTGGGTATCAAACCAAGCGAGAGTATCCCCCTTCCCCTCCCTCCATGCATCCAAAGCTCTAACCAAAATGCAATGCAATGCAATTGAAACACCGAACCATGCATCCCCTTCAGCAAGGCGACTCATCAAAAGCCCCCATCATCTCCCTGATATCTCTCATGTACTCATCCGCAGTGAACTTCCTAAACCCTCTCGCAGCCAGATCGACTTCCTCTTCCAGAATCGCCACCGCCCTCCCATGATCCTCCCCATCCACACTCGCCTTCCCCTCCAGCACCAGCCCCAATAACGCATGCAGCGCCGCTGCCTGCTCAGCTCTATACTCAAGCGGTGTCTCCGGGCGCATCGTCGCCACCGGCGTGATATCCTCGCACTCTACCACCGAAGTCCACGTGTCATGACTCGTCATCATCTGCACGGGCGTCCTCTCCCCTTCTTTCTCTCCTTCCCTGTCTCCATCCCCTTGATGCCTTTGCTCATGCTCATCCCTCCTCTCCCTCCTCGTAACACTCCTCGACATCCTCTGCCTCCGACTCTGAAGATAGGGCTTCGACCTCCTCAAGCTCGAACTCGCACTGCTGCTCTGCGACGGCAGCGCCGCAGGCAGCGAATACCTCGGCGACGCGGCCGACGGGGCCGAAATCACCGTGATTGACTCGGTCTGCGGGATGGTCGACGGCGGGAGCATGCACGGGTACTGGAACTGGAAGAAATCCATGTCGTCGTCGGACGCGGTGTTGAGCGGGAGTTTTGCGGGCACCGGAGGTTTCTGCGGGATGGGCGCGTGGATCGGGG
>Ga0247770_1000449_pt1 | contig 39725 bp, 42 predicted proteins | sample UWRJL136409B6_FD_179943 | JGI IMG/M metagenome (GOLD analysis project Ga0247770, IMG submission 179943) | Plant litter microbial communities from Arlington Agricultural Research Station in Wisconsin, United States - UWRJ-L136-409B-6 | ecosystem: Environmental > Terrestrial > Plant litter >... | reverse complement strand
TGGGAGTTTGTCTCGGTAATGGTAATATTCTTAGTGCTTTGTAATTTATAGTATAGAGTGTGGAGTGGACATTCTGTTAAGGGAACTGCGAGCTGTAGCGGCATGTCTTATCAACTATAAACGTCGGGTTTGACAAGGTTAAAAACATTTGTTTGCTCTGAACCCATCCCGCGCAATCGCCTAGGTAGCCTTATAATTGACGACTACTCCACGACTTCTCCCAAATAACGAAATTATACTACAAATTGGATTGCCGTTTCGTGGGTTCCTGCAAATTTCCCCAGCCTCCACCACAGGTTGCGACCTTCAGTCAACGCGTAAAGACCAGTTCCAGGCAGCCATGCAGGCAGCATATCGAAACATGCCGCTTGGACTCAACCTGCATCCGTACACCTACAATCATTGGCTCTCTTTACCACCTGTCCGTGCCGGTGGAGTATGCATTTGCGCAGCGCCAATTGAAAATTCCTGCCACTAATGGGCACTCCTTTGATCGTGCGCAATTGCGCAAACTTATCATAGCGCCATGCAGTTCGATAGGCGACTAGGCAAGGTACTTAGAGGGCGAAAATTTGACGCCCCCTCGAGCGATCTATCATTTCTGTTCCCTTTCACTTGGATCTGCCAGTGTAGATAGGTTGCCTTCAGTCTCCGCTTCGAAGTTTACGTCTGACCACACTATCATCAAGCCGCCATTGGCCGTATATACCTCCTCACGAAGATTCTTCGGTACCTTATCTGAGAACCCGGTTTCATCGCAGTCATGCATCCCGAGATAGCATCCAATTCACTCCGAGTGGGACGCCCTAAGTTCCCACCCCCCAGCTTATTCACACCAGCCTCCCCGGTTTTCAGTCTATCGAGCCCAGCACAAGTTGCAGTACAGCAACCTGGACCAGCACTGCCTGCGCAACACCGTGCCTCTAGCGGCGCGTGGAGCCAGGAGGATGACCGAGCGATCCTCGCCTTGCGGGCAATGGGCAAGAGTTGGAACCAGATACAAAGGGAGGCTTTCCCGGGCGAGACAGAGAATGCTTGCCGCAAGCGTCATGAGCGCTTGATGGAGAAACGAGGCCAGAATGACTTTGATACCCGGAAGCTCGAAAGGCTCTCGAAGGAGTACATTTTGATGCGTAAGGAGATTTGGTCTCCCCTTGCCGCAAGGTGCGACGAGAAGTGGAACGTCGTGGAGGCACAGGCGAGTTATAGGCCCTTTAGATTCTTGGATTACAGTACCATGATCTAACATTTTTTGAACGCAAACAACAGTGCATGTCCAATGGTCTCAAAAACATTTTGACCCACGCCAGGGCATTCGCTCGTAAGGAGCGCCTCGAAAGCAACCAAAGTCTAACTGGCTATGACAACGACAGCGGCATTTCTGGGATGGGACAAACAAATACTAGTATTGATGATATGGCTGAACATTCATGCTCCTCGCCATCCGACTCCGGTTTGGAGTCGGAAGGTAACGACGCTCTGCCAGACCTGGAGCCTGCCGCGCCTTTTCAGGGCCCTCGACGCTTGAGCGACATCATCTACCCATCAACTCTCATCAATTCAAGTGGGGGTGGAAGTTTGGAATCGAAGGAGGATTCAAGACTCGGAGAGGCTCTTCAGACTTCCGCATCAGTCACGAGCAGTGTGTCGGGCCAAATAAAGACGGGAACTGCACTTGAAGGGGATGCGTTGAGCTGCGGCCAAGACACCCCCTCATCTTGTGACCATCTCGGTCAATCCGATTCTGACACAACGGCAATTTCTTACTCGTTCGTCAGAATTGCAGCAAGACCGGATTGCCTTTCGGAAGTTGTGCTACGATGGTTCAAGGAATGGGTTTCACACCAGTTTAGAACCTGCGCCTCCGGTCCCTGCGATGGAGAAAACAGTCGGTCCTCAGGCGGGATACCGCGGTGTTCGGGAGTCGTTGCTGACAATGACAAACCAAGGGGGAGCGGAGTTTCCAGGGGGAAGCGGCCTGCCGAAGACAATTCATCGGATAGAGACGACTCGGGAAACGAATCTAGAAAGGATCCGAAAAGGTCGAGACCCAATAACGATGCTTTTGGACAGCGACCATTTGCTTGCCCCTATTTCAAACGCAATCCGGGACGATTCAAAGACCAGAGGACATGTCCTGGGCCTGGCTTCAAATCGGTTCATCGTGTCAAGTGAGCACAACTCTACCATCCATTCAAGTCGCATGTCCACGAGTTACAGGTAGACTAACAGCGGAAATTACCTAAGGGAACACCTCTACCGGCGTCACATACTCCCGAAGTTCAAGTGTCCTCGATGCTGTCAGCCTTTCAAAGCCCAAGATGATCTTTAGCCCATCAACGATGCGAGACACCATGCCCATTGCGCTCTGAAAAAGCCGCCGACGGCGTGACTGAGTCACAGGAGCTCAAACTTCGAGCTCGAGCATCTGGTTCAAAGGATGAGCATCAACGCTGGATTGATGTGTACAGGATTCTATTCCCCAATGATGATCCCTCAACGATACCTTCCGCTTGTAAGCCTCCATTGCTTAACCCCCCTTTTTTTTGACGTGGGATGCTGACAACGAGCAGACTATGAGTTTACCTCCGACCAAGCCTGGGTGGCGGAACACCAGTGTTCACACCAAGCAGCCTTCTCTGGACTGGAGTCATACGTGTGCACAGAGGCACCACAGCTTCTGCAGCAGGAGCTCGAAAGTTTCGAGCCTGAGCTCAAGACTATCATCAACGAGAGGCTGAGGGAGAAGCTGTCAGAGCTGCTACCGAAGCTCCAGCTCAAACTCATCAACAACTTCCGCCTAGGGAAACCAGCCCCGCATCAACCCCAAAGCGCCGTCCCAGACGATCAAGCTCAGCCTCGAGATCAAGGTCATGCCGAAGTCCCCGAGAGCATCTTAGCACAACCCCTCGACTTTCTCGACCCATTAAGTTTTCTCGAGAACATGGACTGGGGCAATTTTGGTAAGCTCGACTTTGAAGTGGCTATCCTTCCACCCCATCAACAAACAGGGGAGAGCTCCACGCCCGGGTCCTTGGCTGCAGGACTCCAAAGCCTTGGCGACGAGGGACAACTGTATTTCGGAGCACCGTTGAAAAGAACCCAGGATTCCGGCTACTTCATTTCATTGTTGGGCACTGTGACGGAGAGTGAAAGTTCAGGGACGACGCCACCGGAAATGCGCCTTTTCTCTGGTCATGGGGAGCCATTCGATTTTGGGAGTCGCGGCTTGGATGTGGAGGCCTCACTTGGAGAATTTGCAACGGGGAAGGCGCACGAGCCTCAAGATGGTTGTTCATCGGGGACCGGGACTCGACTCCGACCTGCTGGTGGGTTTGAGTGAATGTGAAATCGAAGAAGTACCGACATGGTGTTTCTGCAGCGCCTTCCTGAGCTATGATTGGGCCGGCAGACGCCGGGATTCTCGGTGAGCTGGGCATCACCCTCCTGGTGCGGCAGACCCCCGCAGGGCGGTGCACGATATAGGAATTTGGAGGCGAACACTGCTATCTTGCCTAGCGCGGATTCAGTTCATTTCATCGATTCTGATCATAGAAAAAGAAGGCGCCCACACCTCTGAGGTGATTCGCGATATACGGCGCCGCATACTTTATTATTTCCAAAGACACATCGGTTGTCTTTAGTAGAAAGCATTTGAGACGTGAAGCCAGCCCTTTAATCGGACGGCTACATCGAGATTCGTTATCTAAGGTACCCACCTAAGCACGTCCGAGAGACCTAGGTTTATGCCAATGGGGCCGTCCAATGGGCCTCAGAATACCAGCGAGGGTGACGCACACAGCCACCACGAGTTCCCAGGTGCGTCACTAGCACCGGGCGGTAAGGGCAGAGCTGCCACCTGCAGCTGCTTTTGAACCAGCAAATGAAGACCACCGTGACATAAGAATTTCCTTCCCAACTCCACTCTCCGGGCTGTTTCCGCAGCTTGGCTCATCTAACGTCTTCTCCCACCCGGCTTAGAACCGACACAATTCGCCGCTATGGCTGAGATACTTGCGATTCCAGCATCTGTGATTGCATTAGTCCAAGCAGTCGAGCTAGCGCAAATTGCAGTCAGCAAGATTTCCGATTTGAAGAACGCCCCTGCAGAGGTGGTACGCATTGGGGACGAGCTCAACCAAGTCCTGACCATCGTCCAACAAGTCGGCAAGTATGCGCAGGAAAACGACACGACGGCCACCAATGAGGCTGCAACGATGCTGCATGCGCAGATCTCCACTCTGAAGTCGGACCTTGATCGCTTTCTTGGTGTCGTGCAGCCCCACCTTTGTCAGGGGACGACATGGGCTCGACTCAAGACTCGCACCAAGTGGGCTATGGGTTTGGATAAGCGGCTCGCTCAGATCTCGAAGCGGATATCGGCCCACGGAGGACGCTTGCTGATTGCGCTCTCGCTGTATTCCAGGTGCGTATCTACGTTTATTGACTTTCCGGACCGATCACGCTAGAAATTGAACTGTGGTTAACAGACGGCGTAGTTATGAGTCCAGGACATCATCCCATCAGGTAAAAGCACAGCTGGATTCTTTATCGCGGGCACAACAAAGTCAATTCATAGCAGGGTCAGCAGGGTCATCAAACGAAAGCACACTCGTTAGTCCAACGGCCACCACCTTCGCCTTTGGATCCTTCGAAATGTCCAAGCAGCTTCTGAACGAAGCAGCCCCGGTTATTTACAGACTTGCCATGGATAGCTCGGCCATGGTGATGTCGAGGCAACGGTGCGAATGGGCCTTGTCACAGGTTTACGGCGTTCTCCAGGACCTATTTTCTAGAGGGATAGAATCGGGCGACAGTAACAAAAGTTCGGGACTCCGGTCACCCAGATTTGTAAACCAGCGCGAAGACAGACACAGTATGGTCAACAATCGCCAACTCCTGGACTTGACATCTGTCAGACGATTGCCGCACAACAGGGAGCTGGGTCTTGTTGATGCGGCGTCCGTTGAAGTCAAGGACGACCATCAGCGAATGTGGCTCACATTCCTCGAATACCAACAAACAGCCCCGTCTGTCACGACACAGCCTTCAAAAACAAACATTCAGTGTCGGCTCTATGTCGAATCATCCGGGACAGTCCCAGCAGCAGCCTGCATTGTCCGGGTCTCCGAGTTACACGGGCCGCAGTACCAACTGTTCAAGACCCTGAGCACTTGTGGTGTCCATCCACGGGATTCACCAGTCTTCCGGCACATGAAGAACGGAGACACTGCAGCCATACAGGGAATGCTTTCACGACGTCAGATTTCACCAAATGATCGAGATGAGGATGGCAATACGCTTCTATGGGTAAGAGTTGGCCCTATCTCTAAAAGAAACGGTGGGGTAGCTCCTGAACTGACACTGGAGTGTTAGCACTGTGCTGTGCCTTCGTATTATTCCGACATCAACTACGAAATCTGCGAGCTACTCCTGCGGGAGGCGGCCGACCCATCTGACTGCAACAGGTAACAAACGATTTCCTTCCCGTTTGCTCGTGATAGAAACAAACGTAACTAACCCTGGCCAGAATGGGCGACCACTTACTCGCGGTCCTCGTCTACGAAATCGCAAACCTAATACACCTCAGGAACGTGGAAAGCGAGCTGGGTATGGTCAACTTGCTGCTCAAATATTGTTCTGCCAGCGAAGCATTCCGCCACCTCCGGTACAAACGTCGGAAAGGAGTCGAGTTTGCACCCGCAAGCCTCCTTCACTGCGCCATCTCACGTTCTGGGTTCATAACCTTACCCCACCCTCCCGTTTTGTTCAGCCGGCTTATTCGAGCCGGTGTTGACTTGGAGCTGGCCGACAAGAACGGCAATACACCCCTGCTATACAGCCTGTTTTACCACCCGCTATTTACCGCTACGTCGTTCCTGTTTGATGCTGGAGCAGATCTTCGAGCAACAAACAAGTACGGCGAGAATGGACTACATCTTTTATGCCGTCGACTAAGTGCATGCAGCGTTCAACAACCTGAGGAATATGAAAAGGGACGCATTATCAGCTTTTTGGCACGGCTCCTCCAAGGCGGACTAGATCCTGTTGCAGGAAACGAAGTTGGTTGGACCCCGATCGACGCTGCAATGTCTCCTGTGGCATGGGCCTACCTGTGCAAAGCAATGAGACAAGTCGGGCGGAATATGAGGGACGAAGTTCGGCGACTTGATCTCGCGGTGGGCATCGAGCTTTCGGAGGCTGAAATCCAGAAAAAGCTGTCTGAGACAATGGAACAAGCAAGTTCCCCAGCCGAGGATGTCAATTATTCGACTCCTAGCGACCCGGGGGGCTGCTACTTGTGTAATGAGTCCTTGATACGGCCTCTTTACAGGCAACCCCCCTTTGACGAGTTTTACTCCAAAGTCGCCAGAGAGCTGGATCACCACATACACATGATGCTATATAACCACCCATGTGAGGGAGAGTGTCTCGAAGTTCTTGAGGAGGATTCATGCTTTACGCTCGACTATTTTCCAGCCAAGATGTCACAGGAACGGCTGAAGGAAAGGAGCTGGAGGCGACATGTTGCGGCTATTCTCGAGGAAAGGGGTTTCTTATCTCATTACTGACCTTGAAGCTATATGCCACTATTAGATCTCCATCATTGATCGCGGTTCTCCAAGATGACAAAAGTGCTCAAACATTTCAACATCGATGGTATCACAAAGGCCTAGCAAAGTCAGATGCTTCACAGTCTAAGGGACCGAGGCATAAAGAACCATAGTGCACCTCCCCTAAAACCATCCGCCCCACCCCACCACAAACTCCGCCCACAACCCAACCTCATAACAACTCGACGCCGGATTAACCCCCTGATTATTCCCCTTTAGCAACACAATCCCATCCTCTTCACAGAGCTCCAGCCTAATCCTCACCGACAGATCCGCATTGCCCACCAAAATCTTTCCGTCATCCTGCCGCACATTGAACTGGTACGCCGCCCTGTCATCGATGGGCAGCGCATTGAACAGTATCAGATTGTGCGAGTCGCTGATTCGATACCACCCTGAGCCGTGCTGTGCGTAGAGGGGGGAGTCGGCGAATGAGAGGGTGTTGGTGTCGAGGTGGAGGGTGAACTTTGCGGTGTTGGCGGGGGAGGAGTCTGGCATGAGGAACGAGTCTGAGTCGTAGAGGTCGGGGATGAGGGTGCGGTGGAGGTAGAGGCAGTTGCCGGCGAGGTCGACGGTGAGCATGCGGAAGGTGGTTTGGAGGGGCGGAGGGGCGCTGACGACGGTGGTGGTTGTGGCGGAGGAGGTGAGGGTTGTGGCTTCGGTGGTGGTGGTGAGGAAGGTCGAGGTGATAGTGGAGGTGGAGGCGGTGAGGGTGAAGGTGCTGGCGATGGAGAGGATGGTTGAGGCCGCGAGGGTCGTGGTGCCCTTTTGGTGGCACTTGGGGAACGTGAGGCAGCCGCACGCGCTGAAGATGGAGTCGGCGGGGTATTGTTCCAGAAGGGGGGCGAGTGCTTCGCCGCGGTGCCGGAGGTACTTGAAGCTGGTGGATTGCAGTGGCGGGGAGATTCTGCTGGTAGCGGTGGACACGATGGTTGTCTCGTACGATATCGCGTAGCTTGTCTCGACGTCGGTGATGGTTGTTGATTCGATGTGGGTCACGGTGATTGTCTCGGTGGTGGGGGGATATAGACGGGCTCGGGCGTAGCGGTGGCGATGACGGAGATTGACGGCTCGATGTTGAGGAAGGAGCGACAGAATGGGTTGGCTTCATGGCGATTTCCCTTCAGCAGACGGAGCAAACCGTCCTCAACGCAAGATGGCACAGGCGCCAGGACCGAACTCAATGGGGCTGCTGAGCTCGAGATTGCTGCAGAGCTGCTGATTGGGGGAGGGATTGCCAAGACCAGAGAGCACCTACAATGAGCGCTGGGAGCAAAAAGAAGCCCATGATGTTGAAGTTGAAGTGAATAAACGAGAGGAAGGACCGTGGCCCAAAATTAAGACGATGGAAAACAACGAGCGACTGCGCCAAGGGCGAGAATGAAGCAGACGCGGAGGACGAGGAGGACTGTCAACTTTGTTGTTGATCTTGGGTCTGGACTGGCCCCTGCAGGGGTAGTTCGCGCTACTGAGACGCTAATAGAAGCTTGTCGAGATCTATTTCCACCCTGGAATACAGGCAAGCTGGAGGTCAGCTGCGGCGCGCTAGTGGGCTGATGGCGTTCTAAGCGACAGATCTAGCTGAGAATTGGGACAAAGTGATTTGACATTTCCCTTCTTGGACTGAGCTGTCCCTTTTCAGACTCAAACAACACGTTAGTTTGCAAACAGTTTGAGGAGCATGCCTTTAAAAACCGCTGTCCAAATCAATGCCATTGTTCTCTCGCTTCCAAATTGATGCCTTCAATTGGTTTCTGAGTTCGGCTTCACGGCCGGGTCATTGTAAGTACCCAACGGAAACAAAGACATTGTTGATTCGTAAACACAAGTCCACCGAGATTAATTGAATATTAGGAACTACGTCATTGTCATGAATTATGTGTTCCGTCATTGATGTTAGTGTTCAACAACCACGACAATTGTACCATCACACCTAGGCTGAGCTTTATCCCTGGCTAAGAGAGATCACCACATAAAAACCCGGGATGTCTCTGATCAAATTTGGTTCTTGTCATTATCATCCGGCCATCGTTGCTTGACTGATCATCAGCGATTTCGAGATATCTTATTAACCCTGTTGTTTGATCGACTAGCAACATTCAAGGTATCTAGCCGCTAAAATAGTTGCTTGATTGACCAGCAACCGCTTGACGATCTCTAACCCGACTGATCTGCAACCCAACAGCCCATCACAGAAAGACATTACCAAAGTCGCCATGGCTTCATCCACTTGCCAGTGCAGCTGCGGCTGCACCCGGACTTGCACCCTTCCTGGAGCATGCGTTGACTGCCAAGTCAACTGCAGCGACGGCTCGAAGTCGACCTTCTAAGTGACCAGACGCGAAAATGACGCTCAAGTGATCGTAGGTGCCCTACAGCGGTTTTGATTGACCAAACCGGACAGATGTGCTCTGTCCGAATTCGACGTGCCGCTGCTCTGTGCTGCTGATGACCCCGAATACGGTGATAGGGTGTAGACTGACTAGAATGATGCCTAAGCTCATTGACTTGACAACAGCTCTATGATTTACCCTAAAGTTGCCCCTAACAATTTCCATGTTCGTACGTGACCCTGAGCCGCTCCTGGGCTAAGGTGAGCTATGGGTGAGCCTAGCCTGCACAGCCGTGTGGCCCAATTTTGGACCCTCGACTAAAGTTGCTATGCGGAGATTCCGGTGCGTTCCTCGGTTTATGCTAACTATACCACATAGGGCGCAGCCACGTCATCGGTGACTTTAGTCGTAAAATATAATTCTGTTGGTATGTATTGCGGCCTGGATGTTTGACTGTATCTAGTGAGGTGAAGCACGGACAGGGGCGGAGAAATGTCCTCGATCCCAGCCCGCCCCTAATTTGAAGCTTTGAGTATCTTATTGCTCTCTCGAAGTATGATTTCCCCTTCGTATTCTAGGAAGTTCCGAACAACCTAAGAACCAGCCGTTTGCCTCGGTGATGATTTATTTAAACGTACTCATCTTTTCCTTTCTGTCTTTCTCCACCTCTTCTGTCTTCGCCAGAGCGAACGTTTTTGGTCAGCAATTATGACGCCCCATCTAGATACCTATATTACCCTAAACCGCCCTCTCTTTGCTCTGCCACCTGTCAACGGGCACGTAATCCAGGCGTATCACGCACAATAGAATTGATAGAATCATAAATTCAATCGCCAGAAAGTTGCTTGATTGATCATTCTTCCAACCTTGATTGACCATCTAGTTCTTTGACCACTATCGCCAAGAACCCCTCTTTCCGGCCTAACTTTCCGTTGCCCACCGACACCACCCAGCACATTAGCCAATCCTCGAAGTCTTACCATACAGTCACCCTCAGCGACCTATCAGAATGCCGCATCGATGTGGGTCTTTCTACGCTCACTAATTGGCTATATTAGGCGGTGAGCACAATCCAGGTGCGGGGATCTCGACAGTCAGGCCGTAGACAGCAGGCATCCTCGCCATTAAAAATCCTAGCATTACACCTTACAAGCCTAGATATCACAGAACCCGTCTGGCCATTCCTCAGGTTGCCCCCTTCCTTCTTACTTCCTCTACCTCCGTTCTTCTAATGGTTATGTACGACTACACATTAGACCCCTCGGGGGACGCTGTCCTCATTCTGGAGAACCCGAATGCCCCGTTCGCTATATGGCATGGCGTTAGCGGCGACAAATTGCGGCCTTCTAGAGCTAGCCCCGTACCAACTGAGGACCAGCCCGCAGCAATCCATGAGCCCGTGGCCTTTCTTGTCTCATCACGGCACCTCATTCTGGCGTCGCCCGTGCTGAAGGCTGCGCTAGACGGAGGGTGGAAAGAAAGCGCCCCTCGCGAAACAGATAACCTACGCGAAGTAAGGACCGAAGGGTGGGATGTGCAGGCAATGGTTATCTTCATGAGTATCATTCATCACAAATGGTCGCAAGTTCCCCGAGACGTCGACCTAGAGCTACTAGCCAAAATCGCCGTCGTTGCGGACTATTATCAGACTTACGAAATGGCCCAGTTTATAGGTACGCTATGGGTTGGACGTCTACGAAAGCCCCTCCCGGCTGTCTACGGCAGGGAGCTTGTACTTTGGATTTGTGTCTCTTTAACGTTCAGGCACCATGGAGCGTTTCGGCATGCCACCAAAATCGCTGTCAGAGATTGTCGTGGGGATTTAGAGACGCTAGAGCTTCCGATCCTGTCTGCAGTTGTTGGTATGAAGCGCCCAGTTTGTATAGATAAATTCCGCTGGCAGTACCATGCTAACGACTCGCAGACGCGATAAATAACCGACGACAAAGTGTCGTTCGCAAGATTGCTCTGTATCTTGGCTGCCTTAAACACGAATTCCTTTCGGGCGCGGGCAGTTGTAATCAGGTGTGCAAATCTATACAGCTAGGGGCTCTGATACAGAAGTTGCACGACCTCAAGCTACTCGACGGCGATGTAGATCAACCACTGCAAGATGGCCTGAGTCTTTCGGATTTTTTACAACGTGTCCGAGAGATAGAACCCCCGGATTGGCATGGTAACACAGGTTGCACCAGCTCCCATGGCAAAAAAACCTCCTGGAACTGTTCTTGTCGGACTCCTCACAAGTGCTCCGAAACACCCTCTAAAATCGCCCGCAAAATAATGCTTGGAGTCAAGACCGGTCAAGCATCCGAAGTGGTATTTGGCAGAGAGGCCCCCGCCACATCCGGGGGGATATCGGGGGGAGGACTGGTTGGCACACCGGCCGCTAGCGCGGCACCTGCTACGCCCATCTACACATTTGGCACAACGGCCGCCGCCACATCCGGCCAGGCACCAAGTTGGGGTTTATTTGGCCCACTAGCTGTCGTCACCACTCCATCTAACCTCGGCGCACCAGCCGCTACTACGGCCACTACTACTAGTGAGGCTGTTGGAGGAAGTTCATTTGGTGAAACGGCTCCGAGTCCATTAGGTGAGGCATCTGTGGAGAAATTATTTGACAAGCCGCTCGCCAGGTGTTCGAGTGTACTTAAGGAGAGCGTCTAGTATTTTGTACTGGGAGCTGAACTCGAGATGGAAGGATTAGAGCTGAGCAGCTACATTTAGCCTGCCGTTATCATGCCATAGTCATAACCGAGGGTAGTGTCACGGCTGGGCATTTAGTACTTAGACACGCGGTATGTTATGCAGCTTGATGTTTCTTGAGACGGATGCGTTGGATGGCTAGTACGGTGCACAAGTCTTGTGAAGCCATTATTTGGTGCTCGAACGATAGAAAAAAGAGAAGAGGATTGCCCTTTTGAACAAGCTGAAAAAGAATGTAGCACTACAACAACCGCCACAAGGACCTCCAGGGCGCTAACAGTACGAACAACAGTCCGAATTGCGGCACTGAATAATGAAGGGGTTTCTTTCCGTCGAAAGCTGGATATCGACATAAAAAAGAGAGAAAGAACGTGGAGATGGAGCACGTTCAGGACAGGCCGCGTACCTAGCTATGTAGCAGTCAAACTAGGTGCTGATTGACAGAACTAGAGATGTTCTATGCTCATGTCTAATGCCGTAGTACTGCTCTTTCTGCTAATGTTGTGGGGCGCCAAGGCCCCACAAGGCTTGGCATTTCCAGGCCAACAATCTCTCTCATCCAACACCAGAATTCATCACCAGTTTTCTGTGCCTTCCACCGCAACGCAGTGGCCCAATAGCTAATGGTCATTGGCTTTGCTTAGAGTGGATGACAGTATCCACCAATGTGTTTTTTTTTCTGAAATGCGAAGCTTGCGACACAGCCACCATAATAAGTGAAGGCGTCAAAAAGGGCAATTACCGCGTAGCGCCAGCGGACAAGATGCATGCACTGCCACTGGAAGCGACCGCCCAAAATGTCTTGGTGGCCCCACACAGCTGTCGCTAACATCACGATGTCACGGGACTTGGCTGTGCGGTTGCTCCCGTCAAGCGAAATCTCCGGCGCACACCGCCAAGCAACTCTTCCAACACCCGACAACCTGGAAAGCAATCGGGCGCATCAATCCAGGCGCCGCGCCGGCTGCCAAGATGGATCCGCTCAGCATCACAGCGGGTGTCATTGGCATTTTGGACTTCAGCGGAAAGGTAGTTGTCGCCTGCAGCACGTACATCTCAGCGCTGAAAGACGCCCCAAAAGAGCTCTTCCTCATTCGCGCCGAGGTTTCCTCCCTCCAGGCCATTGTCAGGACACTCGACCTGCCGCCCGGACCTGGACCCACATCTCCCGGAAATGCGGACAGCTTACGGGCCCTTCGCGCTCCAAATGGGACTCTTGCGCTCTGCCAAAAGTCGCTACAGGGGCTGCTCGCGCTCTTGGTCCCGCGCGATGCAGAACCATCAGCGACAGTGCCGCAGGTAGGTCACGCCAAAAAGCCGTCACGACTTTCCAAATTCGGCGCTTTTCGGCTTTCCTCGCTGCTGTCGTCGAAAAAGAACAAACAAGCCCGGCCTTTGTATGAAGAACTCGGCTGGGATGCCCTCGACCTCGCGACCTGGCCTTACAAACAGAGGAAAGCAAACGCATTGCTGAAAGACATCAGCCAGCACAAAGCAACCATTACACTTGCATTGGAGGCCGACTCGAGGTAGGCATATCCTTTTTTCTCCTGTTGAGCATCAAGCTTACGCAGATTCTCACAAAGGCAAACGCTCTGGCTCGTTTGCCAGGAATTGAGTCAAATAAATCCCAGCCCAAAGGATCCTAAAGCCGCGTTCCTCGACTGCATCAAGGCTCCCGACACGGCAAAGAAGCATTCGAGTGTTATTGCTGGCCGATATCCTGGTACCTGTTCTTGGATTTTCGCCCACGAGTCCTACGAAAAATGGTTGACGCAAGGAGGCATGCTGTGGATGAACGGAATTGGTACGTACCTTGGTCCTCGACTTACACATGAAAGAGACTGACATTCCACAGCCGGTTACGGGAAATCGACACTCGTGTACGTTGTTTCAACCCGTGTCTCAGCGGTGTGATGTCTAACAGTTTGACAAGGTCGAGTATCATTCAGCAGCTCCAACTCATCTTACCAGCCCAATCGAAGTTGCTCGTGTATTTCTACTTTGATCGGGATGACAAAGAGATGTCCACGACGCATGCCTTTCTCCACGCCGCCATTGCTCAACTTGTTCAGCAAGTCGACCTCGATAATAACGAACTTGCTTCACTGTGTGGAACGGCTACTGGCGCTGGAGGCGAGACACTCCATCCCCCGACATTTGATGCCCTTCAGAGTATCTTCCTTGAGACAGCACGAAACTTCAACATCTTTGTTGTGTTGGATGCGCTGGACGAGTGCGACGACGTTGAGGGACTATTTGGGCTGGTCGGCCAGCTGCGGCAAACCTCCGTCAATATTTTGCTGTCGAGCCGCCCGTCCGCATCGATATCAACAAGCTGGAAACAGCTGCGTGGAGACAACCCGTCCAAAATTCACGAAATTGCCCTCTCCTCGACTATGAACAAGCAAGACATTGAGAGATATGTCACTCAAACTGTTGAGTCAATGATCTCGAACGAGATCCTGGTCCTTGGCAATCCAGGACTCAAACAAAAGATCATCGGCACTCTAAACCGCCAGTCAGATGGAATGTAAGACCTTGAACGTCAATCTTGATACGTATATGCGTGGAAGACTAAATTCAGGTTATCAGGTTTCAATGGGCTGCAATGCAGCTTCGATGTCTTCTAACTCACCATACCGACCACGACATCTCAAAGGCTCTAAAGGAGCTTCCACGCGGACTAGACAGGACCTACAGGTACATGTTGGGACAGCTCATGTCCTCTTTGGAGTGGCACAACTTGAAGCTCTGCCAAAGGATGTTCCGGATGCTGACGTTTGCCCATCGCCCGCTCACCTTGCCCGAGTTGTCGGTAGCCATGTCTATTCAACCCGGGTCAACCCATCTGGACAAATCTTCCGTCTTGACCAGCCCGCAGGCCATCCTTTCACTCGGAGGGCCACTCGTCGTGTTCAATCCGGAGACCAATCTGGTTCAGTTCTCGCACCATACCATTCGCGAATACATTCAATCAGCAGGGCATGAAGCTTTGTTCCCTGGGACCAGCCAAGAGGATTGCCACAGGGAGATTTCAAGAATCTGCTTGACATACATCCAATTATCTGACGTTGTCGAACAGCTCTCCAAAACGTCCAAGTCCGACCTCCGTCCGGGAGAAAAATACGATGGTACGCTCGCTTTCATGGACTACGCCACGGGATACTGGATTCGTCACGCTCAACAGATCAGTGTAGGGGACAGAGGACACCTTAGTGAGGACATTTACAAACTCTTCTTCCTAAACCACTGGATCTTCTCGATATGGCAGGCTGCTGTTGAACCCCAGTGGCAACAACTTGACCAGCCAAGCCTAGGGGCGAGACGGAAGCCGCATCCAATTCAGCATTTGTACGCCTCCGGCCCCGTTCACGCCGGCACACTAGCCGGCACGGTGGTCTCTTTCAAAAGAGAACCAGTCTCAGCGCCACTCCCACCACATCACTTAAGGGGATCCCCGAGCGGAGCCAAATCCGGCGCTTCTACCGACACGAATGTCCCTAGCCTTCACGCCTTTCACTACCTCGCCATGCTTAACGAATCGACCTGCCTTTATCGGGCGCTGAATGATCCCTCCGAGTGGGGACTGGCAGGGAGACTGACCGACATGATCGGCGGGCCTTTGAGCACGACAGCACTCCACATTGCTGCGAAGCTTGGCGCAGTAGAGTTTCTTGATGTCTGTGTTCACCACCCCAGATCCAACGTGGACATCAACGCGGCTGACAGCATTGGCTGCACAGCACTATTCTACGCTAGTCAGTCCGGATGTGTCAAAGCGGTTGATCTACTCCTCTCCAAGGGCGCCAATGCATGTCAGGCCGACTGGTATGGAAGCGGGCCATTGCACGAAGCTGTCCGATGTGGACACGCTGATGTCGTCAGCTCCCTACTGTCCAGTCAATGGAGATCCATCGCCAACATAACCGACAAGGCCGGCGACGCGCCACTAACCATTGCCTGCCGCCAAAACAGGAGCGACCTCGTTTCCGTTCTCACCAGGCACTCAAGTGGAGGTACCGTGCTCCTTGCGGCGCAGACCTGCGCTCGGGTGGACAAGACGAGTGTGGTTTCGAAGACACTCGCCACCAGTTGCTCCAAGGTATCATGGAATGCTAGCAAGGCGCCTCTCCAGGAGCTCATCAGGAATGGGATACCCGGCGTAGTGAGAATGTCGCCCAAGGATGTCATCGCCATCTGCGAAACTCTCCTAGAAAATGGATATCCCATCGATCTCAAGGATGCCGATGGGAATACCGCCCTTACCTACGCTGCGAGTTGTCTGCAGGACTACGTAGCGGATTATCTGTTCCGCAGGGGGGCACGTTGGTCAGATGCTCTACGGAACCTGTCCGACGATGATAAAGCCGAGTTGATCCTAGCCGCCCTGAACATCGGCGGTTTCAGAATTGCACTTGGTCTCTTGAAAGGGGGCACCCATTGGGACCCAGAAACCTTCATGGCTTCCTGGACAAGGGGAGTCGCTATCTCCAAGCAAGGAACAGCCGCAGGCTCTAGACGATCAAAAATATTTACGAACAGTATGACCTCCCCGCAGGCGGCATCCCCCTCAAAGGACACAACGACCCCCGCCATCTACGTTCTACGAGAGGCGATTCGACAGGGCATGGATATCCACTCGCTCAACACCAACGGAAAACCCCTCCTGAACCTCCTATGGGAAACCATCACCGAAAATGGAGCAGGCGTTCCAGAATTCCGATGGATCCTCGACCACGGCGGCGACCCAACACTTCCAGACAGCCAAGGAATGACGGTCATGGACCGCCTCTGCGAAAAGGTTTTGGATGGGAAAGCCGCCAGCGAAGACCACCAGGTATTCGTGCTCTTGCTCTCCCATGAATCCATCCGAAAAACCATCAACGACCTTGTCACCCCGCAAGGCACCCTCCTTCACACCATGGTCCATCACTGCTTCTCCACCCATTCTACTCAGTCAGATCTGGAACCCTTCGCGAGAAGCATCCTTGACGCGGGCGCTTCCATTTCCATCCGCAATAGCAAAGGCGAGACACCCCTCGCCACGGCACTGGCTGCATTGCCACACGATCTACCCAAGCGGTGGCATGATAACCAGGCACATCCATCAAGTAGGCTCTGGGTGGAGTCCCAGTCTTTTGACCTTCTGGACTTTGCGGACAGCAAGTTGACCTCCAAGGATAGAAAGGAAAATGATCTGCCAGATGAGACAGGGGATGGAATTGTCAAGGCGCTAGTTGAAATAGCGGATGCGTGCGGGGAAGACTACCGGTTGAAGGTGGTGTCGATTGTGGGCAAGTTGCATTTTACTGAGCGGTTGAGGGATGTGGCTTTGCGGGGGATTATGGGGTCGGAACGGTTGAGGTTTGAGATGTATGACTTTGGGGAGGAAATACGGGAAGCTGAAAACGGTCTTGGATAGGGTTTCGCGCGGTGTTGGGGCGTCATTCTGAAGGAGCTTCGTTTCTGTTCTTGCAGGCGGCGTCTGGATTGGACACTATTTTGAACATATTCCATTCTCTTCAAGCTTTCGCCATCTGCCTCCAAATCACAAGGCCACCGAGATACCCACCGGCACCCCACCTCATCAGCGATTCCCCTTCAGCTGCTGCGGCCAGTTCGCCGGGCAACTCCCAGTACACGTCAGCCCCATATCCGCCTGGTTCCTGATATTCGAACAGAGCACCTTCGCCGTCCCACCCGCTTTCGGCTTGATGTCGATATTCTCAAACTTGAAATTCTTGCACGGCGCAGCCGCCGAGCAATGTATCCCCGCCGCGACATTATACCGACTCGTCCCCTTAATATTCGACCACGTAATATCCTCAATCGGAAGTCTCGAGCTGTCACACCCATTCCCGGAGTAAATACACGGCGTGACGTAAATGGGCTGATCGACGTCGCTGAACTCGAAATTGCGGAAGGTGACGTTGCGGACGCGGCCTTGGCCGGAGTAGGTCTTGATCCACGCGGCGTTGGAAGAGTGGTTGCATTTGAAGTCTTGGAAGAGGACATTGTCGATGTTGTCGGGGCCGTTGCCGTTGCCGAGGGATCCGATGACGGCGCACCCGGATTCGTAGCAGGTTACGTTGCGGACGTCGATGTTTTTGCTGTTGCCTTTGACGGAGATGCAGTCCTGTACCGCACGGCATAATTAGGTAAGTTCTGGAAACGATGGAGTTAGGCGAAAGGGGGACTCACGTCGTAACACTCAACAGTCCAGTTGCGGAGGGTGACGTCCTCCGAGTTCCAGGTGTCGATGCCATCGGTATTGACCGCGGACCACTGCGAGTTGCTTCGAGTTCCTACCAACCATCAGTCAGCCCCCTTTTCACCATCCCCTCGAAGATATCGTACTCATATCAAGATTCGTCATCGTGACATTTTTGCTATACGCAACAAAAGTATGCCAAAACTGCGACTGCCGCCAGGTAATTCCATCCACCAGAACATTCGTCGCGCGCCAGATGGTCAGGTTGATCGGCCTCCCCTTGCGATTGCTCCCGCCGCGATTCTCATCCATCCACACCTGGCCATTTCCATCAAACAGCGCTTTCCCATGGCCGCGCAGCGCAATGTCCGTCCCTCCCAGCTTCCAGCCGGTGTACAGGCTCGCGTACGTCACGGGCAATGTGTTGCTGATCCAGTACTGCAGGTTGTCGGCGCTCCAGACCCACTTCCCGTAGATGTCGATGCTGACGTTCTTGAGGTTAGTGAACTCCATGACCTGCCGGATGTTGTATGTGCCTTCCTGGAAGATGATGCGGCTGTTTGTGGCGCATTGTGAAAAGGCCTTTTTGATTTGGGGGGTGTCGTCCCCTGAGCCCATCGGGGTGACGGTACATGTCGAGCCCTCGAGAACTACTTCGGCGATGGTGCGCCATCCGAGTAGGAGGCAGATGGCCAGTATGGATGTTCTGAGGAGCTTCATTTTCTCTTGGACGTGTTTTTCGAGCGGGGAGTGGTGATGGAAATCCCAAGCCACCGACCGGTAAGTATCGCACGAGCATTACATGGTGTCTTATACATCACCCCGCACATCGAGGACGCATTTGCAATTAATTATGAGCCACACACAGCGCACACCGGTAGTTGCTGGATCGCGCCTAATGCAGTCCCCAAATTTGAAGGGCTTGGTTGCGATTGGCGCATTTTCTGGCATTCCAAAGTTTATGCCACGGAGATTTATCTGACCCACGCCGATCATGTGTCGACATCCCAGCACCGCACTGGCCGGCCTCGGCTTTTGAGACCCGAGCAGTGAGTAGTTCACGATTGACGTACAGATATAATTCCCACCCTTGTCACTTGGAATGGTGTCGCGAGCGATTTGGCGTGATCGAGGCCAAAGTGCTTCCTGCCTCAGGCTGGTCGTCTCGGTCACGGAAATTCGAAACAATGTCGCTGGCTAGGCGGCTTCAGTGGTTAGGTACCTGGGTAAGGGTTCCGACGGCCAATTTCACTCAGGGAAGGAGACTTTCTTCTAGCCAGAGGCTTTGGTGAACGCTGAGATACTTCCTTTACTTGTATGTTGGTGTACGCTGTGACAGAAAAACATATGCCAAAAGGGTTCGGCGCCTTGCCCGACCTTCGAATGCGCCATGTCCCTACTCTTCCTCGCCATCTCGCTTCTTCTCGTCTCCTCGACCATCATGACTGATCGAAACCACCTCAGTTATCCTCGGGCTCAGCCTTGATATCGTCCTCTCCCTCCGTTAGCTCCTCGGCAGGGCCTGGGCCATCGTCGGCTGCATAGTGTTTGTTGGACTGGCAGCCCACTGTGTAACCGTAATCACCTCCGCAGCACTTGTATATGTACCTAAAGATGGGCCCGACCCTTGTATTCCAAATCTGCTCCGGAGGTCCAACTGAAGAGTTGTTGTCAGGCCGTCATCCAATATGTTCCAAGAAAAGATTGGAAACCAGCGGGGTAACTCACAACGGTGCCACCTGCAGGCCTCCTGGTCGTTCACATCCTCGTCAAACACCTTTCCGCATCGTTCGTACCGATGGAGCCTCGCCATCTTCTCGGACAAACCGTATTTCCGGTCGGCCATGACATCCCAGGCGACGTCGACACCGCCTGCGTACCGCGCGCATATTGCCTTCACCACGGCACGTAGGTCGTCCGTGTCTGCGACTAGGAGAATCTCGCTCAGCTTGGCACCTGGGTCGAGCCCGGGAGTTGCTGACGCCATTTTTCTGGTTCAAAAAGGGGCAGGATTGCGTTGCAGTGACTCTATTGAGCTGTCGCGCGGGTTCGGTATGTCGTGTTTGTGCGTGGGAAAATTCAGAGATCAAACGACCGGCGAAGTTCGGTCTAAATCGAAACCCATGGCTGCTTCCTCCAGTTCTCGGAACCACTTTCCACCCGGGTCGGTCGCCTCAGATCGCCCCAGGACCCGAAACAGCACCACCACTGAGAAGGAGCATCGCCAGAGCTCCCGTCGATGGAAGGTGCCGAGTCTCCTAGCGCAAATGCCCGTTCCCGTTCTTGCAGTGGCCGCCATATTCCTCCCCCTCATCCTCGTTACCACCTCAATCGCCAGAACTGTGCCGGTAAAACACCTTGCTGCATCCTGAAAACGCCCTGCTTGGGGCAAACACGATGACGCCCGCGAAACATCTGCAAACGCGGTCACGCGTGTCCTTATCTAATGTGCAGAGAACCTCGAGAGCGGCATTTACCTGGTCCTCTGCCCTGAAATGTTTTGGAATCTCCAGACCTCAGCAGCTCTCAGGTCCAGCCTCCTTCTCATTCTCATCATTGCCAATCTCGATAGCGTCCTTTGCATCACCGCCCTTCGCACCCACTGGCATCCGCCTCACAGCAGCTTCCGCTTTCGACGCTGGCGTAATGTCAGGCTTTGGAACTGCCGCGGGCGTAGGCGTGGGTTTGGGTTTCGGCTCAGGTGCGTCATGTTTTCCAAACTTACAGCCCTTCGAAGCGCCATCGCCCCCGCAACATGCATAGTCCCATCCTTTGGGGTATGCCGTGATGTTCTTCACCTGATCTTGGCGGCCGCGATTCCAATCGTAGCAGTCCTAGGCCGCATGCCGATCGGTGCGGCAGTCGATCATTTCTGTGTCTGGTGTCAGACAACGGTGGGCTCAGTTCTGATAGGAAAGACAAGACATAAAATAACAAAAAAGCGAAACATACGGGTATGCCACCGACAGAAAGTCTCTGTATTCTTCGACTCGAAGAAATACGCCTTGCACTCTGTGCACCGGAGCTTGGGCTCCCCCAACGGAGCTCCCTTGGCTTTCTTTGCGAGCGGGGCCTTATCGGCTGGGTCGATGTACTTGCGCTTGCGCAGAGGTTTACCGTCCTTGGACCTAAACAGGTCATCCAGAACCTCGGCAATGAAGCTGTCCGATAGTGGCGCCGACATCTTTTCGACTTTCGTCTTCTCATCGCCTTTGGTATGATGGTTTGAGGCGCTGAGAAAGAAAGATGGGAGATAGGGAGTGTGAGCCAGAGACGCGTCGTGCGATTTGTAGGGTTTGTTTGCAGGGGCTCGCGAACCCCTGACTGTCAGGAGAAAAAGCAAAAATGATCATTTCCAATTTCCACAGGCGAGAGAACAGCTGACGAGCAAAACGACAGCATAGCTCCATGAGACACCCTACGGCATAGCTCCCCTCTTAGCACTTGACATCCATCCGAATCTGCATCGCCGCAATCGCATGCGTCTCAACATCCGCAATGTCCGCCCTCAGAGCATCCAATCGTGCATCAGCCGTTTCGACACGCGGGAGCATGTAAATCTCCCTTGTGCATCTGACCGTCTCGCCCTTCGTCCCAAAGTACCGCTGCGACTCGAAGCTCCAGTCATCATTGCCTCGAACCCAGTACGCCAAGCCGTCAACGTACTGGCTGATCTGGGCATCGATCTCGGGCCCCCACGATGGGAGGTTGGCGCGCGCCTCTAGGAACTCGTTAAGAATTCCGTCGCACCAGTTGCCGATCCAATTTGCTGCGGCCTGCGGACCGAGATCAAGCTGGTGCATCACGATTGTGACGAGGTTGTGGAGGGCGTGACCGCGCGCTCGCTCAACGGGGTACGAGTAGAGGTCATTCCCCGCACTGATGAGATACAATGCGCAGTCTCGCATCCTCTCCAGCAGCGGATGGCAGTAAATCTCCTCGGGAATGTCGAGCTCGAGCTCCATAAGGGCGAACGAAGGCAGACATCCGCTCGAGTGCTTGCGGACGACCCAGTAGCTGTCGATGGTGCGCAGACGGTCGTGCATACGGTCTTTGGACTGGAGGACAACGGCGTCGACGTATAGCTGCATGGTTTCGATGAGATGGTGTTCGGCCATGGCTGAGGATGTCTTTCGACCGAGGGCCCAGAACTGTCGTGCCATTTCTCCCAGGACACATTCTCCTTGTGGGCGAGGCTTGTTCGGGTTCCGCAGCCCGTCCATGACCATGTCTGCCATTTTTTTTGTTACAACCTCGTCTTCCACATCGGTGTATTCGTCAAAGACGTAGAAGAGTGTCATCAAGTCGGTGCTGGTGCGGCATCGAGCGAGGTCGCCGTATCGGTAGGCCAGCATCGCCAGCCTTGCTGGTGGTTGTTAGTGAGCGGACACCTGACGCAGGTGATAAATGAGAGGTTGTACCAAAGTCGCATCGGTTGAATGCATCTTGTGACTTGGGGTCGAAGGCGTGGAAGCCAGCGAGCCATTCGAGACTTGCTGCCTTGGCCGGCTCGTAGTTCTCGTTCAGGTGCCTTTTCCAGGGCCAGGCCCTGAGAAGATCCGGGACTTTGACTACTTCCCCAGACATGATGACCAGAAACCAACTTAAAGCTGAGGACAGGTTTATGGAGGATGATCAGAGCAACAGGTTTGACGGAAACGAAGGGTCCTGCTCTTTGTACATTGTCTTTGCAAATAAAGTAAAGCCATATGGATACATGTACGTGCCGTACTCAGCAGCCGAAGTCATCGGTCCTGGGAAAAGATTCCCACCTCGTACCGGTATCGAGGTAGGTAAATGGTGCAATTTCCATCGCCATCTTAGTAATCGGACCGTGTATAAGCAATGCGCATGCGGATGTGAAGACCTCGCGTAGGTGGTGCACATCGGATAGGCTGCACGTTGTCCCTAGCGTGGGGGAGACCTCCCCTGAGGGTGTGCTGAATTCTGGCGATAAGACCGTTTTGAGAAAAGAAGTAACATTGAAGATAAACACGGACACTTGAAGCCACAACAACGTTGCATACCAGTGCGGCAAGGTTTGTGGCCGAGATGGCTGCATTGACAGCGTTTTAGTAAGATGGTGTTTTAGTAAGGCCCAACCAATATTAGACGGTCGCTTCCACGTCTAGACTCAGATTCAAGGCCGAACCGGAGCGTTGACAACCACTTCGCCGTGTTTGGTGTGTCACATGTTTCCCGCGCACACAACCCTTCGAAGCACCGTCTCCTCCGCAGCAAGCGTTGTAGAACCCATTCGGATATTGCTTGGTATTCAAGATGAAGCGCGACTGCGATATTTGGCTGCCGCGCAATTTCACTGGCGACCAGGGTTCCCTTGGCTGGCCAATGGCCCGAGCTACTACCTCCCTCACAAAACCTGCCGGGGAACATGCTGTCGATTGTTAGTGAGATCTGTGTGTCTTCTCCCGAGAAAATTAATCCGATTAGCTTCAGCGTCTCTTTATCAACACGCCGTTCTATCCGGTTCCACGTGCGATGTAAGGCATACCAAGGGGTCAGCGATCATATAGTAATTATAACTACCCAATACAAACCCGTGCGATGCCAATTCAGGTCCACATACTGGTCGATTTCTCCTAACTTATCGCTGCCTCACTCCTCGTCCAACATCTCGTCTTCCTCATCAGAATCCATCTCCGGATATTCCTCCCCACACCTTATGTCGCTAGATTCTCTGTGTAGCCAAACCACACAGCCCTTCGAGGTACCATTCTCATTAGAGCATTAAAAAGTGACTCCCTCAGGAAAGACTCTCGGCTCTTTATCGCTAATACAGACACTAATGCTCCCAGAGCCTCATAAAACGGCTTGCAACTGCTCAGCATCTGTGGTGTGGCCAGATTCTCGAAAGGCATCGCCGAGGCGATTGGGAAGCATCGGTAAGAATCGATCATCACGATTCATCTTTTGCCCAATGGGTATCATGATGCCGACGCCTCCCCCCACGCAGCGTGCCCCGCAAAGATCACTTGTCACTACAGGTGCTCAATCATTGTCTGACTTTAGTCAGACGGAATATAAGCGAATGGATACCTCTGTTACTTTCAGTGGGACTAACAGCAATGCGGTCGAGAGCGTATAATCTCAGTGCCCCATAGCTATGAAAATGAAGCTAAACGAGTGTAATGAATAAAAGTCACTTTCCTTGGATATCCCTGGCCCCGCAACAGGAACGCAATGAAATCATCACGACAGCGCGCGCTTTCTTCTCCTTCATGCTTCCCATAAAGAGCTAGACGGATCTTTTTTGTCGTGAGTCCTTGGACTCACTTACTAGCTCTCTGATAATCAGGCATTCGAGCCCTCTACCGTCTCATCCTCAGCTGCCAACTGCCTGCTGATGCGGTAGAGAGCCTCAAGGTCGCGCTTGCCCGCGTACGCCACGCCCTGTCAAATCTGTGAGTCAAAATATCCGTGGTCTTATCGAAACGTTTTTTTCTTTAGAAAACAGAAGCTGGAGAGTCTGACCGCGACGGGGGCAGTCAGCGCAAAGGTAAGGCTTGCCATGAGGGCCACCGTGATGTATTGGATGAGTATGGTGGATGGCTTGTCGAGAATATTTGAGTTCTACAAACTCGATCGAAGAAAACTCTGGAAGAAGAGAATAAATGAAGAGTGAGGGCTGATGTATGGCGTATGAAGGAGTTTCAGCAGACGTCACTCGGGACGAGGAAGTCTCTGCTTTATAACTGTTTTCGTGTATTATGAGGGTTTAACTGAACTCGCAGCCTTCATGTTCACTTCCGCACCACAGCAGGAGGTTTACCCCAAAAATTGGTGGCCTAACTAACTGCCGTCCAAGGCTGCTGGCGACGGGATCATGTCAACATACCTGTTGGTTACACAAGCATATTACGGCGTGGACGAGATAGATGCCTTGGAAGTGACGCGTCCTTGATCCAAAGCAGGACTAACTCTCCAACAGCGAAGTAGACTAAGGCCTACCAACCGTGCCTTCTGGCATGGTTCGGTGCCGACAATACAGCTAGTTACACTGGCATATTGCAGCATGGCCTCAATATACAAACTTGGCCCAGTTTTAGACTTTGAATGGCTCAAGACCTTTTGTCCCGATAGTTAGAATAATTCAAGAGCTTTTATCCTGATGGTTGGGAATGCTCCTTATTTCCCGCCGTTGAATATATTATTGCTATGGCTTGGGTCTTCGGTCATTTAGCCCTAGCCTTTCACTCCGGCATTTGAAACTGAACTGTCCGTGCTTCTTCCAATCCTAGTTTTCTACCAACAGAAGATTGACAATACTCGCCAAAGGTGGCATACGAAGCCCTGCATGTGTCACCAAAGGCCGGGGACGAAGCAGCCACAAACTCAGATGGCGAGACAGACTGCGGCTTGAATCACACTCTTCTGGGAAGCAAGCGTCCAAGAAGCAGCCGCTCTTCCAAGCGCCTACCCTTGCTGGAGAATTTCGGACTCACCGAGCTCTTTGTCTCACTCAACTTTGTATTGTTCATCACTTGTTCAGCTCTACTTGGCATCCGGTTCTACGAGCAGCATTTGGTCCTAAACCCCGAACTTCGACGAACCTCGACTTACAACAAGTTTGACTCCATGTCTCCTCGAATCTTGCGGTTCTGATTTCTGACCAGCATTAGGCCCAATCAACGACCTTGTTGACTTGAGAATGTATGATTTAATGGTCAACGGGACTTTCTTCCCATCAAAACATCCTTCCATTTCACGAGAACTGCCCAATCCCGACGCCGATGCCATTTGGGACTATTGGGAAATTGCTGCGCCCATCCCATTACCAGGGAACAGATCGCCAAGATGGGCAAAGACCCTTTGACTGTGGCAAAGATGGAAGACGAGCACTTTGGCATGGGAGACGACGCCTACGTCGGTAGCCTTGGTGGTACTAGGTAGTTGGACTTTAATTCAGCCCCTGCCTGACAGTTAAACATGAAGGATAATACGTATAGAGCGGTAATCGAGGAATGCTAACGTAATTGGGCCTGTGAGGAGAGGAGAGAGGAGAGGATAGGAGAGGCGAAGGAGGACGGGAAGGTTGGGTTCGCTCTTAAATAACTGCAGTTCGGGAGGTAGTACCGGAGATTGCTGGCTGGAGAGGATGAGATGGGAACAACTGAACTCCGGCTAGTCTCGGTACGAGGCCGTTAGCCCAGTGCCGTGAATCAGACGAGAGCGTATCGGAGATTACACGGCGACGAAGTGTGCAGCAGTACAGGCCGCTATCAATCGTACCCATCCCGTCTTTCGGCTCCGTTATCTTTTACACCACTTTCATCTTCACTTCCAGCCTCCGGCTCATCCCCGAGCCACACTGGTGCTGTGATCGTTGCGCCAAGGGACTGTCATTGTCGGCCTACGGACAGGTGGTTACTGCGAATACGCGAGAATGGTGGATTTTGAGATTAAAGGAACTGAGACTGTTCTCAGCTAGTCCTACTTGTCAACCTTGGTGTCGCAACTCCTATTTGCGATGCAGAGGCCTTCCGTCTCGTCTGTGGACTACAATCCACGACCCTCACCTTCATTTGGCCGCCGTGAGCCAAGGAAGTCAGACTGGATCTACCTCATCAGCCTCGAGCATAGCTATGAGTAGTCTGGCAGTTGGAGGGTGGGTGGACGACAAGAGCCGACCATGTTGATAATGGCGACCTTGTGAATTGGCAACATGTTCTCTGTTAATCCCGGGCCGAAGAGCTCCCTATGAAGACAGCGCGCAAACCCTGTAGAACGACGAGTATAATTACGGAAGGTGCCGTACTCCTCGAACGCAAGGGGGTAAATTCCCGACATCTCCCAGTTGATAATGGTAACTCCTTGCGGACCCCAGAGAATATTGTCGCGACGTAGATTGCCGTGGTAGATATGACGCTCGTAGGGAAGCTCGACTCTCTCTTCATGTCCGTCATCCTCCAACTGCTTGTTGATCCAATCCTGGAGATCGCCGGTAGTCTCGAAGCTCCGACTAAAGCAATTGCCGAAAAACCAATCCGTAGGGTTATCCCCCCCAGTGGACCGATTTTTGCCTGTGGATGGAGAGGGAGACTCCAAATATGACGGATAGCAGCCACGACTTTGTCCATCTCGACGGCCGATTCTGTACTACTGTTATGTGAGACGAATCTCGGCTCACAAAAATTCCTTTTTCGTACCGAACCCACGTGACGCTGCTCACCCTAGCTCAGGCTCGCCTAGTCCCTGCTCAGGATTCGCTCAGGCTGGCTCACCCTTGCTCACCCTAATTACCGTTTTCGGCAGGCTGCGCCGCAGCACGCTCAACTGCTTCAACTCTAGCCGAGTGAGCCCAGAATTAGTCCCATATATACTCCGTAAAAATGGCCAAAATGCGTCCCACTTTCAAAAATTAGCAGCCTTGACTTTCCTCTTACATTTTCGTGTTACTCATCTGACCTCAAGAGACATTAAGTCAGCCTCTGCTCTCCAAGTCTCGCTCTTACACCTCCTACATGCACTCCTGCTTTCATTCAATCCTGAATTGATCAATATACCGCGACAAAACGCTAAGATTCAGTATGGAACTGGAATCTAGGACGTCAAATTCAGCAGATACCGTGTAAGGAAGGGCAAGTACGCCTGATCAAGGTGGTCACAATGGTGGCAGCGAGCAAGAACTGGCAGAGGTGTAAGATTTCAACCTGGCTTGAGCCGAGAGGTGGGCGAGGGCCGTGGTCTAAATATAATGCGGTGATGTGCCGGGGTATGCGTGTGTGGGGTGCGTGTGTGTGGGGTGCGTGTGTGTGGGGTATTTCCTTACATACCGTCATTAGGCGGGCCGAGAGGAGAGGCCTTACAGTGGACCGCTCCAAGATCAGCCCTCAAGCAGTTCAAAGAAATCTAAGGCCCAAGAGCAAAAGCGACTATTCACGAGTACTTGTAGTGTGGCATTCGTAAGTCAATAGCGCGCACATTATCAACACCAAGATTTAACGCTCCTTAGATATGTAAACAAATATGGGCCTTCCGATCCTCGGGATATGCAGGTGATGAAGCATTTTGCCGAAACTCTAGGCCTCGGCATGAAAGGCAAGCTTGATGAAGAGGATGCATGTTGGAGAACACGGTGATGCATGTTGGAGAACACGGTGATGCATGTTGGAGAACACGGTGATGCATGTTGGAGAACACGGTGGAGTCACGTAGTGGTGGAAGAAGTGTGTGCAAGAGTGCTTTTTATTCTTTCTATCTTGAAGAGCGGAAGCCGTGTTATTATATGCGCGGAGGCGGCCTGTGCACGAAGTGCACTGGCCGCCTCGCTTGCGAAATGAGCTGTTGGAATAATCCGTACGAGGTTTGTTATGGAGACTGGGCGTCGTAGCTGCGTGGATCTGCGGATCCCGCCGTGCGCTCCGCTTCCCAGGGTTAGGGTTCCAGAGAACCCAACAATGCACTGCCAACTCCCTCCAGCTTGCGAGTTTCAATACGCCGATTTTACAATGCGTGGGAGCGACATTACAATCTGGAGATACCCTTGGATGTTAAGCGGTCGATTGCACCAGTAAGTGGAAGAACAGCCTGTATTATTAGTGCTAATGATGAGCTAATATGCTAACTAATACAGTACATCTAAGGACCACTGGCTCAAAAACTCGGCTTGAAGGAGCTCCACCGAGACCAGGCGTTTCTAACGATTGAGAACTACGTCATCTTGCAAGAGCAGCTGTAATTCAAGGACCATTACAAGTATATGCATAAAGGATGCCGTATAGATAACGCCAACCTACTGAATATACACTGCTTCAGCTCGGCCCGCCTTCAGGAATTGTGTCAGGCAAAATATAAAGTAAGACATATATTAGGGCCGTGACCGACTTAAGCTGATTACGATAAGATTTTGTCCTTCTTGTCGGATGGAATGATGGCGAACCCAAGCTCAAACTAAAGGTTCGAAGAAGAGAATGCAAAGAAAAGGATATTAATCAGTGAGTTATATACAGTTCCAAATAGTCAGTTGTCCGTTAACCTTTAACTTAGGCCGGAACATATAATGCCTGAAAAACTATCGTCAAGACTTGGCACACCACCTTTATATGCGCAACCAATGCTCTTCTGGCTAGCTAATATTATTTCGTCTAAAGCGCTTGAGGGAAATCCTACACTGGAAGAAGTACTCGCGATGACACCCCCTCCAAATGGCCGAAAACACTGGGTTTTTGTTACGACCTGCACCTGGCACAGACCCGGAGGACTGGTCAGGTTAAGACAGAGCGTATGGCAGGACGCCAAAGGCTGGGGGCGTTCTGAAGACGGCTTGTTGAGCTAGCACTCCTAGACGAGAGGGTACACTGTCACTGAAGGTCGTTGTCACTATAATGCACAGAGGTGAGTCTGAACAGTAGGACACAAATGAACAATGTAATACTAGCGTGAGGGACAGGAGTCCTTACGCTCATCGTGGTCACGATGATGGCTATCTATACTAATTATCTAAGAGGTACTTTTGTACCGTGCTCACTCACCCTTAGCGCAGATCAGAGTGAGCAACCTGCGCTTACTCACCCTTAGTGTAGATGTCACACGTTGAACGCCCCTGACACCTTAGCCATACCATGTGTGGAGCTTGTCAAGGTTCAGTCTAGGCATCAGCTCATCAGACCGTGACGGAGTTACGGTGACTCAGTCTTCTACCAGGCAGGTTGCACTAGTGTAAGCCACTGGTTCAGAATGGAACATCATGGAACCTTAGTTCCGGAGGGACCGAGGTGTTAAATAGATCATCAGACCCAGATTGTATTTTCAAAGGCGAAGGACCTTCAAGGCCATAGTCAATTATTATGTTTAGAATAGACTTATTTAGTGTCCACAGGGCCACATCTCTGTTCCACGCCACAACCACACCCATCCGTGGTTTACCGTGTCACAGTAGATCAGAGTGAGCAACACGCGATTGGCTGGAGTCACAGTGCCCAGAACCGTGTGCCACGGTTCTCCGCACTGTTCTTCGTGCGGGGTTCTCGTTGGGCCGTTCCGGTCCTGGTGACGACTACCGGTCTAGGATCTATAAGATCCTTGAAATCAGCTTTTACGAGGACTCTGTGGCTGGAAAACGTGCCTTCTTAAATACCTACTACTGGGCGCGGTCTAAGGCGTTGTCGCAGTTAGATATCAAGGCAGGATGGAAGGTAACAGGGTTATAGCCAGTTAGCGTGAGGAAGCCCCTGAGTAGCAGACAACTCCTCAAAAATTCCAACTCTACACAGCTTACTAAGCTTCCCCCAGTAACTCTGGAGGCCCTGGCAGTTAAGGAGCCCATTCTGGATACCGATGAGGGTATCGAGACGGTCTGGAAGACCCTTAGGAAGGTGAGGGAGTTAAGGGATTAAGGGAGGAAATTCCTGGCTTTACTTAAGCCATCTCTACGTGACCGTGTATGGTAAAGGAAGGTAGAAAAGGCCTTTGATGAGCAGACCTTTGAACTGGCGTAAGCTGAGTGTAAAATTAAGGCCCTGGAAGATGCGCTATGCCTGATTACGACCACACGGCGTAGGAAGGTGCAGCTTGATCCAAATTTATCGTTTGCTTTAATCGTGGAGGTTAGGTGTGCCTAATTGGCTGCAGGGAGGGATCTCAATAAATCATCGGATTCTTCATTAACTGAGCTATCTGAAGCAGAAGACTGTATTGAAATACCTCCTTTTTTGTGGTGGTTTGAAGTTGGTGGGTGGTGTGGATGTTAAGTATGTAAATAGTGGTTTGGATGCAGGGGTGGTCCGTATTCAGGGGTCTGGTCTTAGGGCTGCCGTCCCAAGTCGTAGAATTAGCATGCCATGGAATCCAGACTTTCAACATTCCATTTCCTTGATCTTCGAGAATGAACTCATCTTCCAAGGGGACATACACCAGGAAGATTTGACTCGCCATCAAAGGTCATAGCCAAAGCCCTGTCACCTAAAAACGCCTCGCAACAACATGTGTATCTGGTATTATCACACAATATTCTACTGCCAGGGCAGTACCCCTCCCTGCAACGCAACAGGCGTTCAAGGGCAGCCATACCGCTGCCCGGCGCTCAGAGAGCCATGCGGCAGAGAAGCACTCAAATGCACCTTCAAACCACCCATCTGGACGGAAGCGCCAAAGAGGATCCATCTCGCTTGCGGGAAGTGCCACAGAAAACTCATCGGGGACCTGAACAGGAACTTTGACGAGGAGTGGGCCGAACAGTTCACCAAGCAAATCCCTCCGAGTCGAATCAACGATGACCTTGAAATTAGAGACAAGGTTGAAGAGGCAACGGCTATAGCAAAGAGCAGGTGGAATAAGATCCTGAAGATCTTTGAACGGTGGCCCAGACCGCACGATGCGGGTGCTGTTCAGACATACCTCGACCTGCGCGGCAAAGGCATGAATGTCATCGAGTCATTGTCTGCGGACAAGCTGAAGAAGATTTAGGGTTCACAAAGAAAATAATGGCATGGTGGGAAAAGGGTTTGGAAACGGACACCGACTACGTTGATATCCCAGCACCCGAATGAGGGTGGTCTGGAGAGCGAGTGGTGCGGTATGGGTGCCGCTTGTCTCTATCCTTGACCTTTGAAAGTCTCAGGTCGTCTCGTGGCGTCACAATGGTGGGTTATAATGTTCTTTGATGTTCGTCCAAACGCGTCAAACATCGCGGGATGTTGTGATAGCCACTCTAGAAACAGTTTCCGGGAAGAGACCAGCCTTATTGCTGCCAAATCTCTAACGTTCGTGCTTTGGAACTGAATAAAATTCTTCTCGCTTTTTGTCGCTTATCCTCAAGATTCTCCTGAAGCCACTTCCGGCCTCCTCTCCCAGAATTTCTCCCTCAAGTTGTGAAGAGTCTCAATCAGCCCCAAATGCTCATGATTACCTTCAGATAAGGTATCTGGGTCGGCCCGCGCCGCGCTGAACTTCTGCGTGTTCCTCGATGGCCCCTGCTAGTGAACGCTCAACAGCTGGGGCGGAGATGGTCCGATCGTCGTTGAGAGATCTGGTCGATGAAAAGCCCTGGCGGTCCTGGGGGCCGAACGCCATTGCTCGCTTGGACTTCTGAAGCATTCTGAACTCGGCTTCGTACGCTTCTAGACGTGGTCCAAACTGATTCGTAGAGTCGCGCTCGACATCCTCCGACACCCTGCCGGGGGATTCCGTCCCATCGAGTGCATCTACCGGGTCGTTCATCCACAGGTGCCTGCGAACCTTGCTCGCCGCCTGGGAGAGATTCTTCCTATCTAGCACGGCTATGAAGTCTCTCTGGAGATCCATCCACTTATGGAAACCGACATGAGGCCGGACGTCGACACAAGCGGTTCTCCACATTTCCATTGCCAAAGTGGTGGATTGGGCGGTTTGGTCGAGAAAGAGAGTCTCGCATTCGGCTTGCACCGCGAGGAAGGTTGCTTCATCATGCACCCGGCGCGTGCGGTCAATGGGCAGGTCATCGACCGTTGCTGCTGGTGATGCGGACGCGTCATTGTCGTCGTCGTCATCATCACCATCCGTCGTGCCATCTTCTGTGCTTAAATCCGATATCGGGGTCGACTTGGCAGCTCTCCCGGATGCCAGAGATTCTTCTACCTCTGCATCCACGGGGATGGGGAGCGCGAAGAGTGCGATCTCCTCCATATGTGCGGCGAGATGCAATTGAAGCTCTGATAATGCAAGTTCTTTTCCACACACAATGCACGCATCTTGGTACGTATCGTCTGCTTGGCGACCGCAGAGGTCTACTAGCATGGGGAGCTGCGCTTGCTGCATTGGTCCACTGTAATGATCTTTCTTTAGATGCTGGCCCATGCTGGGCCTATCAGGGAAGACGCCATCACACTCCACGCAAACAAACTGCCGGCGGTGGGCTTGTAGCTCGTGATATATCCAATCATTCCGGCTGACGTACAGCTTGGCTGCGTTCTGGCACTGCTCGAAGGTGCATACGTAGGGACGAAGATCGCGGAATACGTGACGCCTGCATCATATTTCATCAGCAGGAGAGCCCTCACAGCTGTAGATTGCCTGAACAGGTTATGGCACTTACTTCCATAACTGCCTACTCTTCATCTCATCTGCATTCAGCAACATACCACAATACGGACACTGGAAACTGGGCTCCTGACTCGAATCCAGAGGCTTCGGTGGGTTGGGAACAGATGTAAACGTCCTATTCCCCGCTTCGGTTGGAGTGTAGATAGTCCTTGGACGCGCCGTTGTGTTTGTATCGTAAACGTCGGAGGCAGCGACAGTGGAGAAACTTTGTCTCGACCGCTGAGACTCCGATGTTACGTCCTTAGCAGGTACTGGCGCGAGCTGTGGCCGGGAGGCCTCACTTTTGGTCCTGTACCCATCTTCACCCCCCTTGGCTAGGTCCTTGACAGCGATTTCCGGCATCAATGTGGTGGTGCTTGGTTGATGTGCCTTTGGGTCGAAAGGGTGTCCCAGCGAATACTCGATTTGCTCCCTCCTCCTCATGTTTGCTTCAGCAAACCTGCGGCATAGCCACGCAATGCCTTCACAGCTCCCCAAAGGTGGCGCATCCTCTGCCGCGCTCGCCTCTTTAGCCTCTTCCTTGACCAAATCGATCTTCTTGGAGCTCTTCGTCTGGCCACGCCACTGGTCCACTTTTTCGATGATGTGGTTGTATTCGAAGCTGCCAAATGCCCGTCTCAGTATCACGATCTCAGTTTCCGGCTCGCTCTCGACAGTCTTCTTGATTGAGCGAATGTACTTGCTGGAGATAGTTGGCCGGCGAAGAAGGGTCGACAGGTCGTAAAGGGCGCGTATCTGCTCTGTCGCAAGTTGAGCCATGTAGGAAATTGCGAGCTCGTCTTCATCTTCGCCGTCGCTGCCGCTGCCGCTGCCACTTCCAGTCTCATTTGGACCTCGGTCGCTAGAGGCGGTTCTAGAGGGTCTCTGAGCTGAGGCTCCGGGCTGGTCGGGTCTGCTCGTGGCTTGGGCAATATCGGTTGCAGCCTCGGTACCTAGGTAGGCAACCCCATGTTAGGGCAACGGCATTGACTCCTTGTTATATTGAACAGAAACGGAGGTATGTACCTTTTTCCAGCAAAGTATTCAACCTGAGCAGGATTTCGAGAACAAGGTCCTTAAGCTTCGCGTCGTGGCGGAGGGTGTCGTCCAGGGAACCTCTGGCCCTAGGTGGGAGATTGGCTTTGGTCTGGTCCCCCCATATGTTCAACCGGCCATATTCATGCAAGATATTGGCGAGATCGAGTTCCTCCGTGCAGTTCTCCAGATACTCATCACTTCCGAGTCGGACAGCGAATGCAGCAAATGACTTGACACACTGCACGTATGAATCAAATAGCGTGGAGCTGTGGAAACATGGAGTTGGTGCTTGTGCTGACATGATGGGGGATAGAAGCAGTCCTGGCGGTGTTGAGGCTTCGAGATGCGAATTGTGGAAAGGCGGAGAATATGGAAGGTGCTCGTTGAGCAACCGGCTGAGCGAGTCACAAGTTTCATCAGGTCACATGGCAAATTGTTGAGCCTCTAACATTTGCTACTGCGTTTCCGCTCACGGCTCACCAAGATTTGTTAAAGTTGCGCTATCCTGCCACTGATTGGGCTGTTCAGCAAATGCTGCCCAACCCCACCAACCTTGCCAATCTATTCCGAGCCCAGCAAAGAGCGAGGGACGTTGAACCTCCCGCTTCCTCGGCCCGCAATCAAAGGACTGCCTGCCTCAATTTCCGGTCATGGAGGTCGCCGGCCTAGTTCTAGGGGCCATCCCCATCGTCATCTGGGCTCTCGAAAATTACGCAAAGCCCTTTAGAGATTCTGACAACGAGCGCATTGTCATTGGGACCCTCCGCACCGGGCTCTTGTTTCAACAAGAACGGCTCAAGCGGACTTATGAGCGCATCGGACTAGATAAACCCTCAGACAAAGAGCTCGAAGACCGTCTCAATGAACTGTTCCCCCAAATGGCAGAACACCTATTACTCACCATCCGAGAAATGGACCGCCTCGTTTCAGCTGTGCTGACGGATCTGAAGGTCGACAAACAGCAGGTGAGTTGGTCTTTGTACTGAATTCCAAACCCACCCCGCTAACTTTCTGGTGTTTTCGATCCCTGGGCAGCCTCTGTGGGTTGAACCTTCAGACCGAATGCAGTTTGAGTGGCACAAAGTGAAGCGCAAATTCAAGCTAAAGCACTGCCAGAAGGTGCTCGAAGAGCTCAGAGTCTGGAACGGGGACCTGGAGAAGTATCTAGAGAAGCCAGAGGTGCCGGCAACCACCGACGGGTTGGCAGTTCAAGATCTGGTCCTCAGGTTCAACGCCAAGCGCTGCAACATAGTCCGCGAGTCGATGAAGTCGTTTCACCGCGCCCTCAGTTACCACATACCGGGCTGCGCGTGTCGCTCGCCGCACCAAGTCACAGTCCAACTTGACTGGTCCGCCTGCGAGGCCGATTCCGGGGTGTCCAGAGCCGCGTTTCAAGTTTCCTCAGGCAGTCCGGCACTATCAGCAAACTGTTGGCGCAAGCTTCACGTTGTGCCACAGGTAATCACAGATACGGAGCATCAACTGCAGCCTGCGCCACGAAGTCCACAACAACTTCCTGTCGGTTCGGGACCAAGAGGCCGCACGCCATCACCCAGTCCGCCAAGGACCCCATCACCGCTGTCTTCCATATTATCAAGGATTTCCAGGATCCGGTTGAAAATTCCTTTCTCATACACGCCGGTTGCGGTCGCGGATCCTCAAATCGAAGTGGTGACAAACGCACAAGCGCCCGTCAAAATATACAACATCTGCGATTATATCCGGGACCGGGACAATATCGGTTCTCTACACGGCTACATTAGAGACCCTGGAACAGCCGGAGGTAACGAACGTAGATTCGTGCTCAAGGACGCCTCTGGAAACCAAACCTCCGAGTCCATGACAAGGTCACTTTCGCTCAAGCTTTTGCTCAACAGCGGAGGCAGGAAGTTTCTCCCGGCCCTCACAAGAAAGCACAGATACGGCATTGCCGTAGCCTTGTGCTGGTCGGTCCTTCACCTGAGTGGTAGTCCTTGGCTGGAGAAGGAACTGGACGCTGAGCGTGCTATGCTGCTCTACACGACACTACGTTCTCGACACACGCTCTCCCGCCACCCTTCCTTATCCTGCCGGCTGCCAGAACCAAAGAGACCGGACTCGCCGGCACGAGGCGAGCGCACACCACGCAGAGCCCCAAACAAAACCGCCAAGCTTATTTATAGCTTGGGCGTTGCACTGATCGAGCTGTGCATAGACAACCCTTTTGATACCCCACCTCCCTCACCATACGACCCGACACCGCTGCTGGGCGGTAGGGCGATTCCGGAAGACTGCATGCGTGAGCTGGTGGAGAGCGTACGGGCCAAGGGAGGCGACCCATACGGTGACGCTGTAGAACGGTGCGTGACGTTCGTTTTTCAGGGTGCTGAGAGCAAAAGAGACTTCGAGAACCCCGACTTCCGCCGCGTATTTTACAGCACGGTTGTGGCGCCGGTTCAGGCGACGTACCAAATGATGCCTGAGATGGGGGATAGATATGACGATTGATGGCACATCGGTGGTGGATGCAGGGATGCAAGGGGCTGGTGCTTTCTTGGTTCACACCAAACCAAATTTACCTATTCAACACCTCCCCCGCGTCTAAGATGCCTCCCAGAAGACGTCGGAGGTGAGGCACGCCGCATTCAGGTCAAGAAGGTTCTGGCTGGAAACACACCAACTAACTTTACTCGAACCAGCAGTAAGCAGCTCAATTAGCCTTGGAACTCAGGGCTTTGCATTCTGCAGCAGCCTCACCACTTCTCTGTTGCCCGACCGTTCTACCACCTTGAGCGGCGTGTCCCCCCAGCGGTCCACGTAGTGCACGTTCGCATTGCCCCGCGCCAGAAGGAGCTTCACCGTTTCCGTTTTGCCGAATCTCGCCGCATGGTACAGCGGTGTCCGGCCCGCGTCGTCTGTTGAGTGGACGTTGACATTGCTGCGCGCGAGCAACATCTTGACGACTGACACGTGTCCGCTTCGAGCTGCACAAGCCAGCGGCATCCATCCGTTTTCATCCCTAGAGTCGGCTTCGATGTCGCCGCGCTCCAGTAGCAGTTTTACGATAGCGCGGTCGCCATATCCCGCCGCTAGAGAGAGCAGCGTTCCACCGTCCTTGTTTTTGGCGTTGGCACCAGAAGCGGCGATCTGGTCGATGAGATCGCCGTAGGCACCCTCCGACGAGTCGATGGCGGCTCGTAGTCGTCTGGTCCAGGCTTCTGTAACAGGCTGCGACGGCTTCTTATGACTCTCCTCCAGCGGAAGGTCGATGAAGCGGTCAAATAGGGTGTCAAACTCTGCGCGCGTGATATTCTTCTCTTCCACCGAAACCTTCTTCGTCAAGACGATCCAGGTGCCGCTCCAGCGCACGATACTGAAGCCCTGCACCCAGCCCGTCATGAAACTGACCTGGCCCGCGGCCACGAACCGTTTGTCTTTGCTGTATTTGTACACCCGATTTGCAATCTAGCTCACCTCTTTCTTCTCCCCGCCACCGACCACTTTATTGAGCAGCGAGCCCGTGTTGTCGTCGGCGTACATCTTGAAGCCCCACGTCGTCACCAGCAGGCGCAAAGGGCCCCACGCGCCTGCGCCCCACCCGGCACGGTTCTCCAGGGACAACACCCTCTGTGTTGGAGTCTCTCCCGTCGTCTCCCAGGCGGTGAGGCGCACCTTCATGTACGGCGAGGACAGCACCGCGAGCTTCAGCGGCGCCACCAGTAGGTGCAGGCCGTCTGTCCACGAAAGGTCGCCGTGGGCCAGCAGCAACTCGGTGGGCGAGTGCGCATGCGTGTGGTCGCCGTGCACATGTTCGCCGCCGCCAAAGTTGACGGAGGAGCCCGTGCAGTATGGACAGGTGACGGAGTCGATTCAGAATAGGGGTCCAGTTCTAGGCCCTTGACTGGTATGTGACGCACACCGGTCCAGAAACTGGGATCGGCTCCATACATTATCTAAGTGGAGGATAGAATGTGGGGTGGTTCCTAAAAATGACACCACTCCTAAGTGTCTGATGGCCAGTGGGGGCTAGTCCCAGTTTTGGTGTACTTCAGCTCTGTAGGATATATATGCAGTTTAGGATTTGGCCTAGAGGTCGTAATCGAGGCCAGAGGAATTCACAGTCTTGGTATTTTAAAAAAAAATATATACAAGAATAGACTCGAATTTGATTTATGGAGTGGTGAGAGCTTCACTGTAACCTACTTCGTATCTAATTTACTAGGCTACTAATATAAAGCTTAAAATTAGCCTGATATTACTCTAACCTCCATCTTAGATACATAAGTAACCATATATCAAACTCTTTATCTAATACAATATATTTATAAGTTACTAAGCATATATAGATGCTCCACAAGCATATTTAAAAGTATATATTAGTAAGAGAAGCAGAAACTCAGAGACCTTCTTAAGGTAAACCAAACTTTAACCTTCCAGCTTGATTAGGAGAGAAAAGCACGTAATAACATATATCTTAACATTATAGAAATTAATAAGGAGATCTTAATGTTTGTAAAACTCAAACCTAAAACTGGAAAGTTATTGTTCAAGAATTAGAATAGTAGGTCTTAAGTATTATAGAAAAAAAACTTAGGGAATAATATAAAAGAGAATTAAATTATATTAAAGTAATTAGTTAATAACATACCTTCTAAGAGTGTTAAAGCTACTTGAGTTGTTATTAGGTAGTGTAATAGTAACTTAATATATTATACTCTCTTGTTAGTTTATTAAATAATATAATATAATTAGTTTTACAATTTTCTTAAAAAATTTTACTAGGTATTTTTAATAAATACCCTTTAGTTATAAACTTAACAAACTAAAATAAGTTAGGGAATATAATTGTATAATAAGATAGTAGTAAATATATATAAATTAGATTTAATAAGTTATGTGGATTTAGGTATTTGTTAATTTTCTAGCTACTGAGTACCCTGTACCGGGTACCTTGTACTGGGTACCCTGTAGTGTAGTTACGTACCCCGAAACCACCAGCCGAATCTTCTGGAACCCCAGAGGGTTCCAGAAGATTCCAACCCACTCCAGGGCCCCTTGGGGCCCCCAGGACACTCCGAACCTTCGGGAATTCAAGGGGGTTCCACTCCCTGAATCCAGTGGGGCTACTGCCCCACAGAACTAACTAGAACACTACAGTGGCCACGTCAGCCACTACGTCAACAGAACCACATAGAATGGTTCAGAACAGTACTATTCCATTATTGTATTAGTTAGTTCCACTTTACAGAAGGCTCTGGAATTCTTCCAGAGCCTCCTACAGCCTATAACAGGCCCTCTCCTCTCCTGTATCTAATTCTAGTCAAGCAAGCAACTCTACTCTTTTCCAGTCATATATAAGGCACTGCCTTCCGGATCCTCTTGTTCTACAGCGTTAATATTCGCTGTAGCAACCCTTCTTACAGTAGCACTGCCACTGCAATTCAGGCCATCTCTTGCTTTCTACAGCGCTTTGTGACGACCCTGCAGGCCGTCACTTGGGCCGGGGCGGCCCGACGAATCCCCCGCAGAAGGAACAGTGCGGGAAGACGGTGCACACCGTCCAAGCGCACTGGGCCAGGGGTGCAAAGACCCGAAGCCCCTACGACCAATGAGGTGCTGCTCGCGGCATGCCGAGTGCTCGCATCGCGAGCAGGAGAAACCTCACGAGCAGAACGCTCGCGCGGTGCAAAGTGCTCGCACAACGAGCACTTGCGGCACTACGAGCAAGGTACGAAGTACCTCCCAGTTAGTTAGTATAGATAGCCATGGTTGTGCCCACAACCACCGTGAGGGACTCTGGTTCCTCACGCTAGTATTCAA
>Ga0247770_1000448_pt1 | contig 39742 bp, 37 predicted proteins | sample UWRJL136409B6_FD_179943 | JGI IMG/M metagenome (GOLD analysis project Ga0247770, IMG submission 179943) | Plant litter microbial communities from Arlington Agricultural Research Station in Wisconsin, United States - UWRJ-L136-409B-6 | ecosystem: Environmental > Terrestrial > Plant litter >... | reverse complement strand
AGCGGAGCTGACTGGATACCTGGCACTGCCAGTACGCCAGTGAGCCTCAGCCACCAGAGTGACGAAGCCTGAATCCTGCAGAATAGTCTATAAAGAAGCCTCTGGCTTCCAGCCAGAGCCAGAGAAAGAGGGTGAACACAAGGAATACAATCACGCAGTTGCAACCCCTACATTTCCACAGAATCCAGAGTGCCGCGCTTCCAACACTAAGGCCCCTGCGCTCCAGCCAAGCCTGGCTCGGCAGGGCGCCTACGCGCCTGAGCGCGCCTAAGCGCCTAGCGAGGCGGCTACAGTTCGACAGGAGCGGTTTGACAATATACACATAAAGGTAGCTACAGAGTTGGGTGGATCATCGTGCCTCAAAGCCCTTGAGGAGTTGGGCAGGCGATCCTGGGTGAAGGTTACAGTGTACCACAGAAAAGAGACATACATCTCTACGGAGCAGGAGGTTATTGATGTCGTGGAGGAGGTGGTTATATTGGACCCGGAAGCACTAGATTACGAGGCTGAGCAGACGGATGAGCGTGTGCAAGAGACGATGGGGTATCTCACGAGTAGACGTCGGAAGAGGGCGAGGGTTTTTTATTCGAATATTTAGATGCTCCACATCTAACTTCATCTAGCACCAACAAGCCCGATCAAGCGTCCGAGCCATCAGCCGCGCAGAGAGTGAAGATGGCGTTACCGTAGATGAGATACATGGCTCACGGTGGCGCACGACTCCAAGTTCAGAACATTGCCCCGCTCCGCAAAAATGGCGGCGGCACCAGCCTGTTGTTCCCGATGTTGATGGCGCCAAAGTAGGGCTCCATGACGGTTTTCGTGGAGTTCATCCTCTATGCCAGCTTTTGCGTGCGTCAACCCAAAATTCGAGGTGCCAAAGTATCGTCAGCAAAAGGCAATGCAGCTCATTCCGGTTCGCACTGCACACGATGCGTTTTACAACCCCAGGCTCTTCCACACGCCCACCCCCCCAAGCACCCAATCTCGAAGCGCCGATCTATCACCAGGCCCATAATTTCCATGCGCGTTTGATGAGTAAGTCCTCCTGCCACTTGCACCTCAAACCGTTACATCCCGAGACATATGTTTAGATCCGCCGATAACAGCGGGACCCGATCACACCGCGGCCCCGCATCACCGCGCCCAGCATCTCGGGAACTGCTGTAATTCGTCCAGCTAGACCCACTGCGGACCGCACTTGACCGCACTTGGCCGCACCGGATCGCACACTTGCCAACCCCTTGACTTGTATATAACAAGGAGCTAAAAGCTGTCTTCAAGCAGCAAGAATTGCAAGCAACAAAACACTTCCAATCCAGGCTTCAACTTGCACTTGTTTTCCACTTCTTTCCTAGCCCCAAGACCCGTCCTGTCATCTTTCACAATGAGCCTAAGTTTGAGCGTCCGCCGCAGCACGCTGGTGCCTTATAAGCCGCCTCTGACGGAGAAGAATCTCCCCAGCCAGAGCGGTAAGGTAGGTGGCCATCCCGCACGCCCTAACGTATCGGGAAAAGGGCAACGATCTCTGACTTCCCTCGCTCTCACTTTAAGGTCTTCATCGTCACCGGCGGGACCGGCGGCCTCGGCAAGGAGCTAGTCGACATCCTGTACCAACACAACGGGCGCGTCTACATCGCGGCACGGTCAGAGGCCAAAACTGCCGCCGTCATCGCCGAGATGCGCGCCAAGCACCCTCTCTCGACCGGTTCCGTCGTCTTCCTGCCGCTGCAGCTCGACGACCTCTCCACCATCCGGGCCACCGCCAACGCCTTCCTCTCAGCCGAGACCCGCCTCGACGTCCTCTGGAACAACGCCGGTGTCATGGTGCCGCCGCAGGGCTCCGTGACGGCCCAAGGCCATGAGCTGCAGCTGGGCATCAACAACCTGGGCCACTTTCTGCTGACCAGCCTGTTGATGCCCGTGCTCCGGCGGACGGCCCAGGAGGAGGCGACACCAGGGTCGGTGCGCGTCGTGTGGGTGTCGTCGAGCGCGGCCGACGCCGCGCCGCACCCGGCTGTCGATTTTGAGAATATCAACTACAGCGTGCGCGAAGAAGGCATCTGGCAAAAGTACGCGCGCAGCAAGGCCGGGTGCCAGCTCCATGCATCGGAGCTGGCGAGGCGGTCGGCTGGATTGGGCATCCTGAGTCTTGTGAGTCCTCCCGCGCTGCTCGTATGGAATGCAGTTGTGTGGGCAGTTATACTGCAGGGCGATGTGGTGCTGATCAGTCCCTTTTGCAAAATACCTAGGCTCTCAACCCTGGAAACTTTGTTACCGATCTCCAGAAAAACATGCCCAAGATACAGCTCGCCCTCTTTGTAAGCTTCCCTTTCGTTGCTTCAACTCCTCCGGTGACGGCAATGTATAAATGTATGCCCCAAAACGCACAGATGCTGACTTCAATTGCGCAAACAGAAGTTCGTCACCTCCGAGCCCAAGAGCGGCGCCTACACAGAGCTCTATGCAGGGCTCAGTCCTGACATTACAGAGAAGGATAATGGCGGCTGGGGTGAGCCGGAAGGCGTTTCAACCTTCAAAAAGAAAACTTCGCTAACGAGCGACCAACTGCTGCAGTATCGCCGTTCGGCAAAGTGGACACCCCTCGGAAGGATTTGGTCGAACCGAAGCTTTGCGCCAAATACTGGAACTGGTCGGAGGAACAGGTGAAGCCGTTCTTGTAGCTGCTGCGGGGAGCAGCATGGGAGTGTCGTCCTTATGCTGGTATCCCTGTAGGATTTCCTTTCCTTCTCTCTCTCTCTGGCCCGCGCGCGCGTCTAGATCGAATGTATGGAATTCTGTATGCGATTCATCATATGGATCAATCTGGTGTGCGCCTCTAGACCATTCCAACCGGCTCAGATACCATCCAACCCTAGCTGCCCAGCATCGTCATGGTACCTTTTGAGACGAAGGTACTCCGTAGCAAGCCCCCACCGCTCACCCACGTACGAGAAGAATCTGTCAATGTCAGCCAGCCGGTCCTTTACCGATTGGTCTCCACCCTCTTGGCACAGCCAGCAGTACAACCCCATGACGCAGTACACCGCATCTAGCACGAGGGGACAGAGCGCTCCCAACCGCTGTTGTATAGCCCCCTGTCCTGTCTCCCCTCCGTGGTCGCTGCTAGACGCAGCCACCTCCGAGATGCCCCGCACTGCTTCGTGGACCTTGGCTACGATGGCCACCACAATATCCGTCGAGCGTTTCTGGAGGGCTATCTCCTCAGCCGTCTTGGCTTCGGGAACGGGGAGGTGGCCAGGCTCGTCGGGTATGACGTTGACGGGGCAGCAGTAGGGGTCGAGCAGGACAAAGAGGGCCGACCAGTTAAGAAACCGCGGGGTGAGGGTGTGATAGGAGTTCTTGCCGCCGCAGTCCGAGGCACCGTCGGTGGTAGCCGCCAGGATGTCGTCAAAGCGTAGAATCTCGTCCGCCAAGGCCGCAGTCCCCGCGACGTGATCAGCGCCCACCTGCGACGTGAGCATCATCTGGCGTCTGGCTGCAACGGCCCGGCCGACGAGTATGGCGGACTGGCAGAGTCGTGCGAAATGCCCTTGGGAGACTTCGTAAGACGTGGAAACCGCGTAGGCTGTTCCGTGAAGAGCGTCTCCATTGGCCTGTATTAATTTCAGCACAAGGGATGTAGTCGCGGTCAGTAGATCACTCGCTCCCTAGGGCTCTGGAAAGGCCTTGGCAGTATGAGGAGGTCAGGCGCTTACCCATGCTGTGTCCTCGGCAGGAAGTGCGGCCGCGTCGGCCGGCTCGGAAGCGGCAAATTGGTTCCGATTCCCAAGAGCGATGGCACGGTCGAGCACGAAGATGGCCCAATAGAGACGTCTGTGCTCTTCCAGCTCCGTCCAGGTCAACTGTTCTCGCCTCCCCCGATGTCAGCGCCGGGATTTCTTCCCACGACAGACAGCATGACAAGATGGTAAAGAAGAAAGGAGACGTACAACCTGATCCAGAACACCCGGGCGTGGCCCGCTAGGCGTGATACCCAGCATTTCGGCGTATCGAACGCATGCACCGACCGTCATCCAGGCAGCCGGGTACACGGCATGGCCGTGTTCGAAGAGAGCAATGAGGACCATCGCCTGCAGGCAGAGCAGAGAGATCTCGCCATTGGCCTCAAACAGGGCTAGGAAGGCTTTCGCACTTGTGTATAGAGGGTCACAGCTTGGGAGGCTGGTGCCTGCAGGCGAGGAAGTGACTAGCTTCATGGCAAGGAACAACATGGCGAGATCGGGCCCAGCGTTGCGGAGTGGTATGCCGAGGTGCATGCGCTTGTGGGAAATGAAGGGCATCCAAGTGTGGATGGTGTCGAAGTAGTCAGTTGCCGTCTCGACAACGGCATTTCCGAAGCTGAGGACCGCAAGGACGTCCTGAGGAGCAGTGAGCATCTGTCTTCTTTCGACCTCGAGCGGGAGAAACTATCTTCAGCTCACGTACCGCCGGGATTCGAACCGTTGGTTGGCTCAGTCGCAGCTTAGAGTCCCGAAAACGGTCGACGTCGAGAAAGAGAAGGGAAGGAACCCCGGCGGCACTCGCATGGCTAGTCGCTTGCCCGCTACCAGAGGCAGCATCGGACTCTGCATCGAGGGATTGAAAGACAGCGGATGAGGTATCGGCGGAAATGCTGCGTGGACCGAGGCGGTTTTCGAGCTCAGCAAGCCTTGTCTGGAGGGTCTCGAGACTGCTGGTTGTGGAGCGTGGTGTAATGCTGTAGTCGCAAGCGCGGCCAGTCCGAGTGCAGAGGCTGCACATGGGAATGCCCCGGTCGCATTTGCGCTTTTGATTGCGGCAGGCTACGCAGGCCTGTCGCGCTTGTGCCTGTCGCGGGTCGGGCGATGATGGTCCAGACATGTCTTTTGGGAGATAGGTAGACAAGAATCTTGCTGGCAAGTGCAAACACAACGCCCCCGCCAAACAACACCCAATCCCCCGCTGACCAGCCGTTGTGCGCTTCACGTGACCTGCACCCAAGTTTCTGCCACGCAAAGCCAAAGGAAAAATCGCCAGACATTAATGCCATTACCGCCACCTGCAGCCAAGTGCAGCCAAGCGCAGCATCACCCTCTCCTCAACGAAAGAGAAGAATGTTCTGATCGGGTGTTTGGCCAGCTAGAAAGCTGGAGGCAAGTGAATGTCATCTCAGCAAGCTTTAGACCCTTCGTTCAGCACCACGACGAAGGGTCTGAGCTTGCTGAGATAAGTTGGGGTCCGTGTTTCAAGTTCCCCAGCCATCGGCTAGTCAAATCCCGTCCAATCACCTGTCCGGGACAGCCTGAGCGCACCGTGTGTCACTTTGGTTTCAGAGAAACCCCTCGACATCAAAACTGCAGTAAAAGAAACTTAGAAGCTACAACCTGCAGCCTAAGCTCACAAACAGATACTCTTTCCTTCGATCAAACCCAGAAACACATCAACCATCACATCCCACCTACCACCTCATCTCCCCACATCTCACATCCATAGAGTCCTCACCTCCCCCCAGCTCACAATGACGTCGACATACAACTCCGACTTGGACATCAAACAACTCGCCCTCGCCACACTAGCAAGCTACGTCGACGCTCTCACCTGCGGAGCCGCCTCTTCCCTCCCCATCCGAGAAATCTCTTCCCAAATGGCAAAGTACTACCTTCCCGGCTGCACCGCCTTCACTCTAAGAACTATCACGCCCTTTCCCGATGAGGAATTTGCCAGTAGTATGATTCAGAGTCAGCTGGAACGATTTGTTTCGCTGGGAGTGGGTATTAATATGCGCCTTGAGGAGGCGAGGATCGAGGTGATTTCGCAGACAAGCGCGGCTTGTTGGGCGACTTTTTCGGTGAGCATTAAGAACGGAGAGGGATGGAGTTGGACGAACGTGTATGGGTTTAGGATGGTGGAGGGGAGGGAGAATGGGCTGAAGGGGGGGTGGGAGTGGGTGAATGGGGATGGTGAGATGGTGGAGTTGCTGGGGAGGTATCCGAATGCGATGGAGCATTAGATGGAAACAGTTTGTATCAGCAGGCAGATGTTGAGGGATCCAGCTGTTTGGGCGTCTTTGTGTGACTTTAAATCCCTCCGGATCAAACTTCGCCAAGGTGTAATAGTTACAGGCCACACTTCTCTCTCTTTCGTCCAGTCTCAACTCTACAGGGCGAACCCGCAGGCGGAGTGAGCTCCCTTCCTCCCGATTTCTCTTTCATCAGGACCATCGGGGAGTATTGATGTACAATCTGAATCCAGTGGGGCTCCGAATATCCTGCGAACCAGTGCTTACAGTTGGCCACGGACCGCAGGATGTGTTGAATTGCGCAGTAGATCCCAAGTTCCTGCAGTTGGATGGTGTGTCTGACAGCTTGTCACCCTCATGTAGGTCGAGCTCACCCAGCTCACCCAGGCTAACACCCTGGGTGTCGAGCCCTGGGTCAACCCGAAGGAAGCTCCGGACACATGTGCTACCATCAGCTGCCATCCAATCCTTCCGAGACTTTTGAGAGCAGTCAAGATGGCGTTCAGGTCTCGCATCGTTGTCGAGAGATCAATGTCGCGAGCTGCATCTTGCCCCCTTTTGCTAATGCTCCACGCTATTGTCACAAATCGGGTGCCGAAGTTTTGAGAAATTGGACTATGCGAGCCGCTAGACCGAATGCCGCTGCTGTTTCGACCATTCTCCCATTCGGCGGATGGATGTCCCAATGACAAAGGCACCAAATTAAGACGAAGCTTAGGGACAAACGGGTCCAGAGCCTCGGTCTCCGTCGTGATATTTTAATCGAAAATATCCGTCAACGGCAGTGTGCCTGAAAAAATCCCTCAAAACCTGGCTGCCTCGAAATCCCCATCTCACCACAATCTGCATTTCTCGCACGCATCTTACTAGTTCGTCTTCCTCTACCGTACAACGCACAACAGGAACCACGACTCGTAACCCAAGCTTGACGGAGCTGGTAACAAACGTCGTCTCGGCGATAAGAGTGGTCGATGAACACGTCCTTCTGTCCGACTACATCAGGTACGAGTAGTCAGAATTATTAATCCTTGATGTTATGGATCTTGGCGGATGGAAGGATCTTCAAGTCCTGCGCGTCTCTGCTTTGTTTCCGTCCGTATTCGGTGTACCTTGTAGATAAAAAGGATCTTTTCCAAAAAGACGGCACATTGGTTTTCCGTGGAATTGATGAGGTTGTAACTGCGTGATTGCATGTTGTCTGTTCTGGCACTCATCGACTGGAAGAGTCAATGCATTGGATCCCGCCTGGCGCGCGCGCGTGCCCTGACTGACTGTCTTGGCGAGGCGTTTTTCAGCTCAGGGGCTGTGTGACAACACTGTCCGCTCCTTGTTAAGGCAGGTCTGCGCCTCCTCGGCATCAACAGGCCAATCCAGCGGAGTGATGAGGGGAAACGCGGTTCGTTTCTTGCTGTGCTATTAAGGACTTGGGGTGCCGATGGTACTCGAATCGCGCGTCCGAGCTGGTCGCTGGCGGCGAGAATAGCTGAAGTGGAGCAGTATTTTCAAGATTGAGAGGTGACATCTGTCCTATTGGTGGTACACGGGGGGATACTGAGTAAATAGTTGGATAGTTCTCTACTTGGCACTGAAGGAGAATCTGCACAAGGTAAAGTAAGTAATAGCTGAGACTCTGTAATCGACTCTAGCCGTCAAGGGGCTCTGCAGTCTTAAGCTTCCAAGTGGTGCCAGAGCAGAAACGGCTGTTGTGTGAGACGAATCTCGGCTCACCAAATATCCTTTTTCGTATCTCGCCCACGTGACATTGCTCACCCCGGCTCAGGCTCAGCTCAGTCTTTGCTCAGGATTAGCTCAGGCTTGCTCACCCTGATTACCGTTTCGGCAGGCTGCGCCACATCATGCTGAATTGCTTCAACTCTAGCTGAGTGGCCTGATAACCAAGAAGAACAGGGAACTATCTTCATTCTGGCAGAGGAGTGCGAGAACAACTTTTGCCAGACCTGCATCCAGCCGAACGAATCTCCAGTGGACGTCATTGGGCTCCTGGATGACTCCCAACAACGATTTGCAGAATGGGCAGCTTGTCTGGGGGTCTTCGCCGAGTCTCGCTTTTCTCTTGACCAACAGCTGGACAGTCCAAGCCGTCCATCAAGATCTGGTTATCCAACTTTGGAAACCACTTCAAGTTAAACCTGGGGCAATGTAGGTTCAGACTTGATCACAAACTCCTTTCAAACGCCGTGATATTGATGTTTGAGCCTATTGTCCAGTCAACTATGCTATCGGCTCAGATGCATCAACCGGTCGCTGTCTGGGCGATGAAACAGCCCGAACAGGGGGGGCTCAGTCAGCCCTGGATGTCATCAAAGGTTCTATTGAGCGTTTAAACCAACTAGGCATCACTATCCGGCAGTCAAACTCGCAACAAGACACGCTGCCCGCTATCTCAATAAGGGATCTTAGAGCGCCTCGATCGTGGGAGCTTGGATGTCATCGGGCGGGTTGGGGATGTCTTTATCTTTGGATATATCGCCTTCGTTCTCGCGGTCGCTCATGCCTAAAATTGAAGAAGAACGCTCTGAAGCCTCCTCATGATCCTCTGAATCGCTCGAATTGACTGTAATAGGTTGTGGGCGCGAAAGGTTGGCTTGTTGAGGAATGGCCTCGTCCTGGCTGAATCGCCGAAATCGCTGGAATCCGAGCTAGGATCGCCTGCGGCCCTAGAAATATTACTTTTGGCTCTGGGCGCGGAATCGGTGCGGTTGGCTTTTGGCGACTGCGGGGATCGCGCTGCACGGGTTGGCATTGCTGCAGACCGTTGCGAGCAAGCCTCAGAGACCGCGAAAGCGATTCTGGCCATTCTGAGGGTTTCCTAGCATTCCAGAGAGGTTATATTAGCCGTACTAGAAGTATCGAAGTGATGCGACCTACCGGTGTTGCGTAGGTGTTGCCTGGTGGAAGTCAAAGAATTCTTCGAGTGTGGCTGTTGATGTGAATGCATGCTCAAAGAGTGGATAAAATTATAACCCTAACCCTTGTGGGTACCCCTTTATCCGTTTTGGGCTGTGGGTGCCCGTTTAGCCAAACGTGGGTGCCCATCTATCAATCCCCATATACAGTGGGGTGACAAAGTAGGTATATCGATCCCACCTAAAAACGCTACTACCCTTCTGTCACGACCCATGTCATGACCTCAGATTACACAGGCCAAGAGGGCGGTAGCCCCGTGGACCAATCAGGGCGTTCCCGGTTGCCAAAGTCCCGGTCCCGGGACTCGCGGCGTCGGGACATGGGGAACACCAATCAGGAGGGTCCCGCAGTCCCGAGCCCGGGACCTGTGACCACAGGACCAGGACAACAGTCTAGTATAGATAGCTATCATCGTACCCACGATGGCGGGAAGAACTCTTGGTTCTTCAAGCAAGTATTCGCTTTGTCAATTGATCATCTTCAATTGTGTCCTACTGTACAGCCTTCCCGTGCTGTCGAACTGAGGCGCTAGGCGCCCTGCCGCTCCCTTGCTTGGCTGGGGCGCAGGGGCCTTGGATCATGTGCTCTCCCAACACGTAGGGAGCTTCCATTTGTATATGACTGGGGGGTGCTTCGCACTCCCCTTTTCTACCTAATTAAGTCACTTTGCAACTGAACTTCCGCTGCTCGCGAGCCCTTCGTTCCTCAGTCAAACGTTGTACATGTGCATTACAGTGACATAGGACCGTTGACACTGTTAACCCCCCGTCTGTAAGAACTTGCTTCAACATTCTATCTTTCATACCACCAACCCCTAGGTGTCGCCTCTCGTCCCCCGACGTTACTCGACCTCATTGGGTCCAGATCGTAACAGGTATAACCCGCTAGGGTTTGCTGACACTTTCAGGAACTCCAAAGCGTCGTTGACAACGGTGGGGCTTAAAGAGCTGGCAAGGATTCAACTGGGCTCCCAGATGACGTCAACAGTCTCCAACAGGAGCATGATGGCGGCCTCCGCGCGACCCCAGCTACTAGTACACGCGCTGCCTCTGCTACACTGTCCTTCTTCAAACCGAAAATAGAGGACGTCCAGAAACGAAGGGATAACCACAAAATTAATTGGACCCATAGAATCAGGGCGTCCATTGACGAGTTTCGGCAGGTGGACCAAAGATCCGTCGATGAGCATTTCGGGTGCCTCGAACAGCTTAAGTCTGTTATCCCAGACGCGACCGGTAAGTGGACACAGTGTATCCCTGTCCCAGACGTGGAAACTTGGATGGTCGCTGGTGGTTTCAACTTTTGCTTCTCTCACACTGTTGATAAATCCGGAAATCTTAAAGTGCCTGGCGTGTGGTGCTCCCTCCTTGATAAGCAGTCGCAGTCGTCGTCCCCACACCCCTACTCCCCAACCCCGTCGTCTTCGCTGACGTCGCCGTCTTCAACGCCGGCGCATCAGGACACCCCATCGAATTAAACTGCGAGGTAAACACGTCGTTGAGGTTGTCGGGCGGGCAGAGGCTCGTGTAGCAGGAGAAGACTTTGCTGAGTGTGCTGCATTTGCAGGAGGTGGCGAGCGCCCGGTCGGAGGTGGCTTCGCAGGGGAGGGCGGTGGAGACGGCGGTGGAGACGCAGTTAGTATAGGGGCTGAAGGATATGAGTGTTAGTATTACGGTGGTGAAGGGGGGGGAAGTGAAGGGACAGGAGGGACATACTCTTGGTTGCGGCAGAGGGTTTCCGCTGCGGATGCGGTCGAGATGAGGAGAATGGTTGAGAGGAGAGAGTCGGTGGATGCATGGTGATGTTTGAGGAAGGCGGTTCTTTGGGTTGACTGTTGTGTTGAAGGGGGCAGACACGGAGATGTTGAATTGGAGCGAAAAAAGGGAAGCCCAAAATTGAACCTGCGTGGAACCGATACTTATACGTCGGTCGCATACCCAGCATGTAGTCGGCCGTGCGCCTTCGTCAATTGAAGTCTGCCTTTTGGCGTTTAAGGTGGCTTGAAGCTGGAGTGAGACATGTCGTTTTGGCCAATAAGACGATGCAACAGTTGTCCTAGTCGGTTACCAAGGCTAAGGCGTGAGATGGGATTTGGTGGCGCTTCGGAATTGTTCCATTTATGAGAGATCCGATAAACAAAGACGCTGGGACCTGCAGATTGGTCGTTTCGGGACCAAAGCCATTCAGGGTTTCAGCTCAGCCCTACGCACCTTGACCTACCCCAGATTATGATACCTAAACTCGGGACTTGCAAGCGCTTTTCTGTTTATGAAGAACGGTATAATCCTGTTGCGGTACTATTGCGGATGGGAGGCGTCGAATATCTGGTAAAGAATGCAAACCAAGGATTCGGGCTATGATAGGAACAAGGAACTAGTACCAGTCCCCTGCGATGAAATTCCAGCCCTTTCACCCCAAGTAACCCAGCTCTGATTGGTCCCCTACTATATGCTGTACTTCAGAGTAGATGCTCCCAGTGACGTCGCTGGAAGCTGTTTTTGGCTGGTTGATGTAAGACCGGGTTGCAGTTAAGCCGATGTTGCAAGCGAAGTGGTATTTATCAACACACCCAATCTCCTGTCGAAAGGGTTAAGTGAGGGGTAGCGCAGGGACCGACGTGCCGCCTCGTCAAGACAGATCCCCGAAAAAGATATTTAGTAGTCCGTCCCGAGGCCTGCCCTGATATTGTTCGCCTTCGTCCTTGATGTACACTACAATTTTCAGCTCACGTCGGCCTTGCAGAGATCTGGAAGCTTGAAGGCTCGGCTATCTCTTACAGATACGTCAACCACTTCGACAATCACCATGAAGACTTACATCATTGGTGCTGTCTCGATGCTCGTCATCATCACCACGGCAGCCCCTCAAACACTCTCTCTCGCTCTCTTCGCCCGCTCAATCACCTGCTCAGGTGGATCTGAGCCGTGCCCAGTCCTCTGCCAATATGCGCGTCCTAAATGCAACTGCAAACACTCGACAGTGTGTATCCCTGGTGAAAGCAAATGAAGTTAAAAATGGAGGGACGCTAACGAGAAGAAGTGCTCGGGGACTCAGAATACGGGGTGGTACGGCGTGTGCACGTGTATCTGCGATTGTCCTGTCTGAGGTGTTGGACAGTGATTCGTTGCTTTTTTGTCCTTGTTGCTGGTTTGCTTGTTTGTATCCTATGAGCCCCGATCCACTTCAGGAAATGTGCTATTGAAACGCGCTGCTAGTTGCGCGATTGTTTCCAAATCATCAGACATTTGTTCTCCATGGAACTGATCATTTCTTCAAGTTCCGCTCTAAAAGCTCTGTTGCCTAGGCTCTCGGTTTAAAAACAGGTAGATAAATAACTCGAATCAGAACGCAGTACTGCGGGAATAAACTTTGAAACCAAACCAAACGAGCGAGGGAAAAGGCATGGAAAGGAAGACACAGACAAGTCATCATTTTCTCATCTCACATCACCCTCCATCAAAGTTCATAGCCACCAGCGGCCAAGAACTCAAACTCTCTGACGAATAGAGAGAACTCACCAGCCTCAGACTTCTGGAGCGTCCCAGTCACCTGCACCTGTACTGGGGCTCCTTCTGGTCGGGATGCTAACGCCTCGGACAGGCGTTCGTACGCTCCCGCTTCCACATCAGATATCGGCCTCGGGGCTTCGGCCTTGATGTCCCACTTGAGTTGACTGGCCTCCGTGAATGGAGCAAGACACAAAGGGTGCGACTGGGACGACGTCCCAGCGAGGTGCAACCTCCCGCCGGTACCAGTCACAGTACCAGACAGGGTTATCTCAATACCGCGCATCTCATACGAAGCGTTCACCGTCGCTGCAAGTTCTCTGCGCCACACGTCAATATCAGGGAGCAGATCACGTTTCTTTGGGTAGACAAAGGCAATCGAGTCAGTCTGGTTCGGCACCGGGCAGACGACTTCGATATCGGTGATCCCGCGAAGCGCATCGTATGCTCCGCCCCAGCAAGGGCCGAGTCCGTAAGGGCAAATAGGCGTGAGACCGACCACAATAGGCGGCCGGCCCTGCTCGGCCATGATCCTCTCGCCGTGCTCACCCAGGCTGGGCTGGACACATGGAGGCGGTGCATCTTCACGCTCACGCTCCTCATCGGTTGGCCCCGGCGCACTAGCAATTGACGACGCGATCCGGATGATGCGAGCCACAGAAGGCACGCCCCTCCGGTCCAACACGAAGAGCATGTAATGCCCCGGCGGCGCGAGGTTGGCGTTCGCAGGAGCAGGCACCTCGAGATCGGCACCGCTCTGTCGAAAGCCCCGCAGGAACATCAAAGACTGGTTCATGTTGCGACAGTGCGTGACGGAGCTCAGCCGCACCCAGCTGATCTTGTCGATGGTTTCGGTGGGGCCGACGGTGACGGCAAAGTCCTGGCCGTACTTGATCTCGGAGGGCGCGCTGACGATGGTGGGTCGGCTTCCGCCCTTGTGGAGGTATGGTGGTGAGAATAGCTGCGCGTTGGTTAGGCACTGATCTGGCCCGGGACCGAAGTATTCGCCGCCACCGGCTGAAAGCACTTTGCCGTCGGGAAGAAGAAGCGCAATGGAGTGATAGCAGCGGTTGACGCTCTCTGAGACCATGTCGGTCCACCTCCCGGTGGCTGGGTCCCAGAGCTCGGAAAGGTGCACCGGCTGTGACAGGTCGTTGAAGCCAGGCCCCTTGGTGCCTCCGGTGACCAGGACGGTGCCGTCGGGCAGCACAGTGGCGTTAAATTGTCTGCGTCCGACCTTCATGTTTGTCGCCGGTGACATGGTCCACTGTGGTATGGTGCCGGGGACATTCAGATCAAGGAACTCGACCTCGTTGGTGGGTGCCGGGTCGTCGTTCACGGTCAGTCCGCCCCCGATGTACATGATCTTGCCTGTGTCGTACATGACTGATGGGCAGTAGTCGCGGAACATGGCCTGCCGCGCCGTCCCCGCGTTTGCCCAAGTACCAACTACAGCTTGGGTGCTAGCGCCGTCCACGGTGACTGGTGACTTGATATCAAGGTGGGTTGCAGGGTCTTTAACGTCTAACCACCAGGTCTGAGCGAGTGGCCCCACCACGATGACTCTCCCCTCCGGAGAGATGTGCATTCGGGGATAGAGGGGGAAGACCGGCCCTCCCTGGTTGAGGGGGTCGGTCACCTCGATCCAGGCTGAAGGGTTTGCGGCGCCATTGTCTGCGGGCCAGATCTGCGGGATGTTGTTGACGGTGTAACTCTCGTCATAGCTACCGGATATCACGAGCGCACGGCCATCAGGCAATGTCAGGACTGAGGGGTACCAGCGACCCCGATTGAGAGACGCCTTGGGGTGGAAGGTATTGGTTGCTGGATCATATACGCAGGCCACGTTTGGCCCCCGGCCGTCTTTGATATGGCCACCGGCGATGAGAAGGGTCCCGTCGGGCAGGAAGCTGTGGCCCGCACAGAAGAGATTCACCTGGTTGCCGTCTGCGCCTCGTGGCTCATTGGCCGTGGGGACGCTGGTCTTTGATGCCGGGTCCCAGACGAAAGCCTTGGTGAATGGTTCGTCGAGCGTCGCGGGGTTGGTGCTCTTGGGATTCTCACGTCGGCCCCAATACAGCACCTTACCGTTGGGCAGCAGACTCGCGTGCACGGCGACATTGCTGAGCTCGAACGGCTCGGACCATTGTCCCTCGATTTCTGCCGCCATTTTTCCTTCTTGGTGGGGGTGACCGGTCGCTCGGGATGAAGGATTGATAGAGCCTGAGAGTGTTGGGGCCTCAGTGTTGGAAGCGAGGAAAGAGCAGATTACCGAAGAGGGTGGGCTGAAGACAAAAAGCAAAAAGGCCTCAAATGCCGGGGCTTTATCTTCATGATAAGTGCCGTTTTATCCACGCGATTTGATATGGCGAAAAAGAGGCAGGCGCGCTTCTCAAGCAGCCACAGCCACTGTCACACCTCCGCAACCAATCACCTCGACCTCAAAAGACTGACCGGTTGATCGACCACACCAGCTCGCCTCGTCCAGTGCCGCTAGGCCGCATACAACCGGGCACGCCTCCTCGGGGCTGAGATTGGACCCTGAGCGCAGGTTGCACTGCAGGCCGATGACCTGCAGCGCCGGGAGGGGTAGAACTGAGCCTCTCGCCAACCACGCGCCTTCCTTTCCTCTCATCGTTCAACGCGAAGGCTTTGCCGTATCAACCCCTCATTCTCGTTGCTTTTCTTCCAACGCCAAATCGATTCGGTAAGCAGCCACGACGAGCGGGTTCCTCGTTTAACAACGATTACGGCTTACTTGTGCGAGCTCACCTGCGCTTTTTCCGGCCCAAGATGGAGTGCTTGCAATGAGCCACGGCGCGGTGTGACTGCGACAGCAGCAGATATCGGATGACGACTCATGTCCATCTCGGGCCGTCTGGGCTCCGGCATCGAGGTTCCTCGGTCTCGAGACGTAGGGGGGTATCGGTGGTGTAACCAAATCCTTGAAAAAGATACTTGAAAATTCGGCGATCTGGATGGTTCAAGAGTAGGGGGTTCCGCTATCACGCGCATCTAGGTATATAGATAGCTGTGAATAGGTGAGCGGGAGGGGATAGTTGGAAAGATCAGCGCAACGCTTTGTTTTCTGCCTCCAGCCCCAAATTGTTTCCAACCAACAAATCAGTCCAAAGGGCCGTTTCAAACCGTATATAAACCCTTTGGATGTAATTCATGGGCATGACTTCTTTAGCTATCATCCCAGCATCATCTCACTCCAACAGCTCTCAGCATTATTGTTATCTCAACTTCAGAGACTGCTAATTCCATACACCAACCAACAGCATCTATGCCTACCACTAGTGGGGAGACGACTCTCTGGCGAGATTTCAAGGCTCTGATCCTGGGTGGCACACTGGGGTCAGCCCCGAAGATCACTTGCGGGATCTGCGAAACCTCAGAGATAGTCATTACAACAGATTTCACATTGACTCCTTGAGGCAGCTCAAGATGGCATATGATCCTGTAGCAATTGTGTTCGGGACTTCCTCGGGGCTCACTTAGGGGCCTCAATTTCAGGGTGTCAGCCTGGGTGAGCCGGATGAGCCGGGCCCAGATATGAGCGGTTGAGTTGAGCTGAGAGTGGAATTTGTGATCGTTGACTCACTATTAAATCACCCAAGTATACTATGAGAGGACCCTGGTTAAGGCTATTCCCACTTCGCCGGCCCTCTAATCAGAGGGCGACTCTATAACTCACTTTAACCTTAAACTTGGAATAAGACGGTTTTTATTAGTAGCTAGTGCTGACAGACCCACTTTGCTGACATTACTAATACGTACCACCTATCACGGCTAAGGCCTACTTATCCGTAAGAACTATAGATACTGTAATAAGATCTTATAACCTCGCGTAACAATTTACTACTGTTGATTTCTAGCCACTAAGGGCCTATTCAGAGCTTAGACCGACGACCAAAAAGAGGCCAAGAAGGAACTCCAGCAGCTCCATCGGGCAGAGAGGGCCAATAAGACGAGGATTCGGCTTAAGGTACTGTCCGGGAGCTTGATCAAGTTTCAACCGGGGACTGTGGGAGCGCGCCACGTCGGCGATACTGATGAAAATGACTATAATACCAGGATGACCATAATGACTAATACGATTACGAGTACTACAACAGCAGCAAAGTGGAATGCGTTCAGCTAATGCATCAAATGGTCAAGGACTTTGTGCTATGTGGAGACTCCCAAAATGTTATCTTTGATAAGTGGTAGATGAAGACCTCCCAGAATGGCTATTTTCTTCTCACCAAGGCTTAGTTTTTTCAAGTTCAGAACGGAAAACTAGTTGGGGTAAGGAGGGATAAAGAGGTTGAATATAGAAGTGGTGATGGAGGGTGGTGTTGTGTTGTTGAAAGGTTGGTGGAAATTACAAAGATGGGAAAGGTGTATATTTTCTGTCTTTAGCAATGGTTGCCTGTGCTTTCGCGCAGGGCTGATTATGAGTGGACGGCTTGATACAATTAGGTCGGATGGAGAGTTTGGTAAAGCATAGCAAGGAAGGAATGAGATCTTGATAATGTCGACTGGCTAAGCACGTCCTCCATGTCACAGAAAGTTTTGTTAATGTAGTCGTCGGCTCCTGAGAGGTCGATAATGTAGGCGATGGCATGCCGAATACCTAGGCAGTGTTGCAGCTCATTTAGATTCGGCACGCGCTGTAGGCCGCCCCCCAGACATAGCCATCAATAGTGCAACACCGCGTCATCGCATTGATCTAGCAGCTGACGTTATCAAGAAGCTAAGAAACATCACATTACATCTTCCCACACCTCACTTGCTTGCGTCTTCCCCAAATCTTAAGCACTCAGCAAGGCTAGCTCTGCAAATTAAGGTCGTGGGATGCCCATGACCTAGCACCCTCTCCATAGGCTCGAGCGTCTGCCGGAGTATCTGCTCAGCCTCCACGTCCTTGCCCTGGTGGTTAAGCACAGTGGCAAGATTCATCATACTGCCGAGTGTGCTAGGATGCTCTAGGCCTAGTATCCTCTCCTTTAGCTTAAGCGTCTGCCGGTGTATCTGCTCAGCCTCCACGTCCTTGCCCTGGCTTTCAAGCACAGTGGCAAGATTCATCATACTGCGGAGTGTGTCGGCATGCTCTAAGCCTAATATCCTCTCCATAAGCTCAAGCGTCTGCCGGAGTATCTGCTCAGCCTCTACGTACTTGCCCTGGCGGTTAAGCACAGTAGCAAGATTCATCATATTGCCAAGTGTATCAGGATGCTCTAGGCCTAGTATCCTCTCCATAAGCTCAAGCGTCTGCCGGTGTATCTGCTCAGCCTCCACATACTTGCCCTGGCTTTCAAGCACAGTGGCAAGATTCATCATACTGCGGAGTGTGTCGGGATGCTCTAAGCCTAGTATCCTCTCCATAAGCTCAAGCGTCTGCCGGTGTATCTGCTCAGCCTCCACGTACTTGCCCTGGTAGTTAAGCACAGTGGCAAGATTCATCATACTGCGGAGTGTGTCGGGATGCTCGCAACCAAGCACCATCTCAGCTAACTTAACCGTTTCTCGGTACGTCTCCTCTGCCTGTTGATACTTTCCCAAGATAACATGACTCTGTGCCACGTTCCATATAAGACATGCGCTAATCCTCTTGTTGACACAAGTATCTCGAAACTCCAAGGCAGCCAGAGTATGCGGCAGATGCCTTAGCCACATGTCTCTGTTCTCGTATTTTGGATACGGAAACACCTGGTAGAGTCTCTGCAGTGTAAAGGAGGCCTGATCCTTTAGCTCTCCATTTTCCTCTAGCCAGTTCCGCATCGCTAGTCGGACAAGCCGATGCATGTCGTACGAAGCCTGCTCCCGCTCGGTCAAAAAGGCGTATGCTTTAAGTATGCCAATTGCCTCATCAACCTCCACCTCATCCTCAGGTGGCAGTAGAGCTAGGGGGATGTCCTTCTCCGCAAGGAAGCACATAAACTTCAAGTACGTTGCTGCAAGTCGATTGATCTGCGAGATCCGATCGAAGGAAATCAGCCACGTCGTGGCTACTGGATTCTTTGTTGTCTTGTAGCGGCCCTGATCCTCAAAGTCCTTACTGAGCAGCTTGATTAAACGCTTATCGCTGGACCGGCAATGCTCTAGATATCTGGTAGTAGATGTTCCTGTTTTGGCCATGTACGCAGAGGCTTGCTTGATGGCTAGGGGCAGGTACGTGAGGACACTAAGCAGAGCCGTCGTGCTTGTAGTGTCTTGCATCTGGCTCTCCTTGATGCCTCTTCGTAACAGCATGATGGCCTCAGCGGTGTCCATCTCCGTCGTAGGGATGATATTCCTGTCTGGGATGTCCAACATTACTGCGACCTCGTGGTTTCGTGTTGTGAATAGGATGGAACCATTATAGCCGAATGGGAGTAGGCTGTCGAAAAGGTCTGCATCATCGGCATTATCAATGATTAGGAGCCAGCTGCCGACAACCTTACGGGGGAGAGCTGCCCTGATCAGGGCCTTGAGGTCTGCCTTGTCGTCGTCGATCCCCTCGACTCCGAGCTCTCGGCCGATCTCGCGGTAAGCGTTCTCAAAGCTGGCCCCGTCCACCGCCGGGACCCAGAAGACGGAGCAGTCTGGGTGCTTGTCGCGCACCCGGAAAGCAGCTTCGAGCGCGATCTGCGTCTTCCCGATCCCGCCGAGGCCTTCGATGGCCGTCCGTTGGCAGTCATCCTGGTCAGCATCGGGAAGGATCCTCTCGAGCAGCTGGGCAAGAATGGATTCCCGTCCGACAAAGTCGCGGTTGCGCCCGAATGGGACCATCCAGTAGCCTTTCGGGCGACTTGTGCCGTCTATACTAGCCTCCTGGCACGCTAGACAGATCTCGCGTAGTTTTCCGAGGACAATGTCGCAGGTCGGAGCTCCTTCGCTAAACTTGACCATATCGGAATGAGTTTCGTCAATTGGGAAGATATTTGGCGAACTAGTCCCATGCAGACCCCGCGTTGCGGATTCTGGCGTCACAAGAACCATGTTCGGCCCAGTTCTGTTGTACGACCCGTCCTCCTGTTTCTAGAGAAAGTCAGCTTGTCGTGCAAAGCGCAGCCAATGGGTCGTCGCACTCACAGCAACCGTGGGCGACGTCTTGGTCTCGAATGCCCAGAAGAGCTTCATCCGTCCTTCGGTGGCGACATCGAAGAACCGATCTTCCAAGCATCTCAGATACTCGGATCGTATGGCCAAGTCACGTATGAGACCCGCGTTCGGCTGTCCGCTTACCATCGTCACGAGGGCCTGCGTCTCCATGCCGCGGGTTGGCGCACCAAAGAAGACAGCGCCGGCCGTCTGCTGCAGGATCGGGCGCCGACTATCGCTGCTCGCCGAGGCCGCGAGGGCCTCTTTCACAATGATTCCTCCCAAGCTATGGGCAAGAAAGATGAGCGGCTTCGACGCTGGTGTTCCAAAGCCAGAAGCTTTCAGGGTGTCGCTGAGCGACGAGGCGAGGTGGGCAACGCTCTTGAACGAATTGCTGCCGGCTAGCGTCGTGTTGTAACCGAATAGAACGGCCCTGACAGGGGGCAAGGTGTTGGGCAGGGCGTCCCGAACCCACATCCAACTCTTGTTTTCACCACCCTTAGGCTGCCACGATCCGAACGGATGTGACCCGAGTCCCGATATGGCGATGCAACTGTTCCTGTCAGAATAGGTCGCAACCTACATCGGAAAACCTACTCGAAGCGGTGGTCTCGAGCTTTGATCTCGTTAAGCGGGGTCAGGCCGAGGAAGTGGGTGTCTAGGATGAGGCCGTGGAGGCCGTGCCCTTCTATCTTCCACTCATCGGCGGCTTGTATGTTGATGACTGACGGTAGTTTTGCAAATCGCAGGGTTGCCGTCTTGGTCAGAGGTCGTTCCCACGGAGCGGTGGCCATGGAGTGGATGCATATATCGTCAGGCGTGACGTCGCCGAAGGCCCGGGCCAGCCCGTCGCGGAGAGCTGCGATCTCAACGGAAGGAGGGCATCCCCGCAGTCGGTACGTTATGGCGCTTGGCGACACCATCATGGAAGCTCGGTTCTTTGTTCTCTGACCCCCAAGATGCAGCCAAAGTAAGTTCATGCTCTTGGGCCGCGTCAGGCGCGGTTGGACCTTTGCTCAACTGAGGGGTAAGCACCAATGCGCAAGTCGGCTTGCCATCCAATCATCTTCCCTGGCAGCCTGGAGCCTAGACAGCTAAACTTACACCGACCAATAACAAGGCCCCGACTCGGCGTGCACCCCTTCTGCAAAGGGTTAGGGCTTTCTATGGTTAGTGATTTCTTTGTCGGCCCACACGCAACACATCGTCATCTGCTGCAGAGCGTACCATTCCTTGGCATGTTCCAAGCACCACATAATCAACCACAGTAAGTTTAACCGCTACAGAACGTTTTTGACACCTATATCCTTTGCGCCTGGAGCAACGCTTACAGCCTCGATAGCTTCAGATCCTCTCACATAACCTCGGCAACGGTAACGGACCACTCTTAGGCCTCTTTAAAGTAATAATCCACTTCTAAAGCCCGGTATACGTTAAATCTGTTACAGTAGGAGATAAGAAAGCCCCTTAAGCTTAAAAGGAAGTGTGTAAATAAGGGATACTTATCTTTACTGATAGCTGAGGCTGAGGAGATAGTTTAGTTGAAAAGAAGGCTGTAAAAGGTAATTTTCAGTGTCAAAGCTATAATGTCAGTGACGTTAATGTTTAGTTTCTTCAGAATGGTTTTCTAGAGGAATTTGAAGTTTCACAAATATAAAAAATCCTCGACGCTTTGGGTGATGGTGATGGTGATGAGGCTCCGTCGGGTCGACAGGGTGTCTGGATCGGGAATGGTTCGCAAGTGGCGGAGTTGGCCGCGTTGAGGGCCTGGAGGCAACCGCTGCAGCACTCGAGCTGCAGGCGTGATTCGCCCGTGGCCCGTCAGGTGTATCCCTAGCTCCATGCAGCTCCTCACGATTTCAGACGCGATCTCCCGACCGCCTCCAACGTGAGATCTTCAACATTCATCGTTTCTTACTCGAAAGCTCTATCTCTATACTGGTGCGACTTCACGGCACTCGCCTCCCACGTCGTTTCCTCAGCCACCAGGCCATAGGTGCTCACCCCCTGGCGGCCTCCATAAGTGACCCCGCCGAAAAAATGCACACTAAGCCAGCAAGGTTCTTACCACCCTTCTCGCTAACATGCATATCGTTATCTACCTAAGATCCCATCAAGGTCGTCTACCCAGCCGCCGTAGCCGTCGACAACGACCCCATACGTCCCGTTAACGACCAAAAAGCCTTCCTTAAAACCAACCCGCTACCGTCTCGCATTCGGAATCACCGTAGACGGTGAAATCCCAAGCGTTAGCCGCCGTTGCTAGCAGCGCCAGGCCCAAGCTAGTCAGTGTCGTCTTGCGGGGGGGATCATGATTGTGTTTAGCAGACGTCGCGGTTGGAACAAAGGTTGGAACGCTGGGAGGCCTAACGCGTGCTCAGAATTTGATGCGGTTGTCTTCGTATGCCGGGTCGTCTGCACGGCGTCTTGCGACGCAGAAGTTGAGGACGGCTCGACGGAAGACAGGTACGTCGATCTTGGTGGGGATCTCGATGAAGATGTCCTTCTTCCACTCCTGGGCGTTGATCAAGTAGCGGACGGGGAAGGGGACGTCGGCCGCATCGTCTGCTACGTACTGGTGGAAGACGACGTCGCGCCAGGTCTGGTTGAGATTTCTGCTTGTCATGATGGAGAGCGCTGTAACCGGCTTGGATCAGTAGACATCCCTGATTGGTCCAGCGCGGTACTGAGGCCACCGCTTGCATCTACCTGCCCGAGCTGAAACGCGCACATCTCTCCTCATCCTCAACCTCTGGGGTCGCAATTTCGCCACAAGCACCGCCAACCGCGATGGAGCTGGCGCTCACATTCGGCGCCTTTGGTGATCTGCTCACTTGGTGTTTTGATCAAGGATATCATCGCGCGCCTTAACGATTGCTCCGGTCCCTCACCTGGTTTATGAGCCTAACGTTCTCTATGTGCGATAGGGGATGACGTTACATTGGTCGAAGCGGCTGAACCCCGATAGCGGCATCCTTCGATATAAGTGGTCATCCAGGCGGGGTAAAGATTGTCCATGGTTACAATGAAAACCACACTCGACCCCAAGAGACGGATTCCATCAACTTCAACTCGTCTCAGCAAGTTAATACACCAAAATTTGAGAATGGCGTTTCCGAATCGTCACCAACTCCCTTTCCGCCCGGGTATCCGGCCTCCGGTGTCAGTTCTTCCCATGATTCCAAGCGTGCCATTCCCGCCGATCCCTAGCGCCCCAGTGCCTTCGATCGCGCCGATCACCACCGGCCTGTGTCTATGTTTGCCGCTTCACTGGCAATGTTCCCCGGATACGTGCACGACAGCAGGGACTGGTGCGAGGGAGGGAGTTGAGGTTCAAGAACCCGACTCACTGACAGGATGGGCAATCGAAATGACGATCCCGGATTTGTGCAAAGCAGTTCTGCGCTCATGTCGAACATGCACCCTTATCTACACCAGTCTCACTACAGCCGGCGCCAACGTCCGCTGGCAGCCTATCTCGCAAATCAAAGTGAGCTACGACGGTCACCTCGTCTTCAAGCCTGATCCCGGCGGACAACAACACTACGAGTTCGATCTTCTCCTTGACCCGGCGTCTTGTACGTATATCTCATGCCAGCAAGACCACTACTGACCGTCCTAGCTGGCATGACTCCATGCCTCGCCTTTCCGACCGCCAAACCCTCCGAGTCAACCTCCTCCCACACCTCATTTTCTACCCTCAAGAATTGGCTGAACACTTGCATCTCCTCCCATCCGGCTTGCGCATCCGCTACGGACCCTCCTATCCCAACTCGTCTGCTGCATATCGGAAAGCTAGTACGTTCACCATCCAGTCCATCACCGAAGGGAGCAACTGCTCCTTTCATGCCATCAAAATGCGGTCAAAACTAACAGCCTAGAACCAAAATCCCTCCCTGAAAACCCCAACAACGCCGAACCGTTACCTAGCCCTCTCCCACTGCTGAGGCACCGGCATCCTCCCAACCACCACTGTGTCCACCCTATCTCAGCGCCAGGCCTCAATCCCGCCCTCCAAGCTCCCGAAATCTTTCCGCGACGCAATCCAAATCACCCGCCGTCTCGGCTACGAATACATCTGGATCGACTCTCTCTGCATCATCCAAGACGATCCGGCCGACTGGGAGCGCGAATCAGCGAAGATGGCGGAAATTTACGAGAACGCCGTCCTAACCATAGCAGTTAGCGACGCTGTCGACTCATTGCGCGGATGTTTCCGGCACACAGCCAAGCTGGCAGGCACCAAGTCGTGGGAGGTCACCGTCGTCCCGTTTGATAGAAGGATTGTTGCGTCCCCTCCCAGCGTTGGACCGCAGGTTGTTCCCATCAGAAGGGTTGACATGAGCCTTGTCAATCGTGCCGACACCCGGGATGATGCGTTCAGAGAGCAGATCCACGCGACGAAACGAGACACGGGGGAGCAAGTCAAGGTGAAGAGGAACGAGAATAATACGATTGGGGTTGAGAGGTTTGAGCCACACGTACGCCAGCCGGTTCCGTCGAGCAATGGGGGTTACAGGCTCCTGGTTCGACCAACACTCGATCATGCCGAGTTTGGAGCGGAAAGTTATCAATGCGATCCCCCTTTTCCGCTGGCGAGTCGCGGCTGGGCGTTGCAGGAACGGCTGTTGTCGACGAGGATCGTGCATTATACCGCTGGGGAGCTGGTTTGGGAGTGCAAGACCGGGGCCGAGTGTCAGTGTGGAAGGGTCGGGAGGAATCTGTTGTCTACGTCGCGCAGAGATTGGGCTGATGCTAGGAGAAGGTTATTGAAGCTCAAGTTGGAGGCGTCGCTTAAGGGTGACGGGCGGGCTGTGGTTGATATGTGGAAGCTGTTGGTGTTTCAATACACGGCGAGGAGCTTGACCTATCAATCGGATCGACTGCCTGCGTTGTCTGGCTTGGCAAAAAGGTTTGGGAGGTACGAGATGGGGAGGTACTATGCTGGCTTGTGGGAAACCAAGTTTGCCGAGCAGTTGTTGTGGGGTGTTGTTGATCATGGTCCGTGGAGTAACAGGGACAAGGATTACGTTGCGCCTACGTGGTCCTGGGCTTCGGTGAAGGAAAGAGTGTATTTGGGGTCAACGCTGAGCGATCGTAACAAAGTGGGGCTTCAATCGCCGTCATATGATCTCATTGGCGAGGTAGTGAGCGTGGAGGCTATGCCGCTTGGCTTGGACGGTACAGGAGCGGTCGAGGATGGAGTCTTGACGATCCGAGGGATGACCGTCAACGCAACTATCGAGTGGGAAATGCGGGTGAGCCCGGGGACGGACAATGAAAGGCTCAAGTTTTGGGTTGTGGACGAGGTCTCTGGGCAGAGCACACACTTCGTTCCTGATTCGCAGGCTGATTTCGACATGCTCGGGGACGAAGTACCTGTGGTTTGCGTCTTGTGGAATAAGCGACCGGATATGTCGTCTATTCCAGGTGCCGATGACCACGATGTGTCGGTGGCGTCGACATTTCTGGTTCTCAGGGCGTCGAAGCGTCGGCCCGGCATGTATGAGCGGGTTGGGGCTTGGTCTGTTTGGGAGAACTCGGCCGGTACTCTGGAAGCTTTGAGACCAACAGCCACCGTGAGAGTTGAAGACTTGATAGAGCGTGCCGTGACGCAGACTCTGTCCGTCGTTTAGTGTGTTTACTTTGGTTGGCGGGTTAACCTGTACTTAGGGGTTAACTCAAGTCACTTAGGGGAGGTTTAGTAAATCATTTTTCAGATGTGTTTAATAGTTTAACTCCGCAGCCTCGCGGAAGATCTGTCGTTTCAATCGCCAACGCAAGATCCAGCTCATTAGTCGTAACAAAGTACATTATAAAGACATGGTAAGCAAAAAAAGTTATAACTTTAAAAACAAAGTATAACAGCCTGGTTATCTGCGACGAATTTGGGCACACGAGATTTCCTTTTTCGTTCATCGTCCTGAGCTAGGGTGAGCTGTGGCTGATCAACGTATAGGGCTTTTGGGCCCCAAAATCGACCTTTCCCCTTGACAAGCGGTTTGATGGTTTGCCTGACCCAACAGACCCAATGAGCAGGATCACAGGCGCCTGCTAACTTGTGTTTGAGCCGGAGAGTAAACTCGCCTTGCGCTACCGTCTGTTTCCGAACCTATACCATTGAGTCACGATAGTTTGAAAGCCCCAGAAATAAAACGAACACCCCTACCTGCACATGTACATGTAGGCAAGAGTCCTGGTTCCGCAGCCTTCAATCTCTCATCAAGTCATTATAATCGCAGCCTTGTGCTTAGTGTGTGCTCAATCCACAGTTATAACAATCCCCATCCCTCATTCTACGCTCTCGACAACCGCGGACTGTATCCTTCCGTGCGAAGCAGTCTGGAAGGAGATGGCCTGGGGAGCCGCATGGGAAGCACTGGGTAACCGGCCGACCTCCGCGACCACCCGAACCTCCGGATGTTCGCATCATGCTGCCTCGACGGACAGGGGTAGGTGGTGGACTCCAACCAGAGTGTTCGACAGGCATGGATGAAGGTTCTGGACTCAAATGTTAGGGAATATTCGGATAAAAGCGGCTTTGTCGCGGTTGCGTTGTTACTCTGTCCGAGCATTCTTGAAGTGTCCAGCCTCTGGTAAACCACCGACTCCTGCGGAAAGCCGGCTCCCATACGAGCTGAGGCCGCTTTGCAGTCGAGACATCTGACAAGTACACGTAGCATCGTGCTGAGTTTTTATACCAACGGAACATGGAGCTGATGGATTCGCTTAGTTCGGTGTGGTTCCGTTTGTCAACACAGCAGGTGTCTACCCAAAAGTATCGCAGGCCGTCTCGATGCGCCTTTTGGGCACAGAACTCAATCTTCCGGTACCCCGGCTTATGCTGGCCGGTACCGCCGACCATGTCGTCAAATGTGACCTCTTCGCCGTCATTTCCCCATGTGTGTGAAAGTATAGCGTAAAGGGTGGTATCGCTGTTCAGATCTCTCGTCAGGCTAAGCTCCCCATTGGGCTTGTGTTCCAGGAGCCGCATGCTCGCCGAAGTGTTGGTACGGCTGCCACCAAGGAGCGGGAGAGGGCCCGAAGGGTGAGGAGAAAGGACGGACAAGACTGGTTGGAATGGGTATCATTGACGAGGGCCGTGTGCGGTGGGATTACAGTCAAGGTGGGATCGTCTGAAGGCCCCTTTACATGCTCTAGAAAAGAGTAGATGGTTTCTGGGTGCCAATACTTAAACTTGGTGAAATTGTGCGCAATGGGTATTAAATTTCATAGTGTACTGGTCCGTGCGGGTTTGCAAGTTCAGGCCACGCATGCCACAGTTGGCTAGGAATTGGGCCCACGGGCTATGTCCTCTCGCTCAGCACGTTCATTACCAAGATAAAAAAGCCCATTACCTGGACGGTACCTCGACCGAGGCCAATATCTCACTGAGGTAGGATGTCGCAATTATTTTTCTGGCCAATGAATCAGGAAAATCAGCATGGATGTCTTGCAGCGGAGGATCGTCGAGGATGCCAACCCCGCCCGATTTAAGTATCTGCCCAGGTATCGGGACTTGTCGATTCATCGTGGACGGGTGCGTACGTGTTTCATCTCCATAAGGCGGTTTTGGAGGCTCAGTCGGTTGGGCCATGGGAGCCGACCGAAGATGACATCCCTGTTCTATTATTACAAAGAGGTGGGGATGGGAAGCGGAAGGGGAAAGGGGCAGGAGAGGGTGGGATATGCGGACTATGGTTATACGCTGCGAGGGAGACTTTGAGGTGAATGAGATGCATTTGTTTGGTGGAGGTTATCTTGAACTGTTGTTGATGTTTGGAAGTTTTGGATTCTGTTGGGGTTCATTGGATATGCGCAAGGGGGTCAACGTTACACGGCATGGTGCCCGGACTACCGCAAGCACAAAAGTCGCTGCATTGAACCAGGCTGCGAGAACAAAGCCCATTTTCTGTCCAGCCGGCTCAATTGCCGGGCCGTCGTATCACCCTTCGTGTTTCGAGCTGCATGTATGCGATTTGCTGAGAGGCGGCCGATGGAGTAACGGCTGCCTAAATTGAGGGCCGTGAAAAATACCTATAAAATCCCTGCCGAGCTCCGTGGTCTGTCAGTCCTCCATACCAAATCCCAACTCCTAGCCAAACCACCACCGCAAACCTATCTCCAAAATGGAGCCCGTCGGTACCCTCTACACCCTCACCAAACCCATCCTCCACCCCCGCGCCCGCCTGGTATTTTCCCCCTTCCCCACTTCCCCGCTTCCCCCCTTCCCCTCCTTATTACCCCTGTCCCCATCCCTCACTAACACACCCATCCAGTCCCTAACCATAGCCTCCCTAACCAACCAACACCTCTCCCTCCCGCCCTTCGCCTTCGGCACCGACAACCACTCCCCCTCTTACCTCGCCAAATTCCCCCTCGGCAAGATCCCCGCCTTCGAAGGCGCCGACGGCTTCCTCCTCACCGAAAGTAACGCCATCTCCCAATACCTCGCCGACATCGCCCCTGACCCGGCTCACCGCGCGCAAATCCTCGGCGGTACGCCAGCTGAGCGTGCGCTCATCCAGCAATGGCTTTGGTTCTCGCAACAGCATTTGGAGCCTGCGTTGACGCCGCTTTGTCTTTGGAGATTTGGAGATGCACGGTGGGGGAAGTATGAAGAGGAAAAGGAGAAGAAGGCGGAAGAGGAGCTGAGGAGGTGGTTGGGGTATTTGGAGGAGGAGGTTAAGAAGAGGGAGAAGGAAGGGGGTAGGAAGTGGCTGGCGGGGACGGAGAGGGTGAGTTTGGCGGATTTGGCGGTTTGTGGGTCTTTGTATGCGGGGTTTTTGCTGTACATTGATGAGGAGATGAGGGAGGAGTATCCGGGGGTGGTGGGGCTTTATGAGCGGTTGCTGAGGGAGGTGGAGGAGGCGAGGGAGTTTTATGAGTTGGAGGGGAAGTGGGTGAAGGTTAGGAAGCAGCCTCCCGGGGAGGGAGAGAGGGTGTGATGAGGCGCGGTATCACCAGGGGTAGTGGGGGTTAGATTAAGAAAGGGTTATGGGCAGCTTACGAGTCTCGATGGTGTTTGTGTAGATGAACTGTTGCGACAGATTTATCCTGCCCTTCTCTCAATGCAGATGGCTGTTGCAATCGTCTCATTCTCCTACTTGGCAAAACCCCAGGTCCGGTCCCAGAATTGAATGCCGAACTGAGCCCAATCGGAAGCTAGCTCAAGGGACTCCGACCGAGGCTTCTCCCGCAGCCAGGAGTGACGTAACGGTGGTCTTGTGCCCATTCTCAGCCGCCCAGCTCAACGGCGTCCGGCCCTCTTTGTCCTCAAAGTCAGCACTGCCTCCAATTATGCCGGCTGACAGCTTAATAACCAAGTCCTGCCCACACACTGCAGCTCAAGCAATTAGTGTTAACTTATAGTTATCTTATACACTCTCTAATAGGTAACACTTAAATATTAAGTTATTGTGGAAGAGATATATTACATAAGGTTAGTAATATAACTCTCTTTTTCCATATAAGTTTAAGCTAGTAACTGCTTTAGATTAAGTAATGCTGTTGTTAAACTATATGCAGTTATAGGGCCTTATAAGCTCTTTAGGCTTCCAGTTTAAAGGGTTATAGGCAGTACAGGGACCACCACTTTAGTGCCTACCCTCTAATGTAATTCAAGCAACCCTGTTACAAGCCGGAGGCTTACAGGGCCCTATAGGCCTACTAGGCCTGTAGGCTATAGCCCTTATAGGCTATATGTATTGGAAGCGCGGCACTCTGAATTTAGTAAAGTTGAAAGGAGTTGCAATTGCGTGATTGTATTACTTGTGTTAACTCTCTGTTCCTCTGGCTCTGGCTTCCAGCCAGAGGCTTCTTTATAAAATATTCTGCAAGATTCAAGCCTTGTCACTCCGGTGGCTGAGGCTCACTGGCGTACTGGCAGTGCCAGGCATCTAGTCAGCGGAGCTGACTAGTGTTAGAAGCGCGGCACTCTAGATTCTGTGGGATTGTAGGGGTTGCAACTGCGTGATTGTATTGCTTATGTTGACTCTGTTCTTCTGGCTCTGGCTGGAAGCCAGAGGCTTCTTTTATAAACTATTCTGCAGGATTCAGGCTTCGTCACTCTGGTGGCTGAGGCTCACTGGCGTACTGGCAGTGCCAGGTATCTAGTCAGCTCTGCTGACTTGATGCCCAGGGCCTCTGAACCCCCTTCTTTCTGACAACTAGATGCCCAGGGTTCAGGGCTCCTGAACCCCCTTCTTTCTGACTATAGGCTCTATTGGATTAGGTCGCTACAGGCTTTCATTCCAGGCCACTGGCTAGAGTATTGCGGATTACAGCGCTCCTGCGTACCCTGCAACGGAATTACAGGGGGTAATCCTCTGTATTATAGCGCATGTAAGCCTATAAAACTTCTGTTATCTAAATTCACTCTCCTAACCCAACTCGCATTTATTATTTTCAGGGTTAGGGCTAGAGTGCCCTGTAGTTATATTACTTACAGTGTTGTGAACCACTGTGCTGTAAGGGGTTGTTTTTGTGGATATTTTCATTGTGCGACAAGTTGGTTTATTTGTATAGCTGTAAGTCGAATTGTAAAATTTTCTATACTAAATAGTTTTGCGGAATTCACCATCTACCGTACAAGCTCCAGCTGGCGTGCGGGGCTCTTACTATAGCTTGGAAGGTATACAGGTAGTAGAAATAATATAACTGCACCTACAACAACAATAAGCCTTGTGAAGCCTGAGTAGCTTACTATAACAGTTGTTTACAGCTCTGTACCATAGAGCTGTTCAGTATTCCTAGTGTTGAACTATAGCGAACAAGCCACTATATTCCAGAGTCTAACAGGCCTGTAAGGCTTGTTAGAGTGATTCATTCTAACATTACTATAAGTCGCTATTATTATAATATATGGAGGTAAGTTTAAATAGTAAAATATAAATGAATAATGTACTATTAGCATAATGAACTAGAAGTCCCTTATAGCTATTATAATTATGATAATAACTATTTATACCAGCTATCCAGAAAGTACTTCGTACCTTACTCATTAGGGTCTGCTTAATTAAAGACTGAATACCCTACCACTAAGCACCTCCTGCTTAGTGATCTTAGGAGTGTTTAGTAAGTAAGCGCTCTTATTAAGACAGAGCGAGTACTGATTAGTCGTAGGGGCTTCGGGTCTTTGCACCCTAGGCCTAGTATATAACACCGTGTGTACTGTTTCCAGCGCGGGGACTCGGTTGGGCTACTTCAGTCCTAGTGACAGCTTGCAGAGTTGTTACAATAATATTATAAATTAGTTTATTTATTTTAAAAGTAATTACAGCAGGTTTAAAGACTTATTAATATACCTATTAAGTCTAAAACTAGTATTTTAAACTAATTATTATAATAGCAGCTTTATTAAGGGTTTAAAAGGTGATAATAATCTTAGTAGTCTATTAATAGGAAAATAGAGTTTGTAAAATAGCCTTTTAACTATAAAATATTATTCTTACGTATTAGTTAAGTTTTTTAAATACAGTTCTTTAAGTAGTTAGGTAAAGTTGCCTAAAGATATTCTATATCCTCTACCTTGATCTTACTGAAGCTTCTAAAGCAAAAGGTTAATTAGGTTAATAACAACTCAACTACCCATTATCTATACTAGAGAACTACAAGTATAAAGATAAAAGTAAGTTTATTTTTAATATATAGTAATACTTAATTAGTCTGATCCTTGTTCCATCCTTCACTACACTAATACCACAGCTATAAAATCATGCCTTGACACACAATTCTAGTCATTCGCTTTCTTAAGAAGTTCATTAAAGTAGAAGACTTCGATATCGACGTTGCCAATCTAAAGGTAACATAGGTAGCACAACTGATCATCAGATACGATTCACCTAGTTAAATTTGAATACGATTTGATCTGCCTTTCCGCTCTAAAGGAATTACAACAGACGATTTGTAAAATAATAGAGAAGCTGTTAGACGAGACTGTTGTAGATGGAGGAGAGTTGAAAGTAATAACAGGCTGGGTCGAGGAAAATAACCAGGAATGGTTGGAATAGGTCACGAAGATGGAGTTGCTCGTTTAGAAGAGGAGGTGCGAGAATTGGAAGAAGTAAGGGTGTGTGTATAGGCTGAGATAGGGGGTTGCAAAATATAAATATGTCCCCTTGTTGGGGGGGAGGGGGCAATTTGAGTTGTTGCCTAGTGGGTGTGCGGTTTGAGCGCTGTCACCAGCCCTTATTTTGCTAACACACAGTATGAAGGCATTGGGCATCAAAATATGAAATCTACCGGATATCTTAGGCATACTTGTTGACCATGCGCAGCAGTGCCTCGCTGACCTCGACCGGGTTGGTTGCGTTGAGGTAATGGCCGCCCTTCTCAACCAGGGTATACGCTGTCTCCTTGGACGCTATGAACAGCTTGATCTGTTCCTGAGGAATCGTGGTACCGTATGGGGCGTCAAGAGTACCCTTCTCCAGTCAGCATCCATCCCTCTGAGCGCGGGGCGACAGATACCAACCTGAAGCCAATACACCGGACAAGCTATATCGCGGATTCTCCGCAGCAGCCCATCTCGGTCAAGGAGACACGCCAGCGCTACCTTCAACTTGCGTCTACCTTCATCACCGACATAGACAGCTTTGAGAGTTGCGGTCCAGAACTGAATCATCTCGGTGGTGGCACCCTCGCCGAAACCCAGACTAGCCACCATTCCGCACCAAACATCATCGACAATAAAGCCAGGTGTTGGCACCGACCACTTCTCATAAAAGGGCGAGAGCAAGGTCTTGGGATCCCACGCCCCCTTGTCGCGTGAGTCCTGCGACTCGTAGTCGAGTGAGGTGCCCAAAAGGATGAGGCCAGTTATCTGGAAGGGTTAGTTATATTATCTCGGACTTTTCCGGTAAAGAGGTAGGGGCACAAAAAAGAAAAGAAGAGAAAAGAAAAGAAAAGAAAAGAAAAGAAAAGAAAAGAAAAGGACAGACCCTCTCGGGAGCGACCAACGCCATGCGCGTCACCATCCAGCCTCCCTGGCTAGTGCCCAGGGCAAAGGCCTTGTCAATGCCGAGCTTGTCCATGACCTGGAGGGCCATGATGGCCGAGTCCCAATAGGTGAAGTGTTCCACCGGACAGCTTGTCGCTCCATGACCCAGGGGCTCGATGGCCAAGAGGTTGAGGACATCGGTGAGGGCGGGGTTGTCGAATTGGTCCTTGTACAACGACACGGTCATGCACATGGAGTTGATGAGTACACACGTTGGCTTCTTGGCGTCGTAACAGTCCCCGGACAGGCGGTATCCGACCTGGATGCCACCGAGGTGAGGAACTTGGATCGTCGTAGTTGCAGCCATGGGTCCAGTCGTTTTTCTTGCTCTTGGACTCCCGAAGGTTCTACTCTGTATGACTGGCAGAACGAGATCTCCAGCAAGAAATACAAAGTAAGACGATGGTTGGAAAGCGGGGGTGGGTGCCACCTGTGCGGAGCCCACCGGGGGCCGAGGCCAATCCGGCGAGACTAGGGATGGGGTAAACACCCGAAACGACCGACGCTAACGTCCCACAGACGGTTAGGCGATATTCACATGTTGCGCAGGCCCACCTCACCGGTTCGGACGATCCCTGCAGAGCGGAGCATAATGATACCCAGTAATCATGGCAGTGATCCCTCACCCTCACCTTCATCTCCTCGACGGTTGCGCGCGTTGATGAATGATATCCCCAAACTTTCACGCTTGTTTTTGCAATCCCATTTACCAAGATCCTTGGGGCGTTGAGAAGCACTTCTCTGAGCACGGGAGGGGTTATGAACCCGGACGAGGGAGTTTAAGATACAAAGGCGGAACAAATCGGCTCGGCGAAATCCCAGAGCGGCCGGCCACTTCGCCGTGAGGGTGCATTCGGGCCCCGCATGAGGGATCCGGGTCGCGCTAAGGCAACGGACTGCGTCTCCACTAGACCCATCTGGATATTCATTGCGTGACCAGTCCACCATAATTTTAGCCTGGTTTCTCATTAGGTTCCGTTCTCGCAGACGGGCAAACCATTAAGCCAACAATATACCCAAAAACATTTTTTTATAAACCAAAAAAATAGGGGAAAGGAGCATGTCGATGTCATCATAGTTACAGCAGACAGCGACTTGCGACTACATTTCCATGTGCTGTGTAAGCCGGGGGCCGAGACAAATCCCTGGAGACGATGCAACTGTCTGTGCAAGCCCTCTGCCGATTGTTTCCCGGCAGAGAAAATCAGAAACCGAACCGTTGCGCGTCGCACCCGCACCCACCTCCACTACCACCAGACCTTTGCGAATATACTCCCCGTTGTTTTGTATTGAACAAAAACTTTCTCAGTGGACCAGCATCGCACTGCTGCAGGGAATTGGCATGGCCACTGCATGACGATAATTTTTCGCCCATTCTCAGGGGTCTGAAACATGGTCACCTCCCGGCCCTGACCGGGTGGCAATTTGGAATGGCCCGAGGAGGCTAACGCGCTCATTCGTGGAAGGGCTGGCACCCCCTGTCGATAAACTTGAGTCAGTCGGCTCAGGTCCGAAGCACTGCCGGCATGAAGGAAAAATAAAACGAAAGCTGTTGTGGCCGGGGTAAGGTGGGATCGGTGGCTGGATAGCGGCTCTCAAAAGGCGACGGCGCCGACTTTGTGATCACGGTTGCGGTCGTCGTCGTCGTTGTCGTCGAGGACGCACTTGTTTGTTGCCGCCGCCATCGAACTCGCCATGGCCACTAGCGCCCTCCCCGGCCTCCCCGGCTACAACCCGCACAGCATCCAGCCCTGGACCGTCGAGGTGATCGTCTCGGTAACTGTCCTTTCCGCCGTCGCCGTCGCCCTCCGGCTCCTCAGCCGCCACATCAAAGGCCAGAAGCTCTGGTGGGATGACTACATGATCTTATTTTCCCTCGCATGGAACCTCCTCGTCGTCGGCTTCATCTTCGCCATGAACGCGTCCGGCATGGGTCTGCACGCCGACACGGTGCCGATAGACTCGATCGTCATGATGGCAAAGTTTCTCGTGGTCGCCGAGGTGCTGTATGTGTACAATCTGGTGTGGACGAAGCTGAGCATTCTGCTCATGTACTACCGCATTTTCCGATTTCCTTATTTCAAGAAGATGGCGTATGGGATTGGGGCGTTTGTGGCGGCGTGGGTGATTTGCATTACGTTTCTGTTTATCTTTATCTGTGTGCCGGTCGAGAAGCTGTGGTACCCCGATCTTCCCGGACACTGTATCGATCAGGTTGGCACGTGGATTGCCAACGCCGCGTCGACGATTCTGTCGGATCTGGCCATTCTGTTGCTTCCCCTCCCACAGGTATGGAGGCTGCGCTTGCGGAGGGAGGAGAAGATTGGTGTGACCATTGCCTTTGGCCTCGGGTTTTTGTACGCGCCCAGCACCCTCTCCTGTGTTTTCACGCTGTGTAGCAGCTAACCTGTATCCCTCCAGCGTGGTATTCGCCTCAGCCTATCGCTTCACCGTCCTCTTCTCCTACAGCAGCAGCGACCCAACCTACACGCTCGCGCCCACGGTAGGGTGGACCAGCATCGAGATGTCCGCAGGCATCGTCTCGGCCTGCCTTCCTACCCTGGGGCCCGTCTTCTCTGCTGCTGCTCGAAAAGTCGGCATCAAGGCCAGTGTGCTCCGCAGCCGCGGCACCAATGACGATTCCAGCAAGGGCCAGTCCATCACGGGGCGGCCGATGGGCGACCGAACGGAGGTAGAGACAGCTAAATCTAAGAATAGCGCTACGGGCACGTTTTACCGCCTCTCGGATGACCATGGCTCCCGTGGGACGGCTGCGGAGTATGGCCCCACTGATGCGGGCCTGCGGCCGGAGCACAGACACGAGTACACAGTGACTAGCACGCCTGGGAAGGGGGAAAGGGATAGCCTCAGCGGGGACGAGATTCCCCTGCAGGGGATCCGGGTGCGGACCGACTTCAAGCACAGTGAGACGGGAGGGGGGCGGGTCTAATCTGAGTGGCACCCACATATATATTATATCTGAATAAATACAATGTACAATGTAGATAGACCAAGCGTGGACGCAAGCAAAATTCACTTTGGCGAACCTCAGAAGTAATATCCAGAACTCCTTCAACCATAGTGTGGCGGCTTGCTCCGTCTTGAACTAGGCCTCGGCGAGCTTGTCAAACAGGCCGAGCTTTAACAACAGACGCAGGGAGTTAATGAAACACTCTCTGATGATATCTACAAAGTCTATTGCATCATGGGGCACCCACACATCGATTCCAACATCGCGCCTCGGTTACCTAATAGGCTCTTCTCCCGCTGAAATGGCAACGGATCCCAAGGATACATAATTAAGCTCAAAAGGGGGAATTCGTATTAATGGACAAGGTTTCTTTCCTCCTCCTTTATCACGCTCAGTGCACAATAAAAACGGGGGGTCTAATACACGATATTATATTTGCCCTAGATCCGCCCACTGACGTAAGCCAACGCAGATAGGTGACCCTAGTCACCCCCCTTACGACAACAAGCCCAGCATTTACCCTTTTATAGGGCGAGTGAAGATGTTAGTTAGTAGGGGAAAGAATTAACTAGAGATTTAAAAACGGGAGAGAAATGCAACCAGGCAATTCAACTGGAATCAGGTTGCAAAAGGTACCTAAGGCAACTTACAATTTGCTTCGGATACTAAATTGTAGGAAAGATTCATTAGACCTGATCAACAATCTCGTCACTCTGATTTAAGCGTCACTTGAGGGGAGTGAAGAATAAATATTGTACTTACCCAGGCTCCGTCGCAGATGGGTGGCTCGGGAAAGCATGCTCTCGTGCACACTTCGAGGTTCGGAGACTGTGGGATGGCAGAAACTCCGGTGGCTATGGTCAGAATGGCGGTAATAATAAGAGTTTCATTGTTTCCTGGGAGTGATGAATGTCAGAAGAGAGTGGCACTTGGTCAATGAGATTCTATTAGGAGGTCCAGTGGTGTTTCTTTACCCTGTGGGAAAAGAGGGCAACTTATATATGTAAGTATGGATAGGAATTCTAGATGAACTGGCCTTAGATAATAACCGAAGGCCGAAAAACACGAGTGTGATCTTTTACTGGACAAAGAACCCGCGGGACTTGTGGCTAATGGGAAAACGAGCAGTTTAGGGACGTTGCACGGATGGAGCCCTAGATCTCCATAAGCGGTATGATGGAATACCCCGTTGCCGCCTCTTGCCCCTCACGCTATTTTGCCGGCTAGTGTTTGTCTTGATCGGAAAGAATATGCCTACCGTAGGTACATACATAAAGACCAGGGAGGAAACCCCTTGTTAGCACCGCCTATCACCCTTCTTGTCTTAATTTTTCCACACTGTCAGCTCCATTCTTATGTTTCCATCCACCGTTACCCAACCTTAAAATACCGCGTAAGACATCCTAGCGGTCTCCACGGTCACACTGCATCCTACCTACCCAAGTATACTGACTCTCTGGGCTGTATGTGACCTAGATTGAAAATGAAACTCCCACTCGCCGCTATGATTCAACTGGGCTTTGTCGGCTTCGCCCTGGCATCGCCGACCCTGGACACCGAAAAAACAGTCAACCTTTCAATCTGCAGCGATCTTTCACAGCGCTGGGATTGTTGTGCATGCGGAAACTGCTGCATAAAAACCTAGAACTTGACATACATTCTCACGTAGCATGAAATCATAGTCATAAATGCTACGCAAGGTAGTAATATGGGAAGTTAATATTTGTCAGGCGTAAGCAATTGTTTTCATTAGCTGTCGGTTTTGGCTTAGAAGAGGGGATGATCCGCCCCTCTGGCCATTTCCCCTCCAGGGTTTGAATGGACGCGTTTGAGATAGACACCTTAGCCGAAAGTGTACAAATCCCGTAGTCCATCTAGGTGCTTCCACAACGTAATTCCCTCACCTACTCTTTCCCTCTCTAACCCACTTTACCTTACATGACCCACAGCCATACCAAAATCCACATTATGCGGTTCATACCCCTCATCTTACAAGTCTCCGCCTTCATTGGCCTGTCGACGGCACTCCCTGCAAGAGACGAGATACCTGCTCCATTAGAGCCCCGGCAGCGTACCTGGTCGTGCCGTGTCTTTAGTGGCGTCGGCTGTGTACCTTGATATAGAGATTGTGGCTTTATCAGCAGCTCGGTATGCTTCCTTTGCCTTATAATACATTTCACAGCTCCAAGCACCTCTGTAGCTTGAAATAATAAACACAAGGCGACTTGGAATACCTAAGTTATGTGTGATAACATTAACTCCGCTTATATTTAGTGTGTTACGATTTCCGGCTCACCACTACTTACCTAATGCTTACCCTGTTATGAAAATTGGCAAGTTTACGCGACGTTAGACCGATTCTGGGCCTGCCTCCGAAAAAAGGTGCCTGGATAGGAGAGTTCCAGAAGTCAGACTCCTATCCATAAAGAGGTAGCCTAACTTGTCCTACTGCTTACTACACAATTATTCTCTCTCTTGTCTCCATATCCTTACCCCCCTTGCCCCCCTTAGTACACTGAATACATCTCCTTTCTTCCTTATTGAACTGGTGCGATGGCGCAACAGGGAAGAAACCACAAAGAGAACCACACCCACAGAACGGTGTTGTCGGCCTGAAAGGCCGACTCCCAGACTACTGGTCCTCCGATCGGAGGGACACAAATGCAACTGACGTAGAAAAACAAATACGTACCTAGTATGGAACAAAACCTAGTATGTGACGGTGCCTAGCATGGAACGGAGCCTAGCATGGAACAACAAAGGAAACGCGACCGTGGATCAGATCATCTTCCTTCGATCGAAGGGCCAGAATGTCACTGGGCTTTCAATGGGAGGTCGTGGTGAAAAATCGTCGGATCCATTGTTGATTGAAAGAAGCACGGTTCAAAGAACCGCGCGGCGCGGCCCCTTTTTGACGGTGGCACGCGCCAGAGAACGCATCACTATGTACATAAACGGCTACAGTAATATTACACACAGAGCCCAAAAAGAACGACAGGGTCGGCCTGAACAAACGCCCCGAGTCATTATTTCTCTCAATCTTGTATTCACGATGCTGAGAAAGAAGAGCTCCTAGGAGTTTTTTCGCTACGGAAAAGGAAAGGGCTTAGTGTAAGGAAATACCCCTGGCACCCTACACACTACATATCCCTAGGCACTCCATAACCCCTGGCATACTAACCACCACTGCTTTGTATTTAAACCACGGCCCTCGCCCACCTCTCGACTCAAGCCAGCTTAAAATCTTACTCCTTTGCTAGTTCTTACTCGCTGCTACTATTGTGACTACCTTAATTAGGCGTGCCTGCCTTTTTTTATACTGAGAGAACTGTACAGAGGAGATAGACGGCTTTAAAGTCCATAAAGGTTAATAAATAAGATATTAAGAGGATATTGCTATATAATTAATTTGTAGAACTAGTAATATCCTTAAATTTTTATTAAATGTTAGCTTTTAACATCCTTTTTAAATATGCAAATAACTATCCCAATGCTAATGCCTATAACCTCAAGTCCTTAAAGAATTTTAAAAAAGATATTATATTTAGTATTATAGTGCAGAAGACGACCTAGGTATAGCAGAAAGGACCGTTATAGTATAACGTGCAAGATAAGCGATTTAGCTAGACAAGCGAGTTAGCCACCTTAACGAGATTTGGTAATGTGTATGCAAAAAGATGTTAGTAAATTGTTAGTAACCTTATCAATTTCCTATTGCAGTTTCCTGCGCATGCCTCCTAATCTCATTAAGGTAGCTAACTCGCTTGTCTGGCTAACTCGCTTATCACGCACGTTGTTAGAAACAGTTTATAGCTAGTTAGCATCGCAATAATAACACTATTTATAAAAATATTACTTTCTTAGTTACAAATGTATATATACCCTTTTTTGATTAGCTAAACCAAGCTAACAAACTTAGTAACAAACTTAGTAGCAGTTTATAAAGTACAAGCTTCCTAAAATACTTAAAGTAAAGGGTAAAAAGATAGCGGAAGGTAAGATACAGGCCTTACAATGCACTCTGACTTTTGTCTTTCGTCGCTTTCTCACTCGTTGCGCAGATCCACCCGGTGTGCGCATTTTGACGGAGGCTTATGGGACCTGACGACTGCGGTTCGCTGTAGAGGTGAAGCCATGAAGTGTTGAATTCAACGTGGTCACCAGAAACGCAGTAATTGGAAGCCGTGAAGAGTGTTGTATTGGAGAGAAGCTCGCAGAGCAACCGTGAGCACGTAAAGCGCGGACCAGCCGCGCTACCGCTGCTT
>Ga0247770_1000447_pt1 | contig 39840 bp, 35 predicted proteins | sample UWRJL136409B6_FD_179943 | JGI IMG/M metagenome (GOLD analysis project Ga0247770, IMG submission 179943) | Plant litter microbial communities from Arlington Agricultural Research Station in Wisconsin, United States - UWRJ-L136-409B-6 | ecosystem: Environmental > Terrestrial > Plant litter >... | reverse complement strand
TTTCCTGCTCTATGCCCCCATCACTAACATCCTCCACCCTCCCCAGGCCGGCATTATCATCACGGCGCGCCTCGCCCTCATTTCCATCGCATCCCTCATGGGAAGTGGATACTTCCTCCCCATCTCCTGCGATCAACTCGCCAGCAGATACCTCATCGGCTCGCGGGAAGAGGTTCTCAACAAGTTTCCAGCATGCGAAGCCTACTTCTCCGGCATCAACCCCGACCAAGTGGTAACCGTCGAAGCCTCAATGAAAGGCGACGGTGTCGCGAACGTTCGAGCCGCGCTGAACATGAGCTTTGGCGCGGCGCTTTGGCTGGGGCTCTTCATCCACGCCGTGGGCGTCGAGTTTTACGTATGTCTTTCCTTCCACATTCAATATCTATCGCATCGCTAACAATGTTGTGCTGCAGATCCGCCTAACACCAGCCGAGGGCGAGCGTCTCCGAAAGGTATCCTACCAGCGCCAGGTCGAAGCAGGAATGAAACACCCAGGGCGCGCGGGATTGACTGCCGACAGGCTTGGCGACTCAGCTGTCTGGGTCCCAGAGGAACAGAAGGATGCCAATAAGTAATCCAGGCCGGCATCGCAGGGCACGCATCGAATAGACAACAGACAACCGGGAGCGCTGTTGGGGCCTGCATGTGGCACGTTGGAATATCGCCATGACAATCTCGCGCTCGCGCTGTAAAGCATCCAATTTTAGACAAATATCTTTTGGATATCCGGGGCGCAATAGTCCCTGTCCGGGACCGCCATTTGGTAACACTATCCGAAATATCAGACGCTTAGATTACCACTATCTTGTTTCACGTCTATCAAGTTGCGAAGTCAAGAGACCACTCTCTTGTATAATCCTAGTCTTCTACTCAACTTCCTAAGCGTACCACTTCTAATTGCGATTCGTTCTCTCCTGCTCGACAGCATGAACTCCGACAGCGCTCCCCCGCAGCCGGTAGGCTGGAGCACTACCGCTATCATCACCCTCACTACTCTCCTACTAATGGCCATTCTGGCCCCTGCCGGATGGGTCGTGACACGCTACTGGGTACCACAAGGCTAGTACCTTGCAACGAACTCCACGAAGATATAACCGCTGACCCGACGTAGGCATAACACCGCTTGTCAGCCGGCGTAACAATATCACCAGTTAAAGACACGTTGCCCTAGAAATGGGTACCTAGGCCACTCCTAATGGCTTTGGTGACACATGAGGCACAATCACAAGATCCACATCCGAGCAAGGTTGCATGTAACGTAGTGGAATAAGTCCGAATACTTGATTTGAATGAAAACGTGTGCTCCGTCTGTCCTAGGCATCCTTTACGTACACGAATGGGTGCTTTCCATAGGCCGGGCCATCACTTCAATGTTGGCATCTATAGTACTAGGGCTCGTGACGATACTAACTCAGGTCGGTATGGAAAGTGAACAAGGCTCTTCAAGAAGGAGATACTTCGAGTTTTACATCTCGCCATAAGACAACAGTGGTCGTCACTGCCTGGCTGCGCCACCGAATTCGTTTTGCAAAGATTGGGGCAACTTGAGTCCTGCTTGCAGCAAATCAGGCCAAACCAATAGCCAACTCGGCATCCATTGGCAACAGCCTTACTTGACGGGCGGCTTCGGGTGTAACCCCGCTGGGGCAGCGGGAAAGGGAGTTGCCTTTTTGAGGGTCCCGTTTTGGGTCGTGTGCTGTCGTGTGCCGGTTGCGGTTGTGATAAATCGAAGCGATCAGGGGAGAAGGGGGAGGTTGTTTACTATCTCTTGCTATTTGTTATCCAAGCAGTCATGATTAATTGTTTCCTGGTTCCTCATTATTGTGTTTTGCATGCCCTGTTCTACGCCGCATCATCAGCGTCCAGATCTGATGATGCCCCTGGACACCTCAGGTCTCAACCCCTGAATTTCTTCACCACCACGGACAACACAACCCCAGGCTCCTTCTGCTGCCCAACAAACGAGCAATACAGTTGCGCAGTGGGCGAAACCTCCTGCGCCCCCCGACCTCCCCAATGACTATCCTGGGCTGCGCGAACGTAGGCAACTTCTGCTGCGGAACCGCATCGCATGCCTCACCGGCAACAGAGTCCAAGGGTTAGGGCTAGGGTTAGGGTGATGATGCGCAACCGAGCAGCCCCCATCCGTATTATCAACCCAAGCATCGCTGAGGCTAAGCTGTGCTCTCCGACCAACGATGATGTGCATGAGCTTCGTCTAACGGCGGAAACTGCGGTGTATTTGGACGCCTTTCCATTCTCGAGCTCTTCTACATGGAAGACGACAAGTCGTTCTACCCCGATGCCGAAGGAATCCCTGCCCCTTGCGGTATTTTTCTGGCGAGCGGCCCGTATGGTGTATTACCTCCCACATCCTCTTCGCCGAGCTCGTACGGCCGGATAGAGAGGGCCACGTCCCGACCTTCAGCCCATCGATAACCTAAGTGTTGAGAGCGGAGGGTGGTCGCGCTGAACAAAGGGTCCAAATTTTGGATTGCGGGAACTGGGTCTGTGCGTGTTTACCCAGTTCTGGGCCATGAATTTGTGCTGCCGTAGGCCGAGAATTGGGTCCAAGAATTATGCCTACATGTACTGCCAAGACACAAAGGGGTTATTGCCTGGCAGGTATCAAAGCCAATATTGTACTAAATAGGTTGTCGCAATCACTGTATGCTGGAATCGTTTTACCAGAATCATAGCTCTACAGCGTAACTCAAATATATAGATGCGCCGTCGGCAGCGCTGCGAGGAACGGCTCTTGCTTCCTTATATAAGATATTATGTTCATCGTCTAGGAAACTTAAGCTTCTGAGCTAGTTCACTATGTATTGGTATATTATACATGCTGGCATGCTTTAAGAGGTAAGGCTCCAACGTGGTGCAGGAAGACACTTTGCACTGTGCGGCGAGATACTCTCTACTTTAAACTAGGATATTATATACTGGTATATTCGATGCTGGTATACTATGTGCTGGCATGCTCTGGGCTGGTATACTATGTACTGGTACATAAAGTACTGTACCAGTTTTGGAGCCAGGATACTCTGTACCATGTTATAGATTAAACTAGGATGTCGCGTACCATCCCACGCCATGTACTAGTATATGACAGAGGGTCCTGAATTTAGGCTAGCTCAGGGAAGAATCAGGGGAAGCTCAGGACAAAATCAGCCACAGCTCACCACAGCTCACCACAGCTCAGGACGACAAACGAAAAAGGAAATTTCATGTGCCCAGATTCGTCGCAGATTACCAGGCTGTTGTATGAGATGAATCTGGGCACACGAAATTTCCTATTTTGTACCTCGTCCACGTGGTACCGTAAGCACTCACAAGATAGATAATTGACCTCCGGTTACGCCACCGAGTTTTCCATACAAAATTCGACCGTGCCAGCCCATAACGCCAAGGTGAAGCTGCTGCAAGAGTCTCAGGGTGTGCGCGATCCAACAAGTGGCCTGAGCCAGCGATGTCAACAGGGGAAAGTTGGTGGCGTAACCGGGGGTCAATTATCTAGTAAGTGCTTATGGTACTGCTCACCCCGGCTCAGGATTTGCTCAGGATTTGCAATCAGACTTGGGGACAGGGTTTACGTCGTGCACAGCCCAGGCTGCGCCTTGCATTGCCAACGAAAAAAAGAAACTGCACCGTACCAAGACTCGTGTTTCTCACACCTCAGAGCCTCATCCTGTCACCGCCAGAGACTGGTCTGACATCGCAAATATGATGTCTTGACTTCCATCGTCGTCAATTCCTCCGAGAGTGTTCCATTTATCACGCGGCTGGCTGGAGACCACCATGTCACGGCTCCGACCTCGGTAACCACGTGCGCTTACCGTAACCCGCCCACAACCCAACCACACTGCTGTCTCGCCCGGCCACCATGAACACCCTCTGCCCAGCCTGCGCCGACATCTTCTCCTCCCCGCGAAGGCTCGCCTACGGCAGCATCCACCGCTGGCGACAAAACCCTTCCTCATTCCAACTAGCCAAGGCCCATGGCTGCCACCTCTGCCACCTCGTCGAAGCCAGCCGCGGCTACGACTCGCGGCGCACGGCGTCCTTCCCACGCGAGATCTCATACGCATTCAAGCCCATCAACCCGCGATGGGCGCGCACGGGGGAAGGGTTGAAGTGGTATGCCTACCAGAGCGAGCGGGGTCACGGGGAGGATGACGAATTTGAGAAGGCAGAGTTTCTGAGGGGTGTGGAGCTAGATCCGACACCGAATGGGTTGGGAAGGCTGTTAGCAAGAGATGCGGAGAATTTAAGGGAAGAGGCCGAATGCTCGTGGATGATGTTGCAGTTTTATGGGAATGAGGATATTGTGTTGCCGGTGGAGCTGTCGTTGTTGAACGAGGGGAATCGGTTGGAGGTGTTGACGCATGAGAGATTAGGGGAGCAGACGACGACGGGGACGCCGGAGACGTTGGCGCTAGCGAGGGCGTGGTTGAGGGAGTGTCTTGATGGCCACGAAGCGTGTGTGACGCGACATCAGGATGGTGAGGAGGAGGATGCTGGAGATGATGGGTTTCTGCCGACAAGGCTGTTGGATGTTGGGACCCTGGAGGAGCCGCGGCTGCGGTTGGTGGCGGGAGACGATCTCGATCCGCGATGCGAGTACGTGGCCCTAAGCCATCGTTGGGGCGCCGACCAGACGCGGGTCCTGAGGACATGCAACGTGATCGCGTATCACCATGGGATACCGCCCGAGGAAACAACTCCGACTGTCCGCGACGCCGCTCGGGTAACACGGGCACTGTGTGTGCGGTATCTCTGGATCGACTGCATGTGTATCATCCAGGATGACGGCGGGGCCGACTGGGCTCGGGAGTCCAACACCATGTTCAGGGTCTACGGACGGTCGGCATGCACCATCGCCGCGGCGGTGACGTGCGACCCATCGGAAGAGCAGCAGTGCGAGAACGATAACGATAAAGATCTAACGGGAAAGAGGCCGGTACCCAGTCCCAGACATCCTAACCTCAATGCCGAAGAATACGGTTTCCTCCTTCCACGAAACCCTCTCCCCGCCCGACCGCTTATCGTCCCCTCCCCCTTTTCCATGATGGCCACTCCCGAATCCCCATCTCCTTACCACTTCTCAATCCACCCTCCCTACCTCTCCCGTCTTCATGACACGTACGTCCGCTCATCTGAGTGGTTCTACCGCGGCTGGGTCTTCCAAGAACGCATGCTCGCCCCGCGCCTCCTCGTCTTCACCCCCTCCCAGGTCCTCTGGGGCTGCCAGACCCTCCAGGCGGCCGAGGGGTGGCCGCGGGGAAAGACGGCGGACCACTACATCGACCGGTTCACGACTATGGCGGTGGAGAGGGCCCGACTGCGGGCGCTGCTGGACCCGAAGACGGGGGTGGCGGTCAGCCACGTAGCGTGGTGGACTTTCCTCCTGGATTACATGGCGAGTCGACTGACGGTTTCTTCGGATCGGCTGCCGGCGATACGGGGTGTGGCGTCGCTGGTGGAAGAGAAGACGGGGGAGAGGTATTGTGGGGGGTTTTGGATCACGGCGGGCGATATCGCGGACCAGTTGTTGTGGGAGGCTGTTGGGGTTGAGGGCGGCGGTGCAAAAATGCATATGATGCCAAGGCAAAATGAGTATCGTGCACCGTCCTTCTCTTGGGCGGGTGTGGAGGGACCTGTTCGCTTTGCATCAAAGGGATTTGGGAGAAGTTTGGTGGAGGTTGTGGAGGGACTGGAGCTGCGGGCGACGGACCTTGGAGCGGGAAACACCACGGGCCGGAATGTGCGCGAGGCGCTAAGGATGAGGGCACGCCTACTCCCAGCGTCTCTGTTTACCGCCTCGGACGGAGCCAGGACCCACCGGATTTTGACGAGGGCGGCAGGGATGAAGCAGGCGCTGATTGTAGGGAACCATCTCTGCTTCTTCTCCTACGACCACAACCCTTTCGATCCCCACTTCTCTTTTGTTTGTTTACGGCCTCGTTCGACTGCCTTACCATCTTTAGGGAACATGCGACTGACAACCGACCTCACAGATGCTCAAAGAAATCGAATACTATGTGACGGTAAGTGACCTCTCAGACAACCCAAAAACGGCAGGAGAGGAAGAGAGAAAGAAAAGGAAATCTGACAAAATAACACCAACAGCCCATCGGTCGCGCCAAAGCGACCCTCATTGCCACCCGCTGCTCCCTTCGCACCCACGCGACACGATTCTCCTCCTGGGCCGGCCCTCACGTATCCCACTTTGTCAAAAAATACCTCGTCTGGGCCATTATCGCCGTCTTCTCCCCAGCCATTCTCGCCCTCGCCGTCGCGGCACTTGGCTTGGCGGTTGCCCTCGCTGCCATCGCTGCCATCGCTGCCATCGCTTTGGCTGTCATCCGATCCGCTGCCGCCGTATTCTTCACTGTGCGGTTTTATGGGAACTGTTGGGTTATGTACCTCTACCCTCGACTATTCCCTCACCACATCCTTGCGGCTGAGGCGGCTAGGGAGAGGGCCAAGGCGAGGCATAAAGAGGATATGCGAAGGCGGCAGAGGGTCGCTGAGGAGCGGGCCGAGAGGGTGTTTGCGGATTTGGAGAAGGGTGCAAAGTTTGAGGATGGCATTTCTAGCGCTGCTGATACTCAAGTCAAGGGCAGTGGCGGTGGTCAAGGTGAGAAAACGGGCAATGGAGAAGGGGAGGTGGTGTTTCGGATGACCATGACGTCGGACTTTCGGTTACCGGAGGTGCGAGTGCTGGATGTTTATGTCCTTCCTGTCATGGAGGAAGGAGGGCTCACGGTAAATGGTCTGGTTGTGCAACCGGTGCGCGGGGCGGTCGGTCAGCACCAGCGGCTGGGCACCTTTTCGACGTCGAGGGCCATGATTGCGAAATTGTCACCCATGGCGACGGGGGTTGAAGATGAGGAGATGGGCACTTTTCTGCTTGTATGAGAGATCCTCGACGCATGGGCAATGGAATAAACACAGCCGTTCCGGTATGAGTCGCGCAGAGTGGAATGGTGTCTTTGTAATTCTAGCCCGAGATTCTGTCGGGAGCAATGGCTGCAATGCCTCCAACTCACATCAGTAAGGTAGCCTCCAGCAAGGAATCAATTGACCCGCGGCTGCCAGGCATTTAACTACTGTCTACTATCTAAGTGCCTGCACCCTAGGCTTGAACAAAATACGAGGATAATTAGTCACCGCTGTTCTGGTAGAAAAGGGGGAGAGGCGGCGGATGACGACAAAATCCACATGCAAGCGAAAATTACAGTGTAGATGCAGCCTTGTTGAGAGGTTTGATAACTTCAGATGGGAAAATCACAGGAAGTGTGAATGTTCACGTTTTTCCCAATATTTCGTACTACCCAAGGACATGTATTAGTAGTCTATTACATGCGCTGGTGTCCTGTGGGACATCCCATCGGTGCTGTCGCAAATTTCGAGCTGGGTACCATATATCATCCCATCGGTGCTAGTATATCATATACCATCCCAAATTCTAAGCTGGGGTAATATGTACTATCTTAGAGAATCTACTAGTATATTCTGTGCTAAAATCTAAACGCGTGGACCAGGATTCCGGCCATTAAGGCAGTGTCGCCTCTTAAACTTAGCAGTTTCCAACCACGGTCCCAGATTTAGGCCTTAACTTGCCCGTATTTACTATCCTTACAAATTACGCGTCGTCCGCTTTCTAGCGATAGGGAAATTTAGCCGGGGTGGCTGAAAAAGGGCCTCTAAGGCTTTGCGGCGGCAGTGTACGGGATCACCACAGCTCAGGGAAGAATCAGGGAGAGCTCAGGACAAATCAGCTACAGCTCACCCCAGCTCACGATTGCGAACGAAAAAGGAAATTTCGTGTACCCAGATTCGTCTCAGATAACCAGCTGATATCACCCGCAAGGATGGCTGCCAATTCGTCCATTGGTGTCAGGGTCCCGCCATGCTCGTCCGTGACCGGTCTAAGCAAGGCTACCTCGCGCATGAAATCTCCGCCACGGCTCAAGCAACGAACCACAAGCGTGAAATCTACCTGGCCCACAATCCGAAGGACCGTGATTGACCCCTCATCTCTCATCAATGCGGAGCGAGGTCCAAGGCCAGAGCGTGACGTTGATGTGCTGGTGATATTGTGCGTTGTTAGCTGTCCCGTCGCCGCTGAAGATTTCAAGACGCCTGGGAGTGGAAACTGAACTGTTTGCCGATCCCATTATTGCGGAAGTGTCACAAATGTTCGTCGACTACGAAGGCTCGGGCCAAAAGAAAGGGTCCCCTTAGCCAATGCGAAATACGCTTTCTTACTGTTAAGACGGCCCATGTTGTAGGTATGGAAGGCTATCTCCTATTCCAAAAGGGCCTACCTGCATTCTTTAAGGGTCTTTTTCAATGCCGTTAAGGCCTAGAATGTGGTAACCCCAAGCCTTACTCATCCAGCATAGAACTGTGTACGGATTTCAACAACATGCTTTTGCAGGGAGAAGAGAGACACTTTCTTTTGGCCCAAGCCTTCGTAGAAACGCGAAACACAGAGGTTAAACGGGCCCAAAATACAGGGCTTGCAGGTTTATCCTATCAAACCTCCCCAGTATCAGAAGTTTACACGAAATACAGCCCGCTGGTTAGCCATCAAGATGGTCTCGGCCACCGCTCACACTTCCAATCAACATTTCACAGACGTTACCAGTAACAGGTCGCGTGTCGATAATGTCGCTATGAGATATCTCGAATTAGCCACTTTGCAAGGTCATCGCACCGAGTGCTGGAACGGCACTTACCACTCATTCGTCCTCCCAAAGTCCACCAAGTACCGCAAATGCCTGATGCCATCTGCATTGTCGCCAAATCGGAGAAACTGCACCATAACTTGGGTGCGCTTCAATCTCTGCTCCTTGACCGTCTCGATCAGCCTCCGAATCGGATTCTGCATGCCGGCCCCGTCCGGCCCCGTTCCCCACTGGCCATCGGTTAGGACTATAATGCTTAGTGGATTGGGCACTTTTTTCCTCCCTCTCCCGCCGCTGGCCGCACCACCACTAACACTGCCAGACGCAGCGACACCCTCGCGCTGCAGTGGGGGAGAGAGCGTCAAGGGCAACCGGGGGAGGATCTCCCCCTGGATGAAGTTGGCAAACTCGTCCTCCATGACGCCCTCAATCTTGTCGTATCTGCACTTCTCCAGTTCAGCAAGAAGTTTGCTCGTCTTAGTGCCGTGGTATACGGCCGACGTGCTGCCGGCCACCCCTGAGGAGGAGCCTAGCACCAGCCAAACCCCACCCGCGCCCCTGTTCAGATCTGTCTGTTTGACGAGGTAGCTGAGTGCCGTGAACGCACGCTCCACGTCGGCCTTGTGCTGGCGCATGGTGCGCGACGTGTCGACAACGAAGATGTGGTCTCGTCCTTGGAGGGTAGCGTGCAGGCTGCGGATTAGCTGATGCGTATCGGGATCGAGATTCATACTCTTGGCAGGGGATTCGGATAGCGGTATTGGTGTTGTGCTGCGGGGAACTGAGTTTCCGTCATCCGGGGCGGCGGTGTTGCTGCTAGCAGGCGTGCTTTTTGTATCAGGGGCGATGGTGGCGGTCGAGGCAGTGGTTGTGGACTTCACCTGCCCATACGCTTTCCAGCCGGCACGCCACTCGAGTGCCTCCTGCAATGTCAGGTGCGTCTTGTCAGGGGTTAGGGAGCCAGCAACCTCGGTTATAGCCGTGCCATCACCAACTGGCATACGTATACGAGGTAGACTTGGGTGATCAGGGGGGAATAGGGAAGTTGGGGGAGGGCTCAGTGGGGTTGCGGATTCTGAGACTGTTGTGCTGTCCATCTGCGGCTCGGCTGGCGGCAGTGAGTCGGTCGGGCGTTGGCTGCGGCTGCGGCCGTGGAGAGTCATGAAACTCGGCAGCGAGCGTGAGGAGCCATTCGTGTTTGGCGTGATGTCAAGGCCGGGACGGGGTGGCAACTTGGGGCTGGCCGGTGGTTGTTCGTCTGTGGAGGGAGCACGTAATAGCTGGCCATCGTCGGAGTTGTTACTCATACTGCTAAAGTTTCCACCGCCGGGGGACGTCACAGACGCATCGGAAAAGGGCGACAGGGGTAGGGGTAGGGCCTGGACGGCAGGGGGCGCAGTGCTGGTCAGGCGAGTAATCTTGGCCTTGAATCGATCCCGTCGCGATGGCGTCTGAGTTGGTTGCTCTGGTTCTCCGAATTCGGGCTCCTCTACCTCGAGGATACTAGGAAACTTGTTAAAGAGTTCCCAGACCTGGCGAGCCTCCATGCGCTGGCGCCAGTCCCCCAGGAGCATGTAATCTTCCACTAGTTCCAGAACGCGCGGAGTGATGACATCGTCTCTGGAATTGCAGTCACTACGGATACTGGTGTGCATGTCGCTTACGGCCATGGATCGGTCTACCGCGTCGTGAAAACAGTCGTAGTGGCCAGGGTCCTCGAAACTTGCAACTGCCTTGCCGGCCTCAGTGCGTAGCTTTCGGTACCTGTCGCGCCCCTCTGCACCAAATGCAACCCAACTTGCCGCGTCGCTGATTACACACCCTGCAGAAAAGATATCTGCCGCTGTCGGAATGCGGCCGGGCAGGTTCAGAAGGTATCTCGCATGACGGCTGCATTCGGGAGCCCCTACATGGCGTTCATCAGTGCTTTTATACTTAAGTGCTGGACTGAGTTCATAATTACCATACGTCTGATTCCCCTGGCGGTCTACGCCCATCTCGGAGTCTTCTTCACCGTCTTCTTTATTCGCAACCCTGACATGACTGTGTCCAAAGTCGGCCAACAGCGGGCAAAAGTCGTAGGGAGACCCGGAAGGATTCTTTGTCAAGATGATATTGTCAGGCTTGATGTCTTCGTGGATGCTGAAATGGGCGGTTAACTTTGTTAGCGAGACATCAACTACCTGGGTCGAGGGAAAAGGAGAGCAAAGCCATACCCCCGATACTGGTCTGCGTCGCCATCACTTGGTGTGATGCGGTGCACTGCGTGCAAACCTTGAAATACAGCAAATAGGCTTTTCCAGAAGCGCTGCACATCCGCCGGCTCGCGCGGAGGTGGCGTGTTGGCGTAGTATTCGAGCAGGTTCCCGCCGTCAGCAAACTGCAACAGCAAGTTGAAGGTGCCGTTCTGTACAAACGACCCATAATATCCGACAATGTTCTTGCTCCCCGGTTGTCGCAACGTGGTGAGTGCCTGAGCTTCGTTGAGGTATAGAGAGCGGTAACGGCTGTCGGTATAAGTCTTGAGTACGTACGCGCGGTCTACGCGGTCTTCGGGGTCTTCTGTCGCGTCCTTCGCCTAGTTCGACGTCGTATTACACGTCAGAAATCCTTCTTTCGTGGCTTGGCGCTGGCAGCCAGAGAAAGAAGCAATGGCCAAGGTACGTACCTCATTGAGCTTGTTGCAGTGCTTATCAACCAGGATGTGATATATATGGGCCGCGTCGCCGTCAGCAATCTTCTCTTCGTCATGGAACGGTAGGATATGGCTCGGCTGGAGCTGTAAATTGGTGAGTTGGGCGTAGTCGATGACGAGTGGGCAAAACATCCACTGGTACTCAAGTAGCCCGTCGAGCACGTCCTTGAAGGCGGGGGCGGCACGCAGCGTCTGCGGGACGTCGGCGTCGGCCAGGGGCAGTTTTGCATCTGAGATGCCGCGCTCGAGGAGAGGGTCAAAGTACACGACACGGTCGAGGTAGACAAGCACCGAGAAGAGCCGCAGGCATCGCTCACTGACGACCTCAAACTTGATGGTAAGGTGCGGCGCATGCGATTTGCAGATTTCGTACACCCGGCTCTTGGTCCAGTACTTCCTCAGCTCGAATTCGGGCACGTACGGCTTGCGATCACCGGTGCCGGAGCGGCCACTGTACTTTCCATTGAGTCCCTCAATGTAGTTGGTGAATTCGAACACGGGCTGCAGGTTCTTGTTCTTGCGCCCGGGTTTGGAGTCTGATGCGCTGGAGGCGCTTCGCGGCCGGTTCAAAAAACTAATGCCCAGCGACATCCCCACGAAAGAGGCGGCCCAGACGCAATTTTCGAACAGCGAGAGCTCTCTAGCGATGGCGGTTGCCTGGGAGGGACTTGAACCAACAGGACGGGAAGGTGTTGTCTCAGGAAGGTGCAAGTGGAACCAAAACCAGGAAACCGGGCAAAGCTTGCTGACACAGCGAGATGCGGGGAAGGAAACGGCAGTTTGGGCCGCCTTGGAAATGATAGGAAACAAGAAGGTGTGGGTGGTCTTGAATGCTGTGCAGCGAGGCTCTCTGCGTGGTGTGCCAATATTGCGCCTGCCCGCCTGTTTGCCTACAGACGCCACCCATGCGGGGCACACAACCGCCACGGCAGCTAATCGCAGTTGCAGGTCCCGAAGGGGACTCGGCCTAACAAAAACCAAGGCGTCGCGCGGCAGGCGGAAGGTGTTTCTCGGTCCCATCGGTACAAGGCCTACGGCTCCCGGGGAAGAAGCGATCCACAAACCGCAGTTGTTTTTCATTTTCGGTACAGAAATGAAGAGCGTTCATAGCATTGTCGTATCTCGTCGCGCATCCAGCTCATAAAACTTTGACTTCGTGACAATGAAAAGAAAGGCAAGACAGGCCCAGCTATTGCCTCCCTGTTTCTGCCTCCGGAACCTCCGAGGTCTTGTTCTGCCGTCTTGTCAGCCGGTAATGCATCCACCATGTGAGAAAGACGACGGTCATCAGAGGGACACATATGGAAAAGAACAGCTTTAGGGCAGGTACGCGTGTTTCCCAGTCGCCGATGCGGTCGCTCTTGCTGCCGTCAAAGTCCCAGATGCCGCTGCTGAAGAGCGTCTGTGCCCGTGTTAATTGCTGGCCAATATTGAATTGGAGTCGTACATACAGAAACAAACGTCCCCGGCAGGAAGATCATGGTGAGTACCGTGATGCCGTGCATCGAGACGGTTTCGTGTTCCGTCTTGGCCGCGATGTCGTGCATCCTCTCAGTCCACTCCTCCATCGTCTGCGCCGAGATCTTCGCTGACTGGGCGTAGTGCTCGCCGATCCGCATGTTGCCGTACTGGAGGATGCCCTGGAACTGGTGCGGGATCTCCTTTAGCTGTGATACCTTGAGAATGTAAGGTAGGTATCTTGAAAGCACCCGGTACTAACCATCTCCTCGTTCCGCACCATGCTGCGCAGCAACAGCTGGACACGCGCCGCGTGGCTATCGAGGTCGCCCTCGAGAACGGCCAGCTGTTGGAAAAAGCTAAGCAAGGCAGAGTTGCCTGACGCAATGTCGCTCCCTACAAGCCGACCATACCGCTCCTTCAAAGTCGACACAATTCGCCGGTTCTCGCCAAGAATCATCGACGCCTCCTCCGCCTGGTCAGTTACATGTCGCATGCTTTGCAGGTCGTCAAAAGTGAACATCTTGTCCAGGCGCTCATCGTCGTCACGGTCGAAATTCTGCGCCCCTTCGCTCAGATTCATTCCTGCACCGCCGCCATGTTGCTGATGGTGATGGCCACTGAGCCCCGACGCGATCCGGGACAGGTTGCTGCGGATCTTGCCTGCAAATCCCAGTGGCTGCGGACCGCCGCCAGTCGAAGACCGTCGCAGAGGGCCGCGTAGTGGTGCTTCGGTCGGTAAAGGGGGTTTCCGAGCCAGAGTCTCGACGGGCGCAAGCTTGATGGCTACTGCGTGTTTTCTCTCTCGCTCTTCCATGTTGTCGATGTACTGGGCCCAGTTCTCGGTGCACCATTCGAGAATCAGAAGATGGGTGGCTAGGGCGAAGTCGAACTGTTGCCCCTTTTGGGATTTGCGGTCTGTGTCCAGGTCTGGCCAAGACGAGGCTATGCGGTTCCGCACAATCAGATTTCCCTTGACGACTATCCAGATAGATTTACCCTGCACGGCGTCGAATGAGTGATACGCCACCACACGCCGTACCAGCCATGAACCGGGCTCGCGCCCGTCCTGCTCGGGCGCCATGATACTGAATGCGTGCTGAATCCTTGCCGGTGATTCGATGCGGTCTTCGAATCGAAACATGGCTGTTGTTAGTGCCTTTTCCCTGTTCCGTAACTCGAAGCAAAAGTCCAGGAACGACGGCATGACCCGGTGACGCGCCAAAACCTGCGTCAATAGTTCACGGGAACAACAGAGCCTACCCCGTGAGCTGGCTGTGTGAAGAAATCTGGAAAGTACCAGTCAACCTGGAAGTTACGTCGACTGGAGGTAGTGTCTGGGTAGAATTACATGAATCTACAAATCGGGTCCGGAGACTTTCCGTCTAGCGATGCATCAAATTGCGCCGGTGTCTCGATGCGAGATTCGGGCCGGAACGCTGTCATGAGGGTTCAATACACTGACCTCGACGTGAATGGCAGGGCCTGGAGGGGGTTATTGCTCACCATTCTCGCCCTCTAGCAAGTCCCATAATACCAGGAAGCGTTGCCTGCCCTCGGGGACAAAGAGCTCATCATTTTCGCGCGTGAGGCGGTCGCGGTATGATGCTAGAGTTTGTCTAGACTTGTAGGTCTCCACGTCTATTGGATACATATTTGGGACATGTTGTATTGATGTGTCTGCTGCCATGGCACGGTACGATGTATCCGAGTGAACGGGAGTATTAACACAAGTAATCCTCAGGTATTGTCATCTCTGGCAGATATGACCTTTGGATCCGTAGTAATGGATATAAGTGTCGATGTTGATCTCGAGAGGCTCAGGCTCCCTCCTTCCTAGCGATTCGCTCTGAAGCTTTGATGAAGTAGATCTTGATAATGACGGACAACCAATAATGATGTGGAAGCCTCGAAGTTAAAGAAGATCTTACATGCGGGCGGCTGAATGCAAGACAGCTGGCGGCATTTTCAAGTGCTAATGTAGCGGTGTAACGAGGCGCAGCCGGGTGGTGCCCAATCGACCGCCGTGAAATGCGCCGAGGCAGATTTACGCCCGAGTCCAGTGCCACGGCATCCACCACGTTAGTGAGGTGTGCTGACTGGCTGGGACGAAACATTGGAATCCAGCTTGCATTGTACGAATCGCGGCAAATTAAAATGCTGTATATGATGCCACCTCGTCACATCCCACCAAGGCTTTGCTGCATGGTATAAAGTGATACATATCTGTCGGTGCTCTTTCCCGTCACTCCACTGCTCCAGGCCGCTGCTGCCCAACCGCCAGAGCCCGCCTGCTCCGGCGCCATGTACTCCGCTTCTCGGGACACCTGACGCCCCGAACGCTCGGAACCCCAAGGACCTTCCGTCCTTCGCCTGCCTGATAGCTTAATTAGACCCTAAAATCCGTAGACCTCTTGTCGGATCTTATCGAAAATGTGGCGTCGCTCTTTCTGCGTGGCGTTAGGACTCCCCTTGGCGGTTGGATTGCCGCCAGACTCAATTGACACCGCTGGCACCGATGGCTGGCAGATGGTTTCCAGGACTCACCGTCACAAGATAACGCGGGATCTTCATCCGGTACTGGTTTTCGCACTTCTGCCATCCCATTTCTGTCAGCTTCGGCGGCCTCAGGGGCGGTCTGTGTCAGAAGCCTGAAAGTGGAGCTGGGCTGCACACCGTCACCTCGACCTCCTGACCGGGAAAGAGCGACCGCAAATAGCGCTCCAGATCGGTCAGCCACAGGTGATAAGCATCGATGCTGTCATAGACATGCATTGCGTCGGCGCGTTTTGCATAGCACAGCTACTTCCAGAGCCTGGTGGGCGCCTTGTCAATTGTCGCGTGAATCGGATCGTCGGAGTGAGGCTACGGGAAGTTGTGGTGAGCCCCGACGATAAAGCTTACTTTGTGCTGCCGTGCCTCATCTGCCACACTTCGAGGCACGTCGCACCCCCGAATTCTCTGCGGGGCTCCCTCTTACGAAAGAGGGGGTACAGAGCCTCATTATCACCACACGAATTTCGACTGCCACGCTGGCTGCAGCACGGCATCTACCAGTGGCCAATCAAATGGGCGGTCCCATACTGGTCGGGCGAAGAAATGGCCGTGATGGATGTGGGCCGCATGATGGCGGATCTCTTGGCACACAAAGGGTTAGGGTTCAGATCATCTTCTCCATTCAAGCAGCGCGAAAATGCCCGATCGTGAGCGAGACGAGGAACCCATACTTACAATTGGGAGCGAGAGGTGCAGAGCGGGCGACCATGAAACGTGATGGGTGTGGGCCAAGGCAGGACTTGAACCCTTTGTTCAAGGCCAATTTGTGAATCCCTCAACTTAAGCACCTGCCTACTCATCTGGCAACTGCCCCGACCCACCTCCCGCCAGCTCCTTTAGACGTTCCCCCTATAGTAGATAAGCCGTTAATTGTCCTCCTTGGCTGCCGATCGCCCTCCTCGAGGGTACTGCCCTCCCATTGCGAGAGATCTCTTCTGATTGAGGGTGCCAAGCCGGTCTGCCGCTGCAAGCCTCTCGCCCTGCCTCGCTGGCTGGGGGGCGCCGTGACGGTAGGCGTTGACAGAGGCTGTGTGAATTGTCGCGTCGACGGATTGTGTGATAACCAAAGAGAGAGAGTAATTGCCGATTGGATTGATTGGATTGACGGCAATGAGGCTGTGGGTGGCCAAGGGACACTTGGCAGAATTGTTGGGGCATAGTGCACGGAGACATTCAACATAGTGCAGAGACGCTCTCTGAAAAAAAAAACCTTGGTGGTAGTATAGCCGTAGGCAGCTGAGAGCCCCGGAACTAGCCCCTCGTACCGCGCCATGACATGGCGCATCCCCACGGCCCTGCCGTGAGGATTCTCTCTTCCTCATATACTACCCACACTATGTGCTACCACATGTTGTGAACAATATCAATTCGATGGTGGCTTACCTCGTAACAGTGCATATAGTTTTCTTATCCCCTTTTTTGGTGGCCTGCCCTCATAAGAGTCTTCAGTCACCTCTCCTCCTGCCGAACCCTGCCGGGGTGGGTGCGTTGCGGAATAACGCCTTGTCAAGTCAAAGGATGCATCGACACTCTCGGCGAAAACACAAAATGCGTCTCGTGTGTAATTTTGTAAATCCTGGACGTCGACAACCATCCCTGCGCGGCTCCGCGCGTCCAAGGAAGCCACGCAAGCTTTGGAAACGGAGTGATATAGCTGCTTCACTTTTCCGTGCAGAAGGGATGGCATCCGACCAGTTGGTACACGGATGACCTGTTCGAAGCATCAATGTCAGTTGGTTTCACGCCCGTGATAATGGATAAGTTCCAGCTGCGGAACTTCACCATACCTCAATAGGCTGTAGTAGCAAAGAACAAGATCTTGAAGAGTATTAATAGTCTTGCCACGATCCCTCCACGAGTCGGCACAAGAGCTGAATTTTTTATTTGTGTCGAGTACCTTGGACATTGACTCAAGAATATCCGCAGTGTTGAGCTTCGAGTCCCAGAAGTGCGGGTGGTTATCATGCTCAGACGCGTTGATCACGATGATGGCATGGGGAAGAATGGGTTGGTTAGATGATGTCCCGATGGCCTTTGTCGCCCAGCTTATCAACTTCTCAAAGACTGTTTCAATAACTCTAATAAAATGGATTGTGGTAATCGTTAGAAAAGGTGCAACGTAGAGAGAAAAACTATGCCGTCAAGGGGTTGACTTACCGATGATTTATCTGAACAAACACGATAATATCCGAAACCGCATACAACAGTCGGGGAAATACATTGGTGGCCGCAAATCCACGGCTTTGAGCCCTAGATCCATTCATGGACCACTGTAGCGCACATTCGTATGCCACCCTCTGACGCTTAAAAAAGCTATCGTCGTTCCGCGCAGTATGCTCTTCTTCCTTCCTGAAACGCGTTTTAAGCCACAGCGCTACAGATTCACGGTCCCCGCCATCGAGTCCTTCGCAGTCGGCAAGGAGAATAGGGCGGTTGGTGAATGCAGTACGAGGATCGAGATATAAATGCACTCCCTCTGATGTAGGGAGATGATCAGTACGGGAGCTGATCACAGGTGTCGAGTATGTTTGCTTTTCATTGCTTGCAAACTCGATCAACAGCTTGATAAGAGAGCTTTTCCCTGACCCAGTCTGACCGACAAATGAGACTAAGCTTGGGTTATGGGGCCTGAAGTTGAGGAATACTTCTTTGCCTTCCATTCGCTCAGAAAATCGTTGAGACGTCCGTAATCTTGGAGCAACAACGGGCTCGAGTCATCCGGTCGTTCCATTCCTGTCGCCTCTGTTAGTCATATTACCTGAACATACGTAAGACAGTGACACAGAAACGATGTACCAAGCCAAGCCGTATTCTCATCCTCCCGGTGAAGCCTTTCCCGTTGTAGAATATTCTCCGTAGGCTCCAGAACTTTCCCAACCTTCTCGGCGATATCCAACGGTGTCTTCTCATGCGGTGTCGATGCAAAATGCTTCGATTTCATCTTGTGGTTGCTTTGCATCTCCCAACAGCCGTCGCAATACACAAGCTTGCACACTCCGCAGAACCAGAAGTTCTTCGGGGACGTGTTCTCACATACCGGACACTCTCCCTCGCTTGTAGGGGGAGAAACGGGAGGAGTCGACGGCCTTGTGTGGGCTAGCAGTTCCATCGCGTCCGAGTCCGCCATTGCACCCGCTTCCCCGGTCCCGATGTCGTAGCAGTCGCAGCCTTCCCGCCCACAATGTGATACCGGCATCACTACGGAACCTTTGGACGATGCAGCGCTGTTAGCACCATTTTCCGCGCTGGAGTGAGCATCATCTCCGAACCGAGCTTCGCACTCATCTAAGCTGACCGGAAGGAAGAGCAAAGCAAAGGCAAAAAGATGGTCTCGAACGTGTTTCTCCAGGGCATCTATTGCCTCTTGGACATGTCGGTCGGCGAACGCTTGCCCCAGCTCTTCTGGTAGTCCTCCGCAAAAGGCACAGTACCCTTGGAAGATATCACCCGGTGGAATCTGGCTACGTTTGATGATTGTGGGGATTTGCGTGGTGGTGATGGTCTGGCTGTGGGCTCCGGTGAGGTGTGCCTCCAGCAAGTCAGGCGATGTAAAGAGTCGTACGCTGCCCGTTGACGGAGGGCAGCACCAACAACTCCACTGTTGCTTGAGATGATCGGTCCGCATGTGTGCAAGCCAGGCGGTGTTGGATCCTGCGCAAGTGAATGGAGAGACGCAATTTTCGTCAAGGCACATGAAAGGCTCGAAATCCTGAATCAAGTGTTGCCTGAAAGCATGTCAGTGAAGGCCAAGGCTCAGCACAGCGTGTTGTGGGGGTCGTACTGCCATTGCTCTTCGCTGGCGAAGTCGCTTGCGGGGAATATAAGGCAGCAATAGTCACAGGTAAAAGAATCAGTTTCCACGTCAACCCTCGGTCTTCTGGGAAGCTCTCTCGTTGGTGTGCGGACAGAGACGACACTTTCGGGCTTGTTAACACCACTTTGCGCCATCTTATCAACGACGAGCCTCGTCTTGACCGTGGCCGAAAGTATCTCACTTGGAGCCATAAGTGTTCTAGTTCCATGGTCGCTAACAATTTCGTCCAGCGGAGGAGGGGATAGAACGATGGTTGGGGGACTTTGTTTCTCTTCAAAGTCATCAGTCGGGACTTCGTCAGGCTTTGGACGGCTCGGAAGCGTCGATATCTTTCGTTGATGCTGGTGAACATAAGCGAACCGCGCCCTCCTGGTGCCTATCGATTCGGCCAGCCGAGCTCCAAGCCAGGGTTTCGCGTTGGGAAACAAATGGTCCGCCCTTTCTCTCGCCCGCAGCTCAAACATGTCGTAAACTTGCTTATTACGATCCAACGCTCTGAAACGTCGGACTCGCTCCCGTATGTGGGCTTTCCCTGCGGAACGGACGACGAGATGGAGCTGCTGAAGGCGACTGATTGCGCTCCGGACTTCAACCCACGGCTTCAATTCTTTATGGAGACCTTGGGCCTTGTCTTTAATGTCTGGTGGGGGAGCGAGGCGATATGACAGAGTTGAGGAGCAGTCCGATGAGCTGCCCTCGGATTCCGACTGCGAAGCGTTGTCGTCTGGGCTCGACAGATCTTGAGCTACCATGCCGCCTATCGAGAGTCAGGAGTGCAGGGAGCATGGAGGAGCCGTGGAGGGTACCGAGGATGCTCTCTAGGAACACAAGCTGCTGGAAGATCACCTTTCCAACTTCGTGAGAACCGTTCAGCCGAGACACGAATGATTGATGACCGGCCACAAACACGCCCATATTTCTGGCCCAGACGTTGAGGCGCGCCAGTTGCACACGCGCCTCGGGTGCAGACTCAACTTCGGTGGAAGAGAGGGTGGAGAGGTGCCGTTTGCAGCTCTCCACCAGCGCCGTGATCTCGGACGAATCGGCCTCCAACGACACCTGCGCCGTGTCGCCATGGCATGGGTAGGGTTCGCGCTCCATGCTGGTCGCTAGTTGATAAACGGGTAGGTCAATCCCTACCGCTGAAGTTGGGAGTTTCCCCTCGTTGGGAGTTTCCCCTCATTGGATGTCGAGCTGCAATCTTGGGCTGCAATCTTGTCGGGGACTGTCGCTCCTGGCCTCAGGCAAGAATGCAGGCCAGTCGACGAATTAACATGAGCTTCTCCCTCGGTCCCTCCTCAATAGTCTGTCCCTCTTTCCGTCCTTGTTTTTTGGTGCCCTTTCGCCCGTTGGGCACTTGCCAAACTCGGGCACCAACAAATTGCACTGATAATTATCTCTCGCATTCTCCATGATGGCCATGGCACAACGACCCGCGCAAAAGACCACGGAAGGTGGTCCTTGCGCACCAGTCTGCCCATTGGATGATCTGTACGAGCTGGTGCTTGCAGTTCTCCCGCCATTCTTCGGGTACGCCAAGCAAATGATCGATCACGGGGCCGCACAATCTTCTCATCTCAACACAACAATCCTGCTCCCTGCACCAGATGCAGACACGGTCTCCTTCTTCACAAAGTTTTACAGCACAGCATTCACGATTCACAAGATCCTCTTATTCTTCGACCCAACCCACCCCGCCGTTGACCAAGAACGGACGGGCAGGAACCTCATGTGCGTCTTGGACGAGCTCGAAAGCCGCTTTCTGTTGCGAGGACGCCTGCCTGCACTGCCAGTCTTATTTCCGTCAAAGATCACGACTGACGAGACGTATCCGAAGCTGCGCGCATTCCGGCAGTCCCTTGTTGAAGATGACCCTCTCCACGACCAGAATGTGGTCGACCTCATGAGCCGCGCTCGGATTGCAAGCAGCAGTGCCAAAAAACGCGCGAGGCTTCTGTCTTCGCTCGACGAATCCCTAGCATTCTTTGGGCTAACATTGGCAGCCACCGACGAAGGGGATGTGCCGTGCCCATTCCGTTTTGAAGAGTACCCGTCTCGGCAGGTCATTCGCTTTGCCTCTGTCTTGCACTCAATCCTTCGCGAGAAGTGGTGCTGCGGTACCAAATTCGGCTGCAGGATAGCAGCTCACACGACTCGGCACATGCAGCTGAGCCTTACTGCCTATCGGTGCTTCAATACGGCACCGGCCCGCGACCAGCACTCTCGTGCTGGCGACAGTTACAAGTTTCAAGTGCTATTCCCGAAGCAGGCGGCCATCGGGTGGCAAGATTCCGAAATCTGCGTCAGAGAGATGGGGTGAGTTCCCCCGAGGCGCCCAGCCGCGCGCCCTGGATACCACCCACCCCTATCGCATCTGCTGATCGTATTCAAAGTGTCGAGAGGGCTGAGCGCGAAGAGGTTGGCCCTGATCTTTGCAGAGCTCTTAGCAATCCCGCAGATAAAACACGCCTGGTAATGCTGGCGTGCAAACAGGAGCGAAAATTGTGGTGGCTCCGGGCCGACTATAACATTCCTTTCCACAAGCAGATGGAAAGAGGACGATTCATCCCTCTGGCAAGTCTTTTACAGCAAAATAGCCACAGCCACGAGTCCAAGTTCGCTCGCGTCGAGGAAAGAGACCGACTCACTCTCTCCTTCGTCCTTGCATCCTCCCTGCTGCAGCTTTACCCCAGCTTTTGGCTCGAGCCGCGCCTCTCTAGCCATCGGGTTTATTTTCTTACGTCCACAGCCTCTGGGGTCGTGGATGTCAGGAATCCGTTCCTTGCCCTGGACGAAGATCAGGCCGGCACCCACTCAAGGTCGACGCCGCTCAGCAATCCACATCGATACCACGGGTTACTGGGCTTGGGCATCATCCTTCTCGAGATAGCCGGTGCAGCCCTGGTTTCTTTCGAAGAGGGAACTGACAAGTGCATCAGCGCACTGGAGCGTTTCGATGAATTAGTAGAGGAGTGGCAGCTTACGGGCTCGAGAACGGTTTCGGATGGCTTTATTCGGGCCATCACGGCTTGTATAGATCCTACCTGGCTGAGAAGCAAGCGACTTGACAGAGACTCGGTCAGCGATCTCCAGATGCGCCGTTATATCTTCGAGGAGGTCGTCGTGCCTCTTGGAGAACTACTCTCCGTCGCCTACGAGGTCTCGTTGCAAGAAATCGGTCGGCAAGTACAAGAACCCGAAAATGCGGGGACAGTGGAGCAACATGACGACCACTCGGAGCAAGTAATTGATAACAGTCAAAGGTATGTCAATTCCAGCCGGTTTTACACACACTCTCTAACAAGAGGTCTCCCAGACGTCGCTACGCGGAAAAATGGTTTCGGAAGCTGAACAACGTTCACAACATGCTCGACGATTTACAAGATGAACTTGAGGAGCTGCTGCCAGAGGTCCCACAGTCGTCACGCATCAAGATTGCAGTTCTTGATACCGGATTTCAGCTTTCAAAAGCAGCTTCCGAGAACTTTGAAGAGCAGGGTCGGATTCGGGCAGCGGAATCCCACTCGTTTATCAGCAGCGCGGTACCTAGTGAACTCGCTCAGTCACAGTGGAGGTTGGACAAGGACGGACACGGCACCAATGTCGCCACGATTGTCCTCAAAGTCTGTCCTATGGCAGATGTGCACGTCGCCCAAGTCTTTAGAACAAGAAAAGACTTGGAAAACCCACGATTGGGTGCTCAAATCTACGCGAATGTTGCAAACGTGGGTTATAGCAGACCTTTATTGCCTTCTTCTATCATGTCACTAACCAGTACGAATGGATATCTATAGGCAATCCGAAAAGCTACGGACTCATGGAACGTCGATATCATCGTCATGAGCTTTGGGTTTACCAAAACGATCCCGATTATTCGCCAGGCCATCGAAGAAGCCTCCCTCAAGCCAAAACCACCCTTGTTCTTCGCTGCGACACGAAACGACGGGGCAAATATGAACATGGCGTGGCCGGCACGTGCCGATGAAGTCTTTGGGATCAGCTCTACGGACGGCAATGGCTTGCCGTCTTCCTTCAACCCGTCTTGCGATGAGTACTCGAGAATTTTCCATGCCTTGGGCGAAGCCGTTCCTGTGTGGGACCCTGGTGCTGGTTCTCGGCCAGCAAAGTATCTCTCGGGAACGTCTTGCGCCACGCCCATAGCTGCGGGCCTGGCAGCAAACTTGCTGGCGTCTGCTAGGATGGTCGTGGAAACGCTGCCACCAAGCAAGCGAAGTCGCTTTGATAAGCTGCTCGAGGACTTACAATGTCGGAGTGGGATGACTGCCATACTCAGGAAATCGATGAGCCGGAAGCATGAATGCGGAGTAGCAAGCTTGCTGCCCTGGGACTTCCTCTCGCGTGAACGGCTGACCGAGAACCGTTTTCTACATGACCTGCAGGAAATACTAGATAACTTATAAAGATCGCTAGGATGAGACGGTTGTTAATCAGAAGTCATTCTTAGACCATACGCAGGTATTAGATATATTCCGATTTCTCATCAGCAAGGTTAACTCTTATGATCGCGCTTTTAATGGAACAAAATATATACTTCGAGAATACCTACCCACTATGTAGGTAGGCAGCTATTGGACCTATGTCACCGGTACCTCACTGACGGTCAACCATCCGCATCTTGGAATAAACCTGTCCGCTCCATGCCCGTTAATTTGGATGACCGAGAGCAAGAGAGAAATGCGTGATGGCAAGTCGATATCACAGGTATGATTGGTGGATATCCGATTGGTGGGATTTACCAAGTCACGCTTCCAGTAGGTAAAAAAAAAACCCCCCGCGTCTCCAAATATCACTCACTGCCTTGGACTCCAGTCACAACATCCTCCCCCCCCCTTCCCCCGGCAACCTCTCGCAACCAGAAAAACACACACACACATACCACACAAAAATGACATGCCCGATACCCTCCTACATCCCTTCTCCAAACTGGGACATCCCCTTCCCCTCCCCATCGGTCTCACTCGGCCACCTGATCAAAAACTACAAAGACCCCGAGAGCCTGATCCCCAGCTCAACGGCCCCGCCCATCCCGGCCTCCTCGATCAGCGTCTCCCACAAAGCCTCATGGCACACCACCCTAGAAGAGATCAAAGCCAGCCACTTAGGTGTCTGGGCCTCTTTCCTGCAACTTCTCCTCGTCGTCCCGGCCCTCGGCAAAGTCGAAGTGGGCTTAGACCTAGTGCGCTCCAGGGCGGAGGAACATCGGTTCAAGACCCTTGAGACGCATTTCTTCATCCCGGAGCCCGGGTACATCCAACAAGCCCTCGCCGATCCGGGGGTCCAGGCTTTCCTCGAGGCGACGGGTAAGAGGAAGCCGCTGTACATGATCACCGGAATAAAGGTTGCACGGGGTCCGGAGGTAAGCAAGGAGATCGTGACCGAGATCGGGATCGAGGCCGGAGTTGAGGCTGATCTGAGCGCCGTTACGATGGCGCCAGTGACTGTCGGGACAGGGGTAGGATGGCAGAGGGGTAAGAAGGTGGATGTCGGCTTTGCGGGTGGGAGTGACTATATCTTTGCATATAGGTTGATCAAGATTAAGCTGAGGAGAAAAGGGGTCGTCAGCGAGCGGTTTGCCAAAGGCGCCGTGTTTAGTATGGATGAGGAAGAAGAGCAGTGCGAAGATAAGGAGGAGTTTGAGGCTGAAGATTTTGATGGCGGCTTAGGTGTTTTGGACACTGCTTTGAGTAGTTGAGCTATTCGCATTCTCCACCTACCTTTTAGATAGGTACATCAAATTGCTGTGAAGGCGTTCCGGAGGGATTCTGCTTGTTCAGCACCTACTCAGAACACGGCGCCGAGTTCGTGCTTGTGTTTGTATGCGTACTCGCGTGCAAGCTCGGTCTTTCCAACGTGTTGGATTTGAGCACCTGCACTGCAAAGTGGTTGCAATCGTTGTATTGTGTTCTGTCTTCCCAGTTTCCAGCCAATGGAAAATTTTGGTTCTGGGCATGCGCACCCCCTAGCATGGTGCCGTGCCACAGCCAGGGGTGGCCTTGCCACACACCTCGCCGTGTGGCTAATCTAACACATCCCATGCTCTAGATTTGGGAGAATCTGGGTTTCTACAGGAACAAACATCTGGACGGTGTGCACCGTTTCCCTCAGCACCTCCTTGGCGGTTAGCTGTTGGTACATTCTAGAGGTCTCAAGAGGCGTAAAGCAGGTGATAGATTTCAGCCCTTACCTGCTTACACTGCATGGCTTGCAGTCAACAGGGCTATCCGCGCTGATACAGACCGAACGGCGAAACCGCCTTTGGTCTCTAGGTAGGTGCCCCTGGCTCACCCAAATAGGGGCTGCATTGTTGTTATTGTTATCGTTATTGTTATTGTGTCTGAAGAGTTCTTACTTTATGCAGAAACCAATTCAGCTCAAATGTACAGAAACAACCAATGTGGCTTAAAATGTGCACAAAAAAGCAATGCAACTAAGAACCCAGAAACAAACGATGCGGGTTAGAATGTACAGAAAACAAAGGTATGAGCTCGAAATGTGCAGAAAACAGCCTGGTAATCTGAGACGAATCTGGGCACATGAAAATTCAGTCAGAGAGCGAGAGTCTGGGGACCTGATGGGGCCCCCGAAGCCTCAGGCCACCACCTGTGGTCGGAGGACATGGGCATGACTGCAGCCCATCGGGTCAGAATGGGTTCCACGACTGAGAAATGAATGCCAAGACATGCAACTCGACCCTTGTTAGCGGGCGGGCTGAGGGCTGAATGACGATTGGAGTTTGGAAGCACAAGCCACCGCCGGAGAGGGGCGCGAAGGCAGTTTGGGACCTTCGATTTGCTCCACGATGGCCAGATTTGTAGCTGAACCGCATCTCAGCTTGCCTAGGTACCTTAACTGCTGGGTGTCAGAAGAGGGCCTATTTCCACATCGTAAACCAGCCCACTCCGGGATAGGCCCGTCGGGCATTCCGGGCCTGGATAACTCTACCTTTTACATGAAGGCGGGTCACGAACACTCTAGACCCAGACAACCGGTGTGAAAAGCAAGTTTCAAAAGTAACTTTGGGTATCAATTTGTGTCGAAGAGGTATACTGATCTTCTACTTGGAGCTTCCCCTCCTAACTCCCGCCTGGACACATGGTATACCTTGGTAGGTATCTAACCTAATAGCCAATGCTCAGACCAGTACAGCCTCATGAACATAAGCCACTATAATAGAACTCACTACTAAAGAGCTGCCAGACGTTCCTGTGTCCTCTGGCGTATCAATTTCTCCAGCGGCAAAAAGTCAACCGAGCCTTTCACCTCGCCCGCCCCTATCTGAGGATACATCTTCTTCAACCTCTTGATGTCCTCTTTCCTGGACTCGCCCAGATATATCTTCAGCAGCATTTCCGCCGCATCCAGCACCCTCGGGTTATCCGTTGCCAACAGCTTCGTCTCCGCCACCGTCTGCAGGAGCCTTTCGCAATGCTCCCTCGCCCCGTCGAGATCCTCGTCATGCAGTTTCACATACGCCAATCCCCACTCTACATGGATGTGATCTGGATGCTCCTTCGGAACGATCTTCTGAAGCTCAGTCAAAAGCTCCTTCGCCCGCTCCCAGTCGCCGCGCAGCACGCAGACCCTACTCAAGTTACCCTTCGTCATAACTATTCCCACGTGTGCGGAACCTAGAGTCCGATCCAGTACTACCACGACGTCCTCGAGCAGATCTCTCGCTTCGTCGTATCGCTTGAGTTCGACTAGGACTTTGCTTAGGTCGTTTGCGCTCCACAGTGTGTAGGCGTGCTCCTCGCCCAGAACGCGTTTCCTGACCTCCCAGGCCCGCCGCACCAGCTCCTCCGCCTCGGATAGATGTTGGCCCCCGGCGCATAACGCGATGCCCAGCTCGTTCACACTCATCAACGTATCCGGGTGGTCTGGGCCAAAGAAGTGCTGGCGCCGCGCGAGCGCGTGGCGCAGCAGGCGCAGGGTTTCAGCCTCCTGGTTCCCGAGGTGCAGGTATGTGCGAGCTAAGTTGAACATGGCAGAGACGGTGAGGGGGTCGTCTGGCCCCAGGCGCTGAGTCAGAACGGCAACACAGCGCTCGCCGGCTTGGCGCGATAGGTCGCGTTTTCCGGCGAGCCAGAGGCAGCGGGTCAGCTCGTCGAGTGTCTGCATGTGGGAGAGGTAGGTGGGCTTCCAGACGGGTCAGCAGAAGTAGTCGCGGAGAGACGGCCGGAAAATTTTTTGGGTGAGCCAGATGGTGTACTGCACTTCGAGGCATTGCCCGATGAGGAAGAGATTCCAGTATGTGTTTGCGAGATTGCGCTTTGCGCCGATAGTGAAATCGTGGGTACGGCCGAAATGCGCAAGCCGGAATTCGACGACACGGAGCTGCAGTGGTTTTGCCCGCTCCCATCGGCCGGCCTCGGCGTAGACCAAGGCGAATCGCTCAAGATAGGTTGCCTGCTCGGGTGATTGCGGGATCACCCAAGCCTTCGGGGTGTGCACCTTTGATGAGTCGCTTGCGTCGGGGCTGATGTTGGCCTGGCGAGGAGGCCTCGCTCTGGGCACTTATCATGGCTGGCCTGGCCCGCGAAACGGCGGCGATCGTCGTTTCTCTGGAAGTTTGGCATTCGTCCTGACCACTGCAGCGACGTGCAGGCTTGCTGCGATTTGAGCGATGCTCAAAAACTCGAGAAACGTCCTGAAAAGACTGGCAACAGAGAAGCTCGAACCAGTTGACGGACCCGAACATGACAGCGAACCAGCAGCACTGACGGAAATCTACTGCGGCGATGATCCGGTCATTGAGTACGTTGCGTCAGGACTAGACTGAAATAAAAACGTAATTATTATTTTTGCTTCATATGGCTAACAGGCCCCCAGAATTGTTGCAGTCCACGGGCTGAACGGAGATGCATTCCGGACTTTCACATCCAAGACATCGGGACAATGCTGGCTCAGTGATGTCCAAATGCTCCCGAAAGATCTTCCGGCTTGCCGCGTTTTGACATTCAGCTACCCTGCCACCGTCGCCAGCGTTCTCGGCAAGACATCCTCGGATCGGATACTGCAGCATGCGCAGACCCTGGTTGCTGAGCTCGTCGCTGATAGAGAGGTATGTTACCTTGTTACCGATCAGGTTGCCCTTGCGGCAAAGCCCAAGCTGACAATTTGCTCAGATGGCCGACGCAGTTCAACGCCCCATTATCTTTGTATGCCATTCCCTTGGTGGCATAATCGTAAAGAGGGTATATATTTCCCTATCAACCGTTAAAGACCTCATGAAAACAGCTGACTCATGAAATTTCCATCCCTACAGGCTCTCGTCTATTCAGCAAGCCGAACAGGGCAAAAGATTGAACATCTCCGCTCCGTTTTCGTTTCGACATACGGCATACTCTTCTTAGCAACCCCCCATGATGGCAGTGACAAAGCAAGACTGGGGTCATTCGCCCGGAAACTGGTGGACTCCTTCGTACCCGCCAAGGTGGTTGACACCAGCCCGCAACTCATCGACAGCATCGGGACAGGGTCCGAAGTCCTGCAAGAGATTAACGATAACTTTGTTCCTCTGATGAAACGTTTCTGCATATACTTTTTCTGGGAACAGCACAAAACTGATCTAATAACCACATATGACTATGTACGTCATCCTCGGTTAGACCGTTTCTTACAACTTTGCAGGCCAAGATACTGACAAGACGCCTGAACCCGTAGGTCGTGGAACAAAATTCGGCGGCACCAATTCTCGACAACACCGACAGGGCTGGCCTTCCATACGATCACAGAAGCATATGCAGGTTTGCCTCGCGGGCCGCGCCGGGCTACCGGATTGTCATTGCAGCAATGCGAAGATATGCACGTGACGCACCACGCATGGTGAACGAGAGGTGGCAGGACGATGGATTCATGATGCAGTCACTCCGAATGACTGAGGCCAGAGAGCTGCAGCACTTCCGGCCACCCGCGTATACCGGGTGAACGCATGAGACAGACGAGTTCCCAGAAGAAATAGCCCGATCTTTGCAGGCATGTTCAATTTATGTCAAACTGTCGACATTCCAACACCGCGACAGCGCTATACAGTCTTTTCTACAGCTTCACTACATTTGGCTTGCGAAGTGAAGGAACATCAGATAGCCTGTACAGCAATATTACTTCGAAAGAGAGATCAACACCTACCACCCCCACTCAATATTTCCATAGTCAACCCTTCACTCATCTAGGGCATCGCATAGACCCTATCTCGCATGCTCTTTCCATGCCCTAATGTCGCTTTCGGCCTCTGTCGCCGGATCGGGCCAGTTATCGTTAAGCTGGATCCCCATTTCTCCTAGCATGTCTTTGCACAGCTCGGGTGTAGACGAGGTCCGGTGAACGATGAGCTTGATGAATTTGTCTTCCAGCCTCTGCGCTGCAATGTATTTCTTGAGATGCATGACGAGCAGGTACTCGGCACCCGCGAATTCATCCCAGCCGGGTGTGTCCGAGGAGGACGGATCGAAAGCGATGATCTTGTTGACACCGGGAAGGCCTTTTATCGACTTGGCCATATTCTCGAGCTTATCGAGGAGCTTTGAGAAGCTCCGCGGTCTGATTTACTACAAGACAAGATCTATCTTCACCGTAGCCACCGCCCACTTGCTTACATTATGAAAGTTTATAATTATCTCCATTATCATAAGCCGTTGCACAATGCAAGATGACCTTTTCCGCAAATAAATCGGCCTGTTATAATATTAGGAATGCACTTTGGCATCAAGGGTACCTTCCAAATACACATTTTATTCTCCAATACCACGGATGTGGTCGCCCTCAACTCTCGCCCTCCCTCCCCCTTACCGCTCAAAACCAAAAACATTCCAACTCCTAAATACCCACCCCCGACACCCCCCTTGCTCCCTTTCCCCTTCCTCATGAATCATACTCAAGTACAAACACTCCTCCCGGTCATACAGCCTCGCCGAAAAAGTCTCATTCGTCAACACGTCTGTCGAAGCCGAGAACCGATACGACTGTAGCTGCTGCTGCTGCGGTGTGTCGGTACAGGGGTGTTCGGTGTCGCCTTGGATGTGAAGGGTTTGGTTTTGGCAGTTGGGGTCGCTGTAGGCGGTGAATGACCAGGTTTGGGATTGGGGCATCGGCGATGCGGTTGCGGTTGAGAGGGCGACGAGGGTCGAGACTTGGAAGAGGATTGTAAGAAGGGTTGAGAGGGTGCGGAGTGGACGACCTGGCGGGCGGGGTTGTTGACGCATGGCTTTGAGAGTTTACGGGAGCTGGTGGGCAGCTGATGGAGGTAGTTTTGGGGGTTGTTTGTTGTGCTGAGAGAAGATATGTGGTGTCGTAGCTTTTTGAGCTCAAAATGCACGGCTAAAGTCACTGTGTCATGGACGTAGGATCTCACCATCCCGCCAGATTACCCGGTGCGGGCCACGAAGGGGTAATATAAAGTCAGCCCCTGTTTATATTGTTTTGCTTTACTGCTACACAAAACTAGTTCAAGCACTGCGAATACCACTGATTCGACGACTTGCAGGTCCCCTGCGAGCAACACGTCGCTCCACTCCATCCCTGCCCGCCGCACTGTCCCCACAATGCCGCGCAGTTAGTATTTCCATCCGTCGATGTCGAGCTGTGGGGTTACCGCCACTAAAGGATTTGAGCTTGGTCTTGACGAAGGCCAGCGCTTGCTGTCCGTACTTGGTGCCGTAGCCTTGGTGCACCGCCTGGTCGTTGTCCGTGCAGCAGTATGGGTCGGGAGAGTCGCAGTAGTTCTGGATCTTGGCGCCCGAGGCGCATGTGTACCCTGATGGGCGTGCGGCGAACTGTGGCATCGTTAGTATGGGTGAGATGTGAGTCAGGGGTAAGGGAGATGGACGTACCCCTTGCGCAGCGCAGGTGCCGACGTTGTACGACAAGTCCCTGACGTAGCGGGGACTACCCATGAGAATCACCGCTTTGACCATTATGAGCGCGGTCGACGAAATGGGTGGTGTTGTGCTGGTGATGCCAGAGCCTGTGTCGGGACCGCCGCACACAGCGTTTTCCATGATCTGGCCGCCCTGCGAGTAGCCGACAAGCACAATCTGGGTGTTGGGGCACCTTTGATGAAGGCTGTTGACAGCATTTGCCACCGAGGTGGTGCCCTGGCTGGCTGAGTTGCCGTCGGCGATGCCGCCGTACGATGACTGTCCGCCGCAAGCCGGGTATGTGATCGCCTCCGAGGTGGAACACGGGTACGAGCTGAGGATCAGGTTGGCGACGGTGTTGGATGAACCGTATCCTGGCGAGACAGTCGTCTCCCGGGCGCCGAAGACATGAATTGCCGGACAAGACTGCCTCTTGTCAAGCGCCTCATTGTGCACGCTGTCGACAGGGGATCCGCTGATGAGTAGCGAATGTGCCGACAACAGCAAAAATGCGATTTTTGGAGTAGGCTACATGATGAATTACTAGATGCTTGTCTGTCTCAGGAGTTGAGGTGGTGCAAGATGAGTGAGATGAGTGAGCGAGCACTAGTGTCATCACTAGATCTAAACCCACGAGCTCTCCCCGAATATATGTACCCGACTGGAACCTCAAATGACGGACAGTGGCAAGGGCTTGTCCGGTGCAACGTCAACCACGTCATCTGTCTGGTTTCCGTGGCCGGATACCTACCTAGTAATTTTGTCAATGAACAAGAAGGTCTCCAGCTGGGTTGCGTTCCGCTGCTCCGTTGCCTTGCTTTCCTACGGTTTGCTGTTCGGGAAATGGGTTGAAGAGCGCGCGTCGACATGCCCCGCTCATTTTGGAGGCTGTTGATGCCTCCGCCTGCAATCATGACCCGTCAGTGCTCCCTCACGTAGGATAGGCAGGTGTTATTGGAATGTCGAGAATTCGCTTCGTCCGGGGTAACGGATCTAGGGTTGGGCAGCAACACACCTGGTTGGGCGAGTGGAAACAGTGCTGTTTTTCAGACGGCGGGGGCTGTATTGTTGAAACAGCCTGGTTATCTGAGACGAATCTGGGCACACGAAATTTCCTTTTTCGTTCGTAATCCTGAGCCGGGGTGAGCTGGGGTGAGCTGTAGCTGATTTGTCCTAAGCTCTCCCTGATTCTTCCCTAAGCTGGGGTGATCCCGTACACCGCCGCCGCACAGCCTCAGAGGCCGCTTTTCAGTCCCCGCAGCTAAATTTTCCTATCGATGGAAAGCAGATAATGTATATAGCTCCTAAGTAACAGTTACAATTACGACGTATACGTGTATTAGGTATACGTGTGACTTGGCCTGAAAACTCTATTATTAAAGCTAAACATACTTATACTTACTAAATGCTTAAAATAAACTAAACGAATTTAATTATACTGGTTTAAACCTGTAACATGACTATACTATACCTTAGAAGGATGTAGTATAAATAGAGTTACTAATAATAATATTAACGTTATCTGTCTATACTTTTACTTAGTTAATAAGCTATTCTTTATAATACTATTAAGGATATATAAGCTGTCTTTTAAATTTTGATTCCTATTAGAGAGATATTAAAGAATGGAATAATGTAAACAATTAAATTTATAATAAAATTTCCATCTTTATAAGATAGAATTGCTAGTCTTATTAATACTTAAGTATAGATAGTTTTCTTAGTTATTTTACTAATAGAAAATTTTATAACGTTTAACTCTTTTTCTTCTATATATTACACTGTTTCTACTGGCAGAATATAAGACCCAGTTCTTAGCTATAAGCTTATATTTCATCCCTATTATTATAATTTATATACCTTTATACTAATAAAATTTAACCACTAGTGTTAGCGACTTAGTTCTCAGCTATAAGCTAATATCTAGTTTTGTTAAACTTCAGGAACCCACAGGGATGTAGTATAGCGGCTGTGGCTCAGAGGAAGAAGTGCATACTAGTCTAAGCCGTACTACAGTGCCTACAGCACTATAGGAAGCAAACGAAGGCCTGAATTACAGGGCAGTGCTACTGTAAATAAGGGTGTTACAGCGAATATTAACGCTGGAAACAAGAGGATCCGGAAGGCAGTGCCTTGTGTAATGACTGGAATTGAGTAGAGTTGCTTGCTTGACTAGAATTAGATACAGGAGAGGAGAGAGCCTGTTATAGGCTGTGGGAGGCTCTGGAAGAATTCTAGAGCCTTCTGTAAACTGGAACTAACTAATACAATAATGGAATAGTACTGTTCTGAACCATTCTATGTGCGTCTGTTGACGTAGTGGCTGACGTGGTCACTGTGATGTTCTAACTGATTCTGTGGAGCAGTAGCCCTACTGAATTCAGGAGGTTCCACCCCCTTGAATTCCAGAAGGTTCTAGAAGATTCGGCTGGTGGTTTCGGGGTACGCAACCACACTACAGGGTACCCGGTACAGGGTACTCAGTGGCTAGAAAATTAACAAGTTTCTATTACTATATATTATATACCATTTCTGCTAGTAAAAATTTACCACTTAACGTAACTGACCCAGTTCTTACCTTAAGCCTATATTTTGTTTCTGCTACCTTTGAGTTTTATAACTTCTCTACTTTACACCTAACTGATAATCCTAATATTAAAAATTCATTATAACGTTTAAGCTAATCTCTTTTTTTATATATTAGGTTATATTTTAAGAACTATAAAATCTATTAATAAACAAAACCTTATATTACTACTTATAAATAGTCTTAAATGTTAATAATCTATAACTTACTTAACACTTATAAATAACTTTACATTATTCTTAAAGCTAAAAGATAACGATAAATTAAACATTTTAATAATTATTTATTAAATCTTTATAGTTCATTAAACTACTCTATATAACATAATAACATCCCTTATAACATTTAAGTTTAGTAATAGATACTTGCGCTTCTTAAGTACTAAGCCCGGTTATATATTACTAGCAATAATCTAATTACTTACATTAAGACCTAGTTCAAAGCTGTCTAGTAAGCTAGCACTGCTAAATGGAGGCTTATATTAAAGGCTCCGACTTACTAAATCCCTTAAAGAAAGCTAAGAAATTACGTTTTATTAAGGCTAAACTATGACGAACTTGCGGGCTGCTAGTTGGACCAGCGCGGCTCGAAGGATTCCCCACGCCAGGGACAGTGAGAAACGCAGTGCCGCACTACTATGTGCACTAAGCTAGGAGTGTAAATACCTAAAGCCCTTACAACTACTTAGGGAAAGCTTAGTAGCTAACCTCTAGAGAATTACTAAGCGAGAGCCGTAACAACGCTTAGAGGAAGTTATAACACACACTACTAAGCAGTAATTACTGAATAGAGTATAAAAGTACCTCTTAAATGGTTAATATAAATAGTTATTATTATAAACAAATAGCTGTAAGGGATTTTAGTTTTTCACACTAGTATTTAATTATTATTTAAATCCTACTGTTTAAACCTACAATTATACATTATAATATTAATAAGTTCCAGTGATATTGAAACCCTGTTTAAAACGCCTACTAGTCTTTACCATCCTGCCATATATTCTATCTTAACCTAACTAGTCCTTCAGATCTGAATTAAGTACAGGTTATAATATAATATTAACGTTATAGTTTTAAACGCTATTTATTAAACTTCCAGACACCTTCCTTTTCTTCTTATTATAACTGCTATATTACCTCCTAACACTTCTATCAGAAATAATAACCTTTCTGATAATATCTCCTTACTAGACTTTATTAATACAGGGGTTATATAAGCTATAACCATAAGGAAGAAGCCTATAAGGCCTGTAAGCACTATAGTGTACCCTGCAGCTATAGAACAGAACCCGAGCATAGCGTTGCGTACCCTGTACCCCAAAAATATTATTCCATTTCTGGAATTCCTATAATAGATTGCAAAAAAGACAGAAAGTTATATAAACCTTAAATTAAGGTTTCATATAGCCGAAACGTCGCCCAAATAATATTTGAATAAGCCAAGGCTATTCGAAGTGAAAATAAGGTATAAAACATATCCAAAACTCTATTTTATATAAGGTTATCTTTTCTATCTTATTTGTAACGTAGCCTCGCGTGGCTACCGACTGTAACCGCTATAACGGCTATTCAGAACCTTAATTATCGAACCTTGTTCGAGTGGAAGATGGAAGCCTGGAGCAGGAAATTAGATATATAAAGGGGTCGCCTCCTTAGGAGAGAAGTCTTTCAATCTTCATTCTATACATCATCAATTCAAATCCAATTCCTCCTATCTCGGAGTATCCTATACTCCATTTAATTTTCTGCAACGTGCAAGTCTTCGAATTCTCCTACCTGGCCTAACAGCTTCACAACAACGATTGGAATATGGAAGAAATTATCATTCCTTCCAACCAACCTCGAATCTTCTATCAAGCTACCCTCTTCCACAAGATTCGAACTCACGCCTGCTGCCTACTGGTGGTTTACCCTATAGACTACTACAACACCGTCTGCAAGGCCCTAGGATCCCAATCTTTAGTTCTTTAGATTAGTATTATTGGTTTTTTATCTGTAAAGGAAGGGCTAAACGATCCTCCTACAAACTGGTTGTTAACTAGAATACATGCCTTTATTTATTACTACACCTTCTTTTAAAAGTCGTGAGTTACTACTCGGTAAGTTAGAGTTGACTGTACCTTTAATAGTTTGTCTAATAGCCTAAAACTAGCTTTACCATATCTAGGAAATCGTAAAGCTAAGTCTTAGTATTTCGGCCTTTAGGAACCCTTTTTGTTATTCTAAAGCATAGCTTATTCCTAGGATTATAACTATTTAATTAGGTCTTTAAGAGCTTATAATAAAGGTTTTATAGCTAGCTAATAGGCTTCTTTAGCGTTATAAAGCATATTGTCGTGGCTAAGGCTAATCTATACCTGTAGGGTTAAATACTACTGTGTAATAAACTGGAGTGGATCACAAGTTATAAGTTATAAGTGTGAGCTGACAGTGCGTAAAATCCACTGCTTTAGCTAACGCTCAATTTACTGTATATACTTCTTATTATTAGTTTAGTAAATAGTTTAATCTATCTAGTAGGTGTGGAAGCTGTTAGTTATAAGGTCGGCTGTAGTAATTAGAAGGTTGAATAGCCAGGCTTATCGTTACTAATTACAGAGGCTATACTACCCCTGACTGTAGTCGTGGATTGGCTAGTGGCTTTATGCTTGTGGTGTGCTGGGTTTAGAGCTATAGGTTTGGTTAGGAAAAGAGTAGCTCCTTAAATCTAGCTCTACAGCCCTCTAGTTACAGCCTGGGTCTAAAACTGTAGGTTTCACGGCTCCTAGTCCTTAGCACTAGCTAGAAACACAGCTTTATCGTTCTGAGTAGCTATTTTGGTAGATTTGGTGGATTTGGAAAGGGGTAGAATAATCTGGTTAATGGAAAGGATTCTAGTAATGTAAGTCGAGTGTGTTTCTTATTATTAGGGTTGCCTAATTAATCAGTGTGTTAAGAGTGCTGCGAGCGAATGAGACTCTTAATTGTTAGAAACATTGCACACTGGAATCTTGTGGAATAAAGGGGGTTGTAACTGCTTTTCCGATTGCTTGTGGGGGTTCTGGCTGTAAGCTAGAACCCTTTTCTTTATAGAGCTTTCTTTCTTAGCATCTCCAATCTGTTTTGTTTTCCACAGCCGACCCACCGATCCATACATTCACTTCTACAACATGCGCTTCCTCAGCATCCTCGCACTTGCCGCTGGCGCTTCGGCTGGTTTGCTCAGCCGCGCAACTGGCGGCACCAAGTGCCTGAAGCAAGGCGACGTCGACGTCCTGGTCGAAGCCTACAAGAGCATGCCCACGCAGTGGGAGCGGTCCAAGGCCGATATTCTCGCGAATGATGGTTTCTTCGACTACTCGGACAGCATCAACACCGTGGCCGGCCTGCCGACTGGCTTCCCTATCTTTCCCAACAAGGCTGCTTTTGTCGCCCGCCAAAATGAAGCCGTGCGTTCCTCACCATTGCCAGCACACGTGCCAGAACTAACAGTCCCGTCCAGCCTGACAACCCCCCTGACCATCGTCGAGGTCGGCCCCTGGAACTGCGACCAGATCACCGTTATCTGGTCCACCACCTTCACCAAGATCCCCGGCGGCACTCCCCTTCCGGTTCGCGGTATCACCGTCCTCGAAGCGACGTACATGAAGGAGGAGCACCTGTTCAATATCCAGAACATCAAGGTTGAGTTCAACAGCTTGAACTTTTTCAAAAACACCGGTGTTTGCTCGCGGACGCCTCCTTCTTAAGAGCCTATACATAGCTTGGGGGTTGATGGTCACTTGGGTTTTGGTCGCCGAGTTGGAAGTCGATGGACCTGTTTATTAATAGTAATGCAGTTTGACAATGTATATAGCAAGGTGAAACGTAAATCCTTTTACCTCCATTCATCCCGCGTTCCAGTCCACCCATTTGTCAATCCTGAAGTGACCATGGTCTTCAGAAAAAGGACAGTGCACCCTCATCAACACCAACTTTCAAACAACACCATCAAGCCAACGCAGCAACTTATCACTCGGTCAGCAACTCCAACTCCCATACCTCACACGCACGAGCACGCATTAGAACTCACATGTAACCCTCCCATCATCCAGATCAAAAAACCGAATACTACTTCCTCAATAACGCCCAACCCAGCACAACCTCACCCGACCACGCAACCCCGCTCGAAGTCGTAAACACACACGTGCAGTCCGGAGTCTGGGCTCTCCGGCTCGGGCAAGGTAGCACGGTATCGTATAATCAAATGCCGTAAGCGTCAAGTTCTGCGATAAAAGTAGCAGCCTTTTTTACAATAATGCCACCTAAAATGTGCGGTACAAACACCAGCTCCTGTTGATTCTGTTTGTAGTCAGTTTTTTCTTTCTTTCCCGTTTTCAATTGGCCCTGCCTAACGGTGTAGGTACCAGGACGAATCGTCCGGCGTAAATTGCCTCAGCATCCAGAGTCGGTTCAGCAGATTCCGAGCAAAATCCTCGATGCGCCTTTTTGACTGGCTCAGCAGAAGTCTCGAGTCACCAAACGTCATGATGCGGGCACGTGGGAGAACCTGTGGGATGAAGTCCTCGAGCCAGAGCATAGCGCTAGCCTCGTCCGTCCAGATCGCGAGCATTCCCGGTGAGGCCATGGACGGCAACGATACTAAATAATTCATGGTTGGCCACAAGGGTAATCGCGTTCCATATTGGTCAAGCTGCATCAACGGTATGATGGCCAACTTCGTCGGGGACTTCTGGTGGTGGATGGAGGACAATAAGTCCCTGTGCGACCGAGTTTGGCGTTTCGGTGGGGAGTTCTTCCCCAGGATTTCAGGAACCGCGGCATTTTGTGCCGGAAGCGATGTAGAGGTGCGCCTCTTTCTCCCGTCCGCAGATTTGAATGCAAGTGACAGCTCTCTAAGACGCTTTCTCATCTTGAGGTCAAGAGCCACGCGTCAATTTAAGCTTAAACCAGGGAATTTAGTCCCATGTTGATATTGAAGGTTATCAAATCACTCGCGGTGGCTGCATATTTCCGAACGGAGCTGAAGCTGACACACACTCCAGCGAGGGTTCTTCCGAGGCAGCCGCCGCCAAGTACTGAGGCATGCTCTCATCGTACGACACGTATGTTGTAGTGATTGGTTTCAGCTCAAGAGCTAATGCTCGCTAACGCTTGTTCACCGCTTGTTCACGGATTCTGGGTGGACTGTTTTTGCTTTCGGACGATGAGGCCCCTCTATGCGGCTGAATCTTCCTGCATATCGGGGCCAATGAGGGCTGGAATCACAGGGGGTTTGCATCGAGCATCATGATGGAGTGTGCCAGAGCCTCTTGTTTGTGCTTGCATGTGTTGAAATCCTGAAGCCACTGTGCAGGATATGCAGGTAAAGTGCCACTAGGCCCCGGCCTTAATATTTGGATTCTGCGCGTCCTGCTCGCGCTCTTTGCTTGTGTCTTCTTTGTCCTTTCCTCACTGCCACTCGGGTCGAGATCTAGGAAGCGACACGACGACTCGCAAAACTGAGGCGCGAAATTTGCGCCCCGCTTCAGGATGGCACCTGCCGGGAACTCCGACGAATTTGCTGGCGACGAATTTTCCAACAATCTCTTCAGCGATCTTGCGCCTTTGCTCACACTCTTTGGCGAGCAAGTCACCAAGCAGTTTCTCAGCATGAGCATGGGCTGGGCTGACAATGTGTTACTTGCTATGGGCCCGCTCGGCATTATGACTATTATCGTGAGCGCCATTCGCGTCGGCGGCATCAAACAACTCAAGGCGGTAGTTGGGAGGTGAGAAAATTCTATCCAATTGCGCCTGATGTCGGCTGATCGCCATTCCAGAGCGCGTGAGAGCCGGTCAACAGCCGAGCAAGAACTCCTTTCGTCCACTTCATCCGACGTATGCGAACTTTGGAGCGGTCAGGAAATCGTTCGTCTGATCGGTAATCCTCAAGGAATGAAGACCTTGATATGCGCAGACGATGGCAAAGTGTTTGATCTGCACTCCGCCTTCGGTGCTGGGTACCTTCGGCTTACTGGGCGTGGGGGTCTCAAAGGCACTCAGGAGGAAGAGGTTATCGTGAGTCTCAACAACGCGGCGCCAAATCTTGCTCTTAATGTGAAGAATGCCACAGCTCCAGCGTGGGAACTGTGGATTTGGGCCGTTGTAGGAGTTCTACTTCAAGCTGCTGCACTCACA
>Ga0247770_1000445_pt1 | contig 39874 bp, 21 predicted proteins | sample UWRJL136409B6_FD_179943 | JGI IMG/M metagenome (GOLD analysis project Ga0247770, IMG submission 179943) | Plant litter microbial communities from Arlington Agricultural Research Station in Wisconsin, United States - UWRJ-L136-409B-6 | ecosystem: Environmental > Terrestrial > Plant litter >... | reverse complement strand
AAACCTAAATAATAATAATAACATTAACATAAACTCAAATATCTCTCTGGTTTTAATAGCTATTCCAAATCGGGCTTTAGATTAAGAATTACAGTTAAAATCTACATATAATATTACTGTATTCTATATTATAAACTAAAATAATAACTGTAAAAGTCATGGTTTTTTCACTTTAAAGCTGAATATCTCCCTTCACTTAACCCTAACCCTGAAAATAGAGTAAAATCGGATTCTACATCACCTAATGCATATTAAAACGTATCATTTGATTATGTAAGCTAATAATTCAAAACTATTAAATTATTACTCTAATTCACGCAGTTAGGTTAAAAAAAACATTTAGTTTTTCACAGATAGAAATAGAAATAGTATAGTGGTAAATAGCGTGATATAAATTAAAGAGGTTCCTAGTTCGAATTGCATTTGTGAAAGTGAAAAAAAAAACTGTAAATTGTAAATTGTAAAATACAGCTTGTAAACCCTGTAGAATAAAGCCTGTAAACTCCATAGAAGAAAGCTTGTAAAATTTGTAAAATAAAATCTTTAAATCTTAAAAAATAAAGCTTTAAAAAGTAAGATTTATTTTTAATTATTCTTTTATCTCTTTAAATAGATGTATTGGCCTCCGGACAGGTTTCTGTCGCTTTGTTCGCTGTACTTATTTAAATAAGCTTAATACCCCACGCTAAAATTGCCAGGAGCGAAGGTGAGGAATGAAGCGCTCCGTAGCGTAGCGAAGGGCCGTTGCGTAATGACGAACAAAGCGACGCCAGCAATTTTATATCTTTAAAGTGGTTTAATGCTTTTTTAACCTTACTTAAATAGTAATTATAACTAGGGGACTTATTAAAGGTAAAGTAGCTACTCCTTTAGTTAATTATAAAGTTATACTTTTCCAGTTAAGATAGACTTAAAATCATATTATACCTTGCTACTAGTGTAACGTTAAAGTTTATTTATTATTTATCTTTATTTACTTTAATTAAAAGTAGTAATTAATAAGTAACTTTACTGTTATTATATTAATATAGGCCTCCTTCACTATTTTATATAGGGATAACCTTCTTATACTTTTAATTAAGGAGTTTCCTTTAATTAACTAACGTAAGGTGTATTAAGTTAAAAGCACTCCTGCTATTAATTACTACTTTTACCTTAAACAGCTTCCATTTTCTATCTATTAAGTTAATATTAATAAAATAATACTTATACTCTTTCTACATTTAAGTTATAATAATTATCTGTCCTTAAAGTCTTATTTAGCTTAACCTTTAAATACCTTTCCTTTATCTTAAGGTTTTTACTAACTAACAAATTACTAGTTTCCAGCCCTTTTAAAGGGTTAGTAATCTTTTCCCAACTCCTTTTAGAAAAACAGGTAACTTTAAAAGACTTATCGATTAATCTTCCTTAAGTTTTCACATCTTAAGGTTTAATTAACTTTAAACGGTTTAATATTCTATAAGTCTTTAATAAGCTAATAATACGCTTTATAAAACTGGATCTTAATAATGTCTTCTTACTCTTAAATCTGTCTATAGTCCGCTTATTTCTATTACGTTTTAACCTTTCCCTTAAGGTAAATAAAGCACGTTATAACTAGATAAATATTAAGTAAGCTTTCTTATTAACATGTAGTAGGGGTTTAGTTAATTATAATAATCTTTCATATACTGCTGTTATTAAACCTTTTAATTAAGGTGTAGGAAACTTAATCATAGGTTAACCTTATTTCTACTTTAATAACTATGTAATCTTATCTTCTAATACTGGAGAAATGGTTATAAAGGGCTTTAAGCTTATTATACTAGTTAAAAGTGTAGTTATTGTATATATAGTTAATCTACAGTACGTTCTTATAATTAAGGTAATTAATATTAACTATAGGTGTTAAAACTGGACAGTACAGAATAGGGGGGGTAGTGCCTTACTCTGTTTCCTTAATTACTTGCTTTTGTATATATTACTTTTCTTAAACTTCTTTTTAAAACTTAAGTAACAGTATCTTAACTTATTCTTTTATAAGGTAGTTTTCTTTAATAAATTAGTGTTTAAGTTAGTTAGTAAAGTAAACCTTATTATAAAGTAGTAAATTAATCTTAATTATTTTATCTTTAGATTTTATAGTAAGGCCTTTTGTATATAGGTCCTTTATTTTATTTATCAGTTCTTAATATCTGTCCTTTAGGTCTTAAACCCTTTACTAATATATCTATCTTCTATCTTCCTCAAGGATTTTTACAACACCAGTCTTAAGCACACTAGCCTTAATATGTAGTAATTATTTAAGTTAACCTTCTTTTAATAAAGTGAGGGTGTTAATCTACTTAATATGCTTAAAACGCTTAAAGGTCTTAAAAAGCATAAAGAAAAAGAATTTCTGTTTTTTTAAATTAATCCTTTCAGCTTGCTCTCTTTTACTCTCTAAAGCTTACTTTATTACTTAAGTGGCTTAAAGAGCTACATTATTAACTTCCTTTACTATCTTAGTAAAGTTTAAGTTAGGGTCCTTTTTAAACTTCTTTAATTTTTAAGCTTACAGTATAAGGTTTTTAAGGCTTATAATAACTAACTGGAACATTTCTTCTTAAAGTTAATCTGTAATAATCTACACCATTAGTTATTCTAAGTTTCCACTTTAAAGTTAGTCTGTAACGACTTATACCTTTATAGCTAACTCTTTTAGAACTTCTTTAAGGATTAGGTATATTACGTTTTAAGGTTCCTCCTCTTCCTTTTTTTCTTCGTCTCTTAAGTTACTCTTATTTAACTAAATCCAGTTTTCTTCGTTACCTATTATCCTAATATAGATATCTTTAGAATTAAATCTAATATATTTCCCTTTATTAGGTACTAGCTTCTAACTGACTTACTTTAATAATAGGCACTGTCACGTTATATAGCCTTTTTTATTATAATTAAAGCATTGAACTTAAGATATGTCCTTAAGTAACCTTTACTACTATTATTATTAAAGCTTATTATAGTTAAGCTAATTCTAGCGGTTTATTATATTAATGTTTATTAGATTAAAGTAAGTGCTATACGTAATGCTTTAATATTAGTAATTCACGTGAAAAGGCTTTAGTATATTCTTTTTATTAATTATAAAGGGGGTACCTTACTGGTACTAGCCTTTCTTTTCTAACTTATATTTAAATAACTAATTATTAATAATAATAGCTTTAATAATGTATTAATTAAAGTTAAACGTATATTAGTCTTTCTTATAAAGCTTATCCTTAATATTATCCTTTAAGTCTTTATAAAAGTGAAACTTGAACATTAACTTATCTTAATTAACTTAATATTTGTTACAGTTAAAGGCAGATAAGTATATAGTTATTAAAGATAGTTATACTAGTTTCTTTAAGCGGTCTTTAACTTACTTCTGTTTATCTTAGACTCTGTACATTTTAATAATTTTAGTCTTAAAGTTAATTTATCTTTTACACTTATTAAAGATCCTAATAATAACGGTCTTTCACTTTGTAAGGGCAGAGTTTAAATAATCCTTAACGATTGTTAAAAACTAAAGGTTAGAATTGCCCTTAAGCTAGCTAACGGTATAAAGGACCTTTTAATCCATTATAGTAATCTTTTAAAACTAAAAGTCGCGCTTTATATAAGTAAGCTAAGTAAACAGATTAGTACTTTTATTAGTAAACTTAAGTAATTAACTTATTTTAAGGTTCTTAAATGTTTATTAGGCAGCTAACACTTTTTTAATCGTCGTAGTGATAGATATTCTGTAAGTCTGAAAGGCTTTAATAAGCTCTGTTTAAGAGAGCTTATTCTTGTTTCCAGTTTCCACTCCTTATTTAGTAAGGGTAATATTAAGCACTTTAATATTATTAAAAAGGTTATTATTTCCAGTTAACAGGTTATAAGGAGGAGGTAGTACCGATATAGTAAAGGGAGGAAAAGGATGTTTAGGAGTTTAATAAATAACGTTTAGAATTAAGATATTAATATTGTATTATAACCTACACTTAATATAAGCTTTAAAAGGACTGGTGTAAGTTAAGACAGGATGTATAGCAGGACATTAACAGTTAAGGGGTGTTCTGAAAACAGCTTATTAAGCTAGCACTCTTAGATAGGGGGTTTAATGTTACTGTAAGTCGCTATTACTATAATGTATAAAGGTGAGTCTAAACAGTAGGATATAAATGAATAATTAAATACTAGTGTGAGGAACTAAAGTCCCTCACGGTAGTTATAAGTACAATTATAACTATTTATACTAACTAACTAAGAAGGACCTTATACCTTGCTTATGGTGTTGTGGACGCTTGTGGCACGAGCACTCTGCTTCTTATAAGCGCTTTGCTTGTAAGGTTTCTCCTGCTTGCAGTGCGAGCACTCAGCATGTTGCGAGCACCTTCCTATTGGTCGTAGGGGCTTTGGGTCTTTGCACCCCTGGCCCAGTGCGCAGTACCGTGCGTACTGTTTTCTGCACTGTTCTTCCTGCGGGGGATTCGTCGGGCCGCGCCGGCCCAAGTGACGTCCTGCAAGGTCGTCACATTCGCTTTTATTTTGTCAACCGTTTGAGGGTCAAGGAGGCACTCCCTAGAAGTGGACCCCGCCTCTCTTCCTCCTAATGCAATAATACCATTCCACACAGCCGAAATCGCATAATTTAACAATCTGTACGCCCCTCCTCATGCCTTGGCGGCCCTGCTGTTTCGCCCAACTTTAGCTCTCCGCTCCTCCTAGGTCAATCACTCTCGCACCGGGTCGGCGACCCGCGATGGAGGTTACCCCAACGTTCGGCGCAATCGGCGATTTCATTTCAATTGCTCTGCTGATCAAAGATGTCGTCTCGGCGCTCGATGAATGCCGCGGCTCGGCCAAGGCATACCGTGACCTGATTGAGGAGATCGGTCTGCTCCAGAAGAGCATTGAGCAGATAGAGCGCATCTACCAAAAACCAGAATTCCATGATGGCGTCGAAGGCCTGGAATCCGTTGTTCAGGCAACCATCATCCAGGTGCGCAAGTGCCTCGAGGGCTTCTGCGACCGATTTTGCAAGAAATTCGGCGAGAGCCTGGCTGAGGGCGGGTCAGGGAACGCCCTCAAGGACATCGCGAAAAAGATACAATGGAAATTTGAAGAAAAGGAAGTTGAGAAGTTTCGTTCTGAGGTGGTGGGATACCGAATGTCGCTCGAGATGTTTCTTCAAGTGACAATGGTGTAAGTGCATCTGGATATCAGGTTTGGCATCGTTCTCGGAGCTGCTCAGTTCTAACATCTCATCTAATTAGATACTTTCTTCAAAAGAACCACAACGACATGAAGGCACAGTTGAGCGAAGTGGAGAGAAACACGACTACTGCTGTTCGGTGGTACAGCCGGGGTATTGAAGCGTACCTCAGCGTTCTCGGCTCAGGTATCTTCTCCAGATTGGACTTTGTGTCCAAGTTGGGAGTCGACTTAAAGAACTCAGCATCTCAGATTATTACGATGATGTTCACCATTTCGGGAGATCTCAGCATTATCAGAGCCATGGTCATGCAACTAAACAGGGGCGTTGACAACGGCGAGCACTTTGTGCTTGAAGATGCGACTGGGCGGACATTCCCTATCCACCTGAAGACGATTGTTTCTTGGGAAGCCTTCAACGTCATCCTCAATGACCGGTTCAAGGGCAAGAAAGGCGAGCGCCGGACCCGCCGCAAGCTCTACTCGCTTCACGAGAGCGCCAGTCACCAGCCGATTGATCAATCCATCAGCTTTACGGATGCATTCGTGCCATATCAGAAAGTAGATATGAGCCTGATTTGCAAAGCGCCAACATCCAACGACGGCGACAGCGGTCTGTCGAGTTGCCCCTGGTGCAGAACTGTTTCCCCGGGTACCCTGGGGGCGCGGGTGCAATGCGCGCTATGCAGAAAGGACTTTATCCGGGAGGTTATCGAAGCCAACGATGTTGATGACACTCGCTTCACCCCATCCTCCCCTAAGTCCCAGGGGGTGCAATCTAGGAAGCAGTTAAGTACAGGGGCAGATTGTGTACATGAGGACGGAAGAGATGACGAGCCTTGCACCGAGTGTCGACAACTGAAAGTGTCTAAAGGGGGAAAACAAAAAGGGGCACCAATGGTTAAAGCCGACGAAGAGTCCGACGAAGAGAACCTTGCCGGCCTTGCTCATGTTACTTTACGGACAATAAAGATACGACTGCCAGAGGCGAATTTGAATCCATTGCCGAGACTCGATGCCTTCGCGGTCGACTCCAGCGGTTACCGGTCCCTAGGGGGCAAGAGTGGGAACGTGATACTGAATCGCCCGACAGGTAAGATACGCCCCACCTAGAAGAGCCACCGTCTGGAAGTGTTTGAAGTCGAAGCTAATAGTATCCGCGTGACTAGACGAGATCAGTCCGAAGGTTAAGCAACTACACTATTGGAACGAGGAGGTGGACAAAATTGAGGCAACAAACGGCAAGCAAGGCAAGCCGCTGGTCAGGGCTCGACTACGCCTTTTGATTGCGAAGCTGCAAGTACAAATTTTGACAGAGGAGGGAGATGTAGAGCAAGCGAAGGCGGGGCTTCAGCATGCAATCAAATTGGTCGAGTTGAGCGACGGACAGTCTCCCAGTGATCATGCGGAAGAAGAGATGAAGGAGCTAGGCAGCCAGCTTATGAGTGTCATTGAGAGGATTGGGATTCGTGGTTTGCACAGGGAGGACCTCGATCATCTCTAACTTCTGGAAGGAATGAAGGGGAATCTTGTTCTGAATAGGTACCAAAGTTCTACGATGTTTTTCGTCAATTTTTCGCTAAGGCAATTCCAAGGCCAAGTATCTCACGAGCTGGGAGTCTTCAGTCGCTACGGCGTTAGCCAGAGTTTGGAAGGACATTTTTCTTGAGAACACATCCCCGTACTATGGCATCCGTCTCACTTGTACCATGACCCTACCAAACCGCACAGAACCTAACCCCTGTGACATTCCGCACCACCGCTCAATGCCGTGTCTTTGCCAGCAAACCCAACGCTCCTAGGCTTACAGAAACGCCACCCTAGGGCAGTGAGGCCGTCATTCAGGCTAGTCAGCCCCCTATAGTACCAGCAACTCAACCTACACCACCTAGTCTGGTCTCAACCCCATCGTCTGTTGTACCCCGTCAACCTGGGAAGTAGTGACCCTTGATGGGCCACCAGCTACGCCTGTAGATGGTATTAACGCGGTTCCAACGTTAAGCGGTGCCGCTAGAGGCCGTTGGGGTGCCCGTGAAGGCAGGGAGCACCCAGAACAACAACAGGAAAGAGGTGTCACGACCCAAGTCTTGACCACGGAAGGGCACGGGCCACGTGCAAGGAGCCAATCATCGGGACCAGGATGTAATGGCCCATGCAAGCCCTGTAGTGACTAATAACATGTCACGACCCAGGCACCCTGTGGCTAAAAAAAGCTGTACACCAAACCACACCACACCCACCCTACACTAGTCTCACCAAGCTCAGACCCTTTTTTTAAGAATGGCGCTTCGCGCTAACCTCCCCCAGGTAGCCTGTGCTTATATACTGTGGGTCCGACCCTTAAAACTTCTTAAAAATAGGGTCTGATGCCCATTTGTCGCAAATCGTAAGGTATATTATAAAGTCTAAAAACGCCAAAAAGTCTGTGCGGTGACGCAATAGGGAAGAAACCACAAAGAGAACTACACCTACAGAACGTCTTAGCCGGCCTAGAAAGCCGACTCCCAAACTACTAGTCCTTCAATTAGAGGGACATAAATGAAATTAACGTAGAAAAAGGAACCAGATACGTACTTAATATAGAGAACAAGACCTGATTAGTAATAGTACCTAACATAAAATGGAGCTTAATATAAAACAATAAAGGAAATATAACTGTAAACTAAGTTATCTTCCTTCAATTAAAGGGCCAGAATGTCACTAGGCTTCTAACAAGAGGTTTTCATAGTGAAATCGTCAGATGATGAATTGAAAGAAGCACAGTTTAAAGAACCGTGCAACACGGTCCCTTTTTAGCAGTAACACGCGCTAGAGAACGCATCGCTATATATATAAGCAGCTATAGTAATATTACATACAGAGCTTAAAAAGAACGACAGGGTCGGCCTAGACAAATACCCCAAGTCAACATTAGCTATGCGCTACTTTAGCTACCATACAAATTATTAGAAAATAAAGGTATTTTTTTATACCTACTAACCAGTTATATGACCTTGGCCCGCTAACAAATTCTCCATTCACACTACTATAAAATCCGTCCACTTATTAATCATCACTTACGTTACCCGCTCCTAACTATCCTTAATCAACTGGAATAAATCTAATTTAAGACGGTAATTCACATGTATATACTGCTTCACAACACGCCAGGCATTCTCAATAGGCAATAAATCTGGCGATCCAGGCGTATTAAAGAACTGTTTAAGCTTATGTGTTATTTTCTACTTCTTAATAATATTTTTTTTAGCAGAGTTCCCACTACTATAACCAGAATTGCTATCTTCAAGGATAAAATCATTATCTTTTAAAAGCTACACATTAACAGGCCTTTTAAGAATAACATCTTAATATATCTGTAAACTTATTTTCCTATTCGTATTTATCAGAACTTGATAGAATTGCAGATCGGATATAAAATTATACCCAATTACAATTTAAACGTCATATCGTTCGTGAATATCTTCAGGATCGTCTTTCTTAACGTGATAAATACAATCAGGGCAATACCACTCACTAGATTTCTAAATAGTTCAAATTCTTCCTTCAGATGTCTTTACACAATGGACTTCGTCAGACCAGCGGATATCGCGCCAATTTTCAGGCTAAGGGCGTAATTAAAGAGCAATTATTACAGCTTTAACTTGGCGTTTTACATTATAAGGAGAAACCCAGCCCTTTTCACATACGATACATTTCTAATAACTAAGAGTGCCCATTACTCGCTCAATCGTACGTGCTGAAATACCTTCAATTCTAGCCTTAAGAATAAGGCCTTGCTAGGTTAATCTGCGTGCTTAGAAGCCGTATTTCTAAAGGATTTATTCCATAGTGAGTAAGTTAGCTAGTGATAATAGTTCCGGCTACGCGTTTCGACCTCAGGATGATGGCGATCGTGGCTTTCGTAGAGGATTTTCTAGCCACGTGTCAGAAGCGCGGCACTCTGGATTCTGTGGAATTGAAAGGGGTTGTAACTGCGTGATTGTATCTGCTTGTTATGTAGCTCCCTGGCAAAGCCAGAGAGCCTCTATTATAGTTGTGAATGGTGGCAAGGTTGGTGGCAAATGGTGGCCTACACCAGCTGAACTGACTGCGTCAGTTCAGCTCCCCTGAGCTCCTTTCAGCTTAGATGCCCACACCAGAGCTCAGCTCGGTTATCCACACCTTCGTGGTGTTCTGGCCTCTGGCCAGAACCCCCTTCTTTCTGACACCACGGTTGTAGCTAACCCTGTAAAATCGGAACACATCTTCGTAGATAAAAGGAAGCCTGTGGGCTTAAAGAAAGCCAGTAGTCCTAATTACTCCGGCCTTCTTAGGAGCAGGATGGTGTAGGTAACTACCATAAGCCATGGTGATGGTGATGTTAGTGGCAAGTGGTAGGTAGTGTAATGGAATCTGGAAGAATTATTAGGGGGCTTGTTAGCGCTGAAAAGCACGAGCCATTTTTGGTGTACTCCTTTTTTTAGCAACCGCTTAAAGGGGTTCCACCCCCCTGAAATCCAGAAGGTTCCAGAAGGTTCGACTGGTGGTTTCAGGGTACGTAACCATACTACAAGGTACCCGGTACAGGGTACCTATTACAGGGTACTTAGTGGCTAGAAATTAACAACATATAAAGCTTAAAAAAAAAGAAAAAAAAAAGAACGACAGGGTTAGCTTAAATAAACGCCTTAAGTTACACTTCCCCTTAAGACTAGCCGTCAGTCCCACCTACATAGCAGTTTTAAACACAAACTAACACTCTTAAAGCTTCTAGTTATAAGAACTATATAACAGTTTACAGTAGCTGACCCTCCTTACTACCAACTCAGTCCTCTAATACTTCCTATCACAGGACCGAAATAAGTAGGAACCATCCTTTAAATCACTTTTCTACCACCTTCTCCTCCCGCTTCCTCTTCATAAACCCAATGTTCCCCTTCATAGTCCTCTGGAATCATCTTCCTCACCCCCTGCCAGAACTTCCGCCTGCCGCAGCGCTGCTTCCGCATTCCTAATTGCCGAATCGAGATCCCCCAGTCGATAGAACGCCATGGCAAGAGTCCACTGATACTCCTTCAGTTTGAAGTCTAGGCTCTCACGCTAGCGAGTCTGAGCAGATCCTCTGCCATGTCGTTCAGAGTGGCTACGTCCTTGACTGAGCCCAGCGAGGAACGGATCTCCTGAATGCTGGGTCTTCGAGCGTCCGATATTTGCTTGGTGTCTGGAGGTGCTGAGAAGAGGGTGCAGCTGCAGTGGAAGTCGTAGTGGTTTTTGAGAAGTGCGAGGCGGTCCGCGGTGGGGAGGTCAAGCAGCAGCTTACAGTAACAGTGTATTGCCACTTCATAACCATGGACATCACCCTCCGGCGACGTCTCCTTCGGCCGGACCTACCCAGCACACTCGTACTCATACAGGGCCTCCAGCGTGACCAGCCATACGACGTCGCCAAGATTAAGAAACTACAGACCTCCTTCAGCCAACGCGAAGTGACATACTAATATCCCGTTCCCTGCAAAGACCTCAGTGTCGTCCACGACTTCATCACCTCCATTAACTCCCTCGAGGAACTCTCAGTGCTCAACTACAAGTGTGATGGCTCCGCTCTCTGGCCGGCGGTCTTCCACCATGTAAAATCGCTACATAGTCTGGCGATTCATACCCCGCCGCTAGATCACTCGCATATCTAGACACCGGAGAGTGTCACTGCTATTAGCGCGGGATTGCCAGACCTGACGCATCTGGAGATCCTCCTCCCGCTGGAAGAGGCCGCCTACCGATTTCTCTGATTGGCGTGCGGGTAAGTTTTCGCTCAATGAGATTCAGAAATGGATGGAGGACGCACGCTGCGGCATCCAGGGGTACACAGGACAGCAAAAGCGTTGTTGATCGAAGCCATCTGGCAGACTCCGCTGTCGGTACAATAGTCGTGACCGCTGGCGCAAAGCGCTATCGTCCACTCATTGTAAAAGCTCGCGTTGCACGGTTCCCTGTCCCAGACGGTGTTTTGTTCTAACCCCTCGCGTCTGTAGCATGTTGCCCATTTTAGGTCAGCAAGGCAAGACAGAGGAAATTGATGCACTGCCGCCAGTAGAGCATGATGTGTGGCCGACAACTTTGCAACGATGTGAAACTAATTACAGAAACTAAGATGAGAATGAACACGGGACATGCTACCGAACGCTGCGAGAAGTATTAGTAATAATCTCAAGCCAACAAACATCCATGACTTACAAACACGAGGCCGTTGGTGGCAAGAATGGTCACTTGAGCCCCCGGAATGCCTCGATATGGTCTGTCAATGCCCCATCCACCCGCCCCTACACCCGCCTCCCATCTAAAATCCGGTTGAAAGTTTCAAAATTCCCCTCCCTCGATTTATCGTGAACAGCAAACCACACCTGTCTCCACCAATTCCCCCTGAACTCATCCTCCTTGAGCACCTCCATCCAACACCACGCCACATCCTCGGGCGGGTTCTGAAAGACGCCGCACCCCAGCGCACCCAACACCAGCATGTCATGCCCATACACCGCTGCCAGCCGCAACGTCAGCCTCATCTTATCCTTTGTGTAGTTCCTGTCCCGATCCAGCACAAACACCTTCTTCTCCGCTCTACCTCCCGCTCTGTCGTTGACGACAAAGGTCGTCACCTCAGGCCGGTTGATCGCTGCGAATGTCACCGCGCCGACGATCGGATACGGCTTGGAAAGTAACCCAGGGCCGTCGGCCATCTCGTGACGGAGGACAAGCACGTAGGGGCTGTAGAGCGCTTCATTACGCGCGAGTGGGTACTGTGCGCCGTCCAAGGTGTATGTGCGACCATGGACGACGTCCAAACCAAACCGCCATACATTCGTGGTAGGGCCTGTGGGGCGGTATTGGTGCGGGTTCGCGATGGGATGAACCGGACACGAGGACAAAAGGAGATGCTCGACCGTGGGGAAGTATGCGGAATATTTCACTACGCCGACCTGACACCGAGGAATCGAGAATCGGCCAAGCAATACCTGGCATACACCGAGGTTTTCGACACCCTCATTGATGAAGGATGGCGCGTTGTGTCAGCCCCCGGCCAAGAAGTGCACGGCAATGTGCGAATTTCGACCGACTCCCAGGCTGGATCGATGGGGGGAAATTGTCGGCGTGCGGGATTGAGAAGCCAAAGCGGCGCGTCGACACCAGCGTCCTGTGGGTGAGCCGGGGCTGACCCAGGGCTGAGCCCCCGATCAGCCCAGGGCGACCCATCGGCTTTTGGCCTGAAGCAGTACTTCTACCTTGGGAGTTGAACTTGAAGTACAATAGCAGCTACTGAATTAATTGAATTCCTGGAGTGGGGCACCGCTCCTGCCATTTTTAAGTATTTATTGTTCAGTCTTTTAATCACCTATACTCCTAGGTTACACCCTGTACTCTTAAGTACAACTTACACTTACGACCTGTCTCAGCCCTCAACGGTGCAGGCTGTAACACAGGGCGCTAATTTCACCGCTAGTTATAAGGCATTTTTAAAGTAAAAAACTTTTTATCAAAAAATCTCTGAGTAGCTGCCTCCTTTATTTAAGGTATGAGTGGAGCGGAGGGGAAGTACCGTAAAATTACCACATAAGAGACGGTAAAAAAAAAGGAAGGTATAATAGTATAAACGGTAGGCTGCCTGAGATTACGGCAGATGGTAGGGCTATATTATTGGAGCTGGGGCCGCTATACATGGTGCTGCAGACTTCCAATTCTAGACTCCTCAGCGTACTCTATGATTGTAAAGAAATTTCGTGAGCCAAGAATCGTCCCAGATAATCAGGCTGTTTTTTAGGCTGGAACTTGGGTTAAGTTGGAAGTACGAGCACCATTGTTAGTAATGCACATTTCGGCAGGCAGTGAGCCCTTGTTGTTTCCCACTTATGTTGATGGGGTAAACAACCCCCCCTGAATCGGTCTGCTGTGACATATTGACTTTCATTCCCGATTGCATCTCAGCTTTTCCTTCGGCCAGTTACAGGCTTGCTTTTGCAACTCTTCTTGGAAGGGATTCGGATTTCCTTAGACTACCTTGACAGTTCATTGCCGGCAGCGGCGGTCCTTGATCATATTTGCGAGGGAAAGAGAAGCCTTACGAAGAGCTTGGGTGCCAGATAAGGCAACCATATGGCAGACCGAATGCACCCAGTGGGGCACACTGACCACACCACTGTGCGAGTTGCGAACGGAGGGCCGAGATTTAATCGGCTGCTGCTCCCTGATTTTGATGGACGGAGGTGAGCCATGAATGGGTAGATTCTTGGTGGAGTGGAAGGACGCGATACTATCTTGACTTCAGCCACCTCGGAAGTTTGCAAACGGCTGCACGGGTTGCCATGGAGCTTAAGGGAGAGGGTATCATTAGGTTGCGGACAGTGGTATACCGGCCGCAGGTTCAGTTTGAAGGATGACGTGGTCCAGGGAATTGGTAGGTAGCTTGAGGAACGGTGCGACTTTGGAGATTTTCGAGTGAGCTGGAGCGCGGAGGATAAGTTCGAAAAGGATGAGGCTCAATGGTCGCCGAAAACCAGATATGGGCAGGCTGACAACGCCTACTCTGAGCGATGAGGGAGATGTGAATAAGAAGGATGTGAGTGATGGTATCGCTCGACGGACTGTGGAGAGGTTTTGATGAGTTTGGCTAAGAAAACGCTGTAGCTAGTGAGGGTTCTCTCGAAACGGGGGGCTATAAGAGCAAGGAGAAGACCATCAGGCCCGACAAGGCTTCATTTGAAGACGCAATGGGTACCAGTACAGAGGGTCTATCGCCTCTCAAAGGTTGGGATCAGAACTGTGGCGGTTGTACGGTAAGTTGGGCAAATCTTTCGCAGGCGTGTGCTGTTCTCTGTCAGCCAGGTGAAACTCGGGGCGGCGCAATGTGCGCTGGGCTCCAAATGTCGGCACAATGTGCGCTGTGGATTCACAACATGCGGGGTGATGACCAGTGATGGCCAATCATGACGTGTACCAGGCGTGTACAAATCGACACCATTTGCCTCGGACCATGCAGCCAAATGCATTAGGCCAATGAAACCTGGCCTTTTGAAACTTGGCAGCAATGTTCAGTGTCAAGGTCGACAGCATCGAAAGATATTTTAGCAGAGGCTCCATCCCGTCCGCCTTACTTCTCCCTACCCGCCTCACTTCCCCATTGGTACCCGCCCCGATTCCAATCCCATTGATTACACCGCTTCCACGACAACTTGAACCCTCGAGCATCCCGACCACTTGAAGCACCGTAGGATCCATATCCATCATGTCGGAACATATTGAAGGCTACGGCATGACCTCAATGGCCATCAACCTCGCCTTCTCAGACAAGATGTCGCGAGAAGCAGAAAACCTGCAGGCAATAACACTATGGGACAACCCACCGATGGACGATACTGGTCCCCATTCGGATGGCAGCGGCGACGACGGCAGTGACGACGACGACGACGACGACGACGAAATATTCATCTTCCAGCCTCCATTTCCAGCCCAGCCCCGTTTAGACCCCGATTGCCCGCTCGCGCAGTACCGAGGGGACATCCTCGAGACCGCGACGCAGCGCTTCTCCGAGTTTAAGTTCGGGAAGCCTCAACTGACCGAGCGACGCAAACCCTTACCACGCCCCAGTCTCCCCTGTCCATTCTACGCCAGCGACCCACGCCGACACCGAGCATGTCTCCGCTACGACCTGCAGCGCCCCATCGACTTGAAGCGACATCTTTGGACGTCACATCGCCAGCCACAACATAGCTGTCCCGTTTGCGGAAGCGCCTTTGACACGGCCACGGCCTGCGACGCGCACATTCGGCCGAGGGAGTGCAAACGACGTGTGGTGGTGCCACGGGCAGAAGGGCTATCGGACGCGCAGATTTATCAGCTTGCGGAGGCGACTCGCGAAGATGAAGAGAATGAGGAGGACAAGGACGGCAAGAATGCAGCAAACAACCAGGACCGGGAGGCCAATAATAACACAAGCTTGAAATCAGAGTGGACAGCGATCTGGGCAATCGTTTTCCCCCGGGACGCACCGCCGCCAAGACGCCCCGACGGCTTGAATAACACGACCATGAACGAACTCACACTCCTTAGGGAATTTTGGAATAGACAGGGGCGTGAAATCACGGCCGGCTTGCTGGCGGAAAGGAGGGTGTACGACACTACCATGGGCTCGCAAAAGGGGAGCCGGGATATCAGGGCTTTGCAGGCGTCGGTTCTTGACGCAATGGTCGAGGAGGTGTTAGCGAGTCTGGGGTAATGCGAGGCTCAGCAAACCAAGAAACACTTTGGCGGCGATGACGTGTTTGTAAGTCGACGGGTTTATTTCTATGTCAGTGTTTGGACAGGTGCGAAAACACACAAAACAAATTTAACATGACCTCCAGTTATTCTTACACTTCGAACGGCCGGCCAGAGGCTCACAATTTCTTCCTGTAGGAGCAATTCAGGGGCCTTACAATGGCATAATAGATACAACGCGGGTTGAACAATATTGCTAAAAACACGCGTACTCCAACGAGTATCACCTCTAAAACTTAGCATGCAATACTAAACCATTCCACATTCAAATAATGCCTTTTCCTTTGATCGGAGGGCCTAAGATTTGCTGCATTCACAAGCGGTCGATTTAGTGGTGGAAATCGCAGTGGTTGGATGGCTTGTTGAATCGTGGAAAACCCACGCAGCACAACCACTTTAAGCAAGGCTCACGCGCCGAGGAAAATATCACGGCAAAAGCAATAAACATCTTGGACTGCTTGGCCCCCTACATCAGTGCCCTGGTCCAGTATTTGTCTCCTCTTCTCGTACCTAAGGGTACGTAAGACTCAGAACCCTGTTCGTAACCACAAACGATACGCGGGCGGGATATCACTGTGTGACAGGTAGGGTACTTAACCAAAGATACTGCTAACTTTGAGTGAAATAGTTTATCAGAGGATGGGGGTTTGGATACAATTAGGTACACTCACTGGACATGTTTGTTGGATGGAGGACGGAGGCGCGTCCGCCCAGTGCCTACAATTCCTGAAGGCAGTGTTTGTACAGGCATGTCAAGTCACGTTGTCACTTAGCCGCGAGCAAGTTGCCCGATAAATCAATCAATTCAGGTACTCGGGTAAGGACTGTGTCGACGATGCCCCCCTGTTGACTTTGCTCCTGTGCCCCGCCTCCCCCTTGCTAGAATAATAACGTATGATTTATGTCACCTTCCTGGCCTAATGCCCGAAAAGCTGCGTCACCAGCAGGCTATGAATCAGGCCACGCAAATGGGCTATGCGAATGGTCTGAATCGCGCCGCCGTGCAAATCGTGTTGCTATGAAAATGATGCGCAGCATCACACCCTAATCGTTGAACAATGATGATTATGAAATGGAAGCCACCCGAACCCGGAGGCTTTCGAGATCCAAGCAAGCGAGTGGGTGGGGGTGAGGCGGGAAAACCAACTGTCTCCGGGCGTCAACAATGAGTGGTTGTTGTTCTTGTGCCTTTGCACAATTCAGGACGGCCCAGCGTTTCGTATTTCAGAGGTTGCTGGTGTCATAGTCACCACCACTACTAGGAGGGTAGTAATCGTGATGAGAGGCGCCGTAGTCGGTGTAATAGCCGTTGCTGGAGGATCCATAGCCGCGGTGGGTGTTGTCGTTGGGGGTGTTGTTTCCAAATAGACCCGGCGACAATGTGCCGGAGAGTCCTCCTGATGGGAAAGCAGGCGTGATTTCGTCCCCCATGGGGCCATCTAGCTCAAGGCTCAAGCTCCAGTCCCCCATTTGGCTATCGGTCGGCCCATGGTGGGAATCATATTCTAGCTGGGCGGCCGGCTGCCGCAACGTTTCAGCTTGTTTGATATGCGATTCAAGTAAAACCTGGTTTGGAGACCCCATGGTAGTCACCCTAGAGTCTTCTTGTCGAGCAGCATAGCTCCGGAACCGCTGGACCAGAGAATTGGAGAAATCGTGGATGTCTTGGCGTCGGCCAACGGGGAACCCGTTCGCAAACTCATAGATGTAGTTGTCACTGGCAACATCCGCAGCGGCGAGATCCATGCGCTCCTGGAATTCAGATCCGGCATAGGGTGTGGCCGGCGCGGGCAAATCCGGAAAAAGAAAGTCCCATATGCCATACCAGCGGCGCTCGTACCGCGATCCGGTTCGGCTTGCCTCGCCGCAATTCCTGAGTTGGCCCATTTGTGCTGGTGATAGTACTAGTCCTGGCCGAAGTTTAACATTCACCAAGTTACATGCCTGGGCTTTGATATGGGCCATTCGGTCATCATCATGATGCCTCCCCGGGCGGTCAAAGACAAGTCCGCATCGCGGACAATGGACGGGGATCATGTGATGCTTCTGAATGTGTGACTTCACATCGCCGATGCGACTCATGGTGTAATGGAGGCATGAAAGGTGCGTGACAGGGTCAGCTTTTGCAAAGGGGCAGGCGAAAGATTGTTTGGGAAGGGCTGTTTCCTGTCGCTTGGAGGACTTTTTGTCGTCTTGGCCTCTGTCATCATCGTCATGGCCATTATCATCATCCACACCCTGCTTGGACATGCCCCGGTGGCTCCGCCCTGTGGAACGGCGGGGGGGCTCCGATGGGATAGTCATTGAGGCCCGAGATCCTGAATTTGGGGCTGAGCTTGATGCATGCCCAGCGCTTGGCTTGCTTCTGGGCTCCCCCGAGGTCTTTCTACCACCGGTTCTGGTACGCTCATTGTTCTCCCGGTACGCCGAGGGCGGCGTGGAAGCGACTGGTGAGCTCTGACTCCTATGGGTGCTGTCGTATATGAGAAACCCCCGGGGATCCGGATTGTGTGATGCCATGCCTTGAGGGTGGTGTCTTTGGAGCACGTCGTCAGACGCGGCTTCAATGTTGCTGTCAGCCTCATTGCCAATCCCTCATCGTGGTGTAGGGACGAACTCACCGGCCTGTCATTGTAGGGACAAGGATACTGACCACGAGTCTTCAGGAAGGGCGCCGTGCCAAGTGGCCGGTGTCGAGGGGCTGGTGCCGAGCGGCTTTGTTGGTAATATACCCCAGGGGGATTGCAAAACTCGAGTTGTGTGCTTGTTTGGACCGCGATTGCTCGCGTGACCCGGAAGTAATTGAGGCAAGGTGAGAAGCTGCGACAAGTCCGAATCTGAAGTTGGGCCCCGGTTTTGAGTTGGGTGAGGTATCTAGGTACTTACACAGCCGCGAATTTTTGTCGCCCTACCTTGTAGTGATTGGGGCCCGAATAAGCAATAGTCTCGTTGCCCCAGCGGACATGCAAGAAGTGCTGGCTCCCCTTAACCACCACGAACATTTCGGGGCTGGCACGCTGTGCTAAATCCGGACTGCGCTATACAGGCGGCGAGGACAGGTCTGCGGTGCAGACCAGGCGAGGCGAGCTTCTGGCCACTCAGCGTCCCCGCCCCATTTCTGCATGTTGCGCATTTCGGTGAAGGTGCGTGTTTGTCCGCCATGATCCAGTTGGCAGCCAACCAGCAGGCACATGCTAGTGACCGCGCCACGTATTTACCGATTGACACTTTGACCCGACACGTTGCGAATCTGCTAATCACCTTTACAAGACCCATGTGTGCAGTCAAATTTCTGTGTGATCGGCTCTGCAAGGCAAGGAGGGAAGCTGAGGCAGAAGCTGTAGCAATTGGCTCCGCTTTCAACCAGCTTTCAGGCATGCAGGCAGAGCCAACCAGATTAGCTAGGTACCTACCTAGGTAAGCTACTTACTTTTTCGACTTGACGATGCAACCTTTGGCCGCTCAGGGTAGTGCACCAAAACGAAACATGACGGTCAGAGACTTCACTCAAGTTAACGCCACCAAGGAGGACAAGTACTTTAGGCAGGCATGGGCGGAGCAAATTGCAGTGAAGTAACGAAGCAAAGTTACAATATTTATATTTCCCTCTTCTATCGTACCTAGGTGTACTCTCTCCTTCTCTACTCCTTGGTTCCATCCTCCTTGGTCTGTGGTGATGGGGTGATCACTGACGCCCCGCTCAATGGTTGCGATTGTCTCGAGCCCAAAATTGTATGATTGATTGGCGCATCTTTATCCTGTAACCAGAGGCCAAGGCGGACTCTGGCCAGAACTGCATGGTTGGTTGTTAACCTGTGTGGTCTTGTAAGATCAGCACAAAGTTGGATTTGGATGGTACCGGAAGGCAGGCCACCTACGCTTGGCTGTCGGAGGCAATCGGCGAGGTTGATGGTGAGTCCATCTTGGCGTTGGAACTTGGTGAAAGAGCTCTCCTTGAATGCTGTTAGCTGCCCCACCAGGGGCTCTGTTGAGGATGCAAACTTGAACTTGGATTAACTCCCAAAACATGAATACAAGCAACAATTATTATACCCCTAACTATCACGAGTCTCATCCAACATCTTCACACAGCTACAGAAACTCTTACATCAAAACTCACTCTACTACGCATCTGTGTGCTGTTAACCGCCCACGGGCAATTCTGATAACATTGAGACCTGTCGACATCACCATCTCCGGGTTCCATTGGGATGCAACCACCAGCGAGAACGGCCCGGCATCCGAGAGCGGGTGGATTTCAATGCAGGTACATGAAAACTCGCGCGATCCGCAGGAGTTACTGGTTGGAGCCAGCAAATGCACTGGACAGGGCGAACGGGGCCAAGCATTGGCTATGCGTTGATGCCGTGCCCCGCCCCATGGCCAACACATCGTCCCTGTACGCAGATGCGTAAATAGGAGGGATGCCGAGTAGATTTTTCACAGCTGCGTACGACCGCGCCAATGGCTTTGCGCTCGCCCTGCTTACCAAACACCGCGACCGAGTCCTTGGCGTCTGCGTTGCTGTCGTCTTTCAATTGGACTGGGAAGTGTTTCGATGTTGGATATCACTATGACATTCCTCCGCAGCGCCGTCGACCTCTCAGTCCCGTTCAGCACCAAAGGACAACGAAATTTGCCCTGCGTCGCGAAGAGGAGAAATCTCATGTCTTAGTATGGCTACGCCAGCCGCTTTTGATCAAATAACAAGCTCGTTAGGGGTAGGTTGAGCGTCTCCCGCATGCAGATTTCTGGAGCTGACTTTCTTCGGCAGACAAGCCCAGAGTTCAGCAGGGCTGACAGAGACGGGTGGGGGTGGAGCTCAACACCAGACCCAATGCCAGACGCTGCAATAGGGGACCCGGAAACATGTTCAGGCCGCAATGTCGATCATAGACTGTCGCCTCCTTTGACACCCGCTTCGACACCCGAAACGCAAGAACTCGGTACGCGTGACAAATCAACGCATCCTCTCTCGCCATCGCCCGCAGCACCGGTGAAAGGTGCTGCCCGACGACATCGAGGGAGAGTGCGACCAGGTAGCAGCGAATCAAAGCTGCCCGCGCTCGCGTGCCCGTTTTACAAATTCGACCCCCGCAGCCATCATGACTGCAGGGGCTTCACACTACGCCGAGTCAAGGACATCAAGCAGCACATCCAACGGAAACATACGATGCTGCCCGAACCCGAATTTCACTGCGGCCTGCGCCTCCGCACATTTGACGCCGAGGAGCATAAGGCCGCGCACCAACAACACCAACAGGATCCTCATCACGCCCGCGCATGCCCGCCCCGACCCGGCCGCCGGCTCCGGGTCATCACGGGCGAGCAAACGGAAAAACTGAAAGGATACCTCGGCCGGGGCAAGCCGATTTACGAACAGTGGTACGATGTGTGGGACATTCTTTTTCCCGGCGAACGCCGGCCACGGACAATCCACCTTGACAGCATCAGCAACTCGTGGGAAGGACGCATGAAGATGCTTCGCCGGGTATGGGAGACGCACAGGTCTGAAATACTGGCTGCTGTTGCTTGTACCCCACCACCCGTGAGCATCCTAGGCGGCATCCGCCTCCCGGGTCTGGGCGGAAGCCTTGACCCGTGTTGTGCTTTCCCGTATTGCCATCCATCGAGCTCGAGCACGCGAATGCTAATGTCCGCCACAGCAATGAGCGAGAGCTTTGCGCAATGGCGTCCGTTCGACCAGGTGATGGACGCATTCTTGGGCCTTGTCAAGGAGGAGATGACAGACGATGTTGTTGACACGGACAGGCCAGACCCCGATAGCACAGAAGTGGAAGCGGCATGCTCACTCCAAGGTGCGCAGCAACCATGGTACCCGAGTTCAAATGTCTATTGCCCGGAGGACCTCGATTCTATTTTGTGGCAACCATCCGTCGATCCAGAAATCGAGTCACCAGGCATAGACATGGCGGCTCAGGGGACCCTGGGGCTGGCATCTGGGGATGTGATATACAACTTCCCAAATGACTTGGGCAGCCCGTGGTGATTAAAGCACTGGAAGGAGGTCCGTCCTACATCTAAGTAGATTAGTTAGGTAGAATACCAGGCCTTCGTTTCCAGCGAGAAAATCTGAAACATTGGTGTTTCCGGCAGTATCTACCTGAGATATTCAGAGAGCTAATAGCGCACGCAGTAGCGGCAGGCCAGCTGTTGGTTCCAGAAGCTCTGCAGATGGCCGATTTCCCAACGGCGCCACGGTACAAAACAACTCTTATGTGAGACTCATAAAAGGCGCAGAAACCATACCCGTTGAAGGTCTAGCTGGCAACCATAGCGCCCGAGCCTTCAAGAACATCTCCGTAACCGCAGCGGTCGTGGCCGCACTTGACTCTCTTGGCCCAGTCCCAAGATGGAAAGGGAACACATTTGAATGAAAGTGAAGATGGCTCTTCTAAACCAAAATCTTTGGAAGAAAGTTGAAAACTCTAGAAACTTCAAAAGAGCTGAGCACCCCTGAGAATCCATGACTATGGCATATAAAATTCAAGGACCTGTTGCTTACGAAAACACAAACACAGTTACCGAAGGCTGTACGGCAGAAAGGACTGTACAGCAAGGAAGGTCTGAAAAGCACGGAGGACAGATTCCACCTACAGGCTTGAATCTGGGGGGGTATGTCAGAAAGAAGGGGTGTGGCCATGCAAGCTAAATAGAGCTCAGGGGAGCTGAACTGACGTAGTCAGGTCAGCTGGCCAGAGCCACCATTCGCTACCCACTTTGCCACCATTCACAGCTATAAAGATAAGCTATCTGGCGAAGCTAGAGAGCGAGGACAGAACACAAGCAATACAATCACACTATTGCAATCCAGAGTGCCGTGTTTCCAACAACTAGATGCCATATGCTCTCCCTGTCTCTAAAGCAATGCTCGCTGGCTACTTCGAGGCAGAAGTTTGGAATTTTGCAGAAGCAGCTTGACTGAAAACAAGGGCTTCTGGACCCAGAATTACATCCCAATCCCAATCAACCGGCCTCTTACAGTGCGCAAATCACCAAGTACCCTCAGCAAACCAAAGTGGAAAGACCGCCCGCGTCTAACTATTACGACTCGGGGCAGAATGTCCAACAACACTCGCCCCAACAACCGCTCGCTTGGCAACCGGACAAAGATCCATGTAGCTGCTCCGAGACGCCTAACGGCGCGCGGTACAGTACAGCGCAGAGGCTTAAAGAGCTGGAGAACAGTGAGGAGTTCGATATGGTAGTGGATGTGGTGTGTCGGCTTAAGACCTAAAAGCGCATACCGGAGCAAGTCGCGCTGCTTGGTCCCCAGACCATCGATTTCACTCCAGTGGAGATCAACTCGACGCAGATCACCAAACGGAATACCGCAGGCTTCGCTCAGGCCATTGACAAAAAACCGGTGATCACACCATTCATTTGCCTACGTTACAATGACTTCTTAGCGGGCATGACAAGTTCGGCCGGAAGCTTGTTGGCCGGTGTAAGAAGGAGGATGGAAGAGTGGCAGACTCATCTGCAAAGGCGGGACGCGGCCGTGGCTGCTCGGGAGTCTGCTCTCAGAAAGCGGGAGGCGGACGCGGACATCCGAGAGAGGCACTTGCAAGCCGAAACCGCCAGGCTGAGGGCCTGGGAGATGGATTTAAAGACCCAATTGGTTGTCAAGTCAAAGCAGATGGACGCCGACGTGGCCTCGTTAAAGGCCGCCCTGGACTCGCTGGAGGGGTTTTTGACGCGGCAGGGGTAGGCAGACACAGGGCCAACCCCATGCTGCCCACGGGACAAATAAACGCTGTGAGAGGAAGAGACCAAGGCATCAGAGGGGACAAGGTGGAAGGAGCGAGAATGCGAAGTGTAGGAATAGGACACCACCAGGACATCTAGTAGGGGGAGGCTAGAGTAAAGAGAGGAACAGGCTCGCATCAAAGCGAAAAGGCTAGTTAACAAGGAGGGTGAGCATTAGCGAGGGTAGGAGGAATACAAGAAGGCCATTGTGTCCTACCAGTTAGAAAGCCAGCTGCATGGGGCCGTCCAGAGGGTGGACACCTTGGCGGAAACACTGCTGAGTTAAGGGATGTGCATGTCAGCACTCTCCTCAAAACACTACTGGAAACACTTAAAGTGCTCCCAGCTGTTGCTTAGAACACATTTACTGTATAAAGACGTACAGGATCTCCTAGATCAGAAGGACGTGAATGAGCAAGCGATGCAGGAACGCGACAGGCTGGTAGGGGCGCTAGGGGGCTCGTACGAAGGCGCAGTGCTGTGGCGTTTGCGGTAAGCCTGGGTAAATGCACGCACCTGCTGGGAGAATGTGGAATTGTCTGATTCATCTCCTCTGATATAATTATAATGATTTATAGTGGTGTGGAGTTAACCGTTCGCATGTGGATTATGTTAAATGCTACGCAATTACGGTAGTTCTGAGCGGTTGCATTATTGTGTGTCCGAGGGACCGAGCCACCCTCTGGGGGCCACCGTTTGACCCTGAAAACATCGCGTTTTCGGCCCACTTTATCCAGCCAATCGCTAATTATCTTGGCTCTTGGCGCCAAACTGTGGCTGAAACCCAACAGATTACGTTTACTTGAAGAAGGGCTAGTCACAGCTGCATCATTGACAAATAATTACACGGTGTGGGAAGCACCATGTCTTGCAGCCGTACCGGACAATTTCGGGCCTAATTAATTCGGGGCTGAAAAAAGGATGCTCTGCCCTACACAAATTTATACATATATTACCTTATTGACCTATGTAAATCTCTCCCGTGTCCCGCCCTCGGATCTTGGCCAGTAGCCCAGTGATGTCCCAGGTAATGTGAAGCTCCAAGCCGATTCAACAACACTAAAGGAGACCGTTTACGACACAAAGCAGCTAGTCAGAGATCACTATTGGGCATGAAGCGTAGCATTAACTGCTCGTTCACCGCGCAGTCGGCGTTGCCCGAACCTTATGGTGACGTTGGGGGTCCAGGTGTAAGCAGACCAACCTTACCCACCAATGTAGTCGTGAATTTTTAACCCAACGAGTAGGTCATCGCCAGTTTTCTAGGAACGGCATGGCTCGCTATCGGTCTCGTCATCCTATACTATTTGTTTGTATTCGACCCGTATGAGAACCCTTTCCAGAGGCCGGGACAAATTGCGGACAACGCTTGTGGCTGGACAACGAATCCCGTCGATGTGATGGTCAAGCGCTTAACAAGACAGGTTTTCTCACCGCTTGAACACCTCGGTGTTGTTAGACGGCTGAAATCAAGGCTGGGATGGCGCGAAGCCTTCATCAAGGTGATTCAAGCCAAACGAGCATTTGTGCCGCGCCCGTTTCTAACCCCTCCGCCAGTCAATCCTGATAATGTGCGATACTCAGACCGTAACTGGCCTTGGTTTACTTGTCAGTGGATTCGCCGACCTCTTCAACGGAATCACGGCCTACCACTTCCTACTGGTGGTACAGCTTGCATGGTTCTCCAATATTACCCACCTTACTGGCCTTACAGTTTTACGCCACCACCTCTACCATCACCCAGTAAAAAAATGGGGCAGATTATTTTTCACGATCGTTTTGTCTATCATGCTCCTTACGGCAATGGTCCCAACCCTCTTCTTTAACTGGGCATACTTTGGCAAACTTTTTCGCTACACATATCCGGATTACCGAGCCCTTGAACATGGCTTAGGGGGCTCCGCAAGTCTTCCCGGCTCATACGCACTCTGCTTCTTCAACGTTTCCCGGAACATTGAGTGGCACTACGCCACAAACCGCCTCGCATGGACGTATCGTGATACACCTGCGTTTGGATCCGGAATAACATCGATGGTACTTGTGGTCCTAAATCTAGCATTTCGGGCAATCAAACTTCAGCACTCCTTTGATGAAGCGGTTAGACATGTCCGCAGAAAGTCCAGCAACACCTGGAAAGGGTTAATTGTCAACGTATCCAGAAACAACTCCCGGGCTGTCGGCGTACGAGCAATGCTGTTACGGCGAGTGGTCCTCTACATAGGGGTGACAGCCCTCTTGGAAGTCCGGTTATTTTTCGATCTCCTGATATCCACTCTCTCAGACGTAAGTCTTACTTTTCCTTTGGTATTCTTTCTCCATCTTCCACCGTTAGCTCAACCTATCATTGGGTCAAAGACCTTGTGATAGCCAAGGTTGGGGACACGTGTCAAACTACGTATACCGTAGCCAGTATAATGGCTGTAGGCAAGGGCCGACTTGCGGCCGCCTCATTCTCAGTCTTTGTAATATAACGAATCTCTCGACCAACCCTGCAGCAGCGCCACGTTCGTTGCAAGCCTCTTCACAAAACCAGGAGCTAACAGGTGATTTAAGATCTATTGGTTGGTTGTCCCAGCTGTATGGGGCACTATGAGGCTGGCCCGAACGCGGTCGTCAGTTCAAGTTGACGATAACAATTGGACCTTCGGACAGATTCTACCAGTTTTTCTTTTTCTCGGAACGCTTCTTACTACGGCCGAGACACTACTGGTATCCAACAAACAGGCATCCGCCTCCCCTATGGAACAACATATTGAGGTTGACACCCCAGCACAACCACGTCATAGGGGCAGCCAGGGCTTGGATAACGTTGAGGACATGGGTTTATCTGAGACATCCAAGTTCCATCAGCAAGTAGCGACTCTTCTCGAGCGTGATTACTATAACCCTGCGAGTTGTCCTTGGATACCGGCTGCAATTACTCTCCCCTGTATTCAAATTCTGCTGATGACTATTCTATTTTTCTGGACACTCTCTACTTGGGGAAATGCGGCTTCAGTCCTTGCATATTACGCTTTTATAATTGTGGTTGGTTTTCCTTCGTCCTGGTTTCTCTTTATTCTCTTCTGCATATTATACGAGAAGCGTGCTCCTGGCGGGGGTTACGAACGGGTATATTGGATGGTAATGATTCTTATATCTGCTGGTCCATATGCAGCAAACTTTCTATCATATACCCATATATTTACCTATGTTAGAGGTGATTTTTGGCTCAGGTTTGGAGACATCGTCATCATCTTAGTTGGTTTGGGTATAGTTGCTATTAATGCTTGCAGCGCACTCTTTCTTCTATTTCTGTATTTATAGTTATAAAGAGGTCTTATGGAGGATATTTGCACTGTTTAAGAGAGAATGATCTGTAATAAATGTCTCTCTATTGTCTGTGGCCCCCGGAGCCTATCTCGGTGTGCTGCGCCTTGTACCATAGTAAATCCTGACCCTGTTTCGCTTCGCCTTCCCGTCACTCAAAAACTGGATTAATATGCAGATGATGAATGAACATGCAGAATAGCTAGAGGACTAAAGGTATAGATTTTGGAAAAACAGTTTTGGGGATTCTCTTACCGCGACTTCAGGCTTCCTCTAGGATGGAGGCATTTTGGCCAGATATGCCCGCGGCTTTCTAAACAGAGGTTATTATGGAAGGTATGATAAAGCAATGGGAACTGGAGTGCTCGAGAGATACAAAAACCAAGACAGAGGGAGAGAGAGAGAGAGAGAGAGAGAGAGAGAAAGAGAGAGAGAGAGAGAGAGAGAGAGAGGAAAGGATTCAATGCTTGGATGAAAGAAATCAGGCTTTCGAGGAGGAAGTAGCTCAGTTGAGAACGGCGATTTGCGGCTCTAGGGAACCGGAGGTGGTTGTGGCGAGTGTAAGGTTGCTGAGAGGACCGAAGCATTTTTGGGATGAGTGTACGCAGAGAGTTAAACACAGGTCGAAACATGTCACCGCAGCGGAGCAGCACGGCGCCCCGTCTTTCTCTTCCCAATTCTCAACAACACGGGCAGGTGCGAGGTAACATTTGACAGGCGGACGTCCATCCTGCGGCCAATCCGCGTGTGTATTAGCCGTGGTAGAGTTGGTTAGGGAGCGAGGACGCCGCCAATAACGGTGGATCGGTATAACGAGCGTGTGGCAACCAAAATACCTAGAGGAAGGATGCTATCGTTGGTCGCAGCAAACTTCGTGGAATTCCTATCTGCCGGACCAACCCCTCGGCAAATCCAACTCCTCCTTCATCCTCCACTCCCCTTTAGCGGACAACTGACAACAGCAGGCCGTTGTAATCCCTGCCGCTTTCCATGTGCCGATCGCTGGTTACGTCCTGGCCTCCACGAGGTTTACCGCTTGACCCACGGTAGATTTGCTCCTTATTCATTGTTGGCACCTTGCAGTTTCCATGCTGTAAATAGGATTTGTAAAGTCTAGGGCATGGCCCTCAGGGGTGAACTTACAAATTCATTCTCGCCAGCAGGACCCCTGAATGCGAATAGTGACATCCTTGCCCACCAGTTCTGAAGCATGCAGGCCTGCTGCCCTCTTCTGATGCGCTAGTCAGTTGTATAAGCTATTTTTAGATCATTCCGCAGCTCCTTTCTCCTTTGTCGTTTCACTGAACTTCGACGCGATGGCCGAGGTGTTCGCGCTCGGCGCGAGCGTTGTAGCCTTAAGTCCGGGGGCCCACTTTTTGACCACCCCTGTTTTCGACCACCGTGTCCAATCTCACCGCTATTTCGACCCCCTCCGACGAACCTTAATTTCTCTCCCATTTCAAATGCAACCTTTTCCATTCTTTCCACGTAGTAAAAGCAGCCATTAGAGATGCAGTGGACTGAATTGGACATGCGCACGGCCTACGCAGCCGTCAAAGCAGGTCTACCAATTCGAAAGGCTGCATAACGTTATACCATTCCGTATACTACCCTCCAAGGCCAATTAACTGGCTACCTTCCACACGTAGTGGCACATTAAGACTACTAGAGGCTTTCTATACCTTAAGAAGACCTTTTAGCCGAGTAGATTCTTTTTCAGAACGACCTTAGTAACCTCCCTTCACACGTAACGATTCAAAAGCTAGCTACCAGAATTTCTGTTAAGCGAGGAGACTCTTACAATATTAGAAAACATTAGGTTTAATATTTTATTAACAGGTACCTAATTATTAAAACCTAAAGGCTACGGAGGATAGATGCTACATATGTAAAAGCAGCTATAGGGGAAGCTATTCACAAATGGTTTAACTACCTTTAAATTCCAGCTATTCAAAGGATTCCACCCAAACACAGGTAAAATATAAATAAAGCTAGCCTAATAAAAAGCCTAAGGAGTAATATCTACGTAGTTAAAAGTGCTAAAAAGCGTTCAGTTACATCGAAAAAGCCAAATTTACACACTTAGATCAGTTTTATCGAGTATATCTCTACCTTAAAGGCATTACTTAATCTAGTTATTATTTATAAGAGGGCTTTCGTATAATAATAGTAGTTTCTAAAAGCTAAAGGTCCTTATAAAGGCTAACATTTTTCAACTACGTAAAAGGGGTAGATTATTAATGAAATCAGCTTTAAATAGCTAAGTAAAAAGTTCATCCTCTTAATAACCCCTTTAGATTCTAATTAACGCTGTCTTTTTATTCTCGACGGCCATTATAGCTATATAACGCACGGGTTTATGTAGTAATACTTTAGTAATAAGATCTAACTCCTTTATTTATTAACGCATTATTTTTACATACTGTAACTATTAGATTTAAGTGTGTTTAACTGATTAAAGAATATATATCAGAACCTATTTAACGCTTAGTAATACGAAGGACTAGAGGAATCATCTATAGCTGGTAAAAGAATCTTTCTAAAGTGTTATTCTTAGGCACGAAGGGTTAGGCTTTTTGTGACGACCCTGCAGGCCGTCACTTGGGCCGGGGCGGCCCGACGAATCCCCCGCAGGAGGAACAGTGCGGAAGGGCGGTATACACCGTCCCAGCACACTGGGCCAGGGGTGCAAAGACCCAAAGCCCCCACAACCAGTAAGAAAGTGCTTAGTGGCCCACTAGAACTGATAACACCAAGCACTATTTAGTTAACTGCTTAGCCGTAACTGCGTGGTGCACCATTAAGCATAACAGACTAAGCAAGGTATAAAGTACCTCTTAGTCAGTTAGTATAGATAGTTATAGTTATGCCCACAACCACCGTAAGGGACTCTAGTTCCTCACGCTAGTATTTAATTATTCATTTATATCTTACTGTTCAGACTCACCTTTATATATTATAGTGATAATAACTTACAGTGACATTAAACCCCTATTTAGGAGTGCTAGCTTAATAAGCCGTCTTTAAAACACCCTTTACCTGTTAACGTCTTACCATACGTTCTGTCTTAACCTATACCAGTCCTTTTAAAGCCTGTGTTAGGTGTAGGTTGTAATATAATATTAACGTTACAGTTTTAAACGTTATTTATTAAATTCCTAAACATTACCTCTCTCCCACTAACATATCAACCTCTAGAAAAGATAAGGAGCCTAAGGAGGCTTAAGCTTAACCTTAGCTCCCCACAGTTAATAAGTTAGCTGTATAATTTAAAGAGTTAAACCTTAACTAGCAGGGACTGGTTAAAGAACTTAATAAAGTTTTCCCTGGAGATATTAAAAGTCGTATTAGTCTTATTAAGAAACTTTAAGCCTAACTTAACGCTGTTAAGCTAAAAAATAATAATTTTAAGGGTTTATAGAAGAAATAAGTAAAGCTCCCCCTACTGTTATACTTTAAGGGAGACTTTATATAACTAGAGTCTTAAATAGCCTAACTTTAGAGTTATATTACCTATTATAATAAGTAGTTCTTTAAAGAAGAAGGAAAGGTTAGGTTTACCAGAGCCCTATTAGATAAAGTAGCTACTTGTTAGTATAAACCCTATATGAAGATAATTAATAACCTCTCTGTAAATAAAGTATAAAAAGAAGCCCTTAAGACTTAAGCCCTTTTTAATAACTTTAACGTTTTTATTAACTAACTTTAAATTAAGTTTAAAGAATTAAACACCCTAAGGCGGGCTAAATAACAGCTTATAACCTTAAGACAGACGTCCTTAGTCTTTAAGTTCTTTATACACTTTAAGCTGGAAGTGGTAAAGATTAAGCTTAGTTAAGAAGCTTTAATAATGCTGTTCTAGAGTGGTTTAAAGGAACACGTTATTAAAGACCTTTATTAAGAAGACTAACCAGACTGTCTTTAAGAGCTGGTTAAAATAGCTATTAAGGCTGATAACTGGTATTATAATTACTATTACTGGAAGAACTTCTGGAAAGAACAGACCCCTTATTAGTTAAATAAACCTAAGAAGGGGAATTAGTTAACTGTAACAGGTTACTACCCTGGATTAATAGATATTAGTATAATAAACCGTTAAAACTAACTTAATTATAACAAACTTTAATAATAACAGTAATAAAGGCAGCTTAAAGACTTATTATAAGTTTAGTGTTTTAACTGTGGTAAAAAAGGCCATATAGTATAGTAATATCCAGTGTTAAAGTAAGTTGGTTAAAAACCAGTCTTAAAAGGGGGAAAGTATATTAAGTTTAACTTAAGAGACGTTTATATTAGGATGGCAGGTAACGAAGAAGATTACACTTGGATAGATAAATGTAATGTGGGAGATGGAGATAAAGATAAAGAAGAGGAAGAACCTTAAGATATGGTATATTTAGTTTTTAAGGGTGTCTTAAAAGAGTTAGCTATAGAGGTGCAGGTTGTAGCAGACCGACTTTAAGGTGGAAACTTAAAACTGTTAAAGGTGTAGGTTATAAAAGACTGACTTTAGGAAGAGATATTTTAATTAGCTGTTACAGGCTTTAAAAACCTTACCTTATAAGCTTAGGAATGGAGGAAGTTTAAGAAGGATCTTAACTTAAACTTTATTAAGATAGTTAAGGGAGTTGAAGAACTAGCCTTTTAGGCTACTTAAGTGGTAAAGTAAGCTTTAAAAAGTGAAAGAGAATAGATTAAAAGGGTTAAATTAGAGAAATGAAAGTTCTTTTTAATAATACCCTTTAAGACTCTTAAATACTTTAAGTATATTAAGTGGATTAGTACCCTTACCTTTTTAAAAGAAGGATAGTTTAAATAACTGCCTTATATTAAAGCTGGTGTGCCTTAAACTGGTACCTTAAGGGTCCTTTAAGAAGGTATAAAGTAAGTATATTAATAGAGGGTTTAAGAGCTGAAGGAGAAATATTAAGAGTTAATAAACGAAATAAAGGACTTGTAAGTTAAAGGTTTTACTGTAACGTTTAAAGATAAAGTGGTAGAAATTAAGTTATAACTTTATAATAAAGTTTACTTTATTAATTAACTTAAACATTAACTTATTAAAGAAGGTTATTTTATAGAAGAATAAGTTAGGTTATTATTACCTGAGTTTTAAGAAGAAGTTTAGGAAAAATAACGTATATAAAGGTAAGTGGAAGAAGAAAAGAAATAAGACGTTACTCCTCCCGTCCTATACTTTATAACTGTAACACTTACAGTTAATATTAACTATCCTAGCTATAAAGATATACTGTAAATTAATTATATGTATAATAACTACACTTTTAACCGGTATAGTAGACTTAAGGCCCTTTATAACCACTTCCTTAACATATAAAAATAAGATTACGTTATTATAAGGATAAAGTTAAAACTAACCTATTACTAAGTCTCCTACTCCTTAATAAGAGAATCTAGCAGTAAATGAAAAGTTACTGTGGTTAATTAGGCCTCTGTTATGTGTTGGTAAGGGGGGGTATTTAATAACTGCCTGGTTATAATATGCTTACTACACCTTAATAGGAAGGTTAAAAAGTGGTAAAAGTGAGAGGATTACTAACAGATTTAAAAGTAAAAGGATATTACTGTAATTTAGTCTTGTAAAGTGTATTATTAACTTATTAAGGACTTTAAAAACATTAAACTGTTTAAAGTTAATTAGATATTAAAGTGTGAAAACTTAAGAAAGGTTAATTATTAGGTTTACTAAAGCTGTTTATTTTTCTAAAAGGAATTAAGAAAAGGTTACAGGCCCTTTAAAAGGGCTGGAAACTAGTAGTTTACTAATTAGTAAAAACCCTAAGAAGAAGGAGAGGTATTTAAAGGTTAGGTTAGATAAGATTTTAAGGACAGATAGTTATTATAACTTAAATATTAAAGGAGTATAAGTATTATTCCATTAATGTTAACTTAATAGATGGAAAAGGGAGGTTATTTAAGGTAAAAGTAATAATTAATAATGGGAGTGCTTTTAACTTAATATACCCCTTATTAGTTAACTGAAAGAAACTCCTTAATAAAGAGTATAAAGAGGTTATTCTTATTTAAAATGGAAAAGGAGGCCTATATTAATATAATAATAGTAAAGTCACTTATTACTTACCACTCTTAATTAAAGTGGACAGGGACGAATAATAAGTAGATTTTAACGTTATATTAATTATAAAATATAATATAATCTTAAGTCTACCCTAGCTGGAAAAGTATAACCCTGTAATTAATTAAAGGAGTGGCTACCTTACCTTTAATAAGTACTCTAATAGTAATTACTGTTTAGAGAAAGTTAAAAAGGTAATAAACCGCTTTAAAGATATATAAAGTATTTAAAAGCACGTTAAACCTTTAAAACTAAACACAGTTTAGGTTAGGTTTACTAAGACGGTTAAAGGATTAAAAGGTTTATTATATTACTTAAATAACGATTTAAAAGGTGGAAAGAAGTTAAAAGCTAATTTATAAATAAGTGAAAAGGTTAACTTATTTAAGGTATTAGTAGAGTATAGGAAGTTTACCTTATTTTAAAAAAAGATACTGTAATTATTAAATTATAAATTATAACATTATAAAATCAAGCTGAAGCTGGGAGTAAAGCTTTACAGTTTCCAGCCCTACTACTTAAACCCTTAGTAAGCTGAGGCTTTAAGAGAGTATGTTAATAAGAATTTAAAGAACGGGTTTATTATAAAGTCCCAGTCCTTAACAGGGTATTTAATACTGTTTGTTTTAAGAAAGGGGGATGGTAAATTATATATAGTTGTTAATTATTAAACGTTAAATAAGGATATAATTAAAAATCGTTATTTATTACTACTTATTATAGAAATGTGAGAATGGATTATTAAGGTAAACTAGTTCTCTAGCTTTAATTTCCTTATAGGATTTAACTATATTAAAGTAAAGGAAGAGGATAAGTATAAAATAGCTTTTTAAACTTATAACAGGTATTATTAATATTATATTATACTAATAAGATTAATAAACGCCCTTATAACCTTTTAAGGCCTTATTAACAGTATTCTTTACCCCTTCTTTAATAAGTTTATCTTTATATATTTAAATAACGTTTTAATTTATTTTAAAACTTTAAAAGAATATTAAAAAATATATATAACAGGTTTTAACAGCTTTTAAAAAAGTGAAACTGATAATAAACTTAAAAAAGAGTTATTTCCACGTTTAAGAACTAAACTATTTAAGGTTTAAAATAACCTTTAAAAAGCTTAAAATGTAAACGGAGAAGATAAAGGCAGTTAGGGATTAACTTACTTTAAAGAACTAAAAAGAGTGAAAAGCTTTTATTAGCTTTATAAACTTTTATTAATACTTTATTAAATACTTTATAAAGATTGTAAAACTATTATATAAACTTATAAGAGAGGGTAAACTGTTTAAGTGGATTAATAGATAGTAAAAGGCGTTTAAGGACCTTAAATACACCTTTATTACTGTGTTAGTTCTAGCTCTCCCTAATTTCTTAAAGCATTTTTAAGTTAAAATAAACTCTTTAAAGTTTATAATTAGTGGAGAACTTAATTAAGTGTAAGATAATGGAAAACACTATTTAGTTACCTTCTTATTAAAAGGGATTTATAGCTTAGTCTTATAATACTTAATTTATAATAAGGAATTAATAGCGATTATTTAATACTTTATAAAATAGGTATTATATTTAAGTGGTATAAAAGAACTGGTTTAGGTTTTTTTAGATTATAATAACCTTTAATACTTTTTAATAAAGGAACTTAACCCTTAATAAATATAATAGGTAGAGTTAATAGCTTTATTTTACTTCTAGATTCACTACGTTAAAGGAAAAGATAATAAATAAGTTAATACGTTTGATTAAAGATAGGATTATAAAAACGCTAACTTAATCTTAATCCCTGTTACTATATTTAATAAAGTAAAGAACAGTATATTAAAATATACATTATAAGTGTTAGATAATTAGATGTTAAAATAAATTATTAACGTCTGTATAAACTTATAAATAAAATATAATATTTATTAATAATAATAGGACTTTTAAGTAAAAAGGTTAATAAAAGGTACCTGTAAGTATAAATACCCTTTAAAAAACTTCTTAAGGCATTTATAAGACTGTAATAAAGAGTGCTTAATATATTTAAATTATAATAAAACTAATTATTAGTTAAAGTAACTGTTAAAAGGTGTAAATAATATGTTTAAATTAAGAGTAAGGCTTTAATATTAAGAGAAATTATATATTTATAACTTAAATAAATGGAAGGAATATATCTAATAGGTTTATAAGTCTTGACTTAAAGGATATATAAGCTAGGTTAAGACTTTTATATAAGCTTAGTAAGTGTACACTTTCCTGGGAATGAAAAAGCTGGTTAAGGAGGTGGTTAATAACTGTAATATCTGCTATTAGAAGTAAAACTGGTGTTATAAGCTTTACAGACTTCTTAAACCACTCCTTATATTACAGGTATTATAAAGCTCTATCCCGCTTAACTTTGTCACCGGGATTTTAAAGTCTAGGGACCCTGTTATAGGAGTTACTTATAATTAAATCCTTATAATAGTTAACAGATTAATAAAATAGGCTTATTTCCTGTTAACTTTAAAAGATATAACTGTAAAGTAACTCGCTTATGTTTTTAAAAAAGAGGTAGTTTTACAATACCTTTAATTAGGTAATATTATTACAGATTAAGATAAACTGATTATATTAAAGTTTTAATAAAGATTAATGTGAAGAATGGGTGTAAAGAGTAAGCTTTTAACAGCCTTCCACTTATAGATAGATGGTTAAATAGAGTAAGTTAATTAAATACTTATAACGTATCTTAAGCTTATATTAACGTTAAATAATATAATTAGCTTAAGTTATTATTAATAGTATAGATAGCTTATAATATAATACTAGTTAAATTAATAAGTATGTTACTATTCTTTACTAATTACAGTAAGGAGCTTAAACTCTGTTAAGGCTTACTTACTAACGCCTCCTAAGCTGTAATCTGTACAGACTAGATATAAGAATTATATAACTACCTGTAAGTTAAATTTAAGTTTACATGTAAATAGATAAAAAAGTTTACTAATAAACATTAAACTAAGTAATTAATATTTAAAAAAGGACTTTATTATAATAATAAATAAGTTAAGGGATTAACTCTTTAAAAGGGGGATTATATTTACCTTTTTTTACAAAACCTGTATTTAAAACGACTTAATAAGAAGCTTGACTTTAAAAGGTATAGACTGTTCTAAATTAAGAAAAAAGTCGCTACCTTTAATTATAAACTAAACTTACTTATTAGTATAAAGGTGTAGATTAAGGTTTTTCACATCTTACTTTTAAAACCTGCTTTAAAAGGAGTTCCTTTAGAAAAGAAGATTAAGATTAATACTAATAAAGATAAGTATAACGTTAAGGAAGTTATAGATTTACGAAAGGGAAAGAATACATTTAAATATCTTGTTAAGTGGTTAGATTACAGCCCTGAAAGTAATTTATAAAAGCCAGTTAAAAATCTTAAATGCTTAGACCTGATTACGGAGTTCTACTAAAAGAATCTAAACTAACTAAAGTTAATAATAAGAATTAGAAATAAGATAAGATCTGACATTTAAATTATTATATTAAAGAGTAAGACTATTATAGGGTTTAGAACTTAAGAAGCGGCAGGAAACTCCTTAATAGGTATAAAAGGACATTTATTAAAATCCTTAACTATAAGTTATAAGGACCTTAAACTTAGTAAGGAGGCTAAGCCTTTAAAGCTTTTAATAAGCTTTATATAAAAATAAGTGTTATTAAAGAAAGGAAGTTAATAAAAGAAAATAAGTAAAAAAGTTACCTTAAGACCCTTTAGCCCTAAAGGGTGAGGATTTAGAGTAACAGGAGACCCTTATAGGACTTGAACTTACGACCTCTCGCTTTAGGAAATAAGTGCGCCACTACTACGCTAAAGAGCCGTTTTGTTTATTAAAGAAAGAAGTTATAAATTAAGTTAAGAAGACGTTACAGGCTGTAGTAACCCTTTAAAAGGAAAGCCTGTAAGAAAAGAGTCCTAGTCCCAGGAAACTGGTTTAGCTTAGACCAGGTCCGCTATGTTAACCCACTCCTGGAAGGATAAAACCTCGGCCTTACGGGAAAACACCTTTATTACCTTTACTTTAATAGCGTGTTATTAAGTTTTAACACGTTATAACTTTATAAGAGAGTTACAGTGCTTAATAACCGCTTAATCGTATAAGGTGTCCAGCTCCCTTTTCTTATCTATTAGGCCTTTAATAAACTTATTAAAGTGACTAAACGTGTTATATAAAGAAGGTATGTTAGTAGACTGGTATTTGTTATAACTGTTAAATTACGTTATAACTTAGTATAGTAAGGATTTAGTTTAATAATAAATGTAAGGAGATATCTGTAAATTAAAGGCGTTAAGAGATTTTGTAAGACAGATATAATGGTTATAAGGAGCCTTTTCCTGTTTTCTCTATCTCTTACGCTTTTTAACATAATTAGAAGATATGATAAAGGTAGGGAAGGAAGGAAACTAACTTAGCAATTCTTTATGGAAAAAGAATGTTAAAGAGGGGGAATTATGTGACGACCTTATAAGCTGTCACTTAGGCTAGGGCGGCCTGACAAATCCCCTGTAGGAGGAATAGTGTGGAAGGGCGGTGTATATTATCCCAGCACACTAGGCTAGGGGTGTAAAGATTTAAAGCCCCTATAATTAGTAAAAAAGTCCTTAGTGGCCTATTAGGACTGATAATACTAAGCACTATTCAGTTAACTGCTTAGCTGTAACTGTATGGTGCACTACTAAGTATAATAGATTAAGTAAGGTATAAAGTACCTTTTAATCAGTTAGTATAGATAGTTATGGTTATGCCCATAACCACTGTGAGGGACTTTAGTTCCTTACACTAGTATTCAATTATTCATTTATGTCCTACTGTTCAGACTTACCTTTGTGCATTATAGTGACAACGACCTACAGTGACATTAAACCCCCGTTTAGGAGTGCTAGCTTAATAAGCCGTCTTCGGAACACCCCTTACCTGTTGGCGTCCTGCCATACGTTCTGTCTTAACCCGCGCCAGTCCTCTCGAGGCCTGTGTTGGGTGCAGGTTGTAATACTTTTAAATTGGAATATTTAGAGTGGTTAGAAAGCTGGAGGGTTATAGCCAGTTAACATAAGTAAGCTGTTAATAAGCCGGCATTTAGTGGAAAATAATAAGGCTTTTAAGATATAAAACAACTTTAGCGCCATTACGAAGCCCCTAACTCCCCATAGGGTTAAATTGGAAGACTATAGCCTACACGTGCCCCTGGATTTTAACCCTTAAGAAGGTTAAGGAGCTGAAAGCCCTTTTGAGGCCCTTAGGCTAACTTACTCCGACAGAGAGGTTTTTATTTCGGAAGATTAAAAAGGCCTTTAATGAAAAGGACTTCCAATTAGCTGTGCAGAGAGGAAAAATCAGATAGCTGGAAACCACTATTAAGAGATTGATGTCTAGTAAAAGGAAGAAGGTGGTTCCGGATCCGAATTTCGTCAGAATCATCAAATTCTTCAGAAACTGAAGATCCTGAATCAGAAAGTTCAGAGGCATCAAGTTGTATTGTTGTGGAGATATAGGTAGTTGAATAGAGTAGTTTTTCATACCCTTATTTATTAATTAGTCGAAAACAGGGGTGGTCAAAAAGTGGGCCCCCGGACTTATACCAGCCTCTGTGGCCATGTCCCCGGATGTCTACAGAGGTTTTCCTGACAGAAGCCACACTGCGAATCTTACCGCACTGTGGTTGCGCATCGTCCTTAGGCACCGGGGCTTCCTTTGGGCCATTTAGGCCCACATGGCGACCAGAGTCGTCACAGTTATACAAAATTCTATAAAGACTTAATATTAGACCTGCCCTGGCGGTGCCACCCTAGCCTTGCACACTTCGTCGCGCACACCTTCAACTCCCCGAAGCTCGAAGTTATAGCTTCCCTACTATTGACCACCAAAGTTATTCACGGGTTGGGCTCAAGCGACAATGGAGAAGAGGGGATAGGTATCAGGGCCTGAAAAGTCGAACCCTGGGCCAATAACTCGGAGCTTGACATACGCGAATGTCAACGGAATCATTGCAAGCTCTAAGCAATCGCTAGAGCCGCCAATGGCAATTTATCAAACGTCTTTATCCTCGGTGAGTTAATGATTCGGTAAAGGGCCAAGCCACCTATCAGTCGCATAAGGTAAGGAATCGGATCAAAAAACAAACCACGCGAGTCCTTTACTTCGTCCAGGACCCTGATTTGCCAACTAGATCCAGAACGGGCAGTTCTTCAGTACAGTGAGCGGATGGGAATACAGGAAGCTGTCCAGACTGGCCGAAAATTTAATGACCATGTCCTTGTGCACCCTTGACAATGAGGTGCTCAATGCGCAGCATTGCAAAAGCATCTCGAACCGCAACAAACTTCAAAACTGATTCAGCAAGCTCACGTTGCCGCCCAGGCCGACTGGGTGCCGCCGAAATGCCACACTGGCATCGAAACGAGCTAGAAGCGCTGTTTAATCTTGTACCCTGGCTACATTTCGGTGGTACTTGCGAGGCTTCTCACCCAGACAGGCACAGGAAACGACTGGAAGGTTACCGCTCATTGCGTCTTCGAGAAACGGATGGTGAAGATCAAGACCTTGCTGAATAGCCTTAGCACCAACGCCCAAGTTGTGATGCAGGATGGCGAGAGTGCCCTCGACGCTAAGCAGGGATGGATACACCCGGGTGTTGGCCGCCTTCTTGATACTCATCTGCAAGAGCATTCTCATCAGAGAAGGGTCTTTAAGCGATTTCCTACACGTCCGCGTCCGTTGCCGGTCCGTATCGGAACTCGAGGTCGTCACGGGAGTTCGAGCCTAGCTCACCATTGCGAACCTGCTACACGAAGAAAGCGGCGGCGTGATCCTCGTCACCCGCGGCCCTTACAACTTCATTTCTCGACGACGCTCCACCGAGACAGGCGACGGATTCTCGATCGATCGGCCGATCAGCACCACTACCATGCCCATGAGTGGCCTCACGTCGCTCAAGGTTCTGACGCCTCGCGGGCAGGCTCTGGTGTGTTTGGATGCGCGACGGGGCACTGGCCTGCGGCTTGTGGGTCACCAAGCAAACACGGCGGACCACTATCTCGTATGTGAGGATGTCAATAATCTGGAGAAGCTGGCCAAGTGGGGGGACGATGCGAGGGGGATGGGAAACTGCATGCAGCTGCAGCTTCTTTTATCTAAGGAGGTCAACTGAAAGAAAGTGTTGGGCATTTACGATGCACAG
>Ga0247770_1000441_pt1 | contig 39962 bp, 51 predicted proteins | sample UWRJL136409B6_FD_179943 | JGI IMG/M metagenome (GOLD analysis project Ga0247770, IMG submission 179943) | Plant litter microbial communities from Arlington Agricultural Research Station in Wisconsin, United States - UWRJ-L136-409B-6 | ecosystem: Environmental > Terrestrial > Plant litter >... | reverse complement strand
GTATCCCACAGCGAACTCTTTGTACAGCAGAGGCTGTACCGTGTTTCGGATCATCTTGGACACGAGGGACAGGCTGTACAGGGTGGGCAGTCGCTTGTGGTTCTCCGCTTTGGTCAAAGGGCCAACAAGACTCGGTCGGATCGCTGGAACATAAGCCGCCGTAGCGATCTCCAGAACTATCTCCAGGGGTAAGTTGCGCTACACAGATGGCTTCATTTCGACCATCGCTGACTGCTCAGGCTGCGGGGACGCATGCGACACCAACCCCGCCATCGAGACCTGATTGGAAAGTGAGCCTGGGTGATGAGAGAGACGAAGACAAGCGCCTAGGAGCAGAACTCTTGTGATGTGGGGTAAAATAACAGAGATGAAAGCTGGGTGTTGTTAAGCGCAGATCAGCAAGGCTGTGGTTGTTGTGGTTGTGAGAGGGCTGTGAGGTTCGGTTTGGGAATTCTGTGGGGGGCTATTAGTGATAGTGCACTAACACTCTCACATTGCCTAGATGGGATGAAGCGATAAGGCCTAATGAGCTCTTCTCGTCTTGGTTTAGCGCCTCACTAGCGCTATCTTTCGTTTGAACAGCCATTGCCCTGGGTCCCGAAGCTGACGTCATCTTCCATCGCAACCTTCTGAAGGCCACTCACTTTCTTATGGATCCAGCTGGGACAACCTCTCAGAGACAACTCAGCTAGCATGCAGTGATAAATTCTTAGCTGACCCCTGGGGGTTTCCCGCGTACCACATATTCACAATCTGTCATGCCGGGCCGCAATGCGTTCCAGTACTGGCCTCCTTGTCTTCCAAGGTATTTTATCGCGTTGGCCAATATATGCATCTAGCCCGTGTACTACGTGCCCCCTGTCTTTCGTCTCATAGGCAAAGTGCATGACAAGGTCACCTGTTCGAACCGGATAGAGGGAGATCTCGTCCCTTCTTCTGTTTTGATAGCCATTGGCTCCGATTCTCATGGGAGGTGTGGCATTGCCCATCTCTTTTGCAGTGCTCGCTGGATTAGCTGCTGCAGGCGATCGAAGATGCGGGGTAGAACGCGCAGACAGCGTTGCCGCGCACCCCGCATTTTGGTGGAAAATCTTCCCAACTCGAGACTGGGCATTCGCGAAGAGACACCCCCTTTCTCGCGCCAAAGCTCTCGCACTCCCCAATTCCCGACGTTGAAGGACTTCATCGATGCCCGGTCTGCTTCAAGGGATACAAGAGGCGAGAGCACCTGCAGCACCACCGCAGCTCGCATACCTCGGAGCGCCCGCATCGATGTATCGTCTGCAACGCGTCCTTCCAACGGACTGACGTGCTGAAGCACCATCTGCAGACGTGCGACGGGACTTCGCTCATCACCTCCAATCGCCGCCGCGCCTGTGACCGCTGCGTGCGCCAAAAGAAGGCCTGCAATTCTCTCCAGCCATGCTAGAACTGCGAGAAGCGCACGGTGCGGTGTGAGTATTTCATCGCGTCTTCGGCGGCCTCGTCTTCATCCCCGTCGTTGGCGCAGCCATGGGATTCCACCCGCCAGATCGGCCGGTGATGTCAGCATCGGCCCTGAGCTCATGCCCCCCTTTGACTGTCAAGGAGCCGAGTTAGACGGCATGGAATCGTCAACCTCTGAGGCCCCTCATCAGTTTTCTCTCATTAATAACCAAAGCGCTGAGAATATCTGGTTTGACATCGACTATGTTCCAGACGATATCTTTCCCCAACCCTGAGGGCGCTGATCCGCCGCCAGTTCTACAATATCGGGGGTATTCATTCGAGTTCCTCTATGACTTTACCGAACGGGACTCGTCTCCTCGTTTGAGTGTGCAACCCTGGAGCGAAGGCAACAGATCGTGGCAGCTTTCGACGACGCTTACATCGGCAACTTGGAACCCATTATAGCCCCGCCTTTGCAGTTCAACCCATCTATTATTGGCCATTCGTTGCCTGGAAACTTTGTTGACATCAACGGTGAAACAGCTCAGGGAATCGTGGCTGGGACTTCTTGGCTCAACAATCCAATCGTCGCCAAACTGCAGGACATTGTCCTGCTAATCAAACGAGTGGTGATGTTCAGGCCAAACAACAGCGTTGTGTCTTTGACCTGGTCACCTGTGTTGGAGCAGCAGTGTATCGAATTCTTCTCTCCATACAGATTTTCCAAATTCATGGAGCTGTACTGGTCGGTTTGGCATCCCTGAAAGCCCCTGTGACGACACGCGCCAGCATGCAGGTCAAGTCTGTCGAGCCTATCCTAGAAAAGTACGATCAGACGAGCATGCGCCAAGTCAACGACCTTATTAGCGACTTCCAAAGATTCCACGTCGAGTGAGAGAGGCCAAGCCCTAAAGCCACCAGCATTATGCCCTTTGGTCACCCCAAACCAATACCCCGGGGCGGGGCCGGGGCATCCCCAGACTTCGGCAATGCGATTTGCAAACGCCAACTAGGGAAACCGGCAAGGAACACGTACTGAAGATATATCTGATTCACTACTCTGGGAACCCTGCACGGATGAGAAATCTGACTCGTCCGGTTCGCCAAATTCCCCCACAGTCGTCTCGGGCACAGGCTCCGTCTTCCCACATCGCCTCCGTGCCAAGACCTCCCCGCAACCAATATCCCGCCCCCGCGTCCGGTTGCATCCCGGGCGCGTTTTGGGTGCAATTTCTATCCCATATCCACCCCGACACGGCCAGTTCTCGGTAGCTGTCAGCCGAGAATGTCTCCAAAACGAGGGGATCACAGCAAGTGAGCGTCGATACGTTTTTCCTACATTATCCCCGCCGTCCTTCGACTTGCGTCACAACAACATCATCCAACAATCAGCCCATCTCGCGTTTTACACCCCTGCAGCCCCTTCACCTTTCCCTCGCCGTTGCAGTCGACACCCAGTGCTTGAATGGCGGTTCTTCTTACCTACCTGCCTATTGTGGTGGGTGTGGCAATCTTCATACGGCTCTTGTTGAGGGTACGGAGACTAAAGAACTTCCCTCCCGGTCCGCCCACACTTCCGATCATTGGCAATCTCCACCAGGTTCGTACGGAGTTTCTTCGCAGCAAAGCCATGGCTCACACCGAATGCAGATGCCAACGAAGGATGCCCATCCCCAATTTGAGAAATGGGCTCGCGAATATGGCCCGGTTTACAGCCTCATTCTTGGAACCAAGACCATGGTCACTCCCACCGCCCGGAAATGTACATTGGACAAACACTCTGCTCCGGAGACCTTCGCATTCTAATGATGGGATACGGCCCGAGGTGGCGCACCAGCCGAAAGCTTGCGCATACCCTCCTCAATGTTTCAGCCGCCAAGTCATACGTCCCCTACCAAATCCTCGAGAACAAGCAGATGCTGTATGAGATGCTCACCAAGCCCGAGAGCTTCCTGCACAACATTCGACGATACTCTAACGCCCTCACTACCACCATGGTCTTCGGGTGGCGCACACCGACTTACGAAGGTGAGAAGATGAAACAGCTCTTTGATGGATTCAGCGAGTTCGCCGATCTCAACCAAACCGGACCGGCTGCCCTCATTGACTTCTTCCCTTGGATGCGTCATCTGCCCGGTTTCTTGCTCCTAACACACCAGAAGGCTCGTGAGATGCACAAGCGAGAGAAGGCCCTCTACCTCAGTCACTGGCTCCGTGCCAAGGAGGAGACGGCTGCTGAAACCATCGCTTGCTGCTTCTCTGAGGAACTTGTTGCCGCCCAGAAGACGGAAGGGTTCTTAGACGACCAGGCCGCCTACATTTCTGGTACGCTCCTCAAGGCCGTTTCCGACACCACATCCAGAACCCTCTATGCTTTCGTTCAAGCCATGCTTCTTTATCCCGATGTTCAGCGCAAGGCACAGGAAGAGATCGACCGTGTGGTTGGCGAGGATCGCCTCCCCACGATGGAAGATGAGCCAAAGCTCCAGTATATTCGCTCGATTGTCAAGGAGTCCCTCCGGTGGATGCCTACGACTATCCTGGACGCTGGTTCCCACGCCGTAACCCAGGACGACTACTACAATGGCATGCTCATCCCCAAGGGCGCCGGTGTCATGAACAATGTCTGGGCAATTCACATGGATCCTAAGCGCCACGCCGACCCCCGCCGTTTCGAGCCAGAGCGTTACAAGGACGACTTCCAGTCCCTTGGTGACGCAGCGGCCAACCCCGATGCATCCAAGCGCGACCAGTTCACCTTCGGCGCCGGCCGCCGCATCTGCCCCGGTATCCACGTCGCGGAGCGCAGTTTGTTCCTTGGTGTCTCGCGTATGATCTGGGGTTTCGACATCAAGCCCGCTGTTGACGCGAACGGCAAGGACATCATCCCTGACCAGGAGAAGCTCACGCAGGGATTCGTGTGTATGCCCGAGGAGTCCCCCGCACAGATCACCCCACGTAGCGAGAAGAAGAAGCAGTGGAAGCAGCCGCCCCTGGATGTGTCCTTGGGACGGACAAGGTCCAAGGCTTAAAAGCCTTGCGATGTATGATACCAAGCTTTGTATCTTGCATTCCCTCCTCGAGAACGCCGTCTTGGCATTGCTTCAATGAGGTTGCTCTTGGCCCTGAAGGTTTCCTTACGTGCTACCAAGGTTCTGAGCATTTTCCTGCCGCTAACCTCGGAAAGCTTACCTTAGCTCGGCTTGCGTATGTCTCGCCACAGCTGATGCGCGTGCCAAAAGCTCAGCCCCTCAGCCATTACGTAACTTTAGTACCGCGCAGACACATGTAGGTAATACCATGGCGAGCACATATTCTAGGACGCGTACATGGCAGCCCTGCCTTACTCCCTAGGCTGGTTCTTGCACAAGTGTTGGGCCGATAGCTGACGAAGGCACCTGGGCACATTGCTGGAGCTCACATGGGAGCACATCACGAACTACCCGACAACAGCAGATCGCAAGGCGCATAGGGCAGGAAGAGCTGTAGCATGCGAGCTGGCTATCTAATAGTTTGGCTGCGGAAATCAAGGCCACCTTCTAACAATGGCTGTATTGCCTTCGCAGATACACACTCCCTGACACTTCTGGCTGGGGTTGTACCCGTAGCGGCGCGCAGAAAACGGCAATCAGAGGCATATAACAACATGGCAAGAGATTCAATACGTAATGGATCTTACTTTTGTCTTTTAGGTGACCTGCGTCAGTCATCCACACATACATTGCCGCAACTCGTTCCCGGCGCCATCCCCAGCGCAACCCCACCGTTTAGTTTACCGCTGCCCCGGTTCACACGTAGCACGGAGCCCATCGAGACTAGCTCCCGCCCCTTCTTTGCGATGTTGCCACGATGGTCTCGGCACGGACTTGAGCCAGGCTCCGAGAAACCGGGGAACGCTCAACGCACAGCCCACGTGCCATCCGCCCTCCCCGATCCGAACTATCCCGCAGAAAGATAAAGAAAAATGCAACGGAGTCCCCGTGGGGTCGGTGGAGCAGTTCGAAACTGCCGATCTAGACTTTTCTTCCTTCAGCCAAGCGCCTGGGATCCAATCTCACAGCTTTGGTTGGGCGCCAAGGCCCATCCCACCGCCACTCCGACATAACCATCTCCCCGGCAGGGAGAGCCCTTGCATTCCGTGACAAACCAAAACACCATGCCGCCGGAACGCGCTTGCGCCGAACGGAGAGAAATGAAACCCATAACCATCCATAGGCAGGCGGCATCACCACCTCAGCAGCAACAGGGCTGAGTCGAGTCGAGTTGCATTCCCCATCCCACCAACACCCACCGGTGACGCCCACTTACACGCGCCCGCCGACTGCATCACCATCCGCGTCCCCGTCACCATGTCGCGAACCACCACCGCCCTCGTCATCCCCGAGCTGAACGGAAAGTTCAAGCTCCAACAAGTCTACCTCACGGACATCCAACCCGACGAGGTCCTCGTCGAGATCCACGCCTCCGGGTTGTGCCACACCGATCTCTCCTGCGCACAAGGTCTCCTGCCATGCGCGCCCAACGCAGTTCTCGGTCATGAAGGTGCGTAGCCCCTCTCTCCCCTCCCGGGCTCAAGGCGCGGACACCGGCACCTTCCCATCCCTATCTATCACTAACAACCCCCTCACAGGTGCCGGCGTCGTCATCTCTACCGGCTCGGCCGTAACCACCGTCTCCCCCAGCGACAAAGTCCTCCTCTCCTTCTCGCACTGCGAGACCTGTAAGGAATGCACCTCAGGCCACCCTGCCTACTGCCACACCTTCCACGACCACAACTTTGGCGGCGCCCGCCCCGATGCCTCGAGGGCGATGCTCTCCTCTGAAGGCGGCGCCAAAGTCCACTCTTCCTTCTTCGGGCAGTCCTCCTTTGCAAATCACACGCTTGTGCATCGCTCGAGTGTCGTTCGTGTTGCGCCTAAGACGGAACTCGCGCTATTTGCGCCGCTGGGATGCGGCATGCAGACTGGTGCGGGGGCGGTGTTGAACACGCTTGACGTCAAGGAGGGGAGCACAGTTGCGGTATTCGGGGTGGGGAGTGCTGGTATGGCGGCGGTGATGGCGGCGGGGTTGATCCGCAAGGCGAAGATGGTGATTGCAGTTGATCTGCAGCAGAGTCGGTTGGAGTTGGCAAAGGATTTGGGGGCGACACATGGTGTGTTGGGTCGGATAAGGATGTGTTTGAGCAGATTAGGGCAATGTGTCCGCCGAACGGCGTGGATTACGCGGTGGACTGCACGGGTGTGCCGGCGGTGGTGAGGACCATGATTGATGCGCTTGGATCCAGAGGGAGGGCAGCCACAGTGGGTACGCCTGGGCCGGGACACAGCGCGAGTGTTGATATCATGTCGCACTTGACGTATGGAAAGGAGTATGTCGGGTGCAGCGAGGGGGACAGTCTTCCATCGGACGTAAGTTTACAATCTTGACTGGAGTGGTGATGGCACTGACAAAGACATAGCTCATCCCCCACCTGATGGAGATGCACGCTAAGGGGCTGTTTCCCATGGAGCGGTTGATAGAGTATTATGATGTGAAGGACTTTGAGAAGGCGATTGAGGATGCCAAATCTAGGAAGGCGATCAAGCCGGTCTTGAAATGGTCGTCTATCGAATGATGTCAACGCGATAGCCGAAGCAATGAAAGAAACATACCATATGCACGCATGCTTCGTTCTATTGAACCCGGGCAACTGGCGTTTTGCACTGGCCGTACCTTGGAGAAGACTGAACCGCGGTTCTTGCTCGCTCCTCAGTCACGAAAGGAAAAGGAAATGAGATAGGTATATTGTTGGAATTCCTAACAAGACGTCGGGGCAATATCAACCTGCAACTTGTCGACCCGACGACATGTCCGAGACTGTACACTAGTAGCCCATCCGCAATAGCAACCGCCAAGACCAATCTTATCACACCCCCCTGATTCTCAACGCCTCTTCGCTTTCGGCAGCGGATCTTCGGGCGACTGATCGGCTCTGACCCTCTCCTCGGAAGGTGTTGGCTCAGGCGCCGCCTCTCCGGCGGGCAACGGGATGGTATGGTGTAGCCCCGGTGGGAGCGGATCTTCATCTGTCCGATCGGCGGCGACGTCTGCCTCGCTTTCGGTGGGGTTTTCTTTGACCTCCCCAGAAATGGCCACAATACCGTCGTCTGCTTCGTCCACTGAACGTGAAGCTACGCCCCAGAGTCCCCATGACGCGCTCCAATCCTGGCCGCCCGGCGGTATGACTGAGGTTCTGAGAGGGTGCGAAAGAACCCCTCCGAAGATGCGGTGCCAGACGCATGGGCTCTCAATGCTGGTTGCCGACAGGACGTAGCTCGGGGTCGAGGTGAATCCCCTTCGTGATGCCGGCACGGCCGGCTTGGCAAGCGCCAGCAAGGGTCGTGCGAAAGTGCGCATTGTGAGGTCGGGCGCAGTGGCACGTAGGTAATCCGTTTTGCAGACGGGCAGACAAGAAAAAGGAAATGTCTTAATGTCGGATGTGCAATTATTTTGAAGCATGCGGAAGCAATTTTGGCAGAGATTCTATTTCGGGTGCTTGCTTTAATCTCTGCTCGCGGTCACGTCATGGTGATGGTGACTGAGGGGCACTTGCAGTCCCGGTGGTCTGATTCAGCATTTATCAGCCCGATGTCACGGGCTGATAAGAGGAAGCTTCTTTCAACAGCAGCAAGTACGGTACGCACTTACATTGGATGGCCTATCCGCGGGACAGGCGTTGCTTCTTTATGACTCGGCCCGAGCGTCCGGAGGGATGCCGAGAACAAAGCTCCCGAGGGAGCTGAGAGGAATGCGAAATCGTCAAGGTTGTTTCACAGCTAGGGACTTTGTTTCGAGGCAGCTCCTCTTGGAAGCGCGGGATCCTAATCGACCGACCGACGCAAGGGGTCAAGCATCGGGTCTCCCGTGTCGCTTGACGCTCATCATCACTAGTACCTTCCCCCAATGCCGCTGCCCTTTTGTGGAACACGGTCATTTCCCCTTTCCAAGCACACGCCAATTGCAACCGTGTGCCCACGCGAAACGACACTTTCGAAACCTGGCAAACAAGTGAGGGCCATTTGGGGCCTTTTGCCGCGGGACGTTGAGGAGGGCAATTGGTTGGAATGGGCAACCTATGATCGGCAGGGGGTCGACAATGCGGGGGAGACATCCCCATTTTTGGGCGCGCTCACCCACACTCGCGGGCGATCGGCAGGGGTTTTCTTGGGGATCGGCTGGGTGATCCCCTGATATCGCCCCTCCCAAGCGGCAGGTAACCCGTTTGCTCGGTGGCTTGTGTGCCACGCAGGAGGAACTCTGAAACAGGCTGCGTTTCCACAACCCATACTACAACGTCACGACCAAATTGTCGCCGGCAACCCTACTTGCAGTATTGCTCCGGCAGAACGATTCCGTAGCACAGCCTGCAGCGCCGATCGTATACCTATCCCGGAGGCCAAAGGGAGGATGTAAAACTGAGTGCGTCCGCCCCGGAGAGGCGCTGCCCTCTTCGTTCGAGGCAACAAAGATTCTTCACTAGGAATCCCAGATATCACCACCAGGCCTCAGCATCATGGCAACCACGGCTCTGATAAACCAAGCGCCGATCAACCTCGGCCCGTTGACGACAACATTCGTACCGCCACCAGCTTGCACGGTCGCAGTGGGAGTTGTGGATGGCGGCCTTCTTGGCATCCCGCTGCTTGGGGCATCGGTTCAGAACGTTGCGAATCTCGGGCAAGCATGCTCAAGAGGGAACGGCGTAGACGCTACGTCGTGCTGGCCACCCACTTCCCGCGGCGCTTCGGCAAAGTCTGCACCGCTCAACGGCTGGGGTTACTACTCCCCGGGAGTGCATTGCCCAGCAGGATATGCGACAGCATGCTCGGCGACAGGCGGTACGGCTGGTGCCTCAAATTGGCCGGTGCAGTTCCGACTCTCGGCCGGGGAGACCGCAGTAGGATGTTGCCCAAGGTAAACCCCCTTTGTGCGACCTTTTCCAGAGCCCTATTGACCTTCTCCAGTGGCTATGGCTGTGCCAACATCAACGGCCAGACGTGCACGCTGGTCGCTACCTCCACCACAATACCCACAGTGACCTGCGACGGCAGCAAGAGCGGCGACTTCGCCTTCATGACAGTACCAGACGCAAAAGCGTCTGTGACAGCTTTCAGTCTCTTTGCGCCCATGTTCCAGATCAACTGGCAAAGTAGCGACCGCCCAGCGACAGCATCAAGAACAACTGCCGGCCCCGGTGCAACCAGAACAGACGCCAACGAGCCGGCAATAACCTCGGGGACACAGACCATCGACACAGATGCCGCATCAGGACTCCCAACCCTCGAGACCGATGGTGCAATCCCACGGCCTAGCGGGACCGGAGTTGACCCGGGAGTCAACAACGGCCTCAACGGTGGTGACGCCGAGAAGAAGCAAGAAGAACCCACCGCCGACACCGGCCTTGCAGCCACAACAAAAGTAGCGCTCGGCATTGCAGGCGGCGTTGCCGTCATCGGAATTATCGTTGGGTGCATCATCTACGTATGGCGACGACGAAGACACCAGCGCGAGGACCAGGAGCTCGACCGATTATATGGCATGAAGCACTCGCCCAGCTCAAGCACCGATTTGACGCATGCCAATGACGATATCCCTGGGTGGTATCGGGGCCAGAGGTCAGCCCAGGGTGCGGGTCGGTTGGCGCCAACGCTGAGTCCCTACGGGGCTGGTCCAACGGCTGGCACTGCAGAGTTGGAGGTGCCCGCGTCGCCGTACTATCGGCCATATCGGCCTTGAGGGTCGCATGGCATCAGAATGCGGTGTCTTTGTTTGCGTTTGCAGGGATGGAGTTTGTTGTATGATACCAGGTCGGTGTTGGTGCCGTTCGCCAGATTCATGGGTGGTTTCGCAGCAGCGAAGGGCGAGTTTTGTAGGTTCAGGGGTTACCCTGCTGTGGTTGATGCATTGGAGTTTTCTTGGGTGTTTGCATTTGGAGCCAAAGAGATGGGATATCCTCCTCTAGTCAACCCATCGCGCCTTTGCAATTGAAGATGGTGGAGGTTCGGTTGTGTCTAAATAGAAAGAGATCCGGGCTGGTATAACGGACTGATAATGAGAAATGTCACAACTTGTCCTTCGTGTGTAAGGTGCAAATGTGAACACGCGATCCGCAGGCGCTGGCAGAAAGTCCGGCTCTCAACCCAGTCACAAAACCGCCGAGCCCAGTGCGGAAGATTCCTCATTTCTGTCAGAGGCTGCAAATTACGATGCTGCAGGCCATCTCGCACACCAATTCAAGAGGCCTTGCTGTTGGCCTTAGAGTCTCCCCTACTAGCCACGGAGTACTACGAAACAATGAATCTCTGCCTATGTTGGGGCAATGTAAGAGGCTTTGACGGATTGTCTTGTAGGAATCTTGTGCGATCTCTCGCACGGATCAAAGGCAATGTTTTACTACAGGGTCTGCACGGACCACAAATGCTGATGCACGTGGCGCTGGCCCGCGAATGCAATCGCGGCCGCCAAGAGCCATGACGGCCAAGCTCCAGAACCTCCACAGCACACGACAGAGCTCCAAGCATCACCACGGTGTTGTCAATGCCCGCGTCTCTTGACCCAGCGCCCCCTATGGCACCAAGATGACAATATGTCAGCAGAACAAACTCGCCCATTGTTGCTACCGCAGAACCGCAAGCTGCGCCATTTGCGCGGCATCTTTCTGCGCAATCTGACCCTCGCTCGACCCCGCGGCCGCACCGCCGACGATGCTGCTCTTAACAAGAGCCCCGGAAAGCTCGAGGCATTGCGCGAAGCCCCCCAGCTGCAGCATTCTCACTCCTCCGAAGCCCTGCGACCGCTAGCCAGCCGGCGCCGAAGCACAAACCTCGGCGGTGCCACTCCCGTGACGCGTCAAAAGAAGATCGAGTACACTTTCGACACTAAGCTTGCCGATGCGTTCTTCTCGCTCCACGTCGACGAGGAAGATGAGCCCATCTACACTAGCGAGATCTGCCCACGGGCTACTGTGCGTCCCCCTCCCCTGGCCACCTGTCTGCGTACACCAACGATCGATTGCTGACACGCGCATTGACAGAACTTCAACTTCAGCTTCTTCGAGCTCTCCAGCCATAACTCGTCCGTTCTCCAGTCACCGCTAGTGACAGTCAAGTTTTGGACAAAAAGGCAGGGAAATTGGCAACTTTTTCTCGTCGACGAGGTGGATCTACGTGCCCTCAACTGGCTGGGCACCCTTCAGGATGTACACTTCCCTCCAAACAGCTTGGTATTCCACATGGTGGATGGCATTTACTCCCTCGAGCTTTCGAACAAATATCCTCCACCGAAACCAACGACTCCTTTGCCCACGTCATCGTACAACGCCCTCATGCGACTTGCTACATTGGACAACTCCATTCAAGATGCTATCGCGACGCGAGACACTCTTGCTCAACAGATCGATAATCTACTCGAGAAGGAACAACGCAACGAGCTCCCCAAGGCTGAGGATAAACTAGTGCAAGCCAATCGCTATGTCTCTGCGCAGCGCCGTGCCGTTAAGGCCGCCAGGGCGAGGAACGAGGAGCTAAAGGCCTCCATTGCAGCCCGGAAGGCCGCCATCGCGGAAGGGCGTAGACTACAGGAGAAGGCAGCTTTGGATGTTGAGAATGCCGCGGAGAAACTTGCGCAATCCCAAGATCTTGCTGCGAAGACAAAAGAGCTTATCCATGGGCAGCGGCGACGCATTTGCGAGGATCTCTCGAACGTCTACGACATCTCCCCTGTCCCCTTTGGCTCCCCGCTCTCCTTCCAGATATGCGGGATTCCCCTCCCAAACACCGTCTACGACTCGTCCAAGAAAACGGTTGACGAAGATGCTATTTCCGGGGCCTTGGGACATGTCGCGCGACTCGTAGATTCTTTGCAGTACTACCTGGGAGTCGTGCTTCCGTATCCCATCAGCCTCTTTGGTTCACGATCAAGTATCCGCGACGATATAAGCCAACTACAGGACCCCCACCGCGAGTTCCCGCTGTACGTCCCCCGTGGTGGTTCGAGCGCCCAGTTCCGCTTTGACTACGGGTGGTTCCTGTTGAACAAAGACATCGAGGCGCTCTGCACATCGCAAGGCTTGAAGGTTGTCGATATCCGCCACACACTCCCCAACCTCAAGTATCTGCTTTACGTGTGCAGTGCCGGCAACGACGAAGTCCCAGAGCGGAAGCGTGGCGGTGTGCGTGGTCTCTGGGCTGGCCGGATGAGAAGTCTCGGTGTGAATGTGGCGGGAGACGACGCAAGCAGTCTCGGGGGCAGTCGTAGAGGTAGCGACTCTAGCGATGCCTTCGGCAAGCAGCGAGAGGAGCTGCGGAGAGCCATCTCTAAGGAAAATGGCGATGCGAATGCCATTGTTGGGGGGTCGCATGGGCCATTACCGTCGCTGTCTTTGCCGTTTGAAGAGGGCGAGACAAAGCTGACGCTCCGGACAAAGGGGATGAGAGAAAACGCGGCCCAGTGATTGGGCACAATGCAACATCCACGGAGGCCGCCCCTGAGGCGATGTTTGGTAAGTTCAAGCCCTTGAACTCGTGTAATAGGAAAGCAAGCGCATTGTAATTTGAGATACCCAGATAGGCAGCGAAGCTATGCATGTGAAACTGTTGTTATTACCAGATCTGAAAGACCAAGCATGATGCAAACCATGATGCACAACACAGTTTTAGTCCACGACCCGCGTACCGACAGAGCATCGACGGGGCAATAACTCTTACTCTTAAACCTTTTCACCAAAACAAACCCAGACCTCGCTCACCATTCCGCCCATACAACCATTGACCACACGGGCAATCGCCATGTAAAGCCCCAGCTAAAAATTCGTCGACTCGTCTGCCTCCCGCAGCCGTTCTTTCGGCCGTTGCACCGGCCTGGTCACCAGAGTATTGGACAAAGTGTACCAAGGCGGTGGAACCGTCTCCAGAATTTCTTCCTCATCCGGCTGCCCCGACAACTCAGGTTCTTTTGCCCGTGACGGCTGTCGTCGCTTGCGTGGCGTCTTCGAGAGCGTGTAGCAGGGCGGCCGCTCAAGCAGCTCAGGTCGTTCACTGGCCGGGGCGTCGCCGTGTGCGGTGGTGTCTGCCGCTGCTGCTGATGATTTCCGCTTCTTGGGCCAGTAGCCATCTGTGCGGTAGTCATAGTAGGGCGTGGGACGCTGTGGGGGGGCGCTGTCGTTGTTGGGGTAGTATGCTGGTTCCCCCTCAGGGTACTCTGCATACCTGTCCTGGGAGTGGTATGTATGCTCGTTTTGGGGGTTCTGGTACCCGTCTTGAGAGTAGTATGTGTGCTCGTCTGGGTAATTCTGGTTGTCATCATGAGGGTATTCTGCGGTGGGGTCGTATTAATAATATGCGGCCTCGTCCTGGTGCTGCATCTCAGAGGAGAGAGCTTGTTCTTCGCCACTTGGGTCAGGGTGAGAAGCTGCCGGCGACGGTGGGCCGTCTTTGGAGATTGTCATAGTTCCCAGGGTGGCGGGAGGAGAAGTATTTGCTACTATCTGGGTCTTTCGACCGGGACGAGGCGCTTCGGCGAGGCATGTTGGTCGTGACCTTGGGGCTTCGGTAATGAGGGATTATGTGCCATGTCTTACTAGAAGGAACAAGAGGAAGAAGAGAGGTGGTGAAGTCATCGAGTATTTATCTCTTGCTCTCCAACGAGGCGTATGTATCAGAAGGTGGACTTTTCGACGCTGAATACGTATGTTGGGTTTGTCATGTAAGTTTTCCCTTGTCCGGCTGGTCATCATGCCTCAGCGCTCTTGAGAGAACCTTGGTGATGATGAAGAACCCTCTTCACGATGAAATGGTACTTGCTGTCTCTGGAGACCTTATGCGATGAAGATCTAGCCCTGGTAGGGTAAAGGCTGGTGTGCTACTTGCTGTATTTACTCAGCTAACCTATCACCGCTTACAGATTGTACCATTCCCGTCATCATGACCTCCGCTTGACCATAGCAAGACGTCGTCGACCGGATCATCCGCCCAATAAAGACAGAATGATAGCCGCATAATCCCAGGTCTAACACCTCCCGCCCCAACCTACCAATATCTCGGAGGCGACCTCGCGGGCGCCGAATACCCCGTCTCACACCGACTCACCGGGAAAGACCTCGTCCGCAAGATAGGCGAGGGAGACCGTCGAGAGGACAGCTCCGACGACATCAGCGTCGGCAAATCCAGCCATCGGGTTGAGGGCTCCCGTGAGGGGAGTCTAGTTGGGGAGGAGGGGCTGAGGGAGGGGGAACGTCCGCAGTAGGGAGAAGGGGAGCGTCCGCGGTAGGGAGAGCGGGGTCTGGACGTGTATGTGTATGTATCTTGTGAGGGGCGTGAGATGGAACTGGAGCGGTAGGGGGAGTGGTCTGTTGAGGAAGCGGGAATAACCTCCTGAGCTGCTGCTGTGCTGGAGGTATTGGGAGTAGCTCGGGGTGCTGGGGCGGTTCCTGGTATAAGAAGGGGTTGAGACTATCGCGGGAGCTCGGGGGGTGTATGATCCGGCCTGTGTGTCGAGGCGCGGGGTCGTGTTGTAGGAGGAGCCGGCCGATGTGGATGGGCTGTAGTAACTTGAGGTACTTCCGCCGGGATAGGAGGTTCTGTCGCTGTAGTAGCCGCCCGTGGTCGGTGGTGCGTGGGTCCGACATGTTGAGTTGTAGGGCGGAGTCGGAGGGTAGTCGCTGCTTCGCAATGCCCTCGCGCGAGAGGATGAGCTAGGGCCTTGATACCGAGACATCTTGTCGTGGATCTTTGTATTCTGTGTCATTGAGATATTTCGTCAAGAGGGGGATCAGGGCATTCATTATTGGGGCACAAGAAGCAATGAATGCAGCGCAACCCGATACTTGGGACTAAGTGGCTAAAAAAAATACTTGATTTGGCTAGCTATTTGGCTATTGATCTTGTCATTGAGACATTTAGATCCCCAGTTGACTCTGAAGTTTGCCATTCGGCCACACCGCCAAGCCACCATGTAAACAATGCCGACAAATACCACTGAATGCTGGGAATAGTCTAACATTTCTCTCATCCCTAGCCTATCCAAACTGCAATGCATCGCCTAGGAATAGAATACCTGGCATCAACCTGAAGAACGCCCAATGTCGACTCCGCTGTACCCTCCCCCTATCGCCGAGGCGATGTCACATCGGCATACGAAACTCCATACTTCCATACTCTACGACTCACAGGAGATATCGACTGGCGCAGACGCAGCCGACCGCCCTTAGAATAGGAGCCTGCGTAGCTAGGCGACGGAGAGCGCCTCGCGCTGCTGCGTTCCGTGTCCCGTGAGTGATATGACGAGGACGTGGCATCACTAGTCTTGGATTCGTCATGTCTGGAGTCCAACCGGCTGCTCCAGGGGCGTCGGTGTTGTTGGCCAAAGGCGTATGATGGCGGGTCCAGGGGCTTGTGTTTGTAGGCAGTATCGGATTCGTGCCTGGACCGGTCGCCCCAAAATTTTGCTTCGGATTTGGTGCTTGCCTCGTAATCGTCTCGGTACCATGGTGGCTTGGTGGTGCTCGCTGGTTTCCATCCTGAGCGATCAGAACCGTAGCGGGAATAACGATCACGGTCTTCGACTGATGAGTTGGAGGGGCGCCAGGATTCTGCACTGGGGTTGAGTGTGGAGGGGCTGAAGAGCGAGGCATAACGCCTTCTTGGGCCTTCATCGAGACGGCTCGATGAACTGGACGGTGCCCAGTCGCGCACCTCCGGGTTCAGAGCAGTTGGTGATCTGAATGGTGTCCAGTCGTGTGCCTCCGGATTTAGCGGAGAGGATTTGGGGGAGGAATACTCGGTATTCCGTGAATCTTCTCCTCGTGTGTATCTGGGCATCTTGTGATGATATTCGCTCAGCTGAGCCGGGGTTCGAGGACGGCGTTTGGTTGAATGCAAAGGCGAAGTGCAAATAGTTGGAGTTTGGAGTGTTGAAGACTTGATCGACAACGGCTCAAGAGTGTTTTCGGCTCAAGAGTGTTTTCGGCTCAAGAGTGTTTTGGTGAGGCTCTCGTATGGGAATAGGGAGGGGCCTCTATTGGTCTTTATATGCCAATTCCCAGGCCAGTATACGCATCAGAAGGACGAATTGGCAGGCCCGACTCATGGGCGGATGGAGTCTTCAAGCCTCCTTCAACGCTGCTCGTCGCGATACACCCGGTATCGTACCCCGTGAAGGCATACGGAAACCCGTCTCATACATGGCCTTGGGAGAGGCCATCTCATCCCTCAGTTGCTTTGAAGAGACAAAGAAACATAGAATGTTTGTTAGTCCCATCGTGCTCAAGCCAAAACTCAGGTACTTAGATGAGAATACCCCCAACGGCCTATCAACCAACACACAGTGCGTTTTCTCCAGTGTCTACAGCCTCTGACTGAAAGCATGGAGTATTCATGGCCCGCAAAATAACCAAACCACCTACCTTACTCAAAGCTCACATCTCTCCCAGTCCTTATCAAGAAACCCTTTCGCAGTTCACCCTTTTCATTGACTAGAGAGAACGATCCAATGTGCATATACCCTCTTAACATTTGCACATGTACATCATAGGTACGCACACATCTTTGTTGTATGTTCAGTGCTGATTGTAGCACACTTCATATAGCAATCTGCTTACTAACTCATTCAAACAAACAACTATCTCTAACACATCAAGCCATGACAGCCACACCACAGCACCAAAAAACTGAAAGAAGATCTTAACTTCAACTTATCGCATAATATTTGCATCCCTATCTTTCCATACTATCTCACCCACCGTAGAAAAGCCCCACCAGCGTCCTAGTAGCTCCGACTTTCCCCTCCCATAAACTACGGTCAAACTCCTAAGGATGCAAGCTAAAACTAATACTCAATATGTTGATCATCAAGCTAAAGTTAATAATTCCTCGTAGGCAATCACATCTCTCAGTACACCCATATGACCAATCCCCCACAATACCCGCAACTCAGCAGTTTTAGTAGTTCCGTCGCTGCGGGTCTCGATCCTGACTACGGGACGGCCCTGGTCCAGAAGAATGGTGCGTATCGCGCCCGTAGTAGCCACCTGGAATTATCAACCCCAACTCCGGGTACTATTGATTGGAAAAACAGTAGCTGCAAGTTGTGCACCAGTCAACTTGGACACAAATATTACCAAAAGTCCTGAGAGGTACTTAAGCTTTCAGCATAATCTTATGGGATGGCGGGAATCCTTCAAAGGGCTTCGGGCTGCGGCTCGGAATGAACAGGTTATATATTGTGGCGGCGCAATCGTGCGGCACAGCAACGAAGCCGCACCAAACAGAAGGAGGTCCATTGAAACCCTTGCAAAGGATGAGCCCTTCAGCGTTCCTACAATATCGATGTGGTCTAAATCCTGGCTTCCTTTCCGTAGAGCCAATTAAGCATCCATCACATGTCCACCATACCTGGGATTTGCTCCGTTGTCCTCATTTCTGGCACCAAACCCTTCACTAGGCACCGAAACGCCCTACTGCTTTGCCTCACAAGGCGTTTTAAAAGGTCTCCCTCCATTCTTGTAAAACTGCCAACCTTCCCAGCAACAGTCGTATCAGTTCTCCAGACCTTTCCACCACCATCACTCTTCTCTTCTCCTCATCCCCACCGCAAATTGTTTTCAGGATGCGCCACCTTTCCACCCTCACACTTCTCCTCCACCTCTTCTCATCCCTCCCTCTCGCCCACGCACAATTCCAACCTCCCGACGTAGGCTCCCTCTTCACCGGCACCGGGCACATCCGCATCCTCAACGCCACCACTTTAAACTACGCTTCTCCCTCCGACGTCATCGGCTGTCTCAATGCCCGCGGCGCATTTGCCCCCTCCTCCTCCCCCGCGGACTGTGCCGTCTTTACGAGAAACGACACCTGGCCGCACGAGCTCTCTTCGTCGCAGGGGACATGCACATTCGTGGACCGGAGCGCAAAAGAGAACCTCGAGAGCATCTTTGGGAAAGGGTCGTATGCGTACTCTTGTACCGATATGGAGGCGCCTGGAGATGTGACTAACGGCAGGGGGAATTGGTATGTTATTGTAAGTACCTACCTACCCATTTACAGCCGTTCAAACGGTTATGGGAGAGAGCGACGCTAATAGGGGAAAAAAAAGAATGGGTTCAAGTACCCGTTTATCTGCACTGGGAATATTGGGTGCATATTTGAAATACCAGTGCCAGGTGATCGGGAGAACGCACTGCCCGTGTGGCAGTTCTACTGGAGCGGTGAGCACATGGGACCTACACCTGGGCACATGCAGGTAGTTTGGCTGTGGGAGCCGGCAGCCTAGTAGCTTGAAGTCAAGGGGGCGGCGCCCTCGGGTTCGTCGCATGATTAGTATCCGTACTCTGGCAGATGATGATTCAGGGGTCTTTGCGGTGGAATAGAATGTTGCTGGTTTCGACGGAATGATAGATGCTCTGGTTTGCCCCTGATGTGTTGTTGTTGACAGGATTATCATGGCTCCTCCCTTTCAAACATTTCGAGAACCCTCTTTAATTCCTCCAACCTTTCGCGTCCACGCCGACACTCTTCTTGCCTTTTCCGAAGGTCTTCTTCCCTAGAAAGCTGCTCTCTTTCCTCCGCCTCGTGGCATCTCTGCAGAGAGGCAAGCACATGTACGTTGTCAGAGCGATCAAACCCTTTAGAATGAGGAGCTACCGGTGTTTGCCCAAGTACGTTGTTAGTAAGGCTCCCCTCTTCCGTCACACTAGCGATCCCACTCAAGGATGTCGGTGGGGTCCCAGATCCAGATGACGCCGCAATCGCTTGAAGCCGACGCTGCGCCTTGCAAGACCTCTTGAGATGCTGCTGCAGCTTGTCTCGCCGCTTGAAACCGAAACCCGTTTTTGACTTCTTGCAGCCCGGAGCCGGACAGAGAAATTCGGTGGTGTCCTCGGCGCTGCCTTGGAATCGTTGGGATGAGGCCGAGATGTGCTTCAGCTCGCGCATGTGGCGGGCGAGGGCATCCGGGCGGGAGAATTTCTTGCTGCACTGCGGGCAGCGTTTTGGGGTGGCGAGAGGTTGTTGACGACTTGGTAATGTTACGTCACTACCGAACTGATCTTGGTTGTTTCTGCCGACGCCCAGATGCTTTCCGACGTCGGACAGCTGTGGTAACCGTTGGAGAGACAATGGGACGACAATCCCCATGGGAGAAGTTGCTGTTGGTGCATGTGGGTTTTGTTGAATCAACGCAGCCCGTGGTGAGGCGGCAGGATGGCCAAGGGATTGCAAAGGCAATTCATCGTGAATGTTTTGTGTGGAGTCAAGGAAGATGTCAAAATTCGGCGAAGGGTTCGACAGAAATTGGAAACTGTCGGAGGATCGGCAGAATCCTGGCCCAAATGCATCGAGAATCCGTTTTCGCAACCCGTGTGTGACGGATCGATGGGAAATTGCTCCGGCAAAGGAATTAGCAAGTCCAAAGAAGCCCACAAGTCCGCTGTTGCCAGGTTAGTGATTAAGTAACAAGAAATGCAGGGCCGCATACTATCAGTGCTGAATCCAAGCTCCTGCTCGGGTTCTGTGGAATGGAGGAATCCTTCGAATTCCGACGGGGTATAAAACATCCAACAGACGCCCCACAGCACAGCCAACGCCGGCCAAATAGTCCACGGCATCGTGGTGCAGGGATGTCTGATACCCAGTGGAAATTCAGAAAACCATCCAAGCCACTGGGAGCAAAGGGCCAAGATGAGCATCCAAATACGAAGCGTCGTGTATGTCGCCCCGCTCGACGGAGGCGGGGGCGGTATGGGCTCCGAGAGCTGAATCTCAGTCAAGTCATAGTTGGAGGGCCCGCTGCTGCAGTACGGCTCGAATCTGTCCGGCATTGTCCGGGGCGCTTCCCATTGGGGTCTGACCACCGCCGTGCTAGCATATTGTAGTCCATGATTCCAAACCATGAGCTGATCGTCGTAGGAGGGTGAATGAACGGGGTCCCATTTGAATTGACCGTAGCGGGAGATTGGATGAACAGGGTTTCCAATGAACAGGGGGTATGGTGTGATGACCCACAGCAGATAGCCGCTGACGAAGACGGTCACAAGAGTTGGGGCGATAATCAGAACGACGGAGAGGCTGGTGAGAACGAGGAGGAAGTATCTAGGATAGTTGAAAGAGTCAGCTTTCGACAACTTAATCTTTGCAGCCGAAATGAAATGAACGGTGGAAGCATGGGTGATATGGTGCTTGACACCAGGCTCACGTACCGCAGCTCCATCCAGAATACCATCATCAAGCTGCCATGCTCCGTGTGTTCGTACCCCGAAACATTGTCTCGTCGAAAGCCGACGAGCAAGACGAGCAAGACGAGTAAGACGAGCAAGTCGATGAGCAAGACGACGGGCAAGTTGACAAGCGGGCGTTCTTCTTTGTTGATAACAGCAACTTCGGGAATGGCGGTGGTTCTTAGAGGGTTAGACATGACATTGCCAACAAAGCCCCGCCCGGGGGCAATGGGAAATCGAGGAGAAAAAGCGATCAGGGCGGTATGTCGAGACCGGCAACAAAAATGGTGAGGTATCTGTAACTGAGTAGGCCGGCCGAGAAACTTGGATTCACAGCCCACCCCAAACTTGTGGATTGTTTTGGGAGAGGGAGAGAGGGGTTGATAAGGTTGGGTGAGGGAAGCGGTGGGGTTTTGGGTTGCCTGGGCCGTGTGCGCAGGTCGTGGCTAGGGTGGGGAGGAGTGGGGCCGGACTTGGGCTTTGGGGTGTTGCAGGTGCTGCCTTATCTTCTCATTGGTTGTCCGGCGATTTTGGGGTGGTGGCTGCAGATTGCGGGTGGTGGTGATGGGCATCGAACCTGGGGACAGGGTGGCTGTGACGAGGAGAGAGAACAAGCCAATGAGGTTGAGGCCGAATTCTCACCATCCACCCCGAGCTCACCCTAACCCCTGGATCGACTTTGGACAAGTTGAGCTCTCCAAGTTGCCTCGCTCCAAGTTGTCTCGCAGAAGTTAAATAAAGGGATTTGATTCCTGCCTGTCCCTAGAAACACGGGGCTTAAATATCCAATGTTTTCAGTTCTACCTTTTGTGTCCCGCATCCCCTTTCAACAAGAGCTCTCCGGCAACACCTCCAAGTGTTCTAATCAAATCGGTGTCTAGTTCCTTGCCAAGATATTTTGAAAAGGCCCTTCTTGAACTACCAGCACAGCTGAAGTGCGGAACAACACTGGTGGTACAGCGACATAAACAGGCCTGAAATGGGCAGCCTCGACACTCTGTCCACTGCAGCGCACGCTGGCTCCTGCACTTGGTAAATACATTTCAACATGCAATACATGTACTCAGACAATGACAAGAGCTAACCCCGAATCAACGGCTCAGTGACCACCACGACGAGCTGCAAACCGGAATATCTAAACTCGAGTCATCTATGCTCGCCGAAGACCGGGTCCACGACTACAAGCCTGACAACATCTTTGATAGGTTGTCAGTCCAGACTCTGGATTCTAAAATAACAGCCCTGCAACGCAAGCAGGGGATGAAGGGGCTCCTCGACACTTTGGGCCGCGCTGTGGTGCTGGTGGTGCGGCGGTCCAAACCAAGGTCCCCGCAACTCCATGGCGACCGTGGCGACTATAGCCAAGGAAGCCCAGAGAAATGGACCCCTCAATCAGTTTGGCCCAGTCTGGTTCAGCCAGTTACGAAGAAGGAAAGGGAAACTCATGGTGTCGATTTTAGGGTGGTAAAATCGGTGTTTCCAATTCACACCCTCATGTAGCTCTGCCACTCGGAAGATCATAACCTTCTGACTCGGAGCTTAAAATCAACGCATAATGATATTTATGTCTTGGAGTTCCCCACCCAGGTCTGTGATCGTATATAACTAAGTCAGGTGAAAGATAGCCAGCTACCTTACTTGTCAAGTCCCTGCCCCGGCTGAGCGTTCAACCCATGCCCCTGAAAACGCTAAACCACTTCCCGCTAATGCCTTAAAAAGAAGTCCCAGTCATGCAAACGCAATGCAATGAAACCTCAGCACAAGCCCGCATGTGCTATGTTGTCTCTGATGCTCCCCGCCCCCAAAAAAAAGGTACCTGCCCCCCCAACAGCCCAGCTGCTCACCAGATCTCAGTAGGTAGGTTCCCAGCTCATCTCCCAGGATAGCCTTCCTTCCCAAAGTTCCCTGAACCACTGCCACTGCCACCTCCCGATCCTGAAGAACCCGAGCCGCTCTGTCCATACGAGTTATACTGCATCGGCTCAGGAGGCGGACCCGACGGAGACGGAGCCCCCGACCGCGAGTCCCTCGAAGGCTCCCTTGTTCCCTGGCTCGACTGCCTTCCCGACGATCTTCTGGCTCGAGCGCGGCCGCTCCCCCTCACCGGGGGAGTCAATCCGGTCGTAGGGGGCGAACTATCGGACTGCGTGGTAGAGTCGTTCCACCCAACAGAACCGGCCAATGGTGATCCTCCGTGAGGGGTGTTGTTTGAGTTGGAAATGTGGAGCGAGAGTCCGCCTCGGTGCGGGGAGGAGGATCCCCGGGTTCCGGTTGAAGCAGAGAATGTGCTGGTGTACGGATTGAGGGGGCCGGCTGTTGCGTTCAAGGCATAAGTTGGGCCGGAGAAAGTGGCTGGTACGTCGGGGTTGCTGGTTGAGTTGCTGTTTGAGGAGAATTCTCCTGAAGCTCCGCCAGGGCGGGAGGGGTCCCCGTGAGACGATGTCGGTCTGTTTCCAGACATTTCAACTGTGTTCTCTTTCGCGGAGGTAAATGAGAACCTTAAAGACAAGGAACAGCACGCCTTGAACGTGGGCTATCTTGTTGTTGAGAATTTGGAGATTTCTCTAAGGTTGGGAGAGAGCGGTAGTAGAGAGTGTGCTGAGAAAGGAGGGACAGGAGGGCCCATAGAGGCATTATATATCCCCTCCCAGCGGGCGCGTGCATCGCAGACATCTTCATAGGGTCTCATCGAGTATACAGGCGGTTGTTGTGATGAAAATGACTCCTCACGATACTGCTCATGGTGACACCACGCCTCGTCGATAGACCTGGCAAACCCCCTGAATTTGCCACAGTACAAGCCGCCCTCTGTTTCTATACCGGACGAACAACACCTTCAACCGCATGTGACAACGTTAAGAACCAAGACTTATCCCACCCACTCAAAATGACTGTTTTCTCCCTGTGGTCTGAATCGCACAGTTGTCGACGACGCGGTGGCCTGTAAATCCCGAAGCTCCGCTGGCCGATCTGAAGAAACGCTAGCGACATCCTGTCCTCCCTCGTTCCTTTGGTGCTCTTCGTGCTGCAGACTTGACCGCAGCCCATAGAAAAGAGACGGCAGAAGAGATGACTTCCAAACTGGATACATTTTCCTATGCAGATAGCTCTGGACGACTGTCCCTGTTAACAAGAGAATCGCTAGCGTGGCTAGAACTCCTGGAAGGATCAGCCAGTACCAGCTGACGTGGATGCACACCCGTGTCTCCATTGTCTGGCCCTCCGCCATGAGGGGATTTGCAGCGTCGTCCTTCCCAATAACGCGCATACGGGTGGTCACAGCTAGGGCAATACTGTCAAAGGTGGCCGAGATGGATTCGAAGGAGGCATTCCCTTTGTTGAACAGGGGGTTCAGCCACCGATTCGAGCACTCCGTGCTGGGGTATTCCGCATCAGGGTCTATGCCGATCGTGACGATGGGGATGCACCGGTCACTGAGAGTGACGAGCCCTTCTCTGCGGAAGGCAGAGCCCCAGCTGATGGGCACCTTCAGCACGCACTGATCGGGGACGGCCCGCAGCAGATCTTCGCCGAGGTAGACATCCGATGTCGAGCCCCCCCTCGCTAGAGAGAAGTTGGTCCGGTCGTAGAACCTGCTTCCAACAGCGCAGGGCTCGATGATAGCCGTGTAGTTATCCATCTCGTCGGGCGCCAAGGGGCCGAAGAATGGGGTACTGCTGGCATTCTTGTAGCGCGGAGGAAGCGCTGCTGGAAAGCTAGCGAGCACTTCCTCGCGCAGAATGCCCCCTTGGATGGCAGCGCGATAAAGCCTTGCGCAGGGGTAGAGGCTGCATTGCGCCGCGACAACACTTCGGTAGGGGATTGACACGAGCCGCTCGTCGTCTCTGAGATGGGGGTATGTGTTTTGGGCGCTGTTGGGGCAGTCCCATCCGACGTTGCCGGACTGGCTGGTATTCCTGATACACCCGTTGACGGTGAGCGCGACAATGGACGAGTTCATCCACTCAGTCTGCACGAGCTCCGACCGAGTGGTGTTGATGTGGAGATTGACAGATGTGGGCTCCCGCGTCCCGACCTGCGCCGTCGTGTTTCCGGGCATTCGGTACGCAGCCCAGGAGCCTGCGTAAACAAGCTCAAGCTTTGAGGTAACGTCAGTGCACTTGGAGCAAAGCCCAAGCGACGCATAGCTCCCCCCGGGGCCCTGGTCAAAAGTGCAGTTTCCTGTCGCGCACTGGATGGGTGGAGCCCCGTTGGTCGCTGTTTCCATGATTCCTTTGTAGAGGGCAAGGACCATGGGGTCTCGCAGCTGCCAGACTTGTGTGTTGCCCGTGCCCGTCCCGACGTCGTCGGAGTAGGGGAGGAGATATCGAGCGATCGGGACCTGTGCTGAGAGTCCGGGCACCGCCGATTCACAGACGACTGATTTGACGGCCTGCTGTGTGAATGGGCCGATAGCAAGTGAGGCGATGGTGATCAGCGCTCCGACCGATGAAAGATTGCTGACTCGATGCGTTAGTTATCTGCAACATGAATCTCATCTCATGTTCGTGGTCATGTGCACTTACAAGCCGAAGTTTCGGGAGAGGAAGACAGCCGATCCCCACGATCCGCGGCTCGCGTCGTCCAATCGCTCCATCAAGCGCAGTTTGGTCGGTTTCTTGAACCGCACCCATTTCAACTGACTGATGGCTATTATCTCTAACATTAGCGAGATTACGACCAGTTGCAGTCAATTAGAGGCATACATTCGGCGACCGGGACCATCAGCGCCGCTCTGAGAATGGTGCTGAGGATTGCCACCAATGAGTTCAGATTGATACTATACCGCCAAACTGGGCTTTCCTGTCCGTTGTAGATTGATAAGATAACGATAATTGCGGAAAAGGACCCAAGAGCCCCAGCTAGAACAGCAGCTTCGAATCCCCACGCAGTGATAGCGCTTCGTCGTTTGGCGACTTTGGTGAGTGGGGCCCGAGAGTGCTCATCACTCGGTAAGGGTCCTTCATGGGGCCCCGGAGGTTTTGGTGGTGACCCCATCCTGAAGGCACACGCAACAACTAAAATAAGGGCAATGTAAGCAGAATCCGAGACGAGAAGTTGAAGTAGTAGGAAGCGAAACCGGTTCAGATCAGCGGCCAACCCCTCTGAAGGGATGCCAGCAGCTCTTGCCTTCAACCTTTGCAATGCGGTATTTTTCACCACAGCCAGGTCGCGATATGTTCTTCCATTCGCCACATGCAGACTATCTTTCGGGTTTTGGGTGCGGCTGAATGCATCCAAGACTCAATTTGCGAATCGCCAAAGTATGACTGGTGCCCGCGACAGACACATCGGCAATATCCGTGGGCACCGTGGAGCTGAAGCCAATGAAAGGGGTTAATGAGACACCTTACAAAAGACACAACGCCCCCCAACAGTACTTCGTATGAAGCGCCGTGCACAGGGCATTCTCTGAATAACGGAGAAGCTCTGTCCAAATCAATGCGTGGTGATATTGTATGACAACTATGCTCAGACTACCTATCTGCCAAACATCCACGCCGTTCCACGAATCGCCCATTGCGTTCTCTGCCAAAATCTTCATGTCCCGAGATAGCAAGAACCCAACGTGACCAACAAACACGTCGAATCCAGTGCAATCAAAACACCAAGCATCTACCAAAAGCAAGACGTATCCTAACGCTGATCATAGCCGCCAAGGGGAATACCTCCCCCAAATCAACAGCGCCATGAAGACTCTCTGCCACAATCGCACACCACTCCCCCCAAACCAGCGCACCCGGAGGGCTAGGATCTATCAGTCTTTCTAGCTGCTCCTGGTGAGATATGGATTTTGGGACTGAGACTATTCCCCAGGCTCATCCGCACGTCGTGGATAGTCCTCAACTGGTGTCGCAGCTCTCGGGCTATCAGCCGGCGATGAAGCCGTAGGGGTGCGTCGTCTCTCCGCGCGGTCAGAGCTAGCTGAGTGGTAGGAATTCATGGAGTGCATCGAAGAAACCTCAGTAGTCGCCGTGCTCAATGGATTCCCCATGATTTGCGTACTACGGTCCTTGTATTCCACATTGCGTTCGGTGACTGCACATGTAGGCTCAGCCGTAGTGTAGGCAGCGCGAGAACTAGAGTCGGTTCCCATGTACTGAGTCGGGCGGGCGCCGGAGCCGGAGCCAGAGCGTGCAGGTGACCATCCGCCGGAGGTACGGGTGGGGCTGGACGGAGAGTCGTTGCGGTAGTTTGATCCGTACGAGGGTTCGCCATAGTGGTAAGTCGGGGGGGCCTCGGAGTAACCTGATCCGGTCGAGGGTTCGCCAGAGCCGTAAGGCGGACGGTCGCTCGAGTAGCCCGATCCGCTCGAATGTTCTTCAGAGCTGTAAAGGTCATAGGGCGATGAATCTTTCCCGTCAGACATATTGGCTGTATTCTCGTTGCCTCGAGGGAGTAATGGGGATCTCGTGCTAAAGAAAAAACTCGACAATGTCGTGGGGGTAGATTGCTCAGGAGTTATGTTGATATTGAGAATTCAAAGCTTGCTGAAGACTGTGATAATGAGTGAACAGAAAGAAGCGAGGCCAGGATGCAGTGGGGTGTTAAATATCCATGTCCTTCAAACCCGCCTGGTCACAGCCTGTAAGTCCTCGCCAGAAACGTGGTTTCTCGATGCTTACTCCATCTTTACTACGGTTCTCAACCCCTCATGGAGTCTGCCTCACACCCGTCGTGTCCACCGCACCTTCATGTCCCGGTCCGGGGGCAGGGCAGCGGCGCCACTATACTTCAGATTATCCTGCGCAGGCCGATCTGACTTTGCCTTGCCGTCATAGGTCACCCACTCGATCATCTCAATATCGAACGTGGTCACCATGATGGCAATAGTCGACATGATCTCCTGTTTCGCAAAATGCCTCCCGGGACACATGCTGACGCCGCCACCTGTGCGTTGGGAGCCCCTCCCAGTTAGTTATGAGGTCTCGCAGGAGAAGTGATGAAGAGCGATTACGCACCATAGGGGAAGAAGTCATTCGGTCCTGCTGCAACCGCGAACTCGGCTTTCTCGCTCACATTTCCGTTTTCATCCTGGATGGTGATGTGTTTGATGTGCCGGTGTGCCCAGAACTCTGACGCAGGGTGTTCAGGAGTCCCCCAAGCTACCTCACTATGATGCGCAATGCGTGTTGGCGCTTGAATCAGCGCGTTCTTTGGAAGCTTGTACCCTGCGATAGTTGCCGTCTCCGCGACGACTTCGCGGGTGATGTTCACCGAGACGTGGAGGCGGAGGATCTCGGTATACACCGACTGAAGGAGCGGGAGCACAAGCATCTTCTGGACGTTCAGAACACGCTGGCCAGTTGCCGGGTTGATCTCGAAGACTGATTCTGCTTCGTTTTGCACGAGTTCCCACAAGTCTCGATCTTGGATGAGCTCAAACAGCGCCCATGCGGCGATAGGAATGCTGTTTGCGTTAAGCCTGGCTGCACTGTTAGCAACGGAATAATTCCGTTCTAGGGCCAGTGGTTCAATCCATCTGAGTGCTTGGGGGTGGGCATGACTCACCCTATGAGAAACCCGATGAAGTAGCCGGCACGTGTCTCTAGAGCCATTCTAGACTTCTTTCCCCAACGCAGATACTCGCGCATAAAACGCAGACCCAGCTCAGGATGCCACTCGACGTCGTCCACGTCATTCCCCAGCAAGTCAGACACGGGGTCGAAGTCGTCCTGCAGCCACCCAAGAGCCATGCGATGCATGCGATCCAAGACCTTCCACGGCATCGGGTCCATCCACTTGGGAAGGGCGTACATCAAGCGCATGACAACGCTATCGTAGGCCCAGAATGCGTCCAACAGCTCATCCTCGCCAACGCGCTCAAGAAGCTTGTCGCCGGTCAAAGCCTTCGTCGCCGCCCCAGCCATCCTGGTTCTCATGAAATGGTACAAGTTGACCGTCACCGGCTCGCCCAAGGGGTACGCCTGGACTCGATCTTGGAAGAACTCGATGAACTTTCCTGTAAGAGCCACCGTTGAGGAGCTCTGTGATAGGGTCTTCATGCAGTGATGCAGGTTATACCAGTATCGCGGACCCTTGTGGTTGGCGGCGGTGCCGTCCAGGGGTTCGGCGAGGCGACCGGTCTTGTCGTTGGCGTACTTGGCGAGGTCTTCCTTGGTGTAGCACATGACAGAACCCATCACCATGAGGATGAACTTGTCAGCGCTTACCGAGGTCGACTTTCGGAACAGAGCCTGGACGTTCTGCGCGCTCGTGATGAGGTAGGCCTTGGTCGGACCCAGGCGGAACTTGATGATATCTCTGTTCTGCAGGGCGAGAGTGGTTCGGGTTATGAAGGACCCATTGTCCAAAATGTACTGAAGAGTGTTGCCGATGAAAGGGATACCTTTCCAGTTGGGAAGACTCCATGGCTCACTGGCGCCCGTTCCCCGAAGCCAGAGCAATAGAGCGGCCAAAACTGGAACGGCCAACAGCAGGAACACAGCCGGAGAAGCGGGAAAAGATTCGGGCCAGAAGCTGGCGATGGTGTTGTTGGCGGCGTCCATCACACCGGCAATTGACTTGGCGGCGGTGGAGCAAGGATGTGGTGGGCGAGGATTTGGAGATGAGGGATGAATCGAGAGGTTGCGCACATTACTACGCACGTCCTCGCCATGAGAACCTGTTACGGCGTCCATGGCTGAAGCAGGCTGGGGTAGCATTGCAGCACTGCGGTCCAATTAGCTTGTCGCGATAGCACCACCTTTTAGGCCGGGCAGTGTCGTTGAGCTCCGTGCCCCGCGATTTCAAGTTGCCGAACAGAAGGAGGCCAGTGCGGGAGAAGCCTTCTTACTGTCAAGAGAGGTGCTGGGTTCTGACACCATAGGTCGCATCGCATTCTTAAAAGGCCTTACTGCACTATTCAATGACCTGTTCAAGCATACTGAGGGAAGATCTCTCAAAAGGAAAGCGCTATGCGTCAGAAAGAAGGGGGTTCTGGCCAGAGGCCAGAACTGTCAGAAAGAAGAGACTTGAAACCACCCGAACCATAGATTTATAACCATTATTATTACAGACAGCCGCCTGGCTTTGCCACACGGCTTGCCACCATTTATAACTATAAGGAAGGCTCTCTGGCAAAGCCAGAGAGCCGAACAAGCAATACAATCAAGCAGTTGCAACCCCTTCAATTCCACAGAATCCAGAGTGCAGTGCTTCCAACAGGTGGCGCAAAGTAGACGCCTCGACTTATCGGCATTTGTCCCAGCCCGGTCCCAGCCCACGACCTAGCCCATCGGCGCCATGGGGCACCAAGACGACCAAACCCCCGACACGGGCTTCCCCCCGACGGAGTACTACTCCAACTAGAACTACCAGGTGCTGCTACAGTCAAACCCCCTGTTTATGCAAGCTTTCCAGACCACCCAAGTGCTTGCATTTTGTGGATGTTGGGGTGCTATAAGGCCCACTTTTCATGGCTTGGCGAGAGTTAGTCTCGGCCAGTGGCCGGAATTCTAGGGGGATTTAGTGGGCTAAGGCCTAACAAAACAACCCATTTGAGTCCATACCACTAAAAGAACCCCCCCTTTTACGCAAGTTTTCAGGCTTGCAGCTGCTGCTTGCAGACTTGCGTTTTATCATACTAATTAATTCAGACTGCGAAGTGGCTTGCGTTTTGTGGCAATTTGCATAAAAAGGGGGTTGCAAAAACAGGGGGTCTGACTGTAATGCGCGACATCTACCGCCGGGCGGCACAGGTTCTCGTCTGACTCGGAGACTCGGACCCCGACGTCGAGCTGGCCCTTCCCATCCTTCCCACCCTCGCGGCAACGACGAGAGCAGGCGACTGCCCGTCGGCGACTTCCATGCAGGAGGCAGACTGGGCGCGGCTCGGGCTGGGTATGCCAGCAGAGGAGCGAAAACTACGCCTGAGCTGCTACTGCAAGCTGCTGAGCGACTACTTCCGTCTTCTGTGGATCATGCAGGAGTAGAGTTCCGCTCCGCGCGCAGTGTCTAACCCAATTTAAAGGCGGTGACTAAATGCGCAGGCGGTCAGGCCCATCGAACCCCACAAAGAATTGGCTGCGAAATAATGAGCGATCGCTGCCACCACATAATTCAATTGAATCGTAATGCAGGCGCCTACCGCCTACAGAAGAGGAGGAATTGAGTCAGTTCGTCGATTCTGTGCCTTCTACCGTATATATCGTAGCCTCTGACTGCAGGAAGCTATTCCCGGTCGCTAAGAATCGTCCTCGTCGCTCATCACGCTCATCGCTGAGGGCGACGATAATCTAACTTTAAGTCCTGTTGTGAGGCAGGGAGTCATATTAATAGTCGGCAAGGGGGTCTGGCGAGGTAGGGGCAGTATTCTGCGTCTTCTGCGTCTTCGCCTTCCTCAAAACCGCGCCACCGTCTTCCTTCTCGCTGTCCAACTCCCGGAAAGACCGCCGACGATGCGCTGAAGGCTGCGTAGCCCGGTGCCTCATTCCTGCTATAGGCGCAGAAGACGGGCTGGGCTAACGAGGGGATGGTGGTTAGGAGGAAGTTGGGGCTTAAGAGAGCTGTCGAGAGGCTCCTCCTCCATGCTGAATAACGTGATTACCGTAGTCTTTGGTGCAGTTGGAGTTGGCGGAGTTGGCAGGAGGCGGAGGCGGAGGCGGCCGGAGGCATTCGCAGAATTCAATTGCGCAGAGTGGCAGAATTCGAGTCGGGTTTAGACACTGCGCGCGGAGCGGAACTCCTAATCAGGGCCTATTATCAAGCGGTACACACTCTCCGAAATACTGTCGTCGTCGGGCCCCATATTCGAAAAGGGGACGACCACTGACTTGGACCATTCCTCCTCATACTTCCCGAATATCCTCAAATCACGTATTCGGTCCCACAGATCACCTTGATCTTCATCCAGGTGGCATTCAAGGCTTTTTTGACCGCACTTGGCTGCCCAACGGAGCATCTCCGTCACAGCCTTCCTCCTCAATCGACAAAGGTCCCGCGTGTTGAAGAACCCGCCTTTGTTGTCAGGTGGTCGCATTTCTTCTTCGTACCGCATCTCCGACACCCTGATGGCGTTCTGGAGCGTGGAAAGAGGATAGGGCGAAATCGCCTTGATGAGAAACACCGTCAGCTGAACGACCTGCTCGAGGCCCTCTTTGAAGTCAGCACCATCGCCGACCGTGAGCTGGGAACAGAACAGCTCCATATAATCCACGCCGCTATCTAGGCGGGGCACAACTGCCCCGGCCTCGATTAGGAAGTCCATGGCTTTCATGCGGAGCGGGAAATCGGGCGTCGGGAGGCGGTGGTAGCTCAGGAGCCGGACCGTCGCATCCACATTCGACCCGGCGTCGACGAGGGCATGGATGGCATACAAGGTGGCCGTCAGCACTCTCGGGAACTGGTGGGCCCGAATAGGCCAGCCGTCGGACGAAGACGCGCAGAGATGGTCCAGTGGTGCGCCGCGAAGATGGATGCTGATCCCGTTCGTGTCTGTCGACCACCGGTTCTCGGGTTCCTTACCATCTTCCCACTTCCCGAGTATTTTGCTTTGGTGGCGGACGTCGGCGCCTGCCGAAACGAGAATCTCAATGACCTCCGCACCGAACTCGGCCTCTTCTCTGCGCCACTTCCCGCGCGTAATCCTCCGGGTGACAAATGTTAATGCCGTATCTCGCATGGCCATCTGGTGCGGTATCCCTTGCTCCTCTCTGTTCCATGTGTCGGTCCAACACTGTTCCTTCATATGGCAAGTAGTCTCGCTGTTGACCGACGCGCCTGCCTCGCAAAGCAAGCGGACCGCAGTAAGGCTAGACACAGTGATAGCATAGGTCAAAGGCGTCCATACAAAGGTACCAGTTGTCGGGCGGTCGATGTCTGCTCCGAGCCCAATCATGTCCCCGATGCCTTGGTGGTATCTGGCGTCGATGGCGGCCACTAGCGGCGTAATACCGGTGGCTCTTTCGTCTTTGAGCACCTTGACGCCCTCCCGGTCGTTGATATCGGCTCCTTTTTCAACCAAGAGCTGCGTGATGTCCTTACCGGCCTTGAAGAGGGCCGCATAGTGAAGAGGCGGGAGAACCTCCCAGTGTTTCAGCTTCGTGTCTTCCTGCTTCGTGACACTCCATTCTCTGCGGAAGCCAGCCCTCACACTTGCTCCCTCCTGGAGAAGATACCGGACCATGTCGAGCCGGCCGCATCGAATGGACAGGGCTAGGGGAGTTTCGCCCCGCGATGTGTGGCCATTGATGTCGAAGCCGAGATCGCCTGAGGTGACAGGTGTCCTTCCGGTTTCGATATCCCAGCAGAAGGATTCCAGTTTCTCGATCTCGCGCGGAGTCAGCTCGCGCGGGATCACCTTGCGCGGATCTGTCTTGCGAATCTCGCTCTTGATCCACGAGAGTAGCGATGATCCACGATTCGTCTTCTTCTTTAATGGCGCTGTCGCAGGCGGCGGGGCGGTCTCGGGAGGCGGCTTCCAAGCCACCTGCGCGACCATGCTACTCATACTGGAGTCCGAGGGCAAAGGCTTCTCCGCGGTCGATGGTAAAACATCCCGTCTACGCCCTTCCCGCCGGCGAACGGTAGATCGGATGGCGAGTCTATAAACCTCAGTATCGAGCAGTTCCTCATCCACGGCGAAGCGGCGATCCAGATCTTCTCCGGCATCGGTGAAGGTCGCTCCAGAGGTGGACTCGCCTCGTCTCGACTCTACAATGATGCTCTGGGCGTCATCGATCGTCTTGCTCATCAGGAGCTGGGCAGAAGAGGACGAGAGGATTTGGCCTCGGCCCGCGCCAGGGGAGAGCTGGAGAACCACAAGGAAGGTCTGAAAGAGCTGAAGGCTGGTGTTGAGCATGGCCAGCTTTTCCTTGACTTGTTCGTCGTTCCACAACAGCCGGACCCTCCGAGCGAGCGAAGGGCCGGTTTCCCCCTCAGCTGGTTGGATACTCTGCACGTGTAGCAGTAGGTCCGAGACGACGACATCGCAGGACGAAATGCCCGAGTGAAACTTATCCCTCTCGTGCTGTGTGACACCGGGGATGTCGTTGATGGACTGGTTGAGCCGCCGGAAGACAATCTCCATCAAGTCGACCTGGTCGGCGAGGTGCTTGATGGTGTGACCGGCGTCGTGAAGACCTGCGACGACGGCGTGAAGACCCTTGGCTGCGCTGGCGAGCTTGGTCACCAAGGCGGTGCAGGTCCCTGCTAGGGAGGCTGCCGTGATGGGGTCCATGATGCAGGGAACGTTTCCTAGGAAGATGGGAAGAGCATGCTTTGACCTCTGAGGCCGGGCAGAGTAGGCGTTGGGTCGGATGGGTGGGGTTTTGTTGCTCAAGCCTCCTCGCATAAGGGATGTACACACCTTGCCTACAGCCTAATAGATGGCCCAGGAATCTGAGACGTTCACTCGAACCAGGCACGTTGGCAAGGCGCCTCACTCGTCCAATAGGGTGGCAACGATGAGTATAGCCCTTATCGTCGTTGTGAAACATGGGTTTGCTGAGTGGTAGGTACCACGCTCTGCCACCCTTGCGAGGAGGCGGTGCGAGAAGTTGGGGGTCGCAACGGCAAGATTCGCCCACCCTTGGATGGACCAGCGCTGGCGGAAACTCCGAGGAAAGGCCTGGAAGCGGCACCAATCAGACGCCCCATGCGGCCCACTTTTATTGGGTTGGCGCTGTGGCGAACCACAATGGCCGGCAAGGTCTCGTATCGAGCCACGAGCTGCAGGAAAAATTGCGCCAGTGAGCGCCCGCAAGTCATCATTTGGAAGCCATGGAATGGCAGAGAACTTCGGTACTCAGGAGGACCTCAGTATTTAGATAGACACATCTGGCCCAGAAGGATTGAGAAGGACAAGGACCTTCGAGGCCATAGTCAATTATCGTGATTCGGAATATATTTGTTCAGCGCCCACAGGGCTACACACTCTGTTCCAAGCTGCAACCAGCCCACACTCGATATCAGACCCGTGCTAGTATCGGTCGAGTGTTGACTGTGATTGCCCCTTGTCACAGCGCAGATAGCGGAGGGAGCTTTCTCAAGTTTTTCGGCGTGTCGCCTTTGATTTTTGAAGAGCTCGACAAATCGACGATGCTTCACAAACCAATCTTAGATCACGCTTCACGCAATAGGATGAAAATGAGTTGGTTAGGCATGCGCGGCACTACTACCAGCTAGTGCTGGCCCCTGTGACGCATCCTGGGGCTCTGAGTCTTGAGCGAGTTGAGGATAGATAGGATGGAATCTTTCGCCAGTGCTATAATAAGAAGCCTTCGCTCAACCCCTTGGACTCGAATACTTGACTCGAACATCTCCAACCGTCAGGGTTTCCCGCAAGCTACCCAGCAGTTCCCCCAGCTGAGCTCAGGCACATCTGTTCGTCACATCACATTTGTCGCAATCCGCAAGCGTCAAGATCATAGTGGGTGCCAGTCCTCATCACTTGCGTTGAAGGAACGAGCTCAGCTTACCCGTTTCCGGCAGAAAATCACAGCCGCCCCCCGACGTCGCTATGTGCACTGCAGTCATTTAGGTGCTTGAATGCGGCCATGCGAGACATCGAGGATATCAGAATTTCTGCCTAGGGTATACCAACGGGCTTGCGTGCACGTCGCACGAGGCGGATAGACAAAGAGTTGAGGGGGTATGTGGAAATCCTGCGTGCGAAGCAGCTGTAATAGCTCGTAGGCGTAGGAGGCCCCGTGGGCAAGGGGTGTAGGAGTCGGAGATATCGCAGAGACGGAGTCGCAAAGGCAATCCCGTCTGGAATGAGTTTAAGCCGGTGGCTCGGAACGTGTGGAACATAGGCCTCGCGACACACACAAACGTCTTCATGTTGAGCGCCGTTGGACAAAGTGAGGGGGGGAGTGCGTATTCAAGATTAGGCGAGAGCTTTCTTTTTTCTTTTACACATTGCAAATTACCAATTCAACAGTTGTACCCATCAACGATTTTTGATCTCTTCCACGTCAAGCTGGTAGCTCGCTCGCATGTATCCATCCGGCACATGCGAAACCTGCCGGAGCATCACGCTTGATGCTCTCAGAGACGCTTATAAGGACCGCTTGGTGAAATTCTCTGCGAGGCGCCTTTCGCTATTGCACCCAAGCATCTTATCTTCGGCCAGGTCATGTCCCCTGTGTGCGATGCTCGTCGATCAAATCCAGCTACAACTGAGCCCAGCAAGCGTGCCGGACTTCCTAGCCCGACCGGTTACTGTGCGCCTCTGGACCGAGTACCAGCCCGGGCGTTGCGAGCCTGGACCAGAGAACTTGAGAATTGCTGACATCAACATATTCGCGATACAAGAGCAGGGGAGTGACGGCGTGTTTGGGGACTACAGACTCAGGGTCTGCGCAGAAGAGGACAGTTATGCATCTCGTTGGATAATCGCGAGACCAGTCCATCCAAAACGATCGGCACAAACGCTGGAGCAAATTAAAAGGTGGCTACACCGATGCGACGGTGGGCATGAGAGGTGCACGGTTGGACTCTCAGGCGAGACGGTCGAGGCAGGTGATGATGCGGTCCAGCTACCGAGCCGGCTCGTCGATGTTGGCGTTGGCATCCCCCCCCGTACGGCGCCGATACGGCTGTGCCAAACTGGTGGTCGGCGAGGGAGATATACAGCGCTGAGCCATCGTTGGGGTGCGAAACATCCCCTCACCACGATCACGGCGAATCTTGAGGAGCACCAGCGCAGGATTCCGCTGGAGAAGCTGCCCCAAACCTTTCAGGATGCCATCGAGCTGACCAGGAGGCTGGGCATTCGCTACATTTGGATCGACTCGCTTTGCATCGTGCAAGACGATGCAAGTGACTGGGCCGACGAGTCTAAGCAGATGGGCACCATCTACGAGCGATCCTACTTGACAATCGCCGCGACCAGCGCGCCTGATGGAGATGGAGGTCTCTTCCGAGGTGGAAACGGTAGGCACGACCAACATGGTGGCTATCTAAAGTTCCCCTGCAGCCCCGCCCCCAACGAAAAAATTACAGATGCAAAGTTGAGAGATTATGTCGAGGCATCGTATTGCATTAGGCGACGACGAAAGGAAATACCAAATGGTGAAGCTTCCTTGTTGGAAACGGGGCCGGACGTGTTGGTGAGGGTTACAAAACAGGAAAAGCATGCTGGACCCGGCCGGGTATACGACCAGACGCGTGACTGCACCTACGAGAACAACTTAATACAACACATCACAGAATCTCAAAACCCGAAATGTTGGCGGGTCCAATTGAGCCGGAAAATCCCGGCGAGTTTGGGAGCATGGTCGCAACACATCGAATCCTTCTCCAGGCAGCAGCGCCCCCCCCGCCCCCGTGAACTGAGTCGCGGAATTCAGGAACGTGCAAGCTCCAATATAAATGCGTAACATTAAAAGATGCGCTCCCTTTGCGGGCGGTCCCTCACTAGATTTCCATCTCGGCTACCATCCACCCAACGACGCTGCTTATCTTGTTCGACAAAATTTCTCCTTACTGTCCCGCAATGGCAACAACGCTACCAACGGTCACCACAGCCAAAGCCGTTTCGGATCCAAACCCCCGTGTGACCAGGCTCTACCGCCACGATTGCAAATACGAGTGCTGCCCCTCCCGCTGGTCCGAATACGACGCCGTGTCAGACGAGCAGCTTGCGCTAGAATCGAAAATTCTCTCCGAACCCATCGTCCACCGCCACTGTTTTAACAACGATGACAGGAAATGGGTCACCACCTCCTTCATCGTCAACTCTCTCGCCATGTGTTCCATCCTCTCCAAGGTCCTACATAAATACCAGGGCCTAGATATATACCTGCTTAACTGGACCTTTTCGCCTCCTTTCATGCCCCTGGTGTCAGAAAGAAGGGGGTTCTGGCCAGAGGCCAGCACTGTCAGAAAGAAGAGTCTGGAAACCACCAGAACAATAGATTTGTAACCATTGCCACAGACGCGCAATTGTAGCCGCGCGGCTTTGCCACACGGCTTGCCACTATTCACAGCTATAAGGAAGGTTCTCTGGCTGAGCTAGAGAGCCGAACAAGCAATAGAATCACGGAGTTAGAACCCCTTCAATTCCACAGAATCCAGAGTGCCGCGCTTCTAACACCTGGTGCACCGTTAGAATAAGCTTTTAATCTTGCACCTACGACTGGCTGTGAAGAAGGACTTGGGCCTATCCCCTAAGGAGCGGGAGATGAAGCTGAATGTGATCGGAGAGTTGATGTCCTTCTTGAAGCCGCTACTCACGCCGTCGGTGTCGGCGTTTACAGAGACGAGACGTACCGGCAAGATTGGGTTTAACATTATCTGGCAGATATTGCTATCTGGGGAGCTAGTAATTACGGACTTTTTCAGTGCTTAAGCTATTTATCAAATGGTAGAGTATAAGAAGAAAACCCCCTGCGGGGAGCTAGCATATTAGGTGATTGGGATAGAGTATGTGGATTGGAATGGAGAGGTGTGTGAACTTTATAAAACGAAGAGACGAATTAATAAATTCGACGGATTTTAAAGGGTCGTTTCGCTTCTAATATACCCCTTTTCGTTCGTGGAGGATCCTACTAGGCTGAAGAAGAGAGCGATTCTAAAGGGACGGAAGCTTAAATAACTAAGGGGGTACCATTTTCTATCTTATAATAGGATTAAGATTTTAATGAGGGAGCAGGTGGAGGAGTAACTAGTAAGTTATAACCTATATCCTACTAGAAAACTTCATTTTAATTAACTGACTAGCAGTTCAAGTCTCAAGCCAAGTTATTGTAGATGCCTATATATATTATTAAAGCAGTAGGATTATTAAACCCATACTGCAGACGTTAAACAGAGCAGAGGATAAAACATTAAAAAGAAAAGCCCTTACAACACCAGTAGCAATTCTAGCAATAACTTAGATAATAAAGGCCTCTTAAGCGAAGACTATAAGTCTTATTCCACTACCAAGCCAGCGGCTGCCGAACGGATTAAAGACATAACTCACGTTTTAACGACACTTAATTACTATTACGACCTGCGCCCGACACAGGCCTCGAGAGGACTGGCGCGGGTTAAGACAGAACGTATGGCAGGACGCCAACAGGTAGGGGGCGTTCCGAAGACGGCTTGTTGAGCTAGCACTTCTAGACGGGGGGTTTAATGTCACTGTAGGTCGCTGTCACTATAATGCACAGAGGTGAGTCTGAACAGTAGGACACAAATGAACAATTGAATACTAGCGTGAGGAACCAGAGTCCCTCACGGTGGTTGTGGGCACAACCATGGCTATTTATACTAACTGACTGGGAGGTACTCCGTACCTTGCTTGTAACGTTGCAGGTGCTCGTTGTGCGAGCACTCTGCATCGCGCGAGCGTTCTGCTTGTGAGGTTTCTCCTGCTCGCGATGCGAGCACTCGGCATGCCGCGAGCAGCACCTCATTGGTCGTAGGGGCTTCGGGTCTTTGCACCCCTGGCCCAGTGCGCCTGGACGGTGTGCACCGTCTTTCCGCACTGTTCCTTCTGCGGGGGATTCGTCGGGCCGCCCCGGCCCAAGTGACGGCCTGCAGGGTCGTCACAATTACTCTGCACCCCTTAGGTCATTAGGCTCGATTTGGAAAACGAGCAGTGGGGTACGGTTAGCATCCAAGACTGCTAATATGTGCAGTAAGCTGGCTAACACGTTATAAAGCCGATTTTTAATTAACAGTCTTAAGAACATTTTCTAGAACAATAATACTTTCCGCAACCTGGTCCTTCCTAGCAGCGGGAAGGAACTGGCTTAGGACTTTATCAAGAGCAAGGCGTTATCTCAGGGTAAGGTTAACGACTTTATTCCCAGTAAGGGCCGTGGCATTATTATCCTCATGTTTAATCTACCTAGACTAGGTAAGACGTACACTGCAGAAGCTGGTATGTTATAGCCTTACCACTTGTAAAGAGCCTGTGTTCCTCTATACTCGATTAGTGCTAAAGCTCTTAACACCAGCCTTAAGGATATTAAAGTAACGCTTAGCCACACCTTTAAACTCTGCAGTATGTAAAATGTAATGCTCTTACTTAACGAAGCCGACATCTTTCTTAATGCCAGAACTAATGACTGTCTTACTAGGAACGAGCTAGTATTAAGTATATATACCTTCCTGACTACCTTACACTTTATTAACTATTTTAATCTTCCTTACCAAACTTAATTATAACCTAGGCATTCTGTTCCTTATAACAAATCGATTTTCATCGATTGACCATGCGTTTCTGTGGAACGTTTTGGCTGAGGAACGAGGGGCTCAGGAGCAGCGGAAGTGCAGTTGCAAAGTGACTTGATTTGGTAGAAAAGGGGAGTGTGAAGCACTCCCCAGTTATATATAAATGGAAGCTCCCTGT
>Ga0247770_1000439_pt1 | contig 40154 bp, 42 predicted proteins | sample UWRJL136409B6_FD_179943 | JGI IMG/M metagenome (GOLD analysis project Ga0247770, IMG submission 179943) | Plant litter microbial communities from Arlington Agricultural Research Station in Wisconsin, United States - UWRJ-L136-409B-6 | ecosystem: Environmental > Terrestrial > Plant litter >... | reverse complement strand
GAGGTTGCCACGGTGCTGTGGATGGCCGTCACCATCTTCAAAAACAGGCTGGCCGGCGGCGTCATGGTGAACGTCAACTTGGCCACGCAGTCGGCAAGACCTAGTTCGCCCGCAGCAACAACCGCTGGCAGCTCACAAGTCAGCCTCTGGCCACAAAAAAGGCAATGACCGACTACCTACCCTTCAGGCACTTGTTTGTGCGACAGCAAGCTGCCGAAGGAGTGGACGTGGCAAGGCCAAAGACATTCTCAGTCTGGCTTGGCCATTGGAGGAGAGCAAGGTCAAGAAACGGCTTGCAGAGATATTGCAATATAAGACGTCCATCATTCTTGCTTTAAGCACTAAATCTGCGTGAGTAAATATCCCTCTCGTTCTCTTCTCATTTTCCGTCTTTCTAGCATAAGGTATGTTTCTAACTTTATTAGTCACGATATCAAGAGCGTTAATGGCAAACTGGATCACCTACATGCTGTCAACTGAGCTCAGAAGGACCAGGCTGTCCTTGACTGGCTGACTCCGATCGACCACGGTTCACAACAATGCAATTTTCTTACTCGACAACAAGAAGGTACCGGTAAATAGCTCCTGGAATCAGCCGAGTTCCACACCTGGCTCAAGGCTGATCGGCAGACTTTCTTTTACTCTGGCATCCCCGGAGCAGGGAAAACAATCATCACGGCAGCAGTAGTCAACGAGTTACTCACAAATTTTAGAGCCGACCGTTCTATTAGAATTACATGGCTCTACTGCAATTTCCGACAAGGAGACGAGCAGACTATCGGTAATATGCTAGCAACTCTGTTACAGCAGCTCAGCGGCCAACAAGCCTTGCTTCCGGACATTTTGAGAGACCTCTACGAGCAGAAGAAGAAAATTAATATCCGTCCGTCTTTAGCAGAAATCTCCAAAGCCCTGGCAGTTGTCACTGCCTCCTACTCAAGAATCTTCATCATCGTTGATGCACTCGATGAACTGGCGGATGATTCCCGGCGGATGCTGCTATCCAAAATATTTGACCTGTAAACAAATTGCAAAGCAAGCCTCTTTGCGACATCAAGATTTATCACAGAGATCGAAGACAGGTTCAAGGGTAGTATAGTAAAGGAGATTCGGGCTGCCAGCGAAGATATTCAGAGGTACTTGGCTTGGCAAGTTTGTGGAGGAACGCCCGGAACTGCAAAAGAGCGTCTCAGATACAATCATTGGGGCCGTGGACGGGATGTGCGAAACACCTATTCTTGCGCAATTCCTATCTTAATGCTGACTTGGGTTCAGGTTTTTGCTCGCACAACTTCACTTGAAATCACTAACCGGGAAGCGTTCTCCCAAAGCGTTCAAACAAGCTCTCGAGAAGATCGCACCCGCTCAAGCGGATACGACGAAGCCTATAACGACATCATGAAGCGAATCACCAACCAAGAAGCGGAATACGTATCTCTCGCCATGAATACCCTTTCGTGGATTTCTTGTGCGAGGAGCCCCCTTTCTACATTGCAACTTCGGCACGCTCTAGCCATTGAGATCGGCGAGTCTGAGCTAGACGAGGAGAACCTTCCCAATATCGAGACCATAATTTCAGCTTGTGCCGGCTTGGTCACGTTTGACGAACAGAGCAACGTTATTCGCCTGATTCACTACACCGCCCGACAAACGTGGCTATACCGCACTTCACCAGGCGGCCTTTAACGGGCATTACGAAACCTCACGACTGTTGATTGAGAGCGGAGCCGACGTCAAGGCTGTAACCAATTCGGGCGATTCAGTCCTGGTCAGAGCTGCTGCTCATAAGTGAGTTGTAGCCCTATTGATAGAAGTGGGAGTTGACGTGAATCGGGGAATCACGTCTACCGCAGCGCTTCACAAAATAGCCGAGATTGGGAACACGGAAGAGATTCAACTAATGTTGGAAAACGGTGCCGACATCGAAGCACAGGATCCCGGTGCTGATGGTAGAACACCGTTAATTACAGCGGCTTGGCACTTTGTCAACCTGGAGACCGTGTTGCTCCTTATCCATGCTGGGGCTGACATCCACGCGAGGGATTCAAAGGGCCTCACAGCTTTAGACTGTGCATACAGGCAATCTACATATCGGGACATGGGTGTACTTATCCGAGTGCTAGAGGGGGCAGGCGCCGGTAGGGGGGACAGTGGGCAGCAAACCTAGCTACCTACAGTAGTACAGATAGTATTTTCCTAATTACAAGATAATCAAATGTCAACTGGTGTCTGAATAGCGGTGTGCTGACTGTGACTTTGCTGAAGTTGGCAGGTGGACAACTTGTGAGTGGTGAGAGACGTGAAGGAGGAATCTCGGACAGCACTGCCTTTCGTGACCGTCCTAGTTCTGGCGCCCGAATACTAATCCGCATACCAGGCTTGCCTATCCAGTCCACGGGTGTTTCCATGTGTATGACTGCCCCAAGTCCGAAACTGCCCGATCCTTCGAAACATGTCTTCAGACTCCCCTACCGGAGTCAACAGCAGTCCCTCTTCTGGTAATCCGTCATCGCCAGCGACTGCAACAAGACAGAAGATAGCAGCGGGCGGTGTTCCGATCTCGTCTAGGAACGCCTTTCCAACGGAGATCTCATGCCCAATATCGCGTCGACATCCCATCACGGCATGATGCGACTGCCATCAGAGACCGTTGGAATAACCCAGGGGATGGACTCCGTAATCGATTCGAGTCACTTGTATCAGTGGGCCAGTAACGGCGACATGACCTTTGTCCACGGGGCCGAATAGTTCCGTCTCATCAACAAGGGAAACCGAGCAATCGTCGATCGACCACACACAGTCGAAACGGAGTGAGCTTGTGAGAAGCAGGTTTTCTGTAGACTTGTATGATTCGTTACCAGTTTTCTGGAAACCTCCACGGCCTTGTTGGTCGAAATCCAAGACCATGAGGGGGTTCTGCGCGGGGGGCGGTGCTCGTTTGGGGAGGATGGTTCAAGCGTGTCTGATTTGCTTGGGACTCGGCGCCAAAGCAGTCCAATATGCAGTTTTGACTTCCAAAGCCCTGCTAGGAACTCATCTTCGTTGACACATTGAAATCGTCTCGCCAACCCTGCGATCGCTGGAAGTCTGTCGTTGGGGTTGGTTAGTTGGCGTTGAGAGTAGTCCTCTACAATCTTGGGCCAGCTGGGGAACCACAGCGGCGCGGTGAGGCTGTCTATCTCCACCTTCATAGAATCAACATAGCGCAGATCGGTTGTATCCGAGGCCTTGTTTGATATGACACATTTCCGGCAACTCCAGAGAACGGGTGTTGATGAGTACATGAGTCGCCGGGGAGAAAGGAGGTGTTCTTGGAGGGTCCAGGCTTGGGTATGGATCGGCTCGTTTTCATATCGTAAGGAGTTTTTCTTGTCGCAAACCAAAACATTGGATCTGCTGTCTTGGACGCCATCGCGACCCCCTCCTTGACTCTTCTGGAACATGGCCGCGTCGCTGATTCGGCAGCTAGGCCGAAGAATTGCAGGCAGGCTGAGCAGCTGCAGTCATCCATGCTGTGCCACACACCCAGGTGCTTAGCGGCTCCCTTCCAGCCAATCCAGCGACCTCCAGCAACCCCGTCGTTTCTACCAGACCAGCAGCGGCATAGGTGAAATATGCAGAATGTATTGACGAATCGCAGCCCGACTCCCGCCATTCCCGACATCTCGCCTCGCCGCCCTTAAGTATGCGTCTAGCCTCGTAGAATCCGGCGCGGTTCCTTTCCCTTCCCTGTCACTCAAATCAGAGAGGTTTTCCTCGCCTCAAGCTGGCCGACCGTGATCATGTCACTGCAGCTCCCAGAGGAAGTCGAGCCCAAAGATCGACCGGCGCCAGGAACAATTCAGATCATTACCCATTGGATCAGTAGCTGCAACTGGCTGCATCCTGATTGCCAGCCCGCGTCAAACCGAGACGGCTCGCCCCGCATTCCCCCATCATGGGTTATCGACACGCAAGGCGGATGCATTGTGCCTGGCGCCAGCTTCCGTCGCTATGCCGCCCTCAGCTACGTATGGCCCAAGACAGAGAACGAGGGGGATAAACTGGAGTTGAATATTTCCACGCTGGGCCGGTTTCAGGAGCTAGGTTTCCTCTACAGCAACACGAAGGAGCGTCTTCCCGAAGTCATCAACGACACCATAGAACTTGCAAAGCGGCTCGGCGAAAGGTATCTGTGGATCGACCGCCTCTGCATCGTCCAAGATGGTGAAATGAAGCACGATGAGGTCCAGCGCATGGACAGCATATACACGGGAGCCTACTTCACTGTCATTGCCGCCGCGTCGTCTGGGCTGCACGGGAACCCCGAGTTACGAGTCCAACCACCCCAACCCTCCGGTTACCAGGACAGGACCGAGAGTGTGTTTCCTGACCATTTTTATGGCCAGCTCTTGAAGTCGAAGTGGGCCACGCGCGGATGGACCTTTCAGGAACAAATCCTGTCGCGACGCTCCATTATCTTCATCGACGGGGATGTCTTTTGGGACTGCCAGCGCACCCTGTGGTGCAGTGACAACGGCCCGGAATTTGATACTACTAGCCCTCGCAGTGAGCCGGGCCAGCTCATGGCAGAGGATATCTTGCCCCTGTGGTGCATTGACGGTGGCCCGGAATTCGATACTACTAGCCCTCCTGGTGAACTGGGCCAGCACACCCTATGGTGCAGTTACGACGGCCCGGAATCCGATACAACTAGCCCTCGCGATGGACCGGGCCAGCTCATGGCAAATGATATCTCGTCGGCCGTGCTACCCGATTTCAGAATGTACTCGGAGTTGGTCTGCCTGTATAGCGACCGTGACTTGACCTACCCACAAGATACCCTCCTGGCCTTCTCGGGTATCTTGACCTCGTTTACACGCACGTTCCCCGGCGGTTTTGTGGGCGGGCTGCCGCGGCTCTTCCTGGATCATGCACTTCTCTGGCAACCCTTCGATAGAAAATGCAAACGAAGGATTCCGGTGCGAGGGAGGGAGGAATATGGTGATCTACCCTCCGCGCATCTCCCATCGTGGTCTTGGTGCGGCTGGCAGGTCACTGTCGACCCGGAGAGTTTGCAAACGGGGGTGTATCTTGGATCGACAAGACAGACTCGGAACTTAGTTCAATGGTCGGTTCTGTCAGAGGATCTCCAGCGTGAAGAGATGCTGGGAGAGCCCGCAAGCCTTGAGGACTACTCTCGGCGCTTTCTGGAAGGCAGATCTAGTCTGCCGGAGGGCTGGGCATGTCGTGGAACTCCGGATGAGCCTGTTCGAAAGCGCGTCAGATCTGATTCCCCATGCTCATCGGGTTCTTCTGAGACATACTTCACTCATGAGGCCGACAGTAGGACGCGGTTCAAACACCCTATCCCAGTAACCGGCTGTAATAGCTGGCCAACACCATCACCGTCAACCTGCGTCCAAGCCTGGCCGTACCTTTGCTGCGAAACAACGACTGGCCATTTTCGCGTGGAATCCCTTCTCAGCTATCTCGATACCCATCGTAGCTATTCCTTGTCTTGTTTCAAGGTGCCTGTCGATTCACTGGAAAGGTTCCGCTGTGGACCAGCCGACGAGGACATTTGTCGCATTTTATGTCTTAACGATGTTGGTGGGAGGCCTGCAGGGTTACTTCGGCTCATGGAAGACACCGAGATTGCGCCCGGCCAGGAGTTGGAACTGGTGGCCATTTCCTCAGGCTCATCGGTACACCCTCTGCGCGAGGAAGCCATCGATCTCCACGAAAGCTGGCGGTATGAGTACGGTAACACGTCGGTCATTCATGATTTCAAGCGTGATCCGCCGGTGGGAGAAGATATAGGGAGGCCTTACTTCCATGTCGAGGTGCATTTGGAACGAGATCGTCTCAAGCGAGAGTTGGGCCGGGAACTCTCCGCGCGGGAAGACAGAGATGTGCGCAAGAAGTGCCGGTGCCGTGAGAATCAATGGAGAAACGCACGGTCAGGGAAGAAGGAGAAATGGAGGCGGACACGTCCATGGGGTCGCGGTGGGGGGGAGTATCACTTCTACAACGTCCTTTGGATCGAGCGCAAAGATGGGATTGCTTATCGGAGGGCGGCGGGTCGCGTTGCAAAGGATGCCTGGGAGGCGAATTGTAAGGAGAAGAGCAAGGTGATTTTGGGGTGAAGTGGTTGCTAGGGGGTTGGTTTCTTGCTGCTTGAGCTGCGGTCAAAGAAGAGGCCGCGAACAATGGAATACCTAAGGTAAACTTTGCTCATGATGCTAATACTCCATATCACCACCTGCTTCTCTAGGTAATCTCGCAAGCCCATTACTCCAGCTCTTAAAAGTCCGTGGTCGTCGCCCCTGTCCCCGATGCCGATCGCGATGGAGGCCGCATCGGACAAGGCATATAAAGCAAGGGAGTGGTCACACATAACGGTGCCCTATGAAATCTGCAGGGCTCTGAGATGGTCTTAGTTGTGAGCGGCGGGTGATCATTGCCCACACAAGAGCAAGGTACAGTGATGTAACTGGCGGTGCTGCAGGGAGGCTCGCGTTTCGTGAAGGTGCATCCTGAAGGGCGGATGGTTGTTGTTACGGTTGGGCAGAGGGCGGTGGGTGTTGCTGGTGTTGACGTAAACGACTGCGCGGCCGAGAGGCTAAAATAGGTGAAGGGGATTTTAGTTGATATTTGTAAGTATTCTTCGGTCTTTGCGAATTGCAGGACTTTACGAGCAGTATTTCGGAAGGTAGAAATAGGGGCTTGGTATGAGACCGAGGTGTGTTGCATAATTAAGTAAGGTAGACATACCACGCGAAACTGATGGCTGCTGCCGCCCTAGGCTTCATGATGATTCAAGGTACGGGGAAATCACCCTGCGGCAATGGCTTGGAAGACAAAGGAAGAGCTGTAAACCATGATGCGGGGCCTCAGTAGCACAGACCGGACGGGGTATATTGGAATCTTAAAAGGCGAGCTACAAGTCGAGCTCTTGGATGGGAGCACCTACCACCTTAGGCAATAAGCCGGGTTTGGTCATGGGATTCAAGCTTCGGAATTGCTGAAGGGGGAAATCGCAGGGTATTTTAACCGGTCGATTACAACGTAACCTCGCGGCTCCAAGTTGCCGGACCCGGTTAGGCAACGGCGGGAAGTTGAAGTCAATTCAAGCTTTTGCTTTGGTAGGTATTGGCTGTCAAGACTTGCGTCTTGGCACTGACGACATGACGCGGGAATGCCCCCTTCGCATCAGATAGGGCTCTCAATCCAACTCGGGAGGTTCCTCAGGATAGACCAGCCTGCCCCTAAATTTCTGAAAATACGGCCCTACCGGATTACCGGCACTTGCCGTGGTGTCTACATATATTGTTGTTAACCGTTCCCGGCTTTATGTTCAATTTAGTTGCCTCTCACCTATATTAGGTAAGGTACCTAGGTACTTGTTTGCTTGCTGTTTCGGATACCTTAGGTATATAACCATTACCTCATCGTCAACTTACACTAGGTGTTACCCTAGTCACTTCGCATGTTGTCATGATAGTTTTCTATTATCTTCAACGGCGCTTCATCTGATCAATATAAGATCTTCCAAAGATTACATCAATGACTTCAGGCATTATGTCTTGCTCACTGCAAACCAGACATCTCATACGTAGAATTTCATCGTTCTGATACTCGTCCCTAAACAAAGTCACGGCTGTCTCTGTGGGCCTGGGAATGCCATACGGGGTGAGGTACCTCCTGACATCTTCCGGACCGAGAGCAACTATACTATACCCCAAAGCTTCTGTAAACAGATGGGACAAGAAGCAGGTTAAATACTGCTCGCTAAACAAAACCGAAACGGTAACTTGGAATTTAGGGGTTATGAAAGTAATGGCTTCAACTGATCCATGATTGGGAAAGTTTCGGCGGGTTGCGGCATGCTTCTTGCTGTGACGTGTTGCGGCGTAGCTTCTCGCGCAGGTGTTCCAGGCGCTCCTTTTCCCGGAATGTCTATTCTATTTTCTTGTACCCGTCTCTGATTCTGCTCCCAGAGTCTTCAGCCCCAAGACCCTTGTGGTACCGGCCACTGAAATGTTGTAACGCTCCATCGATTAGGACCGAACACTCGATTACGACCGACTTGGTGATTCTATCGAGCTCATCGAGGTAGACCGAGTTCACTCGCTCCTGGTACGTCGACACCACCTGTGGAAAGACAGGTTAGCCAAGACAGAATGCTCAAAGTCTGGACAACTTGAAGTTCCTTGCCTGCAGCAGTATCTGCACGAACAGATCCAGGTCCCGCCGAAGCTCCTGGTATTGTTCCGAGCTGCAGCCGGCGCCGTCGCAGCCCCGGCCGAGCGCTCAGCGCAGCTGAATGGCAAGTTGCCAGATAGCGATGATGTCGCCGAGACTCCCAAATGTCAGCGCCGTCTCCATCTGCTCGATGTTTGTTGATTTCCAATGTTGAAGTGCAGACGAGAATTGGTCTAGGCAGAAATTCAGGCGGTGCTGGGTTCGGTCGCTTCCAGACTGGGACACCAGGCTCTGGCTTGCATGCCGGCTTCAGGTGCCCCTGGGTGGGCATGAGCTGTCTCCCAGACCATCGGCGTGTCTGACTGTGATTGGCCCCAACCTCGAGACGGTGATCCGGAAGGGAAATACCGCCAAGTTATATGCCCATCCCATGTGACGACTTATCTCAGTTCTCAAACCGCGACAGCCAAGCCGTGAAATCCAAGCCGTACTGCAGTGAAACTTTATGTGCCCCACTTTAAAAGATATTGAATCAATAGAAACGCGTAGATCAAGAGGAGGGGTTTATGGCTGTCTCTTGACTGATAAACCGGTCAATTACAACATATCCTCGCGGCTTCAAGTCGCCGGACCCATATCAGCTCTCTCAATGCGGCTCGGGAGGTTCGTCAGGACAGACCAAACACCGTTTGCGCGACCATGACCGCGCCTTCGATGCGCTGCTAGCCGACCCTGCAGTGCGCAGGGCGGTCAACGCGTTGTTCCACGCCCTGGCCAGCGCACTCGTACCGTGTACATGGTCGTAGGCATTGACAACCGATGCGAAGCTGGGCGAGGAGTGGCAGCGAGAGGCGGACTCGTGTCTCGAGGTCGATGCGATGCACGAAAGCGAATAGCCCGGTTTGTGTAGTGGAGTATCGGGTTGTTAGGATTGGGCTGTTTCGGGCGCTGTGGCAGGGCGGTTCGGGACCGCAGCTTGGGAGCGCAAGGAAGTTTGCTCGGGCGCGGGTGTCGTGGGCAGAGGATGAGGTGGCGATAGCGATTCGGAGGAGGATGACAGCGAGGATGACTTCGGTGAGAGATTGCCTGCGGTGACGTCGGAGAGGCTGAGAGGGATGGAATAACGAGAATCGACTTCATGGCGAGCAGAGTGATGGTTTTGTCGAGGTCGCGATGCTTTCTCCGGCTTTTGACGACATGTTAAAACCACACAAGTCTTTTGCCAACCGAAGGGTACAATACGGTAGTTCCTGCTTGCTCACCTGGACAGCTGCTCTCAAATTTCATCCTTGCAGGGGTTCAATTAAAGTGGGGTTGCGGAACGTGCATCCATTCAGGATCAGAAGGACGTGTCTGGTTCGATCGCGATTTCCCAGCCATCATCAACATGCTAAAAGTTCATCGCGCACGCGCCAGCCAACGACTTGACCATCCGATTTTATCCAATGGCGTCGCTTCTGCGGCGATTTCCCTGGCTCGGCCGGGCTTGGAAGCCTCTCGCCTTTTCCAATGCCAATTCCAACTTCGAGCGAATTCCGGTGGATGAGAAAGTGGAGGAAGAGCTCTTCCCTGACTAAGTCGCGTCGCGATACTATCCGGTCCGCCTTGGCGAAATTCTCAGGGAGCGGTACCAAATTATCGGCAAGCTAGGCTTTGGGAGGACCTCAACTGTTTGGTTGGCGCGCGATCTGCCGTAAGTCTTTACCTTCTCGCTCTGCGAGAGTGCTAACAGAGCTCTAGGAGCTACACATCTAGCGGTCGTCGTCACGTAGCACTTAAGCTCTTCGTTCATTCCAAGTCTATGGGCACACAACTGGATCACGAACTCGGAATATATAACCGGATTTCCACGTCATCCAAAAAGCATCCCGGACACGACGCCGTCAGGGACCTCTTGGACTCCTTCCATGTGACTGGGCCGGACGGATCCCACTAGTGCCTCATACATCCTCCATTGTTGGAGAACGTCTACGACTTCCTTCACCGCAACCCCATACAGGGGCTACCGCCCGTGGTCCTCGCCGTCACCCTCCGCCGTCTTTTTCTCGCTTTGGACTTTCTACACAAGGAATGCCAAATTATCCACACGGATATCAAAGCCGACAACATCATGTTCGGCATCGAAGAGGACACGGTTTTCACTGCCTTTGAAGAACAAGAGCCGCTCCACCCGTCTCCGCGAAAGTTAGTCGAGGGCGAGGAAGGAAGAGCTGTCTACTTATTGCGCCAGCTCCAAAGGCCAAAGTCCGTGGACGCACCTGTCCTCTGACTTTGGCTCCGCTGTAGTAGGGAACATAGAGCATTCGGAGGATGTACAGCCCAGCATATACAGAGCACCCGAGTTCATCCTCGAAGCACCGTGGTCGTACCAGATTGATATTTGGAACACCGGTTGCATGATCTGGGACCTTTTTGAGGATGGGAACCTGTTCACGGGGCAGGATCCAGAGCATCAGAGGTATCGCAGCCGAGCACACATTGCTGAAATCATCGCCTTGCTTGGGCAACCCCCGCAGCCACTCCTCAGTTTGGGCAAGTCGAGCCATAAATTCTTCACGGAGACTGGGGATTTCCGCGCAGACATTCCAGTCCCGAATAGCATATCGCTTGAGGAGAGGGAGACAACCCTGCAGGGGGAAAGTGAGAAACGCTTCGATGTTTCTCGCCATGATGCGGAAGATGCTCCAGTGGGAGCCATCGAAGCGTTTCTCAGCCAAAGCACTGGCCGAAGACACATGGATTAAGGATCACTTGTAGAAAACCCCCAACCCTAACGTAACAACCTATTTACCTACCTCCCCATTTTCCGTGCCAGTGTCAGTTGTCTGAAATGCAATCCGACTCAACCGTAACATCCGTGGTATTTCAGCTTTCAGCCCGCTTGCGTGGAATGTGACACGACTCAACTTCCCGATGCCAGGGGACTTGCCTTTCGGCCCGACCCAGAGAAAGCCTGGGCCCAGAACACACCAGCGGGATCCGACAGCTGTACGGGCATATAAGACCGTCCAGTTTGTTTTCTTTCCATCATCTATCGCCTCACATAGACTCGAACATCCCAGCACATTGGCAACCAAATCAACAGCGTTTTCCATCATTCGATATCAGTTTCCGTCAAAAAAGAAAACCGCAAAATGAGACTCGAATAACTTCGAGTCCACCATCGTCACAACATCTTCCTGTTCCTGTATCGATTCAGCCTTTTCGATAGAGTCCAAGAGGTTCTTCTCGGCCTCAATGCGCCGGGCCCGCTCGATTTGGAGCTCGGTGTTGGTTGCAGCGTGCTGATTCTTCTCTTCCTCAAGCTCAGCCCTGAGAATCATGATATCCACGATATTCATCTCCGACTCCTCGCGCTTGACGGAAACGGCTTCCTCAATTACTGCCTTGCGGTGTGGGTCGTCTGCTGTGTCAGTGGGGCATTTGGCCTTCTCTTCTTCCAGATCGGTGTTGGGAATGTTCTCACTCTTCATCTCCTCCTTGCGCTAGATGGAAATGGCTTTCGAGATTACTGTCTCAAGATAGAGGCGTATGTCGTCCGAGTCCCCCATAAGCGCCCATGGCGAGGATGCGCTCAAGCCGCCGTTGGAACCTGACGAATTCATCTCTCTGATGTCATCAATTATGACGTTCGGGTATCCTTCCGATATGTCGTCGTCGTGGTATATCGTCCTGGTTAATGTATTGGAGTGAATGCACCCACGTCATAATTCGATGGAGATTGGTAGAGGAGATGGTTTCTTTCATGAGCGCGGTGCACGTTTCCTATGTGACCTCAAGTTTTTATAATTGTTAGGCAGTTTATTTTGTTTATCAGCGTTGACTCTCGGCAATACCTTTACCGCTAGGCGTGGCAGTCTGCGTCGCAAACTCTACCGCTCGTGATTTTCAACAATTTGAACTTAAGGTGGGCCGTAACGTATACAAACAAAGTTCGCATTGCTTGACGAGGTACGGGGCGGCACCACGTGCAATCTACTCCGCGTTCAACCCTAACCTCATACTCTGCTTCTCCAGCGTGGACAGCGCATTAGAGAATCTCGGCGTCAGCTCAGCCCCTACATATGGGCAACCTTTGCCTGCGTACTCGACGACACGAGATCCCTGGCCATCTGGGCAATCTTTTCCCACCTGTCCTCGTCCGAGCCCCCGTTGTACGGATCCAGCACCTTGCTCGGGTCCCTAAAGAAGTTCTCAACCTCCAGCCTGCGGTCCTTCTCCGTGTACCCCGAGCTGATCCTCACAAGGGCCTCCTTCATGGCCGAATACCGCTTGATCGCACGCACCGAGTCCTCGTTCACCGCGTTTCCGTCATTGACCCTCCGGCGATGCCAGTTGTACATGGCGCCCAAACGCACGCAGTGGATGATGAGCGCCGCCAGGCCCGCGGCAAGCGCCGTGGCAACCGACGACCCCGTCTTGGGGATGTCGCCCTCCTCGTGGATCTGGTCGCCCTCGCGCGGCGCAACGTTGTGGCCCGGCAGGATGAAGTCGACGGTCTCGGGGCTGCCGGCCCACGAATACATGCTGCCGTCGGCCTTGGCGGCGCCAATCTTGAAGATGCTGTCCGAGATGCTGGTGCAGCCAAACGGGTAGTAGGTGCCGAGGACGGACTGGCTGGCCGCCCCAATGTCCGGCGCCGAGCAGAAGATGAGGATTTTGGCCTTTACGGCCCGCTCAAGCGCTGCTTGCAGCCGTGCAATGTCTGGTGCGGTGTTGCCCGTGTCGTCATCGAGGCTTTGCACGGTCCAGGACATGGAGATGATGTCGAAGCCGCGGTTGACGGCGAATTCGACGGCCTGTTGTTGCGTTGAGCACCATGTTAGCCTGCCTGCCTACCTACCTACCTTGGGTGCCTAGCCTGAACAAAGGTATGTGTGCAAACTTGCAAGCGGGGGATGACGTACCTCGGCAGCACTCTTGGCTGTAAACTTGGCCTTCTTGCCCTGGCTGCCTGGTCTGATGACGTTCATCTTGCAGACAAATATCTTGACTTTGGGGCAAACCCTGCTGATCATATAGGCCATGCAGGTGCCGTGGCCTGTGGTGGAGCCGTGGAATGGGCCAGGAGAGCCACTTGCGTCCGGACCGTCGTACCCGCCGCCGTCAAAGCTTCTCCCATTCTCGAGAACACCTCGGATGGCCTTGTGCATGAAGTTGGCGCCGTCGTCCAAGAGAGCCACCCGCACGTCTCGTTGCAGCTCAGAGGGTATCTTCTCGTCTGCCAGTTCGGCCTGGAACCCGGCAGGATCCCGAAGATTGTAGATGCATTCCGCAAATGTGTCCATAATGGTGAGCCACCTGTGCGTATCAATCTGGCTCTTGCCCTCCAGATCCTTGGTCGGGACGCGGCCCTTCAGTTTCAGCTTCCTCCGCTCTTCAAATCGGTCGTAGTCAACCGTAATCTGACTGTACTTTCTCAGCCTCTCTTGAAACTCTTGGATGTTCTGCTCTGTCCGTGATCTGGACTCAAGCCCTTTCTGATCGGCAAAATGTCAGCAAATTTGCTGCTGTCGAGTAAGTAGTCTATGACAAAGTAATTTCACCTACAGTTTCTTGGTGAAGAACAATTCTTTTCAACGTCTTCAACCTCGTGAGGCCATCGGGTTCACTCCAGGCCCGCAAGATTGCATTATTGCCGCTCCACCAAAGATGCAGCTCGCGGAGGTTGGTAGACCCTCGACATGCCTCGCAAATGGCGCTCGGATCCATGTCGAACTTGCGCCAGTCCAGTATCTCGATCTCAAACTTCCTCAAGGCCGTTTCAATGGCGTCGTCGCTATGCGGCAACCCCGTTGTCGAGCGGTCGTCCACCACGACCTTGATGATGGTCTTGACACCTTTCTTGCCAAGCCATTCGAAAAACGGCACCATGTCCCTCCGGCCTGCCCCCAAGTCGGGGGAAGCCTCGGAAGGCCGAGGGCGGGGCTGGGCAGCCTCTAGTTCCACCCGGAGAAAGTCAACGTAGCGGAGGACGTTGTCAAACTTTAGTCTCGCGTAGCTCTCCTCAAAGTGCTTGAAGTTGATCTTATCAGCCTCGCCGGATTGGGTGGGCGGAAAGTCGAAACAGATGTTGTTGTCCTCTTGGTTGTCGCCAAAGAGGAACTTGATGGCGCAGTTGTGTGTTCGGATGCCGCGCCGCTCCGGGACCTGGAGCTTAGCCACTCTCGGCGTCATGGCCTCGTCTTTCATATTCGTTTCGCCCTCGTGGTTGAAGGTCGCCCGAAGATAGTGCAGCTTGAGCTCCCTGGCAATGATGTCGGCGCACTCTGCAGAGGGCACCTCGGCGACATCCCGGATAGACTTGGACGATTTTCCAGCAGTCTTGGTGAGTTTTGGCCGCTTGGTCCGAACTGCCGAACTGGGGGCTTGTAATACCTCAGCTCCCGCTGGGCTAGATCTTGACACGGGGGCCATTGGCGAGTCTGAACGGTGAGTGACTTCAGGGCCAGGGATTGGCCGAAAGTCGTTCGGTGTGTATCCTCCTAGCGGTGGGGCGGCCCTGATGATGGGCGAAGTCAGGGTTGAAGTGAGTTCGTTTTGGGGGGCAATCGTAGGTGCACGCCTCAGCTTTTGAGGAGCGGCCAGCATCAGGGCCTCCTCTAGCCTCGCGCCTTTTGGGTCGTGGGGGCGACCCACACCCTGGACATTCTCCCAGTCGCTCCAGAGGCGATCATCAACCTTCGCTTTCTGTCCAACATCTGGGCCAACCCTGTCTTTATCGCCTGGGGCTTTGCTCTGCGGGACCCCGGCCTCGGGCTTCTTTCGGCCCTGCAGGCTCACTGTGTCCTTTGTGCCGGGGACTTTGCTGGGCTTGGGTTGCTTCTTTTCGACTCTCCGAGCCTCATACTTTTGTCTGCTGTCAACATGACAGCGATAGACGGAGAACTGGTCAGGCTTGTTGGTACGGCAATCGAATGCTGAATCGCCGCGTTTGATGAGAGCGCGGACCACTTTGAGCTGCAAGGCTGTGCATCGGGAGTACTCCACCGCGCGATGGAGCGGAGTGTAGCCTTTTTCGTCCTGCGCGGCGAGGATGACTTCCGATGCCCTCTCAATCAGGCCGACAACGAGCTCTGGGTCGAGGCATTTGGGCACCTTCGCCACCGCAACGTGAATGCTTCAGGGGGGGCATATGTCAGCTTCTATTACCGAATCCAAGGCCCGACAAGTAGCATCATGCATACTTACCAGTTTTCCTTTTTAGACCCACACGACGCAAGGGCTTCCTGGATGTGCTTGTCTCCAATATTGCTCTCCAGCACCGTCTTGATGAAGTCTCTCCTGTCCCTGGTGATGGCGACAAGCAGAGTCCCATTATCAAATTCGTCCGTTTCGTAGAGGAGCTGAGGACACTTCTCGACCAGATACTTGGTCAGCCAAGCGGATTGAACGTTGTCCCGAGCCATTCTGTACAGTATATTCCTGTCGTCCATGGCGACAGCGTCCTGAACAGCCTTATCCTGAGGCTGCAGATAGGCGTGATACGAGGAGACGAAATGGGCCTGGAGTTCCGGGCTCTGGTCCATCCCTTTTGTCGCAATTCTGTCCAGCATCTCCTTCATTTTGGCTGGAAAGCTGTCTATAAAGTCCTGAAGTTGTCCATCGTTCTCGGCTTGGCCCTCTTCCTCGTCCGAGGCCGTGCCGGGGTCGTTGTCTTCTTCGTCGGAGCTGCTCTCTGATGAAGGGACATAGTCAAGGTTGGATGCGCTATCATCGTCTTGCTCCTCGACATCTACCGCCGAAGGGACAAGTGGCTCGGACATGGCGAGGCAGGGGCGGGCAGTCAGTCTGACAAGGTGAGAGTATTCCCTGGAGATTGTATGTTTTGAACCTTTGGCCAGGCGGGATCAGAGGATAGGAGGTGGGAACAAAGACTTCTAAAATTAAGACGCGCCATCCCGGCCCAGAAACCTGCGACGTTGGCTCGGCATGGAACTTGTGCAAGGCGGCACGGGCGTCAGGTACTTCGTACCCTCCCTCTTACTCATGCCAAAATGGGCCCCTGTGGCCCCTCATCGGGCACACCACTAGGCTCAGCCGCACTTGCGCATCCCATTGGACTGCGCCTTCAGCATTTGCCATGGATTGTGGGCATGGCGTACATAAAGGAAGTTTTCTGTCCAGCAGCCGATTGCTTCACACGCCCCGGCCGAGTTTTGTCTTCACTACACAGTAATTAGCGAGGACTGACGGCAGCCATGGACGAGATACGCACGTTCGCCGAGGACCTTGGTGAAGTTGACGTCTCCGCATACCTGGACGCTGGCGAGGGGCAATTTCACACCCAGAACGACCCGAATGCCCCGTGGCAACGCGACAACATCATCGAGCGCAAGGGCCGCGTCGACGTCCGCTGCGAGCACAAGGATATTGTCCATGGCTATTTTTCGGACGCAGTCGACGACGCTTGCACGCTGATTGTCCTTGTGTTCCGTTTCGATCCAAACGGCCTGGGGCGACGGATCAAGGAGGCTGCGGTGACCATGGTCTTCTCGGCCATGGCAGGGGACGACGACCACCCCGAGGTGCTGGCCATGCACCCAGACGGCAACTTCGCGATCGTGCCCACCACTCAACATGAGACGCGCACAAAGGGGGGCGGGGTGACCATTGGGGGCGGCGTGGCCGGGCTGTCATTGGGCGCCCATCTGACCTTGGAGCGCACTATCGAGTGTGACACAACCGATGCGGCCAGAGTCAGAGGGTCGATCGACCTCCGCAACCGCAATTGGGGGCGGAAAAACAGCGTATCGTGGACGCTCTGGGAGAATCGCACAGCCAAGACTGGGGTGCTGCCAGCCATGACCGCGGCGATTCTGCTGAGGCGGAGCGACATGCGACCGTTCAAAGCCGCCGTCACGGTCAAAGTGGTCGCTGATACCTGGACAGCCTTGTCGTCCGCCTTCGCGTCGGAGCCCCAGGATGACGACGTTTGGTACGACCCTGGAAAAAAGCCGGCGAGCACGGACAGACTGCGCAAGTATGATGCTGACAATCTTGGCGTGCTGGATTTGGCAGAGATTGCAGGCGGGCTTGTTTGCTGAAACTGCCAAGCGCTAAAGGACGGGTGCTGGCAGCCTGGACGGGCAGGCACGGTTGGCAGAGAGGGTGTGATGCGCATGCCTGGAACTTGTGTTCGGCGGCAAAAAAGAGACCGAGCCAGACTGGCAGTCTACCGCACCTACCTCGCGTCTATTACGGGCCCCTGGAGGATGGAGACTCCCAGCTCAACAAGACAGCCGATAATTCCAAAATGCAGAGGCTCGTTTCTTTCGATAGCGCTCTGGGTTTTCAACCCTCCACAGGCCTCCATTGATCCCGCATCGCTCCATTTGTCAGTCGCCCGGTCCATCATGGGAACCCCCGGGCCCGCGCAAGAATGTGGGTTAGAAACTCTGCTCACTCCTGATCAGGACAGCCTGGAAACAATCATTGAGTATGTTGAACTGCTGCACACTCGAACCTGGGGTCACCGTCTGGTGCTAACCTGTCAAGCGTCGTTGCTGTCCATGGTCTCTTGTCTGGCGGCCGAAAGCGCACCTGGTTTCCAGACCCAGATAACCCGCAATCTCGCCTTCATGACTGGTTCGGCTCGGAATGGTACGCCAACACCCGTTTCTCCGTCTATGGGTACAGCTCGACCGCCCTTGAGGAGAATGCATTCACGCGTCATGCTTTTCGGTGTGAGGCCATCCAGCTGCTCGATGCACTTCTCCATCTGGCCAAGGGAGAAGCCACCCGGCGTCGAGGAATTGTTTTCTTCGCACATGACATTGGTGCGACCATCATCAAAGAGGTAAACCATGTTATTCCATCCCATCCGCCCGTCTTGCGCACCATACTGACCGCGTGCAACAAAGGCTTTGAATATAGCCATTTTTGGACAGGCAAAGTACGAGCCAATTTATTTGGATACCCTGGGCTTTGTAAGTGACTCATGTTCTGCTCACGGTAAACATGCCCCTGATCCTCAACCTTTAGGTCTTCTTTGGTTGCCCTCATCGATATGAGGCCGCTGAGAGGCTCCAAGACAGTTTCATCCGGCTTTTTCATCTCGCCAAGTCACCAGCATACCTGCCAGATGTGGCAGCTGGCCTTGCACGCGTTGTCTCTGACGTCAATGATGACTTTTCCAGTACGAAACTCCCCTTTTGGACTCGCTCCATTGGCATTTTTTCAACCGTCGACGACATCAACCAACAGGTCTTCAATAAGCACGAAGCAACCCTGCCATATCGGCCGGGTTTAAACTTTGTTCAGCTAGAGTGCAACCAACCACATTCCGAGTTGACCAACTCGACCAATAACAGCATTCGGCTAATGGACCACATCACTCCGATTCTGCGTCTTTCATCATTCGTGCGGCAGCAGCTCGCTCTTTCGCCACCCCATATCACTCCTCATCAGTCGCCTTACGAAACTTTGGCCTTGAGAGAAGGCGATAGCAACCAGGATACCCTCTTTAGCCAAAAATTGTTCCAAGAATGGGCAAGCAATTCTCTGCGCCGCATCTTATGGGTCCACGATCCAGACGACCCGGCAAGGACGGCCGCTTCCATCGCCCTCCACCTGTCCCCAGACAGTCCAAAGAGGGAAGCTTTTGACGACCATATCGTATTCTGCTTCGAGTTCAGAGACTGGGATCAAAGGCAAAGCCTAGTCACTTCTATGCTCTGCACCTTTCTCGCAACCATCATCCACTCCACGCCTACTACTTTTAGCGAACTGTCCAGCTGGGTGAAGTACCACTCCTCATGGAGTGTTGAAAACTTACTTTTCCGGGCTCAAAGAGCCCTACAGATCATCTCTTGCGCTCATGGTTGGCCAGTAACTTGGGTGTTGACCAATTTCCCCAAAATCCCGGATGAGTTCATCTATCTGATGGAACAGCTTAAGCCCATGATCCTCCTAGGTTCCGACTTCAACCTTAGGGTGGTAGTTGTGAGCGAAGATTGGCCGCCATCACACTTTGACGCCCTGCTCCTGGAGACAATCAGTGTCACAAACCTCGGCCATTCTGGGTCGAAACCTTCCATTACAGTGTCTATCCCAGATGGGCCGCAGAGTATCGAGCGAAAAGAGCCAGGAACAGCGGATGACACCAGTCCGACGGGGATTGATGCCAGGCCAAGGTTACTGCATGACGAGTTGGCACGCCTGTTGGTTGAGTGGCCGCAGTTGTCCTCGATGAGGCCACTGTTGCATCGGACCTTTACCGAATGCCGAACCGACAAAGAGTTGAGAGGAGTTCTTGAGGACTGGATACGTTCGAGAGTTATTGACACATCTCCTTCCGGTTTGGAATCCATGATCGAACGCCTTTCACCCGTTTCCCACCAGACAGTCTTTGAGCAGCTGTTCCTTCCGACCCTATTGACACTAGAGGCTGGAACCCAATCAAGACGGGCTGTTGAACTTTTCCTCTGCGCAGCGCGCCCACTTACCATCCACGAGGTAGAGAGCATCAACGCCTTCCTGCGGAAGTATAATCACAGCGCGATTCTCGACCTATGGAGTCTCCGCCAAGGCTCCCGTTCCCCAATCCTGAGCGGACTGATTCGTATTCGACACGGCGAGCTCCACTTTGCGCACCGGAGTTTCCGGGACCTTCTGACACGACAGTTTCTCACTGCAGAGGGTCTGAGAAGCGCTCATCGCCATATTGTCACTCTATGTGTGGAGTATCTGCTTTCCAGCGATACCTCAGACCTAATCACTTCCTACATGGATAAGAAGGTCGTGGCTGAGTCCCGCCTAGACTTTTTATTCTATGCAGCGAAATACTGGCTGGAGCACGTCCGCATTGCTGGGGCGGAAGACATGGGCTATTGCCCTCCCATCCAGCAGATACTCCGAGACAAGACAACTCTTGACCGCCTAGGAAGACTGTACTGGAGCCAATCAAACCCCAACACTCGACCTTCCCAGCCATCTCTTTTAGCCGCCATGGCCGACCATGGCCTGAACGATATGCTCTTCTCCACTATCGAGGCGCACCGGGAGCTTCCATCTTTCCATGGGGACTGCCTCGCGGGTCTAGAGGCAGCAGCGCAACACAGTCCTCTTCAGGTCGTCAACAAGTTGATGGATATACCTCTACCAGACGGAAATACTCTTCAGCACGCCATGCTCCGTTCTCTAAACCGAAAAGACCGGGGTGAGATTGTACGCATCATGAAGAAAGCCTTGGAAAGGCGAGCAGACTTTGGCAAAATCAACGCCGTTCTTGCGACGGCGGCCTTCCTGAATATGGTGGATGTCGTGAAACTCCTGGTGACCACGTCTCCTGAAGCGGTTAACCAAGAAGTGTTGCTAGCAGCCACTCACGGCAACAGCCTTGCATCTGCTAAAATAGTCTTTGGAGTCGGAGTTAAAGACGAACACGAGAAGTTTCGCGGGTCGATTGTACATTACGCCCTCTGGTGTGGATCCAAGGAAGTTGCGTCCCTGTTGTTGACAGCAAATCCCCCAGCATTCTTCGGGCAGATTACCGGGACTGTGGTGGTGCAAGAGCCGGAAAAATCAACTAAGGATGATAATACGCCTGCCCCTAGGAAGGGTGAAACAGGAGCGTCATCGGACCTGATCGAGGAGCTGAGGCTGGCGTTTGAATCTGCCGTCAATTCCCACCTTCCGGACATGGTCGAGCTTTTTGTCAACAAGCTTCCCGAATGGGATGACGAGAGCTACTCTGAGGTTCTAATAAGCGCGCTCCCGGGTTTCCTTACCGGCGTCGGAACCTTGTGTTTCCAAAGGTTGCTGAGTAGCGCCGACAGACTTGTCCCGAGGGAGAGGCTGGAAACCATCATCAAATCCCAGTATATACACGCTGCATCGGTTTGTAAGCTTGCCACGTTCCGTCAGCTACCCATCGCTGGCGGCCCATCGCCTGACAACTGGGGCGATGTGTGGAGAGCTGTCGTGGAACGGGGGGAGAGCCAAATGGACCTGGTGAGATACGTCGCCGACGAGGGTCGGAAGATTTGGTCCGAGGAAGAGAATCGCCGCCAGCTCGGAATAGGCATCGAAACAGCTGCACCAAGCGGCTGCCAGAAGATGGTTGCATATCTGATTGAGAAGGGAGCCGATGTTGACAGTCGAGTTTTGAACCCCAGTACGGCGTTGTATGGGGCTACAGTCAACGGCCATACTGGGGTGATGAGGCAGCTCATCCAGGCCGGCGCTGACGTGAATTCCAAAAACTGGGATGGCGATTGGCTTCCGATCCACGCGGCGTGCGTGAGTCCGCCAGAGAAAGGCGCTCTCCAGGCCATCATCGACAGCGGCGCAGACATCAACCTAAAAAGTGGTGATGGGAGAACGGCTCTTTTCTACACCATTCAATTCAACCTTCCGGACCTGGCCAAGATTCTCCTCTCGGCCGACTCAAAACCCGCACTGGATGGGGTCCAACAAATGCAAACAGAAATCTCAATGGCGGTACTGAATGAGCAGAAGGAAATTCTTCAGCTTTTACTTGAAGCAGGTATGTAATACATTCATTCATTTCACCATTGCCGCCATGGGCTGTGTAAGACCGTGCTGACTTGAATTGCCGCAAGGCGCGGACCCTAATCGGTATCCACCGAATGAACTTGAGGATCCTCCTCTACACAAAGCGGTAGCTAACGGAAACCTGGATATCTTGAGGCTTCTGCTGGCCTACAACACGCGAGTTGACACTAAGACGAGCACGGGCGACACCGCTCTCGGATGGGTTACCGACAAGACCCCGGTGTCGATGGTCAAGTTGCTCGTCGGACGCGGCCTGTCTATACACACGGTGGACAAGGATAATTACACGCCGTTGTGGAATGCGGTCAAAGTGGGAAATGTCGAAGTCGCCAAATATTACATTGCTCAGGGTGCGAGCATCAATGCTCGCATTCGGCTCGTCGGGTCGGTCCTGCACACGGCCTGCAAGGATACGACGCACGGCCTGGGCATGGTCAAGCTTCTCGTCGAAAACGGCGGCGATATCAACAGCGATCATGGCAACATGAACATTACGGGCACGCCTTTTCAATCAGCATGTCTACGCGGGAGCGCCAGCGGCGATGAGAGCGAGCTCCCCGAGCGAGATGCCATCGTGCGTTACATCCTTGATCACCCAAAGTTCAACCCCTCGCAAGGCAGTACTTGGTGGGGGTCGAATCTGAGTGTTGCGGTCTTCACCCTCGGCTTGGACATCGTCAAAGAATTAGTCGAGCGAGGGGTAGACACCGAAAGCGAAGACAAGGCGGGACGACGTGCCATCCACCTTGCGCTCTATAGGACGATCCCATATGTGGACTATCTCTTGGAACACAAGGCGGATCTCTACAAGCCCGATGGTATCGGCAGAGGACCGCTTCACATAGCGGTTCTGAGCGGCCGACTGGACCTCGTTCGCTACATCCTTGACAAGCGCGAGGATCTCGTTCATCATCGGGACGTGGACGGCTGGACACCGCTGTTGTGGGTGATGAGGGCCAGCGACAGATGGGAGTGGCGAGAAGGGAAAGACAGGCTCGCCGTCGTCGAGGAACTGATCAAGCGGGGAGCTAGTCGGCTGATCCAGGGCGAGGGCCTTGACCGAACGTGGACGGCATACAGGCTGGCCCGATATCATGGTTTGGACGACGACATTGTCAAGCTTGTCACCCCAACCGAGGAAGAACTGGCCAGTCTTGACAAGAAGGAGAGAGGGGCGTGGCTTTACAGTATTCAGAATGACACCAAAAAGGCACGCAGCCGCTCCGGTACGGGCGCGTATTGCGATGTATGCATGCTGGTATGTCAACCTTGCTCCACTGCCATGGGCTAAAACGCGGACAGCTAACAGTGCACACACTCAGACGCCTTGGGGGTTGTACTACGATTGCGTACCGTGCAAGGTTTTCCTCCTTTGCTTCAAGTGTTACAGGTCTAAGCAAAGCGTACATCCAAACCACGAGTTTGTCGCCTGTGAACAGTCCGAATATGAGGACACGAGCGAGACACCGTCGGAGCACTCTGATAACGATTCTGATGACGATTCTGATAGTACGCCGGATGGTGAGGAGAGAGAGGAGGAGAGCGGAGAGGAAGAGGAAGAGAAGGATGGGGATGGGGATGAGGATGACGAGAAGGAGGAGGAAGAGGAAGAGGGAGAAGAATGAGGCGAGTGGATTATAAAGATCATTAGTTCTGGATCTGTACTACATTGGAAAGTCTATTTCTGGTTGCAAATCCTTCAATGAGATCAGAGTGTTTGGACTCAATCTCGGCCTAAAAACGCGGACTCAGTTTCAAGTTATTCTCGCACTCAACCGCAAGTGACTTCCCTTATTCTACGAGACGAATCTGGACAAAGGTATATCTTCCGGCTCTGGGGCGCTTCTCAATCATAGCGCCGACCTAAATACGTTTTTAGCAATGAGGCACTCGGGGTGACTATCGATGCTATTCCGATCCACGGCTACACGCCACGCCAAACCATGATGTATTTACGCCATCTTACCTCCGGCAGCATGTGCCAACCGGAGAGACAGGGTGTCGTGTGCGCGAAATTTTCCGGTGCCCGGCAGGCAATTACGGGGTCTAACATCTGTTATATGAGACGAATCTGGCCACACAGAATTTCCTTTTTTGTACCTCGCCCACGCGACACTGCTCACCCCGGCTCAGGGCCGGCTCAGGGCCGGCTCAGACTTTGCTCAGGATTTGCTCAGGCTTGCTCACCGTTGCTCAGGCTAAGTACTATTTTCGGTACGCTGCGCCGCAGCATACTGAACTGCTTCAACTCTAGCCGAGTGGGCCCAGAATTGGTCCCATATATAAAGATGGTCAAAATTAGCCCTTATTTTGAAAATGAACAGCCTCACCTTTACCTCTTGTATTTTTTCGTGTTGCCTACCTGACCCCTGTGGACTCAGCCTCTGCCCTCCTCACACCTTTACCTTCCTTAGAGCACTCCTACTTCCGTTATTCAACACCCTGAATTTATTATCGTCCTTAATAAAACGCCAAAATACAGAATGGAATGAGAATCAAAGACGTCCAATTCAGCAGATGCGCTTATCGAACGAGCTAAAAGAAAAGGCCTTACAGGGGATCACTCTAAGATCATCCCTCATACAGTTCGCAAGAATCTGAGGTCTAAAGGCAAGAACCAGTATTCACAAGTACTTGAAGTGTAGCATTCGTAAGTAACTAGCGCGCACGTATTTAACACCGAGGTCTAACATTCTTTAGATATGTAAAGAAATATGGGCCTTCCGATCCTGGGAGATGCAGGTAATGAAGCATTTTGCTAAAACTATGGCGCCCGGCATGAAAGGCAAGCTTGATAAAGAGGACGAACTACCAACTCCCTATAGCTTAAGAGTTATAATGTACCGATTTTATAATACGTGGTAAAGACATTATAATCTGGAGATACCCTTCAATGTTAAAAGGTCGATAGCGCCGGTACGTAAAACTATATTACTATCATAAGGAGGGCAACATACTAACCAATATAGTATATCCAAAGGCCACTAGCTCAAGAGCTCGGCTTGAAAAACCTCCGCCAGGATCAAGCCTTCTTAACTATCGAGAACTATGTCATCTTACAAGAGCAGTTGTGGTTTAGGGATCACTACGACTATGTGCATGAAGGGTGCCGTATAGATAACGCCGACCTACTAAATACGCACTGCTTTAGCTCGGCCCGCCTTCAGGAGCTGTGGGCGGCGGCGCCGGTTCCATCTGCGTGCCCACATCAACCTGCAACTCCTGGGTCGGCACAGCGACGACAGCACCACCCCCACCAACAACAACACGCAACCCGAGCGCGCCAACACACACGCCCCTGGCGATAAACAAAAAGATGTGCTTCCCCGAGTCCGACTTCCCCAACCACGGCGACATCGACCCGCAGCTCTAGAGGGATTTTGCCATCTTTGCGTGCAGCACCGAGACCACGCCGGCCGTCAACGTCGTCATGGGGCCCAGCAACTTTCCCCTCGGATTTGACACCATTTCCAACGGCGTGGGAATGTCGCGCGGCTGCCGGGGGCGAGCGATACCTGCCAGAGTATCCTGATTAGGAATTTTGAGATTTGCAAGTTTGCGATACCATGACGATTGATGATAGAACGGATGCTGATGCGTGTTTACAGGTGACAACGGTGGTGTGGGTGGCTTTGTTGAGGCCGGGTGTCTGCGATATCTGTTTATGACATGCGATCCGGACAAGCAACAGAACTGTAAGAGATAGAGAGCAGAGGTTGACTTGCCGTGGAAACTTTATCTCGTTATTTGTAGTTTCAGGATATCTCTTGCGGAAACTTTGATTTGGACAGATAACACATGTAGATACAGCACCTCCTGGTAATTCCCGCAGTAAATACACGCCTTGTTTGTTAACTTGGGACTTTTGATGCCCGAAACGACGACATGGCATCCTCCAAGAAACGGCCGAGAAGGACGAGAGAGGCGTGGAAATGTTGACGTCATGTTTACCTTGCTCCTTTCCGTTCTCTCCCGCCCCTTTCCCGTACCATCCCCCTAAACCAAATCGAAGCTATCTACACCTATTCCCGCGTCCCGAAGCATCTGTAGCGTAACATCTCCCAACCACTCGAACCGCCAAGCCTTGTAGTTGCCACCAATGTCCGAGTCCCGCAGGAGGTGCCGCGTCCTCGCTCGAAACCCGGGAAGCCTCGGATCCTCCGGCAGGGCCTCCCCAGAAGCCCGATCAAAGTACTCGTGGAGAACCGTGCTGCCGAACGCACTCGTCGGCCGCGTCCCGACGGATTCCGGCAGCTCGCCCAATACGGCCTCGTCGTCCGCGCAACCGTGTAGATGGCACTGCCCGACAACCTGGTACTTTTTCTCTCCTACCCCTCCGACTTCTTTTCGCTCGCCGGTCGCCATGGGGCGCAGGACAAGCGGTACGGGGCAGCCGAACAGGACACACACCGCATCCCCGGACCGGGCTGCCGCGGGTGCAAGGCCTAGTTTTCCATGCTTCGTGACAATGAGCGACCTGCGGTTGCAGCTGTAGCGGGCACGGCGGATGAAGTTGTCATATTTTAGTGCGCTCTCCGGCTTGCCGGCCGTTGCGAGGAGGAGCTTGACGTGCCTGGTTGCCTCGTCGTGAAACGATCTCCAGTCCTTTCCGGAGACTATGAAGGTGTCAACACAAATCGTCTGGCAGAATATATCCACCATCTTTTCTTGGACGTCGGGGTCATCGGACACGGGAATGACGGCCCTTGCTAGACGGTACATCTCCGAGTTGAACGGTGCGTCGACCGGGTTGATGCACATCTCATACACGGTCTGGATTTCATCAACGTAGAGGCCCGTGGCCCGCAAGGTATGCGGATTCGGGTATTGAACGTGTGCTGGAAGTCCTCCATTGCTGATGACCGTGGTCAAATGGCTGGTGGATGCCCCGTTCGACCAGTCCGGCACCCATGTCGGCCAGCCCGGAAGAGTAGAGGGCCACGTCGAAAGATCGCAGTGAGAAAGGATCGAGAGTCTGCCGCGTCCCACTTCCGCCTCGACAACCTGGCGATAGACGTCCAGGACGGGTGCGTCATAGTTCACCGTGATTCTCTGCCGGTAGTATTCCGTGGTGAGGCTCAGCAGCCCATACACCTTGTCCCGCGGGTCAAAGCACCGAGCCTTTCGGGCGACCACCAACAGGTACTCCAGATTGCCGCCCTGTCTGGTCTGGGAACCGAGCTCGATGACCAAGACGCATCGATCCTGTACCTCTGCCGACTTGCTCACGTCAGCTTTCTTCCCGCGCAAGGAAGTACACGCGTTGACAAAGTCGGCCCACGGCATATACCGGTGGCCGCACATCACCACCGCATGCTCGTTTGCGAGCGCCACCTCTTGCCGGATCCACAGCCTGTCAAACCACGGGCGTTGCAACAGCGCGTGCAGAGCCTCGTAGTGGATCGCGCAGAAATACGCAGGGTCGATGTTGTCGGGGTCCTCCGGATCCTCCTCGAGGTCGACAAACCGCACGATGGAATTGACAGCCTTGATGTGGTTCCTGAGCAGCTAGAGCGCATATTCGCCCCTGTCGGTCCCATCCCCCCCCAACCAGACAATGACTCGGTTTGCTAGGCGGTATATGTCTCCCATTCTGGGAATCTGCAATGCCTTTTCACCATTGTCTCCCTGATTGATGCAGATGGCATCGATCCAGATGGGAATGGACAGCTGTATAATGCCTCGCAGGTGCCGGAGTGCCTGGAACAAATTTGGCGTGATGTGGAGAGTGGTTTGAACGGTGTTTCCGTTATACCGGACGACGGATACAGGGACCCTCTCGGTTGCGGGGGCCCATACATACGAAAGGGCTAGATAGGTGATTGGAGACTCCTCCGATATGGTTGCGTGATTAATTTCTAGGACAATGGGATCCTCTTCATCACCAGGGAGTATGGAAGCTAGCCGAATGGCGAAGACACCCTTGTCTAGAGCTTGGTACTGGAAGTTGCTCATTGCTATGGCGGCTCAAGATGAGGGCTGATGGAGGCCAAGCACGAGTCTGATAGTTTTGTTGAATTGTTGTTGCATTGTTAGGGCCTGTTGGTTTCGTTGCGGCAGCGAGACACGGACGGCTAATGGTAATTATATTGATCGGGGCCGTTGAGACAAGACGCCGTGGACGCCTTGCAACAGATGATTTGCCTTGCCAGACTCCTGAATCAGGCAACCATGCGGTGCAACCCACACTATCCATCCTCTATCGCTGATTCGATGGAGTCCAGAACACCGAGGCCAGTGAAGTTTCGACAACTGTTCACGACCTACGTTTCTTGCCCAAAGTCGGCCGCGTTCCAGAACGATGCGGGACACTGATAATGATAATAAAATGATTCTAGGTACTTCCTTAGAGATCTTCGCTGAATGGTACCTCTTCCCGTCCTATGCAAGTAATGCCATGTAACACAAGCGGGGCAGGAACCGTTGCGCCAACGACCAAAAGATCTGTCAGTGCAAGCACCCAGTGCGTGCACGCCTGCCAATCGCGCCATATGGCTTGTGCGTTACAACGAGTCGTACGCACACCCAGTACGCGTGTACGTTGTAATTGGAATTGTTAGTTGGGAGCTATCCTTATAGATTACACGTCATCTGCTTTTTATCGATAGGAAACTTTAGCTAGGGGAGATTGAAAAGGGGCCTTTTTGAGGCTGTACGGCGGCGGCGTATAGGATTACCCCAGCTCAGGGAAAAATCAGGGACAGCTCAGGACAAATCAGCCACAGCTCACCCCAGCTCACCCCAGCTCAGGATTGCGAACGAAAAAGGAAATTTCGTGTGCCCAGATTCGTCTCACACAACAAACGATACTGACAGGATACGCACAGGTCTTTCGAGCATTTGTCGAGGAGCAATTCATTGGAATAACTTTGGTTGAACGTGGCCAATACCTGCTATTGAGCATGGCCAGCAACAGTGTCCTTGACAAAGGCAATTGGCATCGCCATGTTGCTCCCGGAAGCAAAGTTGCCATGTCCGCCCTTTTGCCCAAGCGACAACTCGAGATTGGGTCTGAGAGGTGCCCGGAACCGACGTGCAATGGCACATGGACGTCAAATAGCTTCCGGTCCTGGGTAAAATGGTATGTCATCCAGAAAGGCGCTACCGATGTACGAGGGTATCATGGCTGATGCTTTCTACTAGTCCTGTATGTGAGAGAGAGATCCTTGCCGTGCGATCTGACACTAGTACCGCCACCCGGCCATCGCGCATTGACATTCCGAGCTCAGTTGAAGCCTCTGGGACATCCCCTCCGAGAACGGATGATAGTGATCCCGTCGATCCATCTCCAAGACCAGCAACCGGGCAAAGCATATCCAAGGAGGACTACACATCAATCTTCAAGAGAATCGTGCTTGCAGTTAAGGAGACCACCCGAATCGCCAGTGCTGTTCCGACGGCCCAGAACGACCTCCAAAACGCCGCGGCGGTTTCGCTGCAGAGCCTTGGATATGCCAAGAGTCTCGCTGCCGCGATCGCGGCGGAGCGACGAGTGCGACTGGCCCGTCGTCGCTAGAGACCACGATAAATTATATACTGCACCACAATACCCATTTCACTTTTGCGACCGGCGAGGCTCATCAGCACACGTCTGTTCTGTTGCTTATACTGTTCTAACATTAATTCAGCAAAATAAAATAACATCACGTCTACTAAACTGTGACAAGGGGCAACTCAGTCAACACTCGACCGATACTAGCATGGGTCTGATATCGAGTGATGGCTGGATTGCGGCTTGGAACGAGATGTGGCCCGTGGGCGCTGAACAAATCTATTCTGAATCGACAATAATTGACTATGGCCTCGAAGGTCCTTGGGCTTCGAGAGATGCAGTCTGGGTCTGATGTGCTATCTAAACACAGAGGTCCTTAGGGGTTTGCGCAGTCCTCGCTCCCACCATGGAGTCATGCTCCGATTCATTAGTGCGGCGCGGACTTACAGCGACTCGCTGGCGCTGGTGCTAGGGCACGTAGTATCCTGACGGGCTGATAAAGCTCGGAACCATTCCCAGAGCCACCGTCATGGCCATTGTCATGGCCATGCGGTTCTGTCAGAAAGAAGGGGGGGTTCTGGCCAGGGGCCAGAACACCACCGGCCGGAGTGTGGTGGAAAGCGGCTGCACAAGGTTGATCGGAGTGCTCAAGATTGATCGGAGCTGAACTGGCACAGCCAGTTCAGCCTGGTAAAATGAACAAGTATATATATGTTTTCTGGCTTCGCCAGAGAAGCCGAACAAGCAATTCAATCAAGCAGTTGCAACCCCAATTTTCCAGTGTGCGTGTTTCTTACACAAACAAATGTTGGAATGTGGATGCAAGGTGGGGCACGTGACAGCTTATGTCCCGAAACTTCGGGCTCATGACAACAGTCTGGTTGTCTGCGACGAATCTGGGCACACAAAATTTCCTTTTTCGTACGTAGTCCTGAGCTGGGGTGGACTAAGGTGAGCTGTACCTGATATATTTTAAGCTTTCCCTGATTTTTCCTTGAGGTAGGGTGATCCCGTACTCCACCGCTGCACAGCCCCAGAGGCCCGTTTTCGGTCCCCCAAAAGTTTCCTTCCAATGCTCCCCATAGTGTCCACATTTCTGGCATCTACCGGTATACGTTATGGGATAGTACGTAGCGTACTGATCTATTTTCAAAGATAGTATGTAGTACGCTGGTACTAAAACTAGGATAATATTTAATATACCAGTATATAGATAGATATGATACATAAAATACTAGCACCTAGAGTCTACTAGTACATAATTTATTAGCCTAGAATATACTGGTACATAACTGTTACGACCCCATGTGGATACGGGGCCCGGCGTGTGACCAGAAGGACGAAGGGATCGAGGGACTGAGCGACTAAACGAACATGAATTCCTGAGATAAACAAAAATTGCCACTTGTTAGGGCATTTGAACGTTCTGTGCTTTTTAGTGCATTGGTAATACGCGACATGTCAGAATGAAAACGGTTCAAGGGCCCTAGGCCCCCGGCCAGCAAGCTGACTGGATGCCTAGCACTCCCTAAACGCCAGTGAGCCTCAACCACGCTGTTTAAGAGGCTGAATCCTACGGAGTGATCCATAAAGGAGGCTCTGGCTTCCAACCCAGAACCCCAACAAGCATTACAATCAAGCTGTTACAGCCCCCATTATTCCCACCGAATCTATGGTACGGCGCTTCTAACACATTTAGCCTCACATCGCGTCAGCTTCAACTCAACTACTTTCTTAACATACGTGAATAACGTACTTTGCTCTTAGGTCTGAATTCCTACAAACTGTAAAAGGGCTAGTTTCGGAGCGGTCTACTTTATTGATTTTCATTAACGTATAGCTCGCTTGATAATATTATTTGTTGGATTAAACACCGTTCATTCGAGTTCTATATCTCTACATTTCGTCGAGGATAGTGATGAATTTAAAATACGGAATAACAGGAGCCTAGTTGTCTGAGACGAATATAAGCTCATGAAATTTCCTTTTTTGTTCACAGTCCTGAGCCGGGTGAGCTGCGGTAAGCTATGGCTGATTTTCCCCGATTCTTTCGTAAGCCAGAATAATACAATTACCAGAACAATCCATTACCTGACCCTTCATTTCTGACGATTGGTAGATTCCTTCCGCAATGACGTTATTCGGAGAGAGGCTACTAGATCCAGCTATTTCACTTCAACACCCCCACACATCAGATGCAATCATTGCTTATTAACTCACTTTTAATCTCATCTCTACATAGTCACCCGCCCCCTCTTTAGTCCACGTACGGACCCGTAGCTCTTGCAGGACCACTCTAGGTGACCAACAGTATGATATGAGTGACGGTGCCCTTTCCATAAGGTAGTCCAATTTCCATATAGTTAGCAGCGAAAATGAAGCTTTTAGGAGCTTGAAAGGGGGAGAGTGGATTATATACCCCTCTGTGTACACTAGCTGTTCACAAACCTTAAATCAGATCAGACGTAGAATATTTTAGACTCAACGGAAGGCCCCGTTTGGTTTGTTTGAGTTATTGGGAGCCCTAGTACACTGTATAGGACACCTTGCCCAAATTTCTACCAATATAACAACTTATTACGTCCTTAGATAGGCGGGGATGGAGATTTAATGGGGACATAAACTGGGTTTTATGTGACTTGGGAGAGAAGGGAAGAGGTCCGAAAAGAGGGGTGGCGGTGGTCCTAGTTTTGGGCTACTTGTGTCCCACAAAATGGGGCCTTGCGAAAAGTTGCCTTCTGAACTGCAGAGTACTGCCTACTCATCTAAACCATGTTTGAAGATTTCTCTGATCATTTTCCGAGTCGCGCCTGACTAGCGCCTGAGCAATGTAGCTAAGGTTAGTGCAGGTGACTAGGGGTTGGTGAGGGCAACTCTACGGGAAAAACAACAGACCTATGCATTATGCATGGATTGCCCTCAGGAATTGCCATTGCTGTGCAGGGTCCTGAGCTACCGCTGCTTTAAGATGAGCCAAGTGATGAGCTAGTCCGCGTCGTGGCGCAGCCACGAGGCCCGGTTCCTGGCTCCTCGGCTAAAGTTGGGATCGCCCACCAACCTCCAAGAGTTACTTTTCTGGACCAAATGTCGGGCACATACGCCAGAAGACAATTATCGTTCCCACTCACTGAATATTTGCTTGCTATACAAGAACGATAGGTATCAATCTCTTCTGGCGTCGGCAGTGGTGAGCATTCACGGGGAAATGGGAGCGCATTACAATCAGTCATGGAGCTATATCACACCTTGAGGAGCCTGGGGCAACTACTTGAACGGATTCGGAACGGAGCTAAGTGGCACTCCAATAAAGATTCATGGCATCCCATGAAGAGCTGAATTGTGGAATATGTAGACACTTTGCCGACACTTCCGGAAAACTCTCAGAGCAAACGATCACTCGGCTTAAGTCGTGATGGTTGAACTACATTGTGTGGTGAGGCATTGTGGCATGGGTCATCGTGGCTTGGCTGGCCGCGACTGGGAGCTGTTTGCGTAGGGTCTTAGTCGGAGGTGCCTCGTTTTGCCCTGCTGACGCCTTCCGACCGATGTGACCACTAGACTTGCAGAGACAAGAAGGATGCTCATTAGTAGACAGGCCGCGTAATGAGGCTGGCTGAGTATACCTTTTCTTGCAAGGCAGCTTCCTCGTTGAGAAGACTATACGAGTTGGTATTCCCTGCCGAGGCTAATAAAGCAGCGGCCATACGGTTATGCTACGGAAGAGTAGGAGAATATCGGTCTAACGTCAATGGACATCACCTCAAGGACTAGTAGGGGTGATGGCTGGGATGGACTCTTTGACGGCGGTTTTTCGCCGAGAAGACCATACAAAATTGGTATTGGCCCGCCAGGCGCACAGCGGCCACGTAAGGAGGTTGGCTGGGCGCGCATCCTTGCGCGGCGGTCGTCGAGAAGACCATGCCGGTTGGTACTAGCTTTCCGGGACAGACAATCACCTAGTTCTCCTGGCATGGTGTGACGACAAGGCAGAACATTGTTGGTTCCGGCCAATTTGCCATTGCGGATGCGGGAGTTTCGCTCCTCAGCCGAAAGAGAGGAGCTACGCGTTTTTGACATGCCAGCTAGTGCATGAACATGGTGTCAGACTTCCGCGAACGTGAGAGTGGTGGAGGGAGGAAGCACGGGGAAGGGGTAGGAGAGATGGCTATCAGTTACGCGAACATGCCGTCCATGGCGGCACTGATCTGCTCTTTCGCCTTGGCCTTTGCGGGCCTTCTTGACTAGATCGACATCAATAGGAAGGTTCAGTGTTCATGTCAGGAGGTTGCGAATCATTACTTCCCTAGATCTGCCTCGCCGATGCAAAACCCAGCGGTACCTCGTCTCTGAGGCAGCACCTTACCCTGATGGGTAAATGTGCGAACGCAGGATGCCAGGTGGCGGCCTCAATCTGATCTGTCGACCAGTAGGTCTCCTAGGACAGGCTGACCCTGAACTCGAGACATATCGGTGATTGACGGGGGCCCAATATCCAACCGAGCTGAGTTCATGCCTGCCCTAGCCACCATCAGGTCGAGGCGTCGAGCAGATCTTAGATGGACACTGCCTTGAGACTGGTCTGCCATGCCCCTGTACCGCCGGTACAGGTGTTCAAAGGACGGCCTAAGGGCTCGGCGAAGGACTGGAGTGAAGAACGAGGTTTTAACGTCCTCTAGGCAGCCGGATCGATTTACAGTATGCGATTCCTCCTTGAATCCCAGATCCACTCAGATATAACAAGCTCGCCATCCGGCCAGGTGAAGAGGGTGCTATCCGGGGCCGCGCGCGGCGTGCTGCACCAGGTCCTCCACTCGCGTTGCTTAGCTGCGTAGCCCCTCGTTATGTTAGCCGGTTGCTCATCCTTCCGGGCCTGCAACCTGGCTCTACGAGCCTTCTGGGCGCGGCCCTTGGCAGCTGCGTACGAGTTATCGGCCATGGTGGTAGTGGGTAGTGGTAATGGTGATGGTGTGGTAGTCGTGGCAGTAGCGATGGCGGCAAGCGGCTTACAGTGGGCTGCAGTGGGGCTGCGGTAGGTCGTAGCGGGTTGAAGTGCGCTGTAGCCGCCGGAATTAGCGGTCAGGACCAGTAAAATTCCGGGGGGTGGTCAGGTGATAAGCGGGGAAGCGGCTTATCAGGGGGCACTTATCGGTTGGCCGGCAGCGGATTATGCGGATTGCGCGGTCAATCCAGAAGCGGTATAGCGGTCGCAGCGCCGGGTCGAAAAGATAGGCTGGTGACCCAAGTGCAGGAGATCAGCCCAGACCGGTCCTCCAGCCAGCCACAAGACGGGCTACCAAATCCGCATGGGCTGACTCTCCAATGGGTCGAGAAGATGGGGCGGGGGCTACTACCCGAATGCGGCCTACCCCGCAGTTCGATAATACTGTTGATCTTCCCGATAACGACGGTCTAGAACACCAGTGGCGCCGCGGACTGTCCCGTCTTGATGCGCATGAGCAAATAGTTCCGCTTCACTGGCACTCGTGCTTTGAGGCACCGTGGTTCTATTCGCTTCTGGCTGGCTGGAGCCAATGGCGTAAGAATGCAAAGCACGTCCCAGGTGCGGTAGGACGAACAGGCGAAGACTGTTCGTGGACTACATAAAGCCGGCCAAGTCCCGAAGGGTTCAATTGTCATGTTCTGTCCGTGTGGCCCAGTAGCTGATGCAAGTTCTATCGGCTGATCATCAGGCCTGCCATTACCATCATCTCAGAACATTGGTGTTATTCTCGACTCGGCTCCTTGCAACCTCTTCCAGCCATGTTTTTCAAAACCACATCGCCCTTTCCTCACAACAACGTAAATGCCGATGGGAACCCGGCCAACATCCACTTACGCACATCGCCTACCGTTGCGTTCTTCAACAATCAGATCTACCTATTCTACGTTAGCGGCGAGAGAAGAAACATCTTCTACGCCACATACAACGTTGCGAAAGCGATATGGAGTATACCGGAGAACCTCGAACCAAACATCGTCGGTGTAGGCGTCGCCGTAAACACGTCACCCTGCGCAGTTGTTTTCGACAACATACTCCACCTCTTCTACCAAGGATATGATGAAAATGGCACCTGGCTCACAACCCTTGATTCCGGTGCGAACGCTAAATGGAGTGAACTGGTTTCATTCAACAAGTCTGTTAAGGATAAGGGGATTGCTCAGGGAGACTTCTTATACCAGACTTCTCCCAGCGCCACGGTTCATGACAAACGGCTCTACCTATTCTGGGTGTCTCCGCCTCGAATCTTCCAGCCAACCGAGGGGAATATTCACTATTCTAGTTGTCTTGCTGACAAGAAATGGGATCCGCCGAAGATCATCGAGCTAGGGAGTATCGGTAGCCCTGCCCCTGGCCGTCCAGTCGTCCGGCAGCCCACAAGCCCTTGTTCCGTATCATTCAACGGCATTCTGCACGTGTTTTGGAACAGCGGGACGGAGATTTCCTATACCACAATGGATAAGAAAGGAAACTGGAGTGCCAAAACTCCAGGGCCGGAAGCTGCGAAAACAAGTGGGACTCCTTTCGCATTCGTTCAACATTACGTCGTGGAAAGCTCACCCTCGTCGACAACTTCGGCTCTTCGGCTCTGCTGGCCGGTAACCAACGACTTCTGCTATTCGAGCATCTACGAGGTTCGCGGAAGCTGGGATAACCCTGTCGTGGCCATGTGTACGCAACATGATCTAACACCATCGCCTGCTCTCAACACATTTCCCTGCGCCATCTCCACGAGCAGCTTCGGACTCTTCTTTTTCTACGCTGACTCGAAGCGGACGATTCAGATCGGCAAGAGCCTTACCTACGCTCTCGAGAAGTCCATGGATATTCCAGAGCCTACTAAGGACCACCTCTTAGGCAGACATATTGTGTTTTCTTCGTTCGATAAACCACTAGCACTCTTCTTGCAAAGCACCATGAAGGATCACGATTGGTCGAAACAAGACAAACGGACAGCCGATGCCATAGTCGAAAAACTAGTATTCAGTTGGAATAAGAGAACACAGACGGATCTGCCCACTGTTTCTCTCTTTGGAACGCTTTTGTACTGGATCGCCATAAGCAAGGGGCGTCGCGTCATTTTCGACGTAAAAGCTCAACCACCGCATCGGGTAGACATCTACATCAGCCCATTCTAACGCTCACGCCAGATACATCCTCAATGGTATGCTAGGAGTCCTGCCGTTTTTGCTAGAATGCTAGAGCTGACAGCAGACTGATGTCAATAGGAGGTACGGGGTTTCCAGTACATTGCTATTGTGTAGTTTCTGATTTGGGTTTTACGGGTACAACTTAGTACCGCGCGGTAGATTCAAGGCCGCATGGCGAAGTTGCGACTTCTTATTTACGCTTACGCCGTTGCTTCGTTCGAGAATGGTTTCGGCTGTCATCTTGGACGGTTTGTCAGGTGTTGGTGTCACGTGATGGGTCCCGGAATCTAAGGACTACTAGAATGACGCCGGCGGGGCGCCTGGAGGGGGGACCCACGGGCCAGGATGATGTTTCAAAGACCGATAACACTGATCTGGAATGTGAAATCAGGGATCAGTTCGTCTACAATGCAGACCCATCTTCGTGACAATCTTCCTCTGACCTAGTCATTCATTTCTCTAATAAGTCACTCAGTTGACACCCGTTGCCGTACGGGAGCTGTCTCAAATCAAAGCTCCGACGCTTTCCCTCTCCGGCGTGCCTCAAACTCTTTAGTCCGCTCGTGGCTTATGTTTGATTCCCTCTCCCAAGAATTCCGGAGCCAGGGCGTCCCTTCCACCTCACCAAGTACTCAACCCTATCCCTGATGTATCCGTTTGTTGAGCAGCTCCACCCCCAGATGGTTCCCTCTAAACTTCGAGTAGGCTGTGTCAAACTCGCCGACCAGTCTAGTGCTTATATCTTTTTGTTTCTCTAACGAGTTAGCTTCATCAGGGAAGCCTTTCTATTTCACGAGGTATAGGACTCTCGTGTGAGATGTCGAGGTGAAGGTTAGGAGAAGGCGGAACTATTCGCTTTCGAAAGACGGGGCCAGTTTGGCCATTTTTATGTATGGGACCAATTCTGGGCTCGCTGGGCTAGAGTTGAGGTAGTTGTGCATGCTGCGGTGCAGCCTTCCGGAAATGGTTCTTAGGGTGAGCAAGCCTGAGCAAATCCTGAGCCAATCCTGAGCCTGGCCTGAGCCGGGGTGAGCAACGTCACGTGGGCGGGTAAGAAAATGGAAATTTCGTGTGCCCGGATTCGTCTCAGATAACCAGGCTGTAATATGCGACGAATCTAGGCATATAAAATTTCCACTTTCGTATCGCGAGCACGTGACGTTACTCACCCTGGCTCAGGCTCGGCTCAGTGCTTGCTCAGGATTTGCTCAGGCTGTCTCATTTTTGCTTACCCTAATTACCATTCTTAGAAAATTGCGCCGCGGCATGCTGCCATAGCCGAGTGGACCCAGAATTAGTCCCAGGCATAAAAATGGCCAAATGGGCCCCATTTTTGAACCATTGCAGTTTTGATCTGCCCTCTAAGACTCTCGCCTACGCAATGACAAACACTCCTACTGTGATTTAATCCTGAATTCATTGAAATACCTCAACAAACGCCAATATTTAGTATGGAGCTGGAATTGAAGATAATGAATTTGGCAGATACCGTTAATAAGCGGGCTGGGAGATGCCTTACATCAGAGCGCTTCAAGATCAGCGCCAAAGCGTTTTGAAGGAATGTGAGGCCCAAGGGCAAAAACGACTATTCACGAGTACTTATAGTGCAGTATTCGTAAGTTAATAGGGTGTACATTATGAATGCCGAGATTTAAAAAGGTCTAGGTTCCGGGCTGCCAGTATTAGTCCGTACATGTTTGCCCGGTTCTGGATAACAAAGTTATGCCAGCAGAGGCCAAGGATTGAGCCCACGGGTACATTTGCTCACACTCAGCATGTTCATTGCCAAGAAAACAAAAGGGGCCTGATAGGGGGGCACCCCCCTCCCATAACAATTTTCCACTCTATCTGCGTTAAATTTCTTTCTAAAGGAAAATTTCTTACTTATGATAGTGTAAGGTGCTGGATGATCAAAAGAGATAGCTGGTGTACTGGGACGATACGGTCCGTTGGACAGGTTTCGGGTCGCTGATTGTAGGAGATATGCGTTGCTGAGGAGAAGGACTAAGTGAAAAGGACCTAAAGTAAAACCCCCTAGTATCGCCCTTCACAAGGTGCCGGACCCTAATATCTGTTGAAGAGAGGGGGCATTCCGGAGCCAACTCTTGTCCCAGAGGCCGAATTTGGGGCGGATTCTTTCCCTGTCTTTTCATGGGGCGCCCAATCAAGAGGTTGAAACCAACGAATGTGAGCCACCTATCCGTGACCGCCTCGAAAAGTGTCTGGCTCCTGCATACATGGACCGTTACATCATTGGCCTCAAAGATGCATCGCACAAGCATGCATGCCCCTTCTCGTTGTCTGTACATATCCGCCCCAAAAGCGTCTTGGCACGCCATTGACACAATGATGTCCCCCCTTCCACTGAGAAAATATGAGAAAATACAACGCGGTAGGATGCTTTATCCAGCGCAAGTTAAAAATCAGAGAAAGAGGCCAAATGACTCAACATTCTCTATCTGAAGCGGCTCTAAGCACAGAAATTATCCTTCCCAACAACCGAGAAACGCCCACAGATGGACCCATGCCATATCACAACCCCCTTCCATCAAGCAAAGTACGACACGGCAGTTTTGCCAATCAGCCCAATGACATACATGCCCACCAGCTCCTCCGTCGGATAAACCATAACCCAATACAGAGTAACCGTCGCCACACCTTGGTAAAACTCAACCAACAAAGAAAAGAGAAAAACCACCTTACAAAACCACCTGTTGATAGTCATGAACGGGACCGGAGGCTCATAGTTTGACACCTTCCAGAACCACTTCCACGGCCCGGACGGCGTCCATGTTGGCGAGTACGTCAAAAGCCATGCCCGATGGGCGAACGCATCCAGTCCTTGCTCTATCCACCTGAGTCTCAGAAAACAGAAGATTAAATGCGGAATTTTTATCCACCAATTTGATGTAGACTTGAAATCCTCGCCAAAGTACCATATCAAAGCGCGCCGCTCAAGGTAACCGAGGCCGAAATACAAGTACTGGGTGACGGCAAGGAGCCTATCCGAGTATTGGGATGGATTCTGCGGTCGAGCCATGCTCAGGAATTCGGAAGTCGGGCTGCGCTCGATGATGAAGACATCGGAAGAATCTGCTCGTCGGGCGATGCACATGTGATCTGGAAGCTGTTTGGCCGGTTCTGAATCTCCTTCGAGGACCTCTGTTAGCCGCAGAGGGCAGTCAAAGTGAAGAAACACCTTGTTTCCGCTCCTCCGGCTGATCATGAACCTTGCAGCTCGACGGTCAGTCCAGGTGTCAAACAGGATACACCAGCCGTTCTTGCCAGCGGAAGAAGACCCTTGTGCAGTTTGGGAGACTACAGCTTTGGCGATGTAGCGCCGCTCTTCGTCTTCTGGCCTGCCACACATGTAGAGCAATACTTCATCTCTCCAGACAGCCGAGCGGGAAACTGAGTAGAAGTTGAGGTTTTCGCCACCTTTCTCCTGATGAAATGTGAATCCTGCCGCGCCTAGTCGAAGAACATGGTTTCCAAGGAAAGTCTCAGGGGCAACCTCCAACGGAATCCAGGAGTCGGTACCGCAACGTCCCAGTCTGGCACAATCAGAGAAGAGCAACTCGATCGGTATAGTCCCAAGGCCGTATATCAAGAGTATATCTACGGCGGCCAATTGGTGGCTGATTCAGCCGCTGAGCGCCACCTCGCAGCCAAAAAGGGGCCGTGCCCTCAGCGACCGGAAATATCCCAAGGATGTCTACGTCTGAGTAGGGTTAGGGTTATATATACGATTTTTTAGCCCCTGAGCCCCTGAACACAAGCAATTGCGCGTAATTGCGCGCAATCTACG